>Ga0255057_10001337_pt1 | contig 13968 bp, 14 predicted proteins | sample Cases_109_6_MG_FD_189022 | JGI IMG/M metagenome (GOLD analysis project Ga0255057, IMG submission 189022) | Seawater microbial communities from Amundsen Gulf, Northwest Territories, Canada - Cases_109_6 | ecosystem: Environmental > Aquatic > Marine > Gulf | place: Canada: Northwest Territories... | reverse complement strand
GAAAGACCCCCGTGAAACGACTTACTTTCGGCGTCGCGCTGATGCTGCTGATCACGGCCTGCGGCGATGACGCGACTCTTGAGACAAACGCTCCGTCAGCAACGTCAGCCACCTCACCCCGGACGGCGAGGAAGCGATCCGAGCACTCAGCTGCGCCAAGGTGAGGGAACTCCGATGGAAGCTCGAAGCCCTATCCCCATCTCCAGACGCATTACGCGGCTGGATCAACGTGTTCGACCCCGACACCGGTATGCCAGTCCGCCTACCCGAACCCCGTTTCCTGCGATTCGAACCAGAAAACACGCCGCCCATCACCGGGATGCCGGTCACCGGGCCGCTCGCCAACCCAGTGGCAGCAAAGAAATACGACGTCTATTGGGTCAGTGAACCCGGTGCCCACCTCGAAATCCACAACGGCATTGGAGTCGTGATCCAACCCACTGCGCAGGATCGCCGCGAGCTGTCGCGGGTGCTGGTCGCCAAAGCCTCCCACCACGGCCTCACCCACATACCGCCGACCGGATCTGATCCCGATACGTGGGTCGCCGAAGCCGTTGCGCCGCTACTAGCCCGACAAGCGGGAATCACGCCGATCGAACCGTCCTGGTATACCGACCCGGCCATTTCGCTGGTCGCTGCTACCCGCCCCCGCATCGCTAACACTCATCACGCCTGGCCGTACAGCAAGCTCGCAGTGTGGAACCCGATGCTTGGCAACGGCAGAGCAATCACCCGCTGGCACCCAACCCTCGACCCCTACGCAGCTGATTGGGAAGACGACCAAGGAGTCGGAGGACGTGTGGCAATTAGACCCGCCGACCTCGCCGCACCGTCTCCGAGCGCTCTCATCGGTGACACCTACCAAACCGCGGTAGCCCGAACCCGCCGCAGCATCGAACACACCGCACTCGGACCAGACGACCGCCCGTGCGGGAGCCGCACTCGCGGAGTCCTCCGACCCGCACCCACCCAAGCCACTGGAATAGCCATCATCGGCAAAGAATCACGACGCTGGCGCGACGGACGCAACCTCATCGGAGAACCAGAACACACCACCTACATCAAAGCCGACGACTGGCCCCTCCTCCGGGCACGACTCGAGCGATTGGCAGAGCGGATCGGGCAAAGGGCGCTCGCCAAGGCAATCGGGATCGGCGAGCGAACACTGCGGTACCTCATCGCCGGACGGTCGCCATCAGCAGCGACTCAGGCAAAAGTCATCCGACTTCTCGGTCAAAACCTTTGAATGGAAGCAGGGGCGTGCACCGGCGTCAGCGTCTTGCCTCCATCATTGCCTGAAGAGCAACGAAGGGTTGGAAGACCCAGTCACCCGCTTCGGTGATAGCCGAGGCGGGGACCGAGGTACGCATTCGCCCCTTGTGGCGATCGGCTCCGAGGTGGCTGCACCGGAGTGCTCAGGCCTTCTCGACACACCTTGCCGAGTAGCTCGTCCCTCCCTTCTTCGTAACCCAGCCTCCCGTGCTGTTTTCGAAGACCCAGGCCGCCCCTCCCCTTCGTCGCGAAAAGAGGACGCAGTCGCAGCCGGGGCATCCAGCTGCCGTTGGAATGGCTTTGACCAGGTTCCTGTTCTTGATGTCCTTGCCCAGCTTTGCCCTGCAGCCCCGAGCCGTGCAGTACTTCCAATCGGTACCTGCGCTGTCGGTGAACGCGCCCGCCCTGAGAGCGGAGCCGTTGTTGATCGCCATCATGATTCCGGCGCCTAGGACGATGGCGAGAAGTATCGCCAGCAGGAAGAGCCACCACGGTACGCCGCCGCCTTCAGAAATCGAAACGCTGGTGTCGTCGGGGATCGTCGTGGGGGGAACCGAGGCATCAGAGATTGTCGTGGTCGCGGCCTCGGTCGTTGCTGGGGATTTTCGGTCGTGGTCGCTGCCTCCGAAGTAGCTGAAGCAGCCGTGGTCGTCGTGGCCGGAGGCTGGGTGGTCGGTGGCGGCGGTTCCTCGACCAAGTACTCGAAGCTGAAGAAGTTCCCCTGATCGCCTTCAACATCCAAGGGGTGCATCCCTGGTGGCATGAGGTCATCGATCGTGAGACTGACTGTGAAGCTCCCGTTGTCGTCGGCGAAGGTGACTACCTCAATGCCTCCGAAAGAAACCGTGATCTCCTCACCGGGCCCGAAGCCATCGCCGAAGACGGTGATCTCTGTGCCGGGCGGCGCCGAGCCCGGCGTCACCCCTGCCGCTTGGGCGAGCGCGACCGAGGTCGCGATGAGCAGCGAAGCTAGGGCGAGGCCCAGAACGAGCAGCAATCGATAAATACGAATCGCGGTCACCATTTCCCTCTGAAGGGCGACATCCTAAAGACTCGCAATAGACCGTGCTCGACGTCTCCTGAGGAGGACCCGACAACCGCGAGCACGATGCGATGGAAGGGTTGGTTACTCGCCGGCGACCAGGTCGTAGACCGGTTCAGCTCCCGCCTCTTCGAACGGGTCGCCCAACACCACGTCTGCCGCTGGGATCGAGAACTGCGTGTTGCCGAACACTGGCGGAGCTCCGTCCTCGGTAACCCATGAGCCGTAGCTCGCATCAATGGTGATTGTGTAATCACCGGTCGGTGTGAGCCCGGTGGCGACGAGGAGGCTGCCATCGTCCAGGATGTAGGCCTCTGACATCGTCCCGAGGATGGTCACGGTTCCGTCGTGGAGTTCCCATCCGACCTCGGTCGTCGGGTTCACAGAATTCAGCAGCAGCCAGAAGAACGAGAACAGTTGATCGGGGGGCAATTGCCCGTAGGCGGCGCACATGAACATGTGAAAATAGAGCTCTTGGGTGAGCCCGTCGATGTACGCCCGCACAAATTCGGGATGGGCCCGCCCATCGCCGACCTGATCAGCGTCCGCCTCAGGATCAGGGCACTCAGTGGACCCGGCCGCGGAACCGACCTCCGTGGACTGTCCTCCGGATTCCGAGGAGCCGCCGTCATCCGAGGTCGTAGGCGGCGGCGCAACCACCGTGGTAGTGGTACTAGTAGTCGTCGTGATGGCGGTGGACCCCGTGCAGCGAGAAGGAGCGGAGGAAACCAGGAACATGGTGACGTCGAAGACGTCCCCGGGAGAGGCCTGGAGCAGCTTTACCGGGCCGATCGCATCCAGGGATCGTTCCACTGGTTCGTCCACCAGCAGCCTTGCAACAGAGCCAATGAGGTCTCTTTCTTCGGCGGCTCCGCGATCCAGCAGCGTTACGGTGGCATGCACATCGGAGAGGAACGTGGCTGATGCGCTGTTGGGTTTCAGGCATGTTGACGAAGCGTCCTCGTCGCTTTCCCAGATGCCAATGCCGGCCAGCGTCTCGGTGAGATCCACAAGCGATCTGTGCGGTTCCCACTCCAAGACATTGTCGCCGTGAACGATTTCAGGATCTTCGAAGCGGATGGGCGGCTGCGGTGCCGAGAACTTCAACAGTCTGAACGTCCCTTCCGGATCAGACTCGAATGGGAGCCATATCGACATCGGGACAACGTTGGCTGTGACCGTGGCGGTGGCGACATGTTCTTGACCCACCGTGACCTGCTCGGGTGTCACCGATAGAGAGGTAGCGAATAAGACCTCGCCGAGGTCATGAAACGTGAGGCTACTGAAATGTTGGACCGATGTTCGGAACGAGAGCACCCCGTCGACTTGTTCAATGTCACCGTTGAGGAACTCGACCGAGTCACCTGACATGTGAATCGCCATGAACCCGCCCGCCAAGGCAGCCTCAGGTAGCGCCACCGTCAACGTGGCGGGTTCATCCAGCACGAGACCGTTGGGTAGGAGCTGTATTGCCAGCATCGGTGCACCTGGCTCGGCCGTCTCATCGACCAGCACCGCCAGCTGAACCTCGTCGGCCGACACGCCCTCAGGGAGACTTCCCGGCGCCAGCGACAGAGTGACCGATACGTCCCCGGGAGCGACAATATCGGTTGCAGAGTCTCCACCACACGCCGTAACCGCCAGACCAAAGACAACTAGCCACGTCCAGCGCCTCACATGAACCCCCACCTACGACAATCAACTGAATCTAGCACTGAGAGTCGGGCGGGCCGATACCGACTGAGGCGACGACGGCCCCAAAGGCGATGACGCAAGCGTGATCGCCTGTTCGGCAACCGACGGACCGACCGGACCGGCCGGCGGCACCGCCCTCCCCACCTAGCCCAGTCTCGTCTTGCTGCGGAAGGGGGGGTCGGCGCCGCCGTTGCCGGTCCTGAGCGCGGTGTCGAAGAGTTGGGCGGTCAATGTGTCTCGAATCGGGATTTCAGAAACAACCCTTCGCAACCTCCTCGCAGGATGGTTTGCCTCAAACGATGGGCGTTCTTCTGGCCCGACGATTGGCTCTCGATGTTCGCCGTAGTGAAGGAGACCGTTCACGAGGCCGGACAGGTCAAGGTGGCCGGCCAGATTGGGATCTCTGAACGCACGCTGCGGAACCTGCTGGGCGGCGGTTCACCTTCAGCCGGGACGAGGCGACGAGTGCGGGCTTGGCTCAGGCGACCACGCGCAGACCTAGAGCTCCGTTGAGTCACTCCTGGACCGATTCGACGAGCCTGAACGCATCAGTTTCCGGATGTGGCGTTCCACACCGCCGCGTCCTGTTGATACGAGGCTTTCTCGACCGTTCCGACCGCCACCAGCCCGGGCCCGCCAACGGTCACGCTCAACATGGTGTGTGAAACTTCCGCGTCGTCGGGGTATGGGGGGCAGTTGGTGGCAAAGCATCGGGGGTCGAGGGAGCCGATCGTTTGGCCGCCGGTACCTGCGACGTGAGTCCATGTGATCCCATCGGGAGAGGTCCATACCTCGGCATCCGATCCGACTGCTACCAGACCGGAGCCCCGGGACGTAACGCTCATCATCGGGCCGGAGAATGTCGCGCCGTCGGCAACGCGAGTCCAGGTGATCCCGTCAACCGAGGTCCACACCGCACCCCTGCGACCGAATAATTCGGACCCGACTGCCACTAGGCCGGGGCCTCCAGATGTCACGCTCACCATCGTGAGGCTAAGCACAGGGTCAACCCCTCCGCCAAAGACCGCCTCGTCATGGGGAACTCGGGCCCAGGTGATCCCGTCAACCGAGGTCCACACCGCCGCACCCGCCTGAATGAGGTCCAAGTGGTAGTCCAGGCTGTCCCATCCGACGGCCACCAAACCGGGGCCTCCGACAGTGACGCTCACCATCGTGGTCGCTCCACCGAACACCGTTTCGTCGTGCGGAACGCGGGCCCAGGCGAGACCATCGACAGAGACCCACACCGCTGCCTCCTCCCCGTTTCCCGTCCCAACTGCAACCAGGCCGGGGCCTCCGGCGGTCACGCTGTTCATTCTTGCTTCGCCGAAGACTGCGTCGTCGTGGGGGACTCGGGTCCAGGTGAAACCATCGACGGAGGTCCATACCGCCGCATCACCCCCGCTTTCTACTTGGCCTGGACCCACCGCAACCAGGCCGGGACCTCCGACGGTCACGCTGCCCATGGTGGCGCCGCCGAAGACTGCGTCGTCGTGGGGGACTCGGGTCCAGGTGATCCCATCGACAGAGGTCCACACTGCGGCATCCAACTTGTCCGACCCGACTGCCACCAGGCCGGGGCCTCCGACGGTCACACTGACCATCTGCTGGCCTGTGAAGCTCGCCCAACCAATCGCGCGGTCGTCTCCACCGAAGACTGCATCGTCGTGGGCGACCCGTGACCACACATCCTGGGGGCCTGCCAACTCGGCCGTGAAGGGCGGCACCGTGGTGGGAGCGATGGTGTCGACCGTTTCTGATTCGCCGTCGATAAGGAACGGGATGAGCCCAATGAACGCGAGAGTCGCCACGGCTGTGGTGACACCCACCCAGGGGCCGCGTCGAGGTCCAGGTTCTGGCCGTGCAGCAAGATTCGGATTCGACACGGTCGTTATGTCGGGTAGATCGTCTACGAGTGCCTCCGAGTAGACGCGGATCTGACCCAGCAGTGGGGTCTGGTTCATCGCGGTACCTCCAGTGCGTGTCGGAGCAGTACTTGTCGTAGCCGATCGGTGCCCCGTTCGAGATGGTTCTGCAGCGTCGTCCGTGAGATTCCGAGCAATTCAGCGACTTCTCTCTGAGTCCAGCCCAGTCCATGAACCAGGATGACCGCTACCCGTTGTCGTTCAGACAGTGCGGTCAACGCCGCTGGGAGTTGCGGTTCGACCTCGGGCATGCGAGAGACGTTCACTTCGGGCAGCATGGGTGTGCGACGACGGATACGACGCGTACGGCTACGGCCTACCCGATAGAGGTATCCAGCCGGATTTTCCATTCTCGACACTCGTGACCAATGTTCCCAGGCATACGCCATTGCTTCCGAAGCGGCCTCCACGCCGTCGAGGCGTCCAAAACGCGCCACGAAGGCGTGCTTCAGCCCAGGCCCGACACGGCTCACGAAGTCGTCAAACGACTCCGACGCCGATATGACCGGTCTTTCAGGTTTCTCGCTCAGCGAAACGCCCCTCCTGCTACATCAATAAAAGCCGTACCGGCGACAGAATGACCACAAGACACGCGAAGGAGAGCGAAACACCTCCGCCACACCTCGGCCTTTACGACATACCCAAGCGTCGACCCCCACGACGCGACCTGGGTCGACGCCGAAACCCACCACCCCGTAACGCCGCTCACCGGAGGCTCGTCCGTGAGCGAATTCGGGTTCATCGGCGACACCTACAACACCGCTATCGCCCGGGTTCGACGCACCCCCGAACCCACCGTCATCACCCCCGACAACCAGCCCTGCAACCCCACCACCCGCGGTATCGTCCAACCTGCACCGACCAACGCGTCCGGCGTCGCGCTCATCGGACGTGAATCACGTCGCTGGCGCAACCACACCCCCCACGGAAAACCCGACCACATCACGTACAAGCATCCAGACGCCTGGCCTCACCACCTCGCAACTCTCAGAGACCTCGCCAATGGGTTCGGACAGCTGCGACTTGCCAAGGCAATCGGAATCTCAGAACGCACGATTCGCAACCTCCTCAACGGGAGATCTGCCTCACACGACACGAGACGAAAGGTCACCGAGTTCCTGTCTCTGTGGGCGCAAGACGAGACTGGGCTAGGGGGGGCGGCGCCGTCGTTGCCGGTCGAGGGAGGGGTCGCTCAATCTGGCGGTGGAGGCGGGGCAGGTTGACTCCGCCGACGTCGCCCCCGCCGAGCTGATCGCCACCATGCAGCAACGGGAGTGGGATCAACTTTTCCCGAATTCCGCTCCTAGTCAGACGCTGGGGGCGGGCTCGGAAGACATCCCACGGGACGGCAGACGACGCTCACGACACCGTTGACAATGTCCGGCTCAAGCTGCGCTAGCTCGTCGGCGAGGGCTGGTGGGGCTTGGGGGATGTCGGCGACCGGCACCATGTAGGCCGTCCCGGTGTAGGTGCCGCTTTCGAGGTCAACGATGTAGGTGTAGAGGCCGATCGAGTCAACGTTTTCGCCGCATGGGATACTGAAGATCAGGAAGTCGGGGTCTGCTGGAAGGGTCACGACCTCTTGGAAATACGACGGGTTGTCCCGTCCCTCGACAACGTAATCGAAACCGGGAATCTGACTTCCGTCTGGCCGGAAACCGTTCGCTTCGTAGGCGTCTGGCCGCAGATCCACGAACTGGCCCACCCCGCTCGGCTGCAGATCCACGAACTGGCGCACCAACTCCATATTCACCAACACGAGGCAGAAATTCTCGAGGCGTACAGGCGAAGTCGGAATATAGCCGCTCGCCTCGCCGAGCGACTGGTCGAGCGGCCTGTACGTCGCATCGTTATAGGTGACGCTAAAGGTCGGTTCGACGGTTGCGGTCGTTGCTCGAAGGAGTTCTCGAAGGAGGCTGCCGGTGTCCGGGGGCGGCGGTTCGGCGAGAGTCGTCGTGACTACGGATGTCGTCGGTTCGGGGGGGAATGTCGTGGTGGTCACGGTCGTCGTCGGTGCCACGGTTGTCGGCTTGGTAATTACGACGTCCATCACCAAAACCACCGCGAAACTGACGCCGAGGAATATCAGGATGGCTTTGAGCAGCCTCATTGCCGCCTCTCCTCATCGGTTCGCATTCCGATCGAACCCTACGCCTCAAAACCGGCAGACAGCCTTGGACACCCCCAGACGCGCTCCGTCAAGAGTTAGGGATCGAGGAGTCTTCGTTTCGTGTTCGCGGTAACGGAGAGTGTGTTCGCGAATCGCCTTCCCCTCTATCCCAGTCTCGTCTTGCTGCGGAAGGGGGGGTCGGCGCCGCCGTTGCCGGTCCAACCAGAGAGACGGGTAAAGCACTACTGCGAGCAGGCCTGGCTATGGTCACGCCGCACTGCATCGGACAACGCGTTGTCGCTCGTTCGATGCCACAACTGACCGACAGACCCGGGAGGGGACTAATGGGAAGACGCCGGACGCGATTCTTGATCGCTGTCATCACTGCAACGACTTTCTTGATGGCAGCGTGCGGTGGTGGGCCGGGAGACGATTCATCTCTCGCTACCACTGGGCCAACGTCCGCGCCTGCTACCGGTGATAGTGCCACCACGCTCGGCGAATCCGGCTCTCCTTCTGACGATGCGACCAGCGATGCCGACGACTCCTCAGGAACGGACGGGCAAGGCGATGCCGGGGACTTGAGCCTGGTTCCGCCGGGCGCAACCGACCTTATGGGCAACCCGGCCGGGCAGGGGTTCGTCGAATTCAACGGTGTCCGCTACGACTTCATCCTCACCTTAGGGTGTCAGCACATCTTCGGAGCCGTACAAGGGATCGGCCCGCTAGCCGATGGCTCTGACGGCAGAGTTGACTCGATCATTCCACCCGAGGACTGGGAGACCGACCTCGACGCTGAATGGGATCCGCCCTCGATCAGGATCGACCTCGGCGACGACAGCTGGCGAGCCGAGGCCGGCTCGGAGCACTTCGTCGGCGGAGAGAACGTTGTGCTCACGCCCGAACAGAGCTCGGTGACGTCGTTCACCAATAACGGGTCGCTTGTGACCGGTGAAGCGATCTTCTACAGCGCCTACAACTACGAGGAGATCGAAACCGCCTCGGGTGCCTTCGAGTTCTTCTGCCCCTAGGGCAGGGCTGCATTGTCATTCGGGCAGGTCAGAAGCGGTTTCGGGGGCGGGCCCACTGCGGGTTCACGCCGTCGAGCGTTACCGGTTTCTGCTCGGCAGGAGGTGGTTTCTGTAGCATGGCCCCTACGGAGACGAAGCGATCCGCCTCTTCTGAGATGGGCGTCGCCGAGGGGAACCGACATTGAACCCAGGAGGTTCCCTTGAGGAGACGGACGTCGGCATACCGGAGCGTTACTCTCGCACTTGCAGTGGGCCTGGTCGTTGCGGCCTGCTCGGGATCTGAGACCGGATCCGGGGCTTTCGACCTGTCGTCCGTCGCACTCAGTTCGACCAGCGCCGTTGCCCTCGATCGCGTCGATCTGCTCGGAGTCCCGACCAACGTCGATCTGGCGACGTCCGACGTCTTGGTCATCACCGGCGACGGCGAGATCCCGCTCCCGATCCTCGCCGACGACGGGGAGCCCTACATCCTGGCCCCACTGCACCCGTCCGACCCTTCGGGGGGAGGCACCGTCGAACTGGTCTTCGAGCACTCTGGAGAGAGGAGCGCCCACTTCGCTCTGGACGTGAGTCCGCTCCCCCAGGCTCCGGGAGCCTGGGACGAGGTGGTAGCGCTACTCCGAGCGGCGATCGCGGAACGAGCCGAGGAGGGTGGCCTCACGTTCGATCAGCTCCAGGCAGCTGCGTTCGAGGACCTCGCCCCCGAGTACCAGCCTCTGAAGCTGGCCCAGGCCTATCTCGACGACGGTACCGAGAACGACCTGGAGAGCCTGCTCACAGCCTCGGCCAACGGCCTGTCGGACTCCGACCGAGCGATGATCGACGCGCTGGTGGCGCGGCTGGACCTGGCATCGCTGATCGGTGGTGGTGCCGCCATCGACTCGTTCATGGGGGATCGCGGCGGCCACCGGTCGTTCGCACCGGCATTGGCACCGGGTCCAACAGCAGCCGTCGGCGGACTGGATTGTCGCGATGCAGGAATTCAGGTAGTCGATGCGGCCGACCTGGCAGCGATGATCACTCAGGCCAAGGACAGCGTGATCACCCCCGGCGGCGCCGAGCGCCAGGTGCTGAATGACATCGGCACGGTCACCGCCTACGGCGGCTTCTTGCCCGTGGTCGGGCCCTTTGTGGGGGCCACCGGTACGCTGTTCACGGCCATCGAGGCCTACAAGAACGGCGTCGCCGGTCTGTACCCGAGCAAGCTGCTCTCCCTCACCGCCGATGTGACCGGGGTCGCATTTCCCGAGGATTTCCTGGGGCCGGAAGGGTGGGACAACGTGATGGTGAAGGCCGTTTCCACCGGTTGGGACGCCAACGCCGACATCGCCAACGTGGTGCTGTCGGCTGCATCCACGACCGGTTCGTTCTTCGCCGGTTCCCGGCTGGTGAACGCCTCGGACGCCGAGGGCTTTGCGATCGACGTCATGCTGAGCATGCGCGACAACGCGGGGAATGCCCTGGTCGCAGAGTACGTCGATGTGCTGTCATTCTGCCCGGAGGATTGGACCGTGCCGATCACGGGTGAGCCCTGGAGCAAGGCAACTGCACGGCTCGAGCGGTTCGAAGTGGACTCAACGGCTCTCTCTTTCCAACCGGCGACCGAACTCGGGCTCAACCTTCCCTTCGAGGACACTCTGCGGATCGAAGCGGACCCCGACCGGTTCGCCGGGGAGCAAGTCCACACCGATCTGAAGATCTCGGCTCACCCCATCCAGGTCGAGGGGATAGAGGAGATCATGGTCAAGACGCCCGGGAAACCCATCGACGTATCGATGACGGTTCACGGCGCCATCGACCCAACTCTCGACTGGCAGTCGCAGAAGGGGGCCTGGACCGGAGACCCCACGATCACCAGCACGGGTGATCCGATCGTGCCGGGCTTGCTCGGCTCGGTCACCTGGACCCGGACCCACGTCACCCCCACCAGCGAGAGCGACTATCCGTACCTGGCCACGGTCGAGTCCTCCTCGAGGTCGGGGCTCCGCGCCGACGGCGACCCCCCGCGCCTCAAGGTGATCACAGTCCGTCTGGCTGACATCATCGTCGAGCCGAACCCGGTCACGATGGCCACCGAGACCACCCAGCAGTTCACAGCCCGAGACCGCAACGGCAATACGGTCGCAGTGAATTGGGCCGCCACCGGGGGCTCGATCTCGGACACGGGCCTTTACACCGCCGGATCGACAGCAGGGACATTCACGGTGACGGCCACCTCCCGTGAGAATTCTGAGCTACAGGGCACGGCCGCCGTGACCATCATCGAGGTCCGGTGCCCGGTGGGGCGCTGGACGATGCTCAACCCAGCCGAATACATCGGCCAGATCGCCGCCCAGACTGGGATGGAGGGCTCCTATGCCTATGGGGGCGGGGACTACTTCCTCACTTTCGGTCTCGACGGGACATTCACCGGGGAGAGGGTCGGATTGACGCTCAGACTCTCATCGAGCGATGGAAGCGTGACCACAATCCTCGACCTGGCCGACGTCGGAACGTGGAGCCACGATGAGGAGACAAGGCAGCTCACGATCAACGGGGGCTCGTCCTCCGGCAGCGCCCGGGTGATCGTAGGCGAGCAGTCGATCGAGATGACCGTCGACCTGGACTCGGTCCCTGCCCTAGGCGGGACGGGCACCTACTCGTGCGCCAACTCGAACCTCACCGTCTCCTTCGGGGTCTACAACGTCGTGCTCGGCCCCGCCGGCTCGTAGCCCGCCGGGGGGAGGCCGAGAAGAGTCGCTAGGAGGGGAGGGCGCCGCCGTTGCCGGGGCATCGTGCTCTGGGTCCTGCTGCCCAGGAAGGTTGCAGCCACCGTCTTAGAACTGCCCTCCAAGACCTCGGGTTGCAGGCACAACGCCGCCGAAAACAAGACTGATCACACATGTGGCGAGACTCTGAACTTCCAGGCAATGTCCTCGGTCTACGTGTCCCCGGTTTGGGACATCTCCACGAGGTCGTTGAGGATTCCTCCGAGCTGGTTTGCCAGCAGGGAGACATGGCCCTCATCTTCAAGGAAGCGGGACCTGGAGGTGGCGAGGTGAGTGTGTAACCATTCACCATGGGCGAAAGGCACCATTCGGTCATCTCGACCGTGCCACACAGCCACGGGAACGCGAATCAAACCCAAGTCGAAGCCCCAAGGCTTCACGAAAGCCAGTTCGTCATCAAGCCAACCATCGATTCCCTCCGCTACGCCGAGTCGCAGCGACCTGACCAGCACGTCAGCCAACTCTTCAGCCAACGCGATCCGGTCGACCTCGGGAAGCAACACGGCGATCTCTTCGGCGGTCACAGCTGACAAGGGCTCAGCGGACTGCTGCAAGTAGGAATCTAGGGCTGCCTCTCCGGTGAGAGCGGTGGTGTGCTCCTCCACGGACTCGTCGTCCATACCGGCCATCCAGTCGATGTCATCAGCGTCGAACGGCGCCAGCCCTGCCACACTCACCGCTGCAAGGCACCTATCTGCGAGCAGAGCCGCGCACGCCAGCGCATGCGGCCCGCCACCGGAGTGGCCGACCGCCACGAACTCTCCGGCTCCGAGCGCGTCCAACACCACTGCAGTGTCGGCGGCCGCATCGGCAACGGACCGGCCCCGATCACGCGTAGAACGCGAATAGCCAGGACGGGCATAGCTGATCAGGGACAACCCACGCTGTCTCGCAGCCGCACTGAGCGAATCCCAACGAACGGGCGGCGACGGGGTACCCCAGTGAAACACTAAAGCCACACCCTGGTCGGCACCCCCACGCAAAACATGCAGAACACGTTCACCAACGCGAACCAAGATCGACCGCGACTCACTCACAAGGCAATCGTAGACACCGCCACCAGAGGCCCTCCACGATCATCGCTCGCCATCAGCCACCGTCATGTCATCAGACGCGTTCTGGCTCAGAGGCGAGACAGGAACTCGGTGACCTTTCGTCTCGTGTCGTGTGAGGCGGGTCCTCCTTTGAGGAGGTTGCGAATCGTGCGTTCTGAGATTCCGATTGCTTTGGCGAGCGGCTGCTGTCCGACACTCTGAATCATTCGTTTGAGGGCGGCGAGGTGCTGTGGCCAGGTGTCGGCTTCGGTGTAGGTGATGTGGTCGGGTTTGCCGTGGGGGGTGTGGTTGCGCCAGCGGCGTGATTCACGTCCGATCAAGGCGACGCCGGTGACGATGGTGGGTGCGGGGTGGACGATGCCTCGGGTGGTGGGGTTGCAGGGTTGACCGTCTGGGGTGATGACGGTGGGTTCGGGGGTGCGTCGGAGTCGGGCGAGAGCGGATGGCGACCGCGAATCGCCTTCTCCTCTATCCCAGCAAGACGAGACCGGGTCTAGAGGGCGGGGTGGTCCATTTTGCAATTACCCGTCGCGGTCTGGTTTTCGGGTGTCGGGGTCGGTTTTGCGTATTACCCCGTCTATCCCCGGCTCGTCTTGCTGGGCTAGGGGAGGCGGGCGCCGCCGTTGCCGGTCACAAGGGATAGGGGGTTGTCCGAGATCAGGGAGTTCCCCGCCGGGAAGGACCTAACAAGTCGGCCACCGATCCGGTAGATCAGCCGTCCGATCGCTGCGGCCGAATTCGAGGATTCCCCCAAGCGGCCGACTGGTCATGGAGTGGCTAGGGAGTTGCCGCGGGTGGCCCCACGGGGACGGACACCGGAGGGATATCTGTGGGTGGCCCCACGGGGACGGACACCGGAGGGATATCTGTGGGTGGCCCCACGGGGACGGACACCGGAGGAGTTTCTGTGGGTGGCCCCACGGGGACGGACACCGGAGGGATATCTGTGGGTGGCCCTACGGGGACGGACACCGGAGGGATATCTGTGGGTGGCCCCACGGGGACGGACACCGGAGGAGTTTCTGTGGGTGGCCCCACGGGGACGGACACCGGAGGGATATCTGTGGGTG
>Ga0255057_10001335_pt1 | contig 13978 bp, 11 predicted proteins | sample Cases_109_6_MG_FD_189022 | JGI IMG/M metagenome (GOLD analysis project Ga0255057, IMG submission 189022) | Seawater microbial communities from Amundsen Gulf, Northwest Territories, Canada - Cases_109_6 | ecosystem: Environmental > Aquatic > Marine > Gulf | place: Canada: Northwest Territories... | reverse complement strand
TGGCCCGATTCATCGCGGGTCATCCACTCACTTCGGTCGTGACGAACGGAGGAAACCGAAACGGCCTCCGGTGCGTTGTAGAAGGTGAGAAGACCCCCGAGGCCACGGTTTCCTACCTTCGGATCCTATCCCCGCAGTCAGCCCGTGGCTTAGGGGGTTCTCTCATCCCGGCAGCCGCGCGGCCCGCTCGAGCACGTCGGTTCGCTCAAACACTTCGGTCGCGCGAGCACCTCGGCTAGGCTCACTCCAGTTCTCTTGTGAGCAGCGCCTCCAGATCGCTCGAGGAGATCGGCTCCCATTCCACGCCGATGAAGCCGTGCACCTCATCGGCAGCCGTGTACGCGAAGGCGGCCGGCGTTCGGCCGTAGAAGTAGAGCGCGATCTCAGCGGCGGTCGCAGGCGTGAGCACCCGAGACGAGAAACGAACGGCCAGATGGCGCACCGGCCGTCCCCCATGGATTCCCTGCGAGGCGTCGTGCTCGATGAGGTAGCCGACCTCGGGGCCGAATGGCAGCCGCCTCCAGTAAGCGGAGGTCAGCCGGCCGAGGGTCCGCTCATTGCGGAAGGGAAGCCACTTTTCCGGGTTCTCGGCATGCTCTCGAAGCGCCCCCGCGAGCGATCTAAGCTCGATGGCTCCGGGCGAAAGGTCGACGACTTCCCGGCCCAGCAGGCGAGGCTCGCGCCCGACAACGTCGAGTAGATACCACGTCTGGGGATAACTGCGCGCGCCGAGGAGCGCCGGTTCACGGCGACCGGGAATCAATGCGTCACTGAGCGTTCAAGCACGGCCATATCGGTCCTCCAACCGAACGACATCGTCAAGCTCCGGAGTACTCGTCTCGAGGATGACGCTGTCCTCCAGCGCTTCCATGCGGTGGATCGTGTCGGGGGGGATCTCGACGCATTGGCCCGGGAGCCATTCGAACTCCCCTTCTCCCAGCGTGAAGCGCATGCGTCCGCTCTGCAGGTATAGCGTCTCGTGCTTGATCTCGTGCTTTTGGAGGGAGAGCACGTGACCTGCGTCCACTTCCAGAACCTTCCCGGCATACCGATCCGTGTGGGCGTACCAGATCTCCCGTCCCCACGGCTTGCCTACGATTTTCGGTTCGCGAGTATTCATCTAACCTCCGATGCCGCTTCTCAATAGACGAGGACTGCTGCGGGTGCAAGGCCGAGGCACGGGGAGTAGTGCCAGAGTCGCGGCTAGCGGAAGTTGCGGCTTCGCACCGCCGGCGTCCGGTCGCCCAGCCGCAGGACCGTCGCGCTCTTGACGAGGACGTTCACGACGCCGCTCTCGCTTTCCACGACTCCCCTCAAGATCGGCACGTGTGCCATGAGGGCCTCACGGTAGCGAGCTTGCACATCCGGCATCACCACGAAGTTCGCCAGCCCCGTCTCGTCCTCCAAGGTAACGAACATGATGCCCTTTGCGGTGCTAGGGCGTTGCCGGGTGATGGCGAGACCCGCCACCGCCACCTCGGTGCCGGCGGGACACTCCCGGACCTCAGCGGCGCTCAACACGTCCCGGCTCCGCAGCATCGACCGCACGAACTCCATCGGATGCCCTTCGGCCGAGAGCCCGAGGGTTCTGTAGTCGGCGAGCACCCGCTCAAACCGGCTCATTCGCGGGAGTCGCTTGTGCCTGCGGCGGCGGAAGCGGCGGGGCGCCAGCGGACCGGCATCGCCGCGAAACTGACGGAGCAGCTCCCACAGAGCCTCGCGGCGTCCCGGCCAGAGAGTCCGGAACGCGCCCGCTTCGGCTAGCACGCGCAGTTCCGCCCGGTCGAGGCCGCTCCGTCGTACGGCATCCTCCACCGAGGTGAACGACCCCTCCTCGATCGCGCGCAGCAGCCGGTCGCGCGCCCGACTTCCTAGTCCGCGGACGAGGCGAAGTCCCAACCGGAGGGCGGGAGCTCGCCTTTCGCGGTCAGACGCCGGGCTTTCCTTCGGAGCCTCCTCGGTGCTTCGCACCTGCTGGGTCGGGCACCGGCCGAAGGCTGGTCCCGGGCCGGCGTACGCCGCTGCAGGCAAGCTCCCGCCCTCCTCGACCAAATTCGGGCCTCCGAGGAGCCAATGCGGTGGTTCCAACGTGCAGTCCCAGTCGGAGCGGGCCAGATCCACCGGAAGTACCTCGACGCCGTGCCGCTGGGCATCTCGGAGCAGCGTGGCGGGCGCGTAGAAACCCATCGGCTGCGCGTTCAGCATCGCGGCGAAGAACTCCGGCGCGTAATAGCGCTTCAGGTAGGCAGAGGCATAGACCAGCAGCGCAAAGCTGGCGGAGTGGCTCTCGGGAAAGCCGTAGTTCGCGAACGCCGTGAGCTGCTTGAAGATCTGGGCGGCGACGTCCGATGATACCCCGTTCGCCCGTAAGCCCTCGGCCAGCTCTTCCCCGACCTCCGTCATCGCCTGGTGGGAGCGCTTGAAGCCCATGGCGCGACGAAGCTTGTCGGCCTGCGCCGGCGTGAAGCCCGCCAGGACGACCGCCACCTTCATCCCCTGCTCCTGGAAGAGCGGGACGCCGAGGGTCCGCGCGAGCACCGGCTCGAGCCTCGGGTCCAGGTAGGTGACCGGCTCCTCGCCGTTCCGACGCCTCAGGTACGGGTGCACCATGTCGCCCTGGATCGGCCCCGGCCGGATGAGCGCGACCTCGATGACCAGATCGTAGAAACAACGTGGCCTGACGCGGGGCAGCGTGTTCATCTGGGCGCGTGACTCGATCTGAAAGACACCGATCGTGTCCGCCTCGCAGATCATGTCGTAGACGGCCGGGTCATCGGGCGGCAGCTGCGCGAGATCGAGCTCGCTGCCGCGGGTCGACCGGATGTGACGGATCGCCGCCTGGAGAACCGTGAGCATGCCGAGTCCCAGGAGGTCCACCTTGATGAGGCCCGGCAGGTCCAGATCGTCCTTGTCCCACTGGATCACGGTGCGGCCAGGCATGGAGGCGGCCTCGACCGGCACCACCTCGCCGATCGGGCGGGCCGAGAGGACGAAGCCGCCGACATGGATCGAGCGATGACGGGGAAGCTCGTTCAGGCCGCGCACCGCTCGGATCAGCGCCGGCACGCGGGGGTGCCGAGGGTCGAGACCGGCTCGGACCGCTCCGCCCTCGGCCAAACGCTCGGCCGCGGTCGCCGCCTCGCTCCGGTCCGCTTCCGCCGCCAGGCGATCCGCCTGGTGGACCGAGAAGCCCAGAACCCGGGCAGCGTCCCGAACGGCCATTCGCCCCCGGTAGGTGATCGCCTCACACACCATCGCCGCGTGGTCGCGGCCGTATTTCCGGTAGACGTACTGAAGAACTTCCTCCCGGTCGTTGTGCGCGATGTCGAGGTCGATATCCGGCGCCTCGTCGCGCTCCTCCGAGAGAAAACGCTCGAAGAGGAGATCCAGCCCCACCGGGTCCACCGCCGTGATCCCCAGGCAGTAGCAGACCGCGGAGTTGGCGGCCGAGCCGCGTCCCTGGACGAGGATGTCCCGCTCGCCCACGAAGCGGACGATATCGTGGATGATCAGGAAGTAGTCGCTGAGGCCGAGGCGGCCGATGATCTCCAGCTCGTGGTCGAGCTGCCGCCGGTGCTCCGATCCGAAGCGATCGCCGTACCGGCCCCGGGCTCCTTCTTCCACGAGCTCGCGCAGAAGGGCGTGGGAATCGCGAACGTGCGTGCCCGTAGCACGGGTCGCATCGCCCTCCGACTCGTTCCCCGACTTGTTTTTCGGAACCTCGCCGAAGCCCTGAAAAGTTGGGAGGGTCGGTTTCAGTCCCTCGATCCGGAAGGTGCAGCGCGCGGCAATCTCGACCGTCCGCCGCAGCCCCTCGCAGCCCGGACACCCGCAAGGAGTCCTCGGACCGTCCAAGGCTCGCTGCGGGGTTTCCCGCCGCCGGACGAGGAGTGCCCCGTTCTTTCTCGAACACCAGCGGAGTGCCATCTGCGCGGCCGATTTCAGGTACCATTCGCCGTTCGGCAGGAGGCGATCGCCCGCCTCATCCAGGGTCGTGTCGTGACGGATGCACGTGAGCACATCGTGCACAATGCGGTCGGCAGGCCGAGCGTACCGCGGACCGTTCGTCGGCACCCAGAAGAACCCGGACTTCTGCGCGAATGCCAACCAAGCCGAGCACCGTCGGGCGTCCTCCAGCAGGCCGTGGTGCTCGAGCGCGAGGTAGAATCTCCGAGGGAACCTCTCTTCGAGCCTCTCGAGGAGCATCTCGAGGACCGCGCGATGCTCCCGCGGATGCGAGAGATCCGTCGTTCCGAGAAGACAGATCAGCGCCTCTGAGTGTCCCTCGAGAGCCTCGAAATCCAGCAGCGGGTGGCCGCGCGGGTTCGAGAGCCGTGCTCGCGTGATGAGCCCGCAGAGGTTGTGGTAGCCCTCTCGCCCCATGCAGAGCAGGAAGAGCTGCCGCGGGGTAGAGGCCGGGCCTAGCGGAGTGACCCGAACTTCGGCTCCGACGATCGGATGCAACCCGACCCGGTCGCAGGCGCGGGTGAAACGGACGACCCCGCCGAGATCGAAGAGATCGGTGATCGCGAGCGCCGGCATGTCGATCTCGGCCGCCCGCCGGACCAGAGCTTCGGGGGTAGACGCTCCGATCAGAAGCGAGAAGGCGGAGCGCGCCGCCAACTCCACGTACGAAAGGGGAGCGAGCGCGAGGCGAGCGTCGAGCGGGGCACGCAGCGGCTCGCGGAGGAGTTCTTTCGCCCCTCCCCTCAGTCCCACCATCCGTGAAGCCACCAGCGCAGTTCGCCGCTCGAGCGATACTCACGAAACAGCCAGAGCAGCTCTCCCGCCGAAGTGCAGACGCGGAAGTACTCCCGCCGGTACGGGTCCTTCCACCAATCTCCCGAGAGTCGCTCGGGTCCCTCCGCCGCGACCAGCTCGTGGCGCCCCCCATCGTCTTGCAGCTCGACGGGTTGGTCCCCCTCTGTCCGTACCCGGACGGCGACAGGCTCAGGGAGCAGCCGAAGGGCGCTGGAGACGAGAGCCGCACCCGGCCTCGCCCGGTTCTCGAGAGAGAAGCTCGAGCCGTTCGAGTAAGGTGCGAGCTCTGCCAAAGCTCGCCCCGTCGAACCGTCCGGCGCAGAAGATGAAGCGAGCGCCTTCGGTGTAACCGGCGTCCAGACGCTGCGGCTCTCGGGCCGGTGATCCGCACGGACGGCCGGCGTCACCACCACCTCCCCTCCCAGCCGGGCCTGCAGGCGGGCCAGGGCGATCGCGGCGCCGAGCGGATCATCCCACCCTCCACCCACCCGCCAGTCACGACGGAAGAGGTCTCCCTGGCGGGCCTCTGCGGGCGCCGTCTCGCGAAGCTCGAGGGCCAGACTGGAAACGGGCGCCGTCAGCACTCCCCCGCCCTCCGATCGCTCCAGAGCCGCCCAACACAGATCGAACAGCAGGGATTCACGACGGGTCGGGCGCGCCGGCAGGACGGTCGCCTCCTGAGACCTGCCCCCATCCAGCGTCAGGCGAAGCCGGAGCTCGGACGCGCACAGTCCCTCGGTCAGGTCGGCGCACAGCCGGGCCAGCAGGTGGCGGAGGGCGAATAGCAACGGTTCCAGGGCCGTCTCCGAATTCTCGAACTCCAGAGAAACCTCCCGGTACTCCGGCGGTGGGAGGGCGTGAAAGGCACGTTCGTCTTCTCCACGTGCCCAGCGGTGCGCCTCGAGGCCGGCCGGGCCGAAGCGTGTCTCCAGCTCGCTTGGGTCGCGTTCCGCGAGCTGGCCGATCTTTCTCCACCCCAGAGCGCGAAACGCCTCCTGCAGCTCCTTGGAGATCGGCAGGTACTCCAGAAGCAACGACGCCAGAAACTCCCTGCCTTTCTCCGGCGGGACGATGATCGGGCCGGGATCGGCCAGTCGGGCCGCGACATCGGCCACCACCACCACATCCCCGATCCCGATGCCGATGCCACGCATTCCGGCTTCCCGCAGCGCTTTCAGCAACACCTGACCGAGCGCTTTCTCGCCTCCAAGGCGCTCCCACCCGCGGGCATCGACCCGCCCCAGCTCCGGATCGACGAGCATGATGCGAGGACTCCCCCTCAGAAGCGGAACCATGAGGCTCTGCGCTCCAGCTCCGGAAGGTGAGGTTCCGGAGGACGATGTTCGAGGAGCCTCCGTGTCGGAGGAAGCCACCCGAATCGAAGCGATTCGGCTCACAACGGACCCTTCCGGTCCCGGATGAGCGCTCCGGCCTCTGGATCCCGGGAGATCGACGTCGGACAGGCCACTGGGATCTCCACCCAATTCCCTTTCCCGACCCGTACCTGCACCGGACGCACGGGTGGGATGAACGGACCGAATGGACGATCGAATTCGGGACGGATATCGCCCGGTCGGAAACGCAACCGAAGGCCGGCGACGGGGAGTTCCGCAATCATGACCAGGATGGCGCCCGCCTCTTCGGCCAGACGTTGGAGCCGTACGTTCACCCCACGCCGCGTCAGGGCCGGCGAGGTGTCGGCCGCATCCAGCACGACGGCACCGAACGCCCCACTCCGGAGCAACAGGTCGGCACACCAGGCCGCCTCACCTGGAGGCGGGTGAACGATCCAGAAGGTCGGGCCGTGCTCCGACAGATCTACCCAGTCCGGGGCGTAGAGCGTCTGGAGAGCATCGATCACCGCCACGGGCTCTCCGAGATCGTGAAGCTCGTGGAGCGTCCGGCGCAGGAGGGCCATCTTGCCACAGGAGCGCGAACCCAACCATTCGGTCGCCCGTCCGCGCGGTAGCCCTCCTCCCGGAAGCAAGGCATCTAGAGAGGCGAGGCCTGTCGGTACCGACTCCACATCCGCCGACGGGCAGCTCTCTACAGCCTCGATCCTCCGTTCCAGATCCTGAAGCGCGGCTGCGCGAGACACCTTTCCCTCCTTGAACACTCGGACGGTCTGAAAACCTCGGGTCCCGGACGAACCGGCAGCCTATCCGCCGAATTCCGGCGAGGGTCCACCTGGAAAGCAGAGGCGATAAAAACCGAATAAAACCCGAATATGGACCTGTAACGTACGCCACGGATCGAGGACGGACAAGGGGACGCGCACGCCGAGGTCTAGGTGTGGAAGCAGGAGCTCTCGTCAGCCGCAATCAGGGACCCGGCCCACCACCTAACCCATTGGTCGCTTCGTGACAGCCGAATCTCGAGGCGAAGATCTCCGCGATTCGCCGATTCGCCAGAGGTCCATAATGCGTGCCATCAGAACCATGATCGAGCTCTCGGGACGAAAGCGAGGACAAACCATCGATGAGGTCGATGCACTCGTTCTCGGAGCAGAACAGCCGCTCCAATTCGTCCAGTGCCCCGGCATATCTCCTGTTCGTCGCGCGATCCTCCACGTCCTTTCGGGTCGGTACGATGGCGAGCACGAAGCGCGCGCCGTTCTCCTGTGTCTCGACGCGCGCGTCCGTGAAGATCGCCCGCACGATCCGCGCGGCTTCTCCGTCTGGCTTGAGTAGCCCGGACTTCCGGCGGAGCAAGCTCGCTCGGCACCAGCCGGCCGCGGCAGCTTTGTAGAGCACGAGGTCGCCCAAGATCGGCGGGACGCCGTACAGCCGAGGGCAGTAGAAACGGTCGTGCCTACTCAGGTGGTCGTGCAGGCGCCACGAGATCCCGCCCCGGTTCTCTTCGATGGCACTCTCAAGATCCGGGTAAAGCGTCTCAATGACCCTCAACTCCTCGCCATCGAGCACGAAGCGCGGCACCAGCGGAACCCCGATCCAGCCGCGAAGAGACCGCAGGGTGTTGACCTCGCGCCAGAGATCCACGCTCGGGGCAAACATCAGGAGCATGACGTCGTGCTCGAGAACCGGCCCCAGGGTGCGGTAGCGAAGGTATGCCTGCCCCATGCTGTAGCCGTCGACGCCGAAGTTCACGACGTCGAGCTCCGTACACAGGGAGTCCAACACCGAGGTCCAGGCATCCTCCTGCCGGACGCGGCTCGCCTGGGCGAACGACTCGCCGAAGACGAGGAGACGGGAGTCCGCGTCGGCGGACACGGTCCGTTTCGCTCTAGCGCCGACCTCGTTGGACTGCCACCAGCCGTGCCGGGACCGCGCATTTTCAAGTGCGGTATATCCGAGCAGTGAATCCTCCCGGTGGATGCCCCACAGGTCGCCGTAGGTGAGCGGACCACCATCGAAAAGCCGCCCGGCCGCCTCGCCGGACGTATCCCAGGCAGTCAGCGATTCCGGAAAGGCCTCGAGCGGAGGAAGCTCAAGGCCGAGCAACCGCCCCCCCGACACCTCCGATGGCACCACCAAGAGCCTAGCGCCGATCTCGGCGAGAGCGAGAGCGATCACCGTAGCACCGAGCAGAACCGCCAGATCATGTCGCCGATAACTTCTCATCCTATCCTCCAGGGCGCCCCGAACGCCCGTCCCCGACGCGCAAGCGTCCGTGATTTAGTACCATTGCCGGAATCCTAGCCTCGACAGATGGGATCTTATCGACTGGAGGTGTGTGTTCTTGTCTCCGCTTCAGCCGTGAACCACTAGAATGACACATTTTGGAGGCAGCCGAGGCCTCGGGAAATGGCTGCGTGCTGCGGGCGCGGTCGCTGCGTTGAACCTCCTGTTCCTTCTCCTGGGCACTCTGATGGCAATGCTTCCCCGGGAAAGATTCCGAGATCGAGTGAGGGAAGCATTCGAATCCGGTGAGCTGATTCAGGAGGATTGGGCCCCGTTCGACAGCCGGAGAGGGTCGAATCAGTATGATGAGTGTCTGGTTTTCCAGATGATCACCAATCTGGGAGATACGCCCCTTCGACAGGCCGCAGGACCGATCGTTCATTCGCCCGATGTGGCAGGCTCCGACCAGTGTCGCACGCTCTACCGCATCGTCGTGGCCGGAGAGCCCCTTGCAGGTCTTCACACCTTCCGTTACACGCGCTATTGGCACGGACACAACCTGCTCGCCACCGTGTTCCTGCAGTTTACCGTCATCGAAAACGCCCGGAGGCTCCTCAAGATGGGCGCCTTCGGCAGCGTGTTCCTCCTTCTATGGGCGGCGATCCGCCGGAAAGATCATCGGTCGCGTTCACTCGGGATCTCGATTGGCGCGTTCGGGCTTCTCTTCTGGAGTCTTCCGTATTTCGGCCAGGCGTTCAGCCACGCCCCTGGTGACACCACGTTGGTGCTCGGTCTCGTGGGTCTCCTGGCCTGGCCGCGTCTGTCGTGGAATCTCGAGCGGCTGGTCGTCTACTGCGCAATCTACGGAACGCTAATCGTATACTTGGAGTTCATGACAGGACTTCTGCCGACGGCCGCCGGCCTTCTCTTTCCCGCTGTCTACGCAGTGAGAGGAACCGAGAGCGCGATCGAATCGCGGGAGCGCTGGCTCGCATCGACGGGTGCGCTGGTGGCGTTCGGGCTCGGGGCGGGGCTCACCGTCGTCCTCAAGCTCAGCCTCTCGGTAGCCGTGTACGGTCCCACTGCCATCGATTCACTGTTCGCCAACCTTGCGTATTACATGGATCCAGCTATCTCCGATGTCCCCTTACCTCGTTTCCTCTTGCCCTTCGGCCGGTTGTATCGAAAGGGCACGACGCTGACCTACGGCAGCGGAATCGGCGCGAATGTGCTGCTCGCCTCTGCCATCGGATCTTGGCTCATCGCCGCCTTCATCGCCGTGTTCAGGACGGGGAATGGGCGCCTCGCCGATCTGTTTGCGGCCGCCACAGGCTCCCTGATCGTCGTCATCTGGATCCTGCTCTTCCAGACGCACACTTTCGGTCATGCCGTGTTCATGGTTCGGATGCTGATCGTGCCGATTAGCCTCGGTTGGACCGCGTTGGCGTGGCAGCTGGTTGGTCGAGAAGCCCGGTGGATCGCCCCCGACCGCTAAACTTCGGCAAGTGCCTTCTCGCATTCGAGACCTGCAGGCATTCGTCAGCCGCGACGCTCCTCTATCCCTGGGCGAGCCGCGTGATTCCGACGCCCATCATAAGGCCGGTTTGACCGGCCAAGGCGCCCGGAGGCCTCGTCTCGCCGAATGCACCCCACCTATTCTCCGAAGAAGACTCGAAATGACGTTCCCAACGCTTCATGCATCCCGCCATAAATGCTCGACGGCTCGCAGCAGTGTGGCACATACCAGGCCCCGACATACAAACCAGCGAGCAGCAAATACGGCAACAATTCCTTCCGTGTCGCTCCTTCTACGACTGCATTAAACGGCACCCGTACATTCACCAATCGCGGGTTGGCGTATGTGATCGCAAACAGAGCCGACGTGATCAGATGGATCCACCTTCCAAAATCCCATCCGCCGATGACAAACAACGCCAGCGGAGCCAGCAGCGATACCGGCAAAAGGAATCCAAGGCGTCCAATGCTCTTTACGTCCGACTTCCGGTACAGATAGGAGAGTCTGTACAGGATAAAATACGGCGCCACGCTAAGCACCATCGACACCAGAAACAGTTTTGTTGCTTGGCCATTTTCCAGTAGGCTACGGGTGAACCCAATGGGCTTTTGAATGCTCCATCCCAACGCCTTAATACCACTATTTACCAGATCACCAAAACGCTCACTACCGGTACGACAATATTCAAAGTTATCAATCAGTTCATGCCACGAGTTACAGACTGCAATCGCGATATCTTTTGTTCCGCTAAAAATAATCGGTAATAGTGAAATCCCAACTACGGAAAGGTATGATGGAAGGATGTATCGCTGGGCCCTCTCTCCGTATTCTTGGTAGATCTGCCAGGTGATGATGAAATGAAACGGTATGAAGAATATTTGCACATCATGGGTTAAGATATTGGCTACTAATAACGGTACGATGACGGCTACAAGAAGTGTTCTGTAGGTCCTGAGACTGAATCGGCGCAGCAGAGTCTGTTGTGCGATAATGGCATGGATACCCAATAGGGCAGTCGTAATCATGTCTTTGCGCCCATAGGCCGCAAAATCGTACACCGGAAAGAGTAGCAGCGCGGGCGCCAACAGGAGCGGTAGGCGCTTTATGAGTCGTCCTTCCACGGAGGACAGTGAAACAAAAATGAGGATGTTCAAGATCGACAGAACGACAAAGAGCGCGCGTAGCAACGTGATCGGCGAGAGGTCGAGGGTTGACGAAGCGTGAAAGATGAGCTCGCCCAGCAATCCCCGTCGAACAAAGCCGCCTTGGTAGTTGACCAGCAGCTCGCCGAGTGGCCACCCGGCCAGGGGACGAGAGAATGGCGCAGCGTAAAGAAAGAGCAGAATGAGAACGAATAAGACGGACAACAACGACCGCCGTGTGAGCCATGGTGACACCCAGGAGCGCGATCGCGTCATCGCCAGCTATCGCCCCATGCCCGCGCGTCGCCGCGCGGCCGTTCACTTCCTGAGCACATAGCACTGGGTCCACAGCAACCAGTCCAACCTTCCGGACTGCATTCGCCGCTCGAGCCTCTTCGCCAGCCGAAGCGCAGGCGCTCGGCCAAACTCTGCCACGAGCGGTATGTAAACGCCCATCTTGCGCTGCTCGACAACCGCGAAGCCAGCCTCATCGAGCCGGTGGCGTAGCTCTCCTTCCGTCATCAGGCTGACGTGGCCGTCGTCCCAAACCGGCTCGTCATAAACCCATCTCGCGAGCCGGATTGCACCCGGGAGATAGGCGATGCGTGAGAATTGTTCGAGCAAACTGAAGCGCTGCGGGGTCGTGAGTATGAGCACACCTTCCGGTGCAAGAAGCCTGTGGAGCTCCTGCAAGGCGGATCGCGGATCGGCAACATGCTCGATCACTTCCGAGCACAGTATCAACTGAAACGCTCCGGTTCGCATCCCACACTCGGTGATGTTCCCGACGACGAGCTCCAGATTCGGGTGCTGTGTCGCGAGCGTTCTGGCATGCTTGAGAAAGACTCGTTCGCGGTCAAATGCGGTCACGCGCTCGCAGGAAGAGCCCAAGCTCGACAGGTAGATCCCGGCGCCAGGCCCTACTTCGAGCGCTCTCGAGTAACGGTTCTCCGTGTAATCTCGAACGGCATTCAGCACCCATTCTCGCCTGGAGACGTGAAGCCAGCGCCTGGTGGGATTCCTCGACGAATACAGAGTCGCCTGGGCCACTACCGGATCGAGATCCGCTCCGCCAATCATTGTTGCCGCCGGTCCGAACGCAGCCGGGAACGCAGGCTGATCAGAGCATCCCGCTCGGTATCCCGTGCCGGGTCCATGTAGAATTGAAGGAGCCATGGCTGACGTGCCCAGCGCGCCGCATCGCTCTGTGCAGCTCTTCCCGGGTGGCACACTATCTCGAGCCAATTCAGCCGTCGCCGGTGCGCTGCCCGTATCGCCGCCAGGACGGAGTCGACCTGTAGACGCCCCGAATACAAGATCCCGGCGATCCTCTCCGCGCCAGTCAGTCCGCAACTTTCAGCCGTCCGACGGGCCCGGCGCGTAAGTGAACTCAGCAGTACTTGCTTCGCGAAATTCTTGGCGAACGCAGGATCGAACCCCCGCGTGGAATCCAGGTGGAAAACCTCGTTTGAAATGCGGATTTCCGGAATATTGAAATCTCGGGCCAAGCGCGCCGCGATGGGAAAGAGAAAGGGCAACATGTGGACATGTATGTGTCCGTCGACGCCGACTACCGGACATGGCGAAAAGACACTCCTCACACTCTGGATCTGTGCTCGCCATTCATCTTCTACCTGCCGCAGAAGGTGCCTTCTATGCTGGCTCGTCGATCGGTGCCACAGGCCCAACAATCCGAGAAAGCCGAGATGGAACCGACCGGAAGAATCAACGACGGAGGGCACTGCCATCGGATCGAGCAGCGGCCTGCCCTCGGTCAGATTGAGATGAACCGCTATTCGAGGCTGACCAGCGGCGGACGCGTTGGCAACCTCGGCCGCCTCGCGCACGGCCTCACCGTTCGCTAGAACGCTAAAACCGGTGAGGACGCCCTTCTGCCAGGCCACTGCTATGTTGGAGGTTACGGCGGATGTCGCGCCGAAATCATCAGCATGAAAGTCTAGGCGCATCCTCGGGATGTCGCTTGCCGTAGGTTTAAGGCTGTCGGTCGGACTCGGATCCAGCGTCGTTGTCTAGTGTCCGCCCCTGTCTATCCTCCATCAGAACTGCCAGCGATATCCGGTCCTCAAGTTCCACGCCAGAGTCAGCGATCCCGTAGCTCCCGCGAACAAGATAAAGAGGCCGGTGCTTAACCTCGCTGTATACTCGGCTCAAGTACTCCCCCAGGATACCGAGGCTGATCAACTGAACGCCGCCCATAAATAGAACGGCCACCATCAGCGACGCGTATCCCGGCACGGCGATCCCCAGAACTAGAGTGCGCACGACTATGAGCGTCGCGTAGAAAAGGCAGATGGCAGCGATGGAAATGCCGATGTAGGTCCACAGCTTAAGGGGGGCGCTGCTAAAAGCCGTTATGCCGTCAAGGGCATGATTCCACAGGCGCCAGTAGCTCCACTTGGAGCTTCCGGCCCGCCTCTCTCCCAGATCATAGGTGACCACGCCTCGGCGGTAGCCCATCCAGGCGACGAGGCCTTTGTTGAACCGGTTGCGCTCGCGAATGCGTCCAAGGGCGTCGACGGCCCGCCTATCCAACAGACAGAAATCACCGAGCTCTCCAGCGCTTTCCGTTCTCGTAAGCCTTCCAAACAAGCGATAGAAGCCTCTTGCCAGGAAACGCCGCATTATGGACTCCGAGCTGCGATCCCTGCGGACGGCGGAGACAACTTCGGCTCCGTTTCTCCAGGCTCGTAGCAGATCCTCAATCACCTCGGGCGGGTGTTCGAGATCTGCATCGATCTCGATCACCGCATCGCCGAGTGCGTGGTCGATACCGGCTGCGAGAGCCACCTCCTTGCCGAAGTTGCGGGTGAGATCGAGGAGCTTCACCCGTTCATCCGACTCGCGAACTCGCAGGACCTGATCCACTGTCTCATCTGAGCTGCCATCGTTAACGCAGATCATCTCCCACTTGACGCCGAGCCCATCCAGCAATGCGGAGCAGCGCTCGTGAAAGCGCC
>Ga0255057_10001334_pt1 | contig 13981 bp, 13 predicted proteins | sample Cases_109_6_MG_FD_189022 | JGI IMG/M metagenome (GOLD analysis project Ga0255057, IMG submission 189022) | Seawater microbial communities from Amundsen Gulf, Northwest Territories, Canada - Cases_109_6 | ecosystem: Environmental > Aquatic > Marine > Gulf | place: Canada: Northwest Territories... | reverse complement strand
TGACCGACCCGGGGTCATCCGTCCCGGTCTGGGGGATCGGCACCGCGGCCGTGCGCACATCCTCGAAAAAGATGTTGATGGCATCGAGCACCGTCTCGGTGGCCTGTGGATCGGGGCGGTAGATGTCTTGCACCGCAGCCGAGGCGCGAGCTCGCTCGGCTGCGGTCCCGGCTTCGTCAATCACCGTTACCGGACGAGTTGCGATAAAGGTCTCGGGCGCTGGCTGGCCTTCCTGTAGCGACACCTGCGGAGCGTCGGACGCCCGCCCGCCGATCAGCGCCACCGACGAAAATACGATGGCAAGCGCGAGGAGAACAGCCCGAGCGATGCCCGAACCGCGAATCAATGCGTTCATTCGCCTTCGGCTCGATCTTCGAATCGGGTGTATGCCTCGACGATGGATGCCACGATCTTGGCCCGGACAACGTCGGTGGCATCCAGGATCACAAATCCCACCTTCGGAATCCCATCCAGAATCCGGCGCACAGTCTTGAGACCGGAAGCGCGGCCATCCGGCAAATCCACCTGGGTCACATCTCCGGTGATGACCATCCTTGAATTGAAGCCGAGCCTGGTGAGAAACATCTTCATTTGCTCGGGCGACGTGTTCTGTGCCTCGTCCAAGACAATGAAGGCGTCATTGAGACTTCGGCCTCGCATATAGGCCAGCGGCGCAATTTCGATCGTGCCCCTGTCGAGCAGTCTCTGCGTCTCATCGGGGCCGAGCATGTCGTACAGGGCGTCATATAGAGGGCGCAGATATGGATCCACCTTGGCCGCCAGGTCTCCGGGCAGGAATCCGAGTTTCTCTCCGGCCTCGACCGCCGGCCGGGTGAGGATCAACCTGGTGAACTCTCCGGATTGCAGGCCGGCCACGGCAACGGCCATGGCGAGGTACGTCTTCCCAGTGCCGGCGGGACCGATGCCGAACACCACGGTGTTGGCCCGAATCGAATCCAGATATCGCTTCTGGTTGAGCGTCTTGGGCCTGATCACCTTGCCGCGGCCCACCGCGATACCGTCGGTAAACACCTGGCTCGGGTTCTCTACGTCGGTCTGGACCAGGTGGATGACTTCCCGAACCCGTTCCGCGTCCAGAACATGCCCCTCACGAACCAACACCAGGAGCTCTTCGAATACGGTATTGACAGAGCGTGCATCTGCTTCCGCGCCGCTGATTTTGAGCTCGTCGCCGCGCGCCACGATACGCGCCTCCGGAAAAGCCGCCTCGACGACTTTCAGGTAGCCGTCGCGCTCGCCCAACAGGGCCAGCATCAGGTGGTCACCGGGGACGCGCAGCTCTATATCGATGAGCGGTGTGTGCGTCACGAGAATCCTCGATACGAGGGGGTCATGGGGACAAAGCAGTATATCGCTCTGGCACCACTCTCTGGCAGACCGGCTGAGAAGCCAGTCCCCAGCCGGAAGGCGTCACTGGATGCCGATGCCCGATGAAGATTGCCCGCCGAGCGAAGCGAGACGATTGCCCCGCCCCGGACAGCCCGCCGAGCGCAGAAAGGCGACAGCCGGAGGAGAGGTCAGCCGCCGACGCTCTCACAGATCATTAATCAGCCCCAGCTCAGCGAGACGCTCCGAAAAGGCCTCCTCGGATTGGTCGATCAGTAACGCCAACAGCCGTAGATCGCCACGCCGGATGGTCAGCACCTTGCCGTTGAAATCCTGGCGCATCATCTGGATCGACCGCAAGAAACGATTGAAAATGACCGCATCGGTACCCGACATGCGTTCGAGGCGGTTGAGGTCGATCGTCACGCCACCGCTCGGGAGTGGTTCCATCGTCCGTTCGCCATCCTCGTCCTGGGGCAAGAATTGTGAGATAGGAACCTGGAAGAAGCCCGAGAGACGGTGAAGCCGAGGGAGCGACAGGCTGCGTTCGCCGCGCTCGTAGGCACCGACCACGGCCGCCTTGAACTCGCCCTCTGATAGACGCTGGACGTCCTGCAGCGACAGCCCTCTTTGCTTGCGGATCGACCGCAAGCGAGACCCGACCATTTCGTTGTAGCTCGTCACCCGGCGCTACCCCGTTTTCACTCCGAACACTCCGTTGCGTAGTCGAATAGACAACGCTGAGCATCAGCATAGCGACCGAGATCGACCCCAGTCCACCGCCGGGCGGTGAAGAAGCATCCGCCGAGGTGAAAAACCTCTTGCGGGGGCCCGCTCAGTGTTTGCGACGACCCCGTTTCGGTTTTGCGGGAGACTCGCCTGCGGCGTCACCGTAAGCTCGAAGGGCCTCTTCGGCGGCTGCGTCGAGGCTCCTGGGTACGGCCACAACCACCTCCACCAGGAGATCGCCTCGACCGCGGCGTTGCAGCCGTGGCATCCCCTGTCGAGACAATTTGAACACCGTCCCCGGCTGGGTACCGGCTGGGATGTCGATCGGAGTGTCGTCGCCACCGACGGTCGGCACGGCAACCTCGGTACCCAAGGTCACCTCCGACAGCCCCAGAATCACCCGATGGACCAAGTCGGCCCCATGGCGAATGAACCGATCGTCGGCCTGCACACCGATCTGAACATATAGATCTCCCGACCTCCCCCCCGGCTCGCCTGCCTGACCGCGGCCTGCCAGCCGCATCCTCGCTCCGTCGTCGACGCCCGGCGGGATCGACACCGACACCGACACCTCATCTGCGATCGTGCCGCCGCCTCGACACTCGGGGCACGGCTCAACGATGATCTTGCCGCGCCCGGCACACCGGTCACAAGGAGCGATAGCCATCGTCGTTCCAAGCAACGTCTGGCGTGTCACCCGCAGCGACCCTTGGCCGCCGCATCGCTCACACCTCGCCAGATCGACTCCGGTGGCCGATCCGCTCCCGCCGCACGTGGAGCACTGGACCTGCGCCCGGTAGCTGATTTCGCGGTCGATGCCGGATGCAGCCTCCTCGAGAGTGATCGTGGTGGACACGCCGATATCATCGCCCTGAGCAGGGCCTTGTTGAGTCCCTCCGAAGGCAAACCCGCCGAAGAACCGCGACAACACCTCATCGATCCCGCCAAAGGACGAGAAGAGGTCGCTCGGATCGAAAGCACCACCGCGGTCGTACGACCCACGGCGAACCGGGTCGCTGAGGACCTCGTACGCCTCGGCCACCTCACGGAAACGATGTTCTGCTTCGGTACTGCCGGGGTTGTTGTCCGGGTGCGTTTCCCTGGCGAGCTTGCGGAAGGCCCGCTTTATCTCATCCTGGTTGGCATCTCGCGCAACACCGAGGATCTCGTAATAGTCGGGCACGGTCAGGATTCAAGACTCTCGCCGAGCGCTTCCGAAATCTCCTCTACCACCCGGATCGTTCGCCGGTAGTCCATGCGAATCGGGCCGAGAACTCCCATGCGACCGCCGGTGCTTTGACCTCCATACGAGGTCGCCACCACCGCCAGATCGGCTTCGCCGGTCCCGGTCTCGGGTCCAATACGCACCGTGGTCGACTCTGTCTGACCGCCCAACAGGCCGGGAAGCGCCGCGTCTCGCTCGAGCAGAGCCAGCACCCGATGCAGCTTTGCGAGATCCTCCCACAATTCGACCATCCGACTCGCTCCCCCGACATAAATGTCGCGACCGGCCTCGGCGGCGTCGCCCAGTGCGTCTGCGGCCAACCCGAGCATGCTGCTGACGGGAGTCGGAATTCCCCCTGTGTCGATTTCCGGAGGCTCGTAATCGAGGATCGACCCCACCAACGTTCCGTCGATGATCTCCTGCGCCTGGTCTATCTCCTTCGGCGTGGCCGGAACAGAGAGACGCAGCAACGCCTGATGCACTCGACCGCCATCGGTGACGATCACCAGCAGAACGACACCCGGTTCGACACCGAGCAAGCGAGCATCCTTGATGCGGTGACCACGCAAGCCCGGCCCAAGCACCACCGCAGGGAAGTGCGTGACCTCACTGAGCAATTCGGTCGTCTCCTCGAGAATGAGTTCGAGTTCGGAGTGCATTGAAGAGAAGAACGAATCGATCCGGGTCCTGGTGCTGTCCAGCAGGGAGCCCGGAGAGAGATGATCTATGTAATACCGGTAGCCGCGGTCGATCGGAATCCTTCCGGCGGAGGTATGCGGCTTTGCGATGTAGCCGTCTTGCTCGAGCAGAACGAACTCGTTTCGAATCGTCGCCGTCGAGCACCCGAGCCCGGACCGGTCCAATACGGCCCGTGACGACACCGGCTGCCCCGAAGTGATGTGATCCTCTACGAGTGCTGCGAGGATTGCGGCCTTGCGTTCGTCGAGCATTCGGAGCCCGAGAGTAGCAGTGACCGGCCGCTGTTAGCAGTCCCCGTAGTCGAGTGCCAAGAGCGCCCGCGATACCTCATCACCGAGCAATGGACGCGCAATCCGGAGTCGATCGCCGACGACTTCGAGGATTCCGGCATCGCCCAGCGCCACCCCACTCTCAGATGCGAGCAACCGCCGCCCGGCGACACCGGTACTCACACCGGCGGCACGACGAAGCCCCAGCATCACCCGCTCGACCTCGCGCTCCCCCGGCCCGAGCTGTTCCGAGTCGGATTTGGCAGAGTTGCCCTGCTCGATCCGTTCGATGTAGCGGTCGACGCGACGGACATTCCAAGATCGCACTCCGCCCCGGTGATCGTGAGCCCCGTTGCCGAACGCGGCGTACTCGCCCTGCGCCCAGGTGATCAGGTTGTACACGACGGCGTACCCAGTCCGTGCGTAATTCGACGTCTCGTACCTCACCAGGCCCGCGGCCACAGCCAGATCGGCTGCACGAAGCCACTGTTCCGCTTGGAGATCCGGGTCGGGGGCAGGGGCACCAGCCAGCACCGCGCGGGATAGCCCGGTACCTCGCTCCACAGTGAGCGAGTAAGTCGACAGATGATCTATCCCGGTCTCCAATGCGGTGGTGACGGAGGACTCCCAGGATCTGAGGTGCTCGCCCGGGGTGCCGAAAATGAGATCCACGCTGACGGAGGCGAAGGCATCCCTGGCCACACCCACCGCCTCCCTCGCCTGGTCGGCGGTGTGGACCCGTCCCAGCGATGTCAGCACATCATCATCGAACGACTGCACCCCGAGAGAGATGCGACGAAAGCCGATCTCCGACAACTCCCGGACGGTGGAGGAAGTCACGTCCTCTGGATTCGCCTCGATGGAGATCTCAACGTCAGATGTGACTCCGAAACGACTCTCTAGGGTGCCGAGCATCCGCTCCAGCATCCGTGGCCCGAGAGCCGTCGGCGTGCCCCCACCAAACGCGATCGCCGCCAACGGACGGCCAAATGGCTCGGCACGCTGGATCTCGGCGCATACGGCCGCGACGTAGCGATCGGCCAGGTCCGTTCCTGCCACAACCGCGAAGTCGCAATACGGACAGACTTGACGGCAGAACGGAACGTGGACATACGCCGCTACCTTGGTCGCAGCCGACTCGGCGAGGTCAACCGCCGCGGCGTCTCCGTCAGTCGGCATCCACTTGGAGAACCGAGATGAACGCCTCCTGCGGAACCTCGACCCGCCCCAGCATCTTCATCCGCTTCTTGCCTTCTTTCTGGCGCTCGAGGAGCTTGCGCTTGCGAGTGACGTCACCGCCGTAGCACTTGGCGATGACGTCCTTACGCTTCGCCTTGACCGTCTCGCGGGCGATGACTCGGGACCCGATGGCCGCCTGGATGGGAACGTCGAACATCTGCCGCGGGATGATCTCGCGCAGTTTGGCCACCAGCTTGCGACCGTATTCATACGCCTTCTCCTTGTGAATGATCGCCGAGAACGCGTCGACCGGAACCCCATTGAGAAGGATGTCGACCCGCGCCAGATCGGCGATGGCATAGTCCTCCGGTTCGTAATCCATCGACGCATACCCTCGAGTGCGCGACTTGAGCTGATCGAAGAAGCCGAACACGATCTCAGCCAGCGGCACCCGGTATGTGAGTTCGACACGCTCGGGCGACAGATAGTGCATCTCACCCATGACCCCCCGATGCTGCTGCAACAACTCCATGACGGTGCCGGTGAACTCCGCCGGTGTGATGATCATCACCCGCACAATGGGCTCATGGATCTCGGTCCGCTCGTTCGGGGCGGGGAGATCCTGGGGACTCTTGATCTCCATTTCGCCGCCACCGACCAGCCCGACCCGAAATGCGACCGACGGCGCGGTGGCAACCAAATCGAGGTCGTACTCGCGCTCGAGTCGCTCGCGTACGATTTCCATGTGGAGCAGACCGAGGAACCCGCACCTGAATCCGAAGCCCAACGCCCTCGAGGTCTCGGGTTCGAATACGAGCGCGGCGTCGTTCAGTCGCAGCTTCTCGAGAGCATCACGCAACCGCTCGAATTCATCGCCATCGGTCGGAAACAAGCCACTGAACACCATCGGCTTCGGTTCCTGGTAGCCAGAAAGGGCCGTCGTAGCCGGAGCAGCCTCGTGAGTAACTGTGTCGCCGACCTTGATCCGATCGATTTCCTTCACCCCGGTGACGAGGTATCCGACCTCTCCCGGTCCGAGCGAAGCGACCGGCTCCGCACCCGGTGTGAAGACGCCTACCTCGTTGGCTTGTTGTCGCTCGCCGGTTGCCATGAACACCAGATGGTCTCCGGTGGCGAGCAGGCCCGATTCCACCCGGATGTAACAGACGACCCCCCGATAGCTGTCGTAATAGGAATCGAACACGAGAGCCTTCAGTTCGTCGTCGGCGGAACCCGTAGGAGCCGGCAATCGTTCGACGACTTCCGCCATCAGTTCGGCCACGCCTTCGCCGGTCTTGGCCGATACCCGGATCACGTCGCCGGGATCGTCGCCCAGAATCGAAGCGAGCTCGACCGCAACCCTGTCCGGGTCGGCCGCAGGAAGATCCAGCTTGTTGAGGACCGGAATGATCTCCAGGCCGCTCTCGATGGCCAGGTAGGCGTTGGCGAGAGTCTGCGCCTCGACGCCCTGCGCGGCATCAACCAGCAGAATGGCGCCCTCACAAGCTGCCAAGCTGCGTGACACCTCGTATGTGAAATCGACGTGGCCGGGGGTGTCGATCAGGTTGAGTACGAAGTCGCCTGTCGGACCCCTGTAATCGAGGCGGACAGATTGTGCCTTGATCGTGATCCCGCGTTCGCGCTCGAGGTCCATCGTGTCGAGTACCTGATCCCGCATCTCTCGCTCGGTGATGGCGCCCGTATGCTCCAACATTCGGTCGGCCAACGTCGACTTGCCGTGGTCGATATGCGCGATGATCGAGAAGTTACGAATGCGCGAAGTATCGGTCACCGGGCTCCGGGAAAGGGAGCGGCATTGTACCCCTGTCTGCCCCCTGCTACAGTTCCGCCGTCCCCCACCCCATCGGGCATCTCTTCGGGGACTTTCTCATGGCCAACATTGCTTCCCAGATCAAACGAAATCGTCAGAACGAAGTCCAACGCCAGCGCAACCAGGCGGTTCGGAGCGAACTGAAGACCAGAATGCGCCAGGCGCTCGCCGCCGCTGAGGCCGGTGACGCCGATGCCGCCCATGAAGCGCAACGTGTTGCCCAGCAAAGAATCGATACCGCCGTAGCCAAGGGTCTCCTTCACAAGAAGACGGCGGGACGCCGCAAGGCGCGGCTTCACCGCCAGATCGAAGACCTGCTCGGCTAACAGCCACCTACTCCATGCCCCACGTAGAGCCAACCTGGCTGACCCCGGCGGCACACCAAAAGCTCGCTGATGAGCTCGAGGAACTGACCACGACCGGTCGCATCGAGATCTCCGAGAGGATCGCAGAGGCGCGTTCTCACGGAGATATTCGTGAGAACGCCGACTACGACGCCGCCAAGAACGAGCAGGGCCTGATGGAGGCGCGGATCCGGAAGATCCAGCATGTCTTGCAGACGTCCGAAGTTCGGCAACCGACCGACACCGGCACCGTCGATATCGGGTCGGTTGTAGTAATCCGTCGAGCCGACGGAGGCGAGATGAACGTCTTCGTGGCCGCACCGGAAAACAAGGTAGACGCCTACACGCTGGCCTCTCCATCCAGTCCGCTCGGGGGCGCCTTGCTGGGGGCCCACGCCGGGGATGACGTCGATTACGAGGCTCCCGGCGGTACCTTCACGGTCACCGTCGTTTCGATCCGACCTTTCAAGGCGTAACAGAGCGCGGTGGGGTGAAGGTGCCGATCACGACGAGCGCCCCGCACCTCGATACCACCGCGACAGGGCGACGGTGAGCCGCTCCATCGTGAGGCGATGAGTCGCTTCCGGCATCGTCTTCAGGCTTAGGTCCGCTCTCGCCACTGCAACCAGGGCCCGACGGAGATCTGCCGATGTCGCGCTCCCTCGACTTCGCCACGCCTTCTTGGTCGGATAATGCTCCGGCGACCCGCCCAGCCAGGCGGCCAACGTCTCGATGTCTGGGGCCGATGCTGCCAGCGAACGCCGCTTGAGATCACCTTCGAGGAACGCGAGTAGCTGCAGCGGATGGCCGTGAGTGAGGAAGTCGGTCAGCCGCCGCAGGGCGCTGCCGGTGTCACCATCAGCCACAGCATCGGCAAAGTGCCACATCGGTTCGTCGGGCCGGTTGCTGAATCGAGCCGCGATGAGTTCCGGGGTGATGGGATCCTCGACTGATCCAAGCTGGTCGAGGGCTTGGCCCAGTGCCGCCACATCCGACCCAAAGCGTTGCACGAGGGCTGCTGCCGCCGTCGAGTCGATCTTGACGCGCCTCTGACGAGACGCCTCACGCAACCACTCGATGGCGTCGCGTTCTCGCATCTTCTTGACCGAATAGACCGTGCCTTCGGCTTTCACGATCTTGCCAATCTTTGCCGGGAGTGCCCCCGCAGACACCAGGACTACCGTGACGCTCTCGGGATCCAAGCCCTCGATCAGTCCGGTGAGAACCTCCGTCTCCGCCTTCTGAATGTGCTGGGCGTCGACGACCAGCACCCCGCGGCGTCCCCCAAACAGCGACCCGCTCTGCAAAGCAGGAACCAATCGCTCGACCTCGCGACGCAACGGACCCTCGGAATCCTCTCCCCCACCGCGGCCGGGGACATCTACCCGTTCGATTTCGTCCGCACCCGCCTCGTCGAGAATGCGGCGAGCGCGAGCAAGCATCTCCTGACGTTCACCGGGGCCGGCGTCCCGCGGACCGACAATGGCATGGAGAGCCTTCACGAAGCGGACGGTAGTCCGGTTGCCATCTCGTGTACCCGATCGAAGGGAATGGTGATGGTCCCCGCCAGGTCGGTTCTGAACACAATCGATCCGGCCGATTCCAGAGCCTCGACCACCCGCTCCGACGGATGCCCGTAGTCGTTCGAGCCAACGCTGATGACGGCGATAGCGGGTGCACTCGCAGCCAGCCAACCGAGGTCACTGGTTGCTGCTCCCTGATGCGGAACCTTGAGCACATCCCTCCGCAAAGGCCCCAGATCTCGCTGGGCGTGAGTCTCGATGTCTCCGGACATCAACACCGATACGGCTCCCGACCGAACCTCGACCACGAGGGATCCGTCGTTCGGCCCGGCGTAGGCGCGCAGAGGGCCAAGAACCGCGACTGTGAGGGCGCCGATCCTCACGGCATCCCCCGGCCGCGGGACGGACACCGGGACGCCGACGGTCCGGAATTCGGCTACCAGGGCGTCCAATGGTGAATCGTGTCCGAGTTGCGGCGGATACCAGACCGTTCCGACGGATACCAGTCTGGAGAGCCCGACGATGCCCGTGGTGTGATCAGCGTGACGGTGGCTGATGATCAGCAAGTCGATGCGTCGAATACCGAATTCCCGCAGGTGAGATCGGAGTACGCCGGGATCGGGCCCCCCGTCCACCAGAACCGTCTCTCCCGATGAGCCGACGAATAGCGTCGCATCACCCTGACCAACATCCAGGAAGTGAACGGTGGGCACTCCCGGGGGCCTCGCCGGAACGATCGAGATCGTCAAGATCAAGGCTACGACTCCGAGTAGCACCGGCCGTAACGGACCAAACCGCAACGCCGCCACCGCCGGTACGGCCAAAGCAACTGTCTGTCGCAGATCGAGCTGTGGAAGCTCCGCCGCCGTCCGCGCAATTATGAGTACCAGCGATGCCAGCATCGAGCCGACCCGCACCAGAAACCCCAGGTGGAGTACGGCGCCCATCCCCCCGACTGCTGTGGACAGCGCGACCACCGGGGCCGCCAGCAGGTTCGTAACCGGCGCCATTAGTGGAATCGATCCAAACCAGAGGAGTAACAGAGGAGCGACCGCCGCCTGAGCCGAGATGGTGGCACCCAGGACTGCCCACACGGGTCGCGGCCTCCTCCCCGCCCAGAGTGGCCCTCCCACGATGATGCCTCCCGTGGCCGCCACCGATAAACCGAACCCGAAATCGCCTGTCAGATCGGGCGCCACGACGAGCGACAGAGCGACCGCGCCCCCAAACGCGGTCCAAGGTGTCACCGGTCGCCCCGCCCAGCGCCCGATGAGCACCAGAGCGGCCATCACCGAGGCGCGAACAACCGAAGGCTCCCACCTGGTGATCACGGCAAAGATGGCAATCCCGACGATGCCAAATACGGCGCGTTGGCGCGGACTAAAGCGCAACGGCGCCGAGGCGATCCACCAAGCGCCCAGAAACAACGCCACGTTGCTGCCGGACACGGCCACGAAATGGGACAGACCGGCGGCACGCAGGGCTCCCCGATCTTCGTCCGGCAGACGGGACACGTCGCCGATCAAGAACCCTGCCAGCAACGCCCCCGGCGGCGACCGAGTCGCCGCGTCGAGACTTCCCAACACATGCCGACGCATGATGTTGCCGAGCGCCAACAGAGGATTCGATGCTGCCGCAAGACGGTTCGCACTCCGGGCTGTCATCACACCGCCGACGGAACGCCCCCGGAACACCCCTGACTGCGGCTCGATCGATCCGTCGATCAGGAGTGTCTCGCCGGCTAAAACGTCGACCGGTATGCCGCGCACCAGCAACGTCGGTCCGTGCCATTCGGACCAGACCGGATCGCGCCACAGGGCCAGGGGTTTGACCAGAGCCCACGACGAATACCCTCCGGCCGGGTCGGATAGGGCTACGGCCGTGATCGTGACCCGACCGTCGGGGATCTCCGCGGTCTGCGTGGCGGCGGCCCGCCCATCAGCGGCATGACCCACGATGATCCCGGCCAGCAACCCGATTGCCAGCAGCAGTAGGGAGCGCCGACGGGTTATGGCGTAACCGAGCGCGATGCCGATGCACGAGATTGCCGCCGCCGGAACCGGGAGACCGACGCCGACCCACACCCCGATCGCGCTCGCGGCCACCCACTCCTCGATTCCGATCGGCAGCAGGAGCGCTCTCAGGGCACGAGCACCGAATCGCGCATCCCGGCCAGCTTGACCTCACCGATCCCGGGGACCGCCAGCAGGTCTTCGACCACCGCGAAGGGTCCGTTGCTGTCTCGATACCTGACGATGTGTTGTGCCAACACCGGTCCGACTCCCGGAAGCAGCTCCAGATCGTTGACGCTGGCCGAGTTGATACGGATCAGACCGTCGGCCACAACGTCGTCGCTCGTACCGGACGGAACCACCAACCGGGCGCCGTCCCCCACAATCGCTGCAAGATTCAGTGCTCCCAGTTGAGCGTCCGGAGTCGCGCCCCCGACTGCAGCGATGGCGTCCGCGACGCGAGCATCCAACTCCAGAGTCACCAGGCCGGGACGGACCACGGCTCCCGATACGTGAACCGTCACCGTGCGGCGGACGATGCTGCCGACGAATTCGATCGGAGGTGGATCAGATGGACTCGGCCAGGCCACCAGCGCTAAGGCGATGGCGGCCACCACGATGGCTGCGGCAGAGAACAGGGAACGATCCACGCCGCTTCGTTGTACCAGAGCACCCCGGGTCGGGGAACCCCTCTACCAAGAGGCCAGGGGGGCGCTCTCAGGCGGCAAGCAGTGCCAGGACCGTCACCCCGTTGAAACCGGCGTGAATGGCGACGGCGCGGCCGAGCCTGCCGGTCACGATCACCGACCGCCCCAACACGATCCCGGTCACGAACAGAAAGGGCACGGCCAGCACCGCGTTGGGGTCCAGCAAGTGGATTCCTGCGAAGACGGCGGCCGACACGACGACGGCGAACCGATCGGTCCTGGTGCGTCGCAATGCCCCCAGCAGTACCCCGCGGAACACCAGTTCCTCGGATATGGGTGCCAGCAGGACGACGCCGAGGACCATCATCCATCGCTCCACAGGCCTGACCGCGTTCGCCGCCGCCTCGACGACCTCTTGCGTGGGTGCCTCGCCGCCGAGGAGGCCGACCACCACCCAGTATGCGATCAACCCCAATCCGACCTGGAGGCCCGCTCCGACGAGCAACCCCCACGCGTCCCTGCCCGCGATCGATACCGACAGAGCCTGGCGCCACTCGGTCCTTCGCCTCGACAGCACCCCGACCGCGGCGATGGTCGCCGCGCTTTGAGCCGGGACCACCAGGCCGAAGAGCTGTAGCGGATCGGCCTCGCCGCCGAGCAAAGCCAGCACCAGAACGGAAGCTGCGATGCCTGCCGTGACGGCCACCGCGGCATCGCGCGGACGCCACGGGAGCCGCTCAGCCGCCGAGCCGAGCCGCGACGTCACGCGCTTCTCTCTCCAGTCCGATGGCCCGGTAGGCCTCGTGATGGGTGAGGCCCGAGCGCCGCCCCCGGAAGTAGTCCCCGAGGTAAGAGCGCCCCCATCCGATGGCGCCGAAACGACGCCATTGGTCGATGTGAGTCAGCTCGTGGACCATGAGGCGCCCGACATCGGCGGCAGATCGCTCCAGACGATCGGGGTGGAGGTAGATCCCCCAGGGCATGGCGACGGCGCTGATCCCTTTTGGCCAGAACAGACGGAAAGGGCGCGAGGCCGAGCGCACCGAAACGATCGCCGGGTCGACAGTCGGCAGGGCAACCGTCAGTCGCTCTAGATCGAGATCGGCTCTGGTGAGAGCCTCGAGGGCTCGGAATCTCATGTGCTCAGCGAGCTCCTCAAGGCACGATGTTGACGAGGTTGGGTGGACGGACGATCACTCGAGTCGGGTCACCGTCGAGATGGGCGGCGACCTTTTCGGAGCCGAGCGCGGCCTGGCGGGCCGAATCCTCTGAGATGTCGACCGGGACCTCGATCCGATCCCTGATCTTTCCACCGACCTGAACGACCATCGTTACCGTCTCCTCGGCAGCCAGCGCCTCGTCGTATTCGGGCCAAGCGGCGAAGCAGACACTCCCCACCCCGCCCATGCGCTCCCAGAGTTCCTCAGCGATGTGGGGAGCCATCGGTGCCAGCAACCTGACGAACGTGTCGGCCACTTCCCGCGGGATCGAATCGAGGCCGACGAGAGAGTTGTTGAGCTCGAAGAAACGCGCCACCGAGGTGTTAAAGCGCAGCCCCGCCATGTCGCCTGTCACGGCCTTGATCGTCCGATGGAGCAACACTCGCAGTTCTTCATCCGGTGGCTCGTCGCTGATCAACAGCTCACCGGAATCGGGATCCACGTAGTTGCGCCACAGCCGCTGTAGGAACCGCTCTACCCCGACGACATCCCGGGTCGTCCACGGCTTGGAGTCGCCGAGCGGACCCATGAACATCTCATAGATACGGAGGACATCGACGCCGTGCTCGACAAAGAACTCGTCGGGATTGACCGAGTTCTTTTTCGACTTTCCCATCTTTCCGCTGCTACGGATGACCTCGCTGCCCTCGTACATGAAAGTGTCCCCGACCATCTCGACGTTCTCGGCGGGAACGTACACGCCGCGTTCATCCTGGAAGGCGTCGGCCAGGATGTAGCCCTGATTGAACAGCCTCCCGAACGGTTCTGCCGTCGACACGTGGCCGAGGTCGAAGAGCACCTTGTGCCAGAACCGGGCATACAGCAGGTGAAGCACGGCGTGCTCGACCCCTCCAATGTAGAGGTCGACACCACGCTCCCCCATCCAGTACTGCTCGGCCTCCGACCCTGCGAGGAACCCGTCGTTGCCGGGATCGGTGAATCGCAGGTAATACCAG
>Ga0255057_10001333_pt1 | contig 13984 bp, 11 predicted proteins | sample Cases_109_6_MG_FD_189022 | JGI IMG/M metagenome (GOLD analysis project Ga0255057, IMG submission 189022) | Seawater microbial communities from Amundsen Gulf, Northwest Territories, Canada - Cases_109_6 | ecosystem: Environmental > Aquatic > Marine > Gulf | place: Canada: Northwest Territories... | reverse complement strand
CTGGATGTCCTGGGACGCCTGCGCGAACTGGTCCGGAGGGAGGCCCGGGTTGATGATTAGGCCCGCCGTATGATCGGCGCCCATCGGGCTAGTGGCGTACGTGATTCCGGTGGCCTTGAGGGGGCGCGGGTCCCATGCGGCCACGGCCTGGCCCTTGACGACGGGTACGCGCTCATGACCGAACTTGTCGCCGACGCTTACGGCGCCGTTGCCGATGGTCTTGCCAAGGTCAGTGCCCTCGGCTACATCGGCTACCAGCTTCTTCATGGCCTCAGCGTCGCCCCACTCCATCTCGCCGGCGTCCATCAGGATGCCGATCGCGGCGCCGGTCTCGACGGTGTCGATGCCCACCTCGTCGCAGAGGCGATCGAGGTCGGCAACGTCTTCCCAGCTCTGCACTGCGCAATTGGACCCGAGTAGCACCAGCGTCTCGAACTCGAGAGCTGACGTCTTGTAGTTGCCGTCCTCGCCGTGGACTACGTTGCTACACTTCACGATGCAGCCGGTCATGCAGTTGTGCATCCCGCCGCCCCGCTTATCGAAGCTTTCGACGATACGTTTGCCGTCCAGCGTGTCCACGTCCGGCGTTTGTCCCTCGGTCCGGTTCTTGTAAGGCATTGTGTTGAGGAGGTTGGCGATCGGCACCGTCGCCGACGTGCCAAACTGGAACAACTGCGGCCCTTCCAGGTAGCTCTTCGTGTACGACTTGTTGTGGGTGCCAAAGCCTTCTGCCTCGGCGGGCTGCCTTGGCTTGGCCCGGCCCGGGTCTACCACGACCCACTTCAAGCCCTTCGAGCCCATCACGGCGCCGAGCCCGCCGCGTGCTGCGTGTCGCGCCGGGTTCCGCTCTTTTTCCTGGTCCGTACAGGCTATGGACGAGCCTTTCAGCTTCATCTCTCCCGCCGGTCCGATTGAGATCGCGGATGCGGTCTTCTCGTGGTTGGCGAGCAGCTTTTCGCACGAAGCGTAGTTCCAAAGGCCTTTGTAGTCATCAGCCTCGACCACCTCGGCGCCGCCGTCGTTGACGACTACGCCATAGCGTCGCTCCGGGTCGGCGGGCTGTCCTTTGACGACGACCGCCCTGATTCCGAGCTTCATCAGATGCTGACCGGGATTTCCTCCGGCATTCGATTCCTTGATGCCGCCGGTCAACGGGCTCTTGGCGCCCATCGAGATTCGGCCTGATGTTGGCGCTGAAGTACCGGACAGCACGCCGGGAGCCATCACCAGCACGTTGTTTGGGCCGAGAGGATCGCATGTTGGATCACACTCGTCAGTAAGGATTCTGGCCGACAAAGCGCGGCCACCGAGAAGCTTCCAATCCGCGGGAAAATCCTCGAACGAAGTCGTCTGATCGGTCATATTTACACGAAGAATATGGTCGTCTGTCATGGATCACCTCCTGATCGCAACGTATTATGCCAGATTTACTTGGTAAACATCCAACGGAGGCGGCCGGTGGGCGAAGATGACTTCGGTACCAGTGCGAATTGACCACCCGGCGTGGCGCCGCCTATGCTCGTCTGCATGAAGGCTGAGATCGTTTCCGTGGGCACGGAGCTTCTACTGGGCGAGATCGTCGATACGAACGCACAATACATATCGTCGCGGTTGCCGGCGCTCGGCCTCGACCTGTTCTACATCTCGAAGGTGGGGGACAACCTCGAGCGGCTGGCGGATACGATCGAGAAGGCGTTGCAGCGCTCTGACATCGTGATCACCACCGGCGGTCTCGGTCCGACTGAGGACGACCTGACTCGCGAAGCGATCGCCGAGGCGTTCGGCGAAGAGACGTTCGTCGATCCCGATGCTGAGAAGCGGTTGCGGCAGTTCTTTGAGTCGCGCGGCGTGGCCTTTCCGGAGCGCAACGTGAAGCAGGCGATGCTGATCCCTTCGGCGATGGCGCTACCGAACCCGCGCGGCACTGCGCCCGGCTGGTGGGTGCAGAAGGACCGTCCGGAGGGCGAGACGCAGTACGTCGTCGCGATGCCCGGGCCGCCCGCGGAGATGACGCGCATGTGGGAGCAGGAGGTCGAGCCGAGGCTGAGAGACATGCTGGGCGCTGAGGTTCTGGTCACACGGACGCTGAAGACGATCGGCGTGGGCGAGAGCCACATCGACGAGATGATGGCGCCGCTGTCGAAGTCTCATAATCCAACGGTCGGCATCTATGCGAAGGTGGACGGCGTCCACGTTCGGTTGGGCGCCAAGGCAGCGACCGAAGAGGGGGCCAGGGACCTGATCGCGCCTGCTGAGGAAGAAGCGCGGCGGATCTTGGGCGATATCGTCTGGGGGGCTGACGACGATTCGCTGGAGGGTGTGATCGGCGGGATGATGGACGACCGTGGCTTGACGCTGGCGACGATGGAATCCTGTACGGGAGGCCTACTGGCATCGACGATCACCGACGTGTCGGGAAGCTCGACGTACTTCAAGGGCGGATACGTCGCGTATACAGAGCGGATGAAGATGACGTTGGGCGTCAGTGCGGAGCTGATCGAGAGCCACACCGCGGTGAGCGCGGAGGTGGCGGGCGACATGGCGCGCGCGGCGAGGCACGCCCTCGATGCGGACTACGGGATCGGGGTGACGGGTGTCGCCGGTCCGGACGAGGTGGAGGGAAAGCCGGCGGGGACGATCCACGTCGCGGTGCACGACGGCCGGGCGCCGGAGGTGATCTCGTACACGTTCTATCAGGGCCGGACGGCCACGAAGCGCCGCGCTGTGACGACGGCGCTGTTTCTGCTCCGCCGCTCGATCCTCACACACCACTAAACTTCGGCGTCCACGTCGGTTAAAGGCTAACCGCCGTCGGGCCGTATCTCGCCGGGCTCGGTTGCGTTCTTGAGTCAGGGAACACGCCCGTGCTGAAGTTTGTAGCCGTCACCGCGATAGCCATAGCAGCGCTGTTCGCTGCGTGCGGGGGCGGTGACGTCGAGGATGTGCGTACGGCTTCTCCGAATGTGGCGGCTACGGTGACAGTGGCTGCGACTCCTTCCGCTAGTCTCTCCCCCACCCCGCCGCCGGTATCTCTGTCCAACCCAGGAGGCTGGCGTGTCGTCGTTCTGCGGGACAACGATCATCGCGGCCAGCCCGGTGAGTTGTGGATCAGCAATCTAGACGGTACGGGCGCGCGCCGTCTGACTGGTGACGGTGAAGTGGCCACATGGGCCGGGGTCGCCGGTGATAGAGAAAGCGGCACGGAAGCTGCGTACTACGCCCGCGTGGACGGCGAGACGAGCCGTTCGGTATGGGCGGTCGATCTCGCCAGCGGCGCCAGATCAACGGTCGTGAGCTTCGAGGCTCGGCGGCGGGACTGGGCGGATGCATCGGACAGTCCGGACGGAAGGTACGTCGCCTACGCGCACGTTGACGGCATCGATGTATTCGACGTGCTCACCGGCGAGCACCTGCACTTGTTCGACAACGGACCCGCCGAGTGCGATGCTGGCTCGTGCTTTGGGCACAGCCTGCCGCGCTGGTCGCCGACTGGGGCGCTCCTGTTGGTTCGCAAAACCTTCTGGGAAGGTGGGACGTCAGTCGTAGTCGACCCGTTTGCAAACCCACTGACCCTGTATACGAATGACTCAGCGCTTGGTCCTTCTACATCCACATGGTCAACAAACGGTGAGTCAGCGTGTGGTTATGGGCGGTACGCCTCACCCTCTGGGCTGTATGTTGCGGACAGTCCGGGTTGGGACTTCGAGAATGGACTGCCGGAATACGAAGAAATTGCAATGACCGAGCGGTGGGTGTCGGAGTGTTCATGGCTCGACGAAGATCGAGTCGTTTTCGGTTCTAATGTCTCCAGAACACACCCGGTGTCAGATCCAGATCGGACCCGCGATAACTCCGTAGAGGTACTGGTGTTTGACCGGCGAACCGGTCAAGAACGGCTACTCCACGAAGTGGAAGGCGCGTCGCAGATCAGCACAGGCAAGGTGCTGGCGTTGCCGGGCACCGATCTGATCGTCACCCAGCAGGCTGTTGACGACGCAGGCACTGGAACAGGAGTTCTTTCTCAGCCAGAGCTTATCGACGTCGAAAGCGGCGGCCGATCGGCGGTACTTCAGCCGGGGGACGAGCTCGTTGCGGTGATAGTCCCGTAGGGTCAACATGAGAGAGGCTCGATCCTGACGGTTGCGTAGGGCTATACTCTTCGGTTGGTGCGCCGATTCGCTACGGCGCCCTGACTGAAGGGAGATCGCTCGTTGCCCCATCCGCTACCAGACTCGCAGGTCGAACGCTTTCTGCACGGCCGTCACATCGCCGTCGTGACGACGATCAACGCCAGTGGGACGCCGCTGCAGACGCCGGTCTGGTACTTGTACGAGGATGGTCGCATCTACATCCGTACGAATTCGCTGAGCGGTAAGGTGCGCAACATCCGCCGCGATCCTCGCGTGAGCTTGTGCGTGCAGGATGAGTATCCGCCGTACCGGGGGGTGACTGTGACGGGCACAGCCGAGGTGCAGGCGTTCCAGCCGGAGCTGTCCTCACGGATGTCGCGAAACTACCTGGGCGCGATCGCGGGGTTCTTCTACATGCGGCTGCGCACGCGACAGCAGATCGAGGACGATCCGGACACGATCGTGGTGATTACGCCGAAGCGGAAGCGCGGGTGGGACTATCGGCCGCAGACGCCGTTGGTGGGGCGTGTGTGGCTGGCGATCAAGCGGATCTTGCCGCCGGCGTTGTAGGCAATCGGTGCGTCGAGGCGCTACGCCGTCAGTTGGCGGTAGAGCGTTGTGATTCTGCTCGGAAGTGATTCGATGTCCGGGACGACTTCGTAGCCGATGTCTGCGCACATCTGCTTGAGGTAGTCGTGGCCGTAGCGGTCGACGGTGAGGCAGAAGGGGACCATGCCTTTGCGTTTGGCTTCGAGGAGCGCCATGTGCGTGTCGTGGATGGCGTACTCTTTCTCGGTGCGGTCGCGGCCGTAGCCGTGGTCCTGGGGGCGGCCGTCTGAGACGAGGAAGAGGATGCGGACCTTGGCGTCCTGCTCGTCGAGCTTGTGGATGGCGTGACGGATGGCGGGGCCCATGCGTGTGCTGCGTACGGGCGCGATCTTGTCGATGCGGCCCTTGACCTTGTCGCTGAGGACCTCTTCGAGGTCCTTGATGACGTAGAACTCGACGTTGTCGCGGCCGTAGCCGGAGAAGCCGTAGATGCCGTAGCGGTCGCCGATGGTTTCGAGGGCCTTGATGAGGAGGACGATGCTCTCCTTCTCAAGGTCGATGATGCGTTTGGGCGGGGTGAGCAGCTCCTGGGCGCGACGGGCCATCCACCATGAGAAGTAGCGGCGGGGGTCGTCGTCAAATTCGTCTTTCTCGTAGCGCTTCTCGTGCTTGGCGATCTCTTCGTCGGTTGAGGCGCTCATGTCGAGGAGGAAGGTGACGGCGACGTCGCGTTCGACCTTGTTGCGGCGGTAGTAGACCTTGTCGGTGGGAGTATGGCCGGAGCGTCGTTCGACGGCGTAGTCGGTGACGGCGTCGAAGTCGATCTCATCGCCATCGAGGAGGCGCTTGATCTTGCGGAACATCTCCGGCCGAAGCAGCTCGAACTGGCGCTGGGTCTCGTTCACGAGTGAGGAGTACTTAGCCAGCGTCTGTTCGAAGTACTGCGGCGCGCCCTCGCCTACGGCGTACTCGACGATGCGGCACCAGCGGGGACGGTAGTCGCCGGCGCGGAAGTCCCATTCGTCGTAGAAGAAGTACTTGGGCTCGGGCGGAAGTTCGTGCTCGTCGTCGCCGGTGCTGTTGCCGGCGACTGGCTGGCCGTCTTTGAGGGGGGCGGGTTTCTTTTCGCCCTTCTCCTGCTCCTGCTGGTTGAGCTCCTTGATGAGGTTGGTGAGGAAGAGATCGGACGACTGCGTGAGGTTTGCTTCGGCCATGTCGTCGATGCTGATCTCGACGCTTTTTTCGAGCATCTGCTTGAGCTGCTCGGGCGAGATCGGTGAGACTGGACCCTCTTCCTGGCTCTGCTTGCGGAGCTTCATCAGCATCTGCACGGTCTCGGGTTTGAAATCGCCGCGGAAGTCGACGGGTGGGGGGCTCTCGTAGGGCATCTGCTCGCCTTGAGGCATGTCGATCTCAGAGTTGCCGAGGGAGTCGGAACTCATGGGTAGGGACTGGAGGCTATCGCTGTCGAACTCCTCCCAGTCCTCCATGATCTCGGGCGCGATGTTGGGGATGCTGTCCGCGAGTTCGTAGAGACGAATCGTGGCCTCGGCGGCGTCTTCGACGGTGGCTTGCGGCTGGCGGAGCATTTCGATGACGCCGATTGCGTCGTGCATGATCGGGTGCAGTGCCTCCGGCCAGAGCATGGTGTCGTAGCCACCGAGGCTGACGCGGATCAGGTTCTCGACGAAGGCCTGTTTGAGCGGTAGCTGATCGATGCTCGGACGCTTGTCGATTTCGAGCGCCTGACGATCCGTGTAGGGCCGCCTGATGCCCGCGTACTCGCGGTCGATGAGGACATCGATGCGGGCATCTTCGACGATGGCGAAGAGGTCGGAGGCGAGCTTGCGGTCGGGGAAGATGTCGAAGAATCGCTCCATGTCGGTGATGGGGACGTGCTCCGCGGGCTCTTCGTCCGTTTCGAGTATGTCGGCGGCCTCCGAGTCGGTCGCTTCAGGCTCGGGTGGCCTGGAGGTCGCGGCTGTCTGGCGCGCTTCCGCGAATTCGTTGCGGCGGTTGGTGAAGATGGCACCTTCGGTTTCGAACTGGAAATCGAAGGTGCCGAACTCGAGGTGGCCGGCCTGGTGGGTGCAGTAGACCTTGTAGACGACGAAGTTGCGGTCTTTGTCTGAGTACTCTTCGATCCATGGCGGAAGGAAGATAGCGGTGCCCTCAGTGGATGGAGTTTCGGTCTCAACCCAGCCGATGCCCTTTTCGGCGAGGGCCTCGGCGGAGTGAACGGCAACGTCGTAGCCGGTGAGCGCCTTGCCGTACATGCGGAGGATGTCGGAGACGCGGCTGAGGTCGACGCGGGAGGAGAGGGATTCGAGCATCTCTTCGCCGCGGCTGGATTCCAGGCGGAAGTATGCTTCACCGCCGTCGATGCTGACGTCGAGCAAACGGCTGCCTTCGTCGTGCCAATCGGCGACGGTGTCCAGCGGGATACGCTCGACTATGACCGTGGCGGTCTTCAGAAACTCCATGGCGGCGATGGGTGACCGATCGACGAGCTCCTCAGCGAGCGAGAGCAACATGCCGTGGGAGTCCGGGTCAATTGTGGCCAGAGCGCGGGCGGCGTCAGAGAAGAAGCCAAACGCCTGGCGTCCCTCGCGGCGAGAGAGCTCGCGCGCTAGCTCCAGGAAGCGCACGCGTTGCTTCTGCTGGACGTTTGCAAGTAGTGCAGGGCCTTTCTCGAGGTACGAGCGGGCGTCAGCCCAGCCGGTGGTGGCGAGGGATTCGGCGAACTGAAGGAAGGTGGAGCGGTCTTCGTGTCCCAGTGGTTTGAGGACGTGGGGGGCGATGCTCAGGCAGTGCGAGGCGAGGTCATAGGAGCGGTCGCAAAGGGCGTCGACAAAGCGAACGAGGATGCGGACCTCGTCGATGTGCATCTCTGAGAAGAGTTGCGGGCTGCTCTCGAAGAACTGAACGGCGAGCGAAGCTGAGCGCCAGGTGCCTTTGTAGAGCAGGCGTCCGAGTTCGATGAGGTCGCCGAGACTCTCGAAGGTGGCTGCGGGAACGGTTTTCGGCGACGTTCGGAAGTATGAGGCGGCGAGGGCGGATGATAGTTCGGCAAGCTCCCGGCCGTAGCGCGCCCAACGGCGGTAGCCTTCGAGCCCCAGCATGGGGAGCATCTGGGGGGTGACGCGGAAGTACTCTCCGGCGGCCTCCCAGGAGCGCCACGACTGACGCGCGAGATCGAGCCCCTCTTCCGCCCATTGGCTCAGCTCCTGATCGGAGACGAGATCCGCGATTGCGGTTGAGGAGCGGTGGAACTCGGTGACGAGACTGGTGGAGTAGGGGGTAAGGAGCTTTTCGTATTTGGCCAGTATTTTGGTGCGTTCGGAGCTACTCAAAGATGGATGTCACCACCTCTTCGATGCTGCGCTGCACGTCGCTATCGTCGGTAAGGGCCCAGACGACCGCGACCTGGCAGGCGCGGCGCGCGGGGATACCTTCGTGGATGAGACGTCCGGCGTAGATCAGCAGGCGGGTGCTAACGCCCTCGGCGAGGCCGTGCTCCTTAAGGTGGCGGACTTTCTCACCGAGTTTGGCAAGGTCGGCCGCGACGGCGTCGGAGACTCCGGCTTCGTGGGCGATGATGTTCGTTTCGAGGTCACGCGTCGGGTAGTCGAATTCGATGGCCATAAAGCGCTGGCGTGTACTGTGCTTGAGGTCCTTGAGGGCGCTTTGGTAGCCGGGGTTGTAGGAGATGACGAGCAGGAAACCGTCGCGGGCTTCGACGATCTGCCCGAGCTTCTCGATGGGGAGGATGCGCCGGTGGTCGGTGAGCGGGTGGATGAGGACGGTGGTGTCTTTGCGGGCCTCAACGATCTCGTCCAGATAGCAGACGGCGCCGACTTTGACGGCGCGGGTGAGGGGGCCATCGATCCAGCGCGTGGAATCGCCCTCGAGGAGATAACGTCCGACGAGGTCGGAAGCGGTGAGGTCCTCATGGCAGGCGACGGTGATGAGGGCGCGGCCGTGCTCGCCGTTCTTGTTTGCCTTGGTCGCGGCACTCACGGGGCGGCCGAGCTTAAAGGCCATGTACTCGACGAAGCGGGTTTTGCCGCAGCCGGTCGGGCCTTTGAGGAGGACGGGCACCTTTTGGGCGTAGGCCGACAGGAACAGCTCGACTTCGTCCTTGACGGGCACGTAGAATGGCTCGTCGTCGATTGTGTATTCTTCGATGGCATATTGCCGGTAGGTGGAATCGCTCGTAGTCATAACGTCAGTCAGCTCCCTAGTCTTACAGCCCTAGCATACATTCTACGTGGTGAACAGGCGACGGGAAGTGGGAGTGGCCGTCTGTCAGGAGGCTTCGTCCAGGCGTTGCTGGAGGGCTCGCCAGGCATCGCCGGTGCGTTCGGCAGTGTCTGTGAGGGCGCCTTCGGTGCTAATGACGATGTCGGAGCGGGAGATGCGTTCTTCGTTGGTCATCTGGGACTTGATGCGCTCCAGGACCTGAGCCGGATCGAGGCCACCGCGGTCGGCGGTACGTTGGGCGGCGACTTCGGGCTTGACGATGGTGACCCAGATTTCGTCGACGAGGCTTTCCCAGCCGGCTTCGAAGAGAATTGCGGCTTCGAGGACGGCGACCTGATGGTCGGCCGCCTCAAGTTCGGCGACGCGTTCCTGGGCGAGTCCGGCGATTCGCGGATGGGTGATCTCGTTGAGGCGTGCGAGCTTGGCTGGGTCGGAGAAGACGATGGGGCCGAGCTTTTTGCGGTCGATGGTGCCGTCTTCAGCGACGACGGAGCGACCGAAGGACTCGATGATGTCGTCGTAGGCGGGTTTGCCAGGGAAGTAGACTTCGTGACCGAGCAGGTCGGCGTTCACGAGGACTGCGCCTTTTTCTTCGAGGAGTTTGGCGACGGTTGATTTGCCGCTGCCGATGCCGCCTGTGAGTCCGATCTTGTGCATGGTGGGATAAGGGTCAGGGGTCTGGGGGTGGAGGGTCAAGGTGTGGGTATTGTCCCAGCCCTGCGACGCGAACCGTGAGTCGGTCAGTCGAGCTGGAGGCGGAAGACGTAGGAGGCTCTTTGCATGTCTTCGCGTTCGTAGAAGCGGTGGGCGTCTTTGCGGCCAAGGCCGGATGCGAGGTCGAGGTGGGTGCAGCCGCGTTCGCGGGCCCAGTCGGCGGCGGCGCTCAGGAGTTTCGATCCGACGCCACTGCTGCGTTGGTTCGAGGTGACGACGAGATCCTGGAGCCAGGTGCGCCAACCGTCGCGGATGGACAGGTAGTCTCGGTAGACGGAAGCTATGCCGACGCCGGTGTCGCCTTCGACGGCGAGAAGGATGTCGGAGTTGGGGTTTTCGATGGCGTAGCGGATACCTTCGCGGCCGCGTTGATCAGTGAAGCCGGCCGGAAAGCCGCCCGGGGGTTCGAAGAGTTCACGGATGAGGTTGAGGATGGTGTCCTCGTCGGCGGGTGTGGCTTTGCGGATTGAGGTGGTCATGGGGGGAGCTTAGCGGGTGGCGCGTGTCTGTGGAAGCGGGAAGGCGAATCGCGGTGGCAGTCCTCGGGAACCCTTGGCGGCGCGAAGCGGTCGCGTCTTGAATCGGACGCGGCCGCAGTTTGTTGGGTTGTTCGGGGTCAGGCAGACTTTAGTTCGCGGACCTTCTCCTTGAAGGCGGGGAAGATCTCTTTCCAGTCGCCGACGACGCCGAAGCGAGAGGCTTTGAAGATGTTGGCTTCCGCGTCTTTGTTGATGGCGACGATGTTTTTAACGGAGGAGATGCCGGCCATATGCTGGCTGGCACCGGAGATGCCGACGGCGATGTAGAGGTCTGGGGTGACGACTTTGCCGGTCAGTCCGACCTGGGTCGGCACTGGGTACCAGCCGAGGTCGCAGACGGCGCGGCTGGCGCCGACGGCGCCGCCCATGATCTCCGCGAGTTCTTCGAGTTCCTTGAAGCCTTCCGGTCCGCCGAGGCCTCGGCCGCCGCTGATAACAACTGTCGCGTCCTCAAGGCGAACGCCTTCGGCCTTCTCCTTGCGGCGGTCTGTGATCTTGGTGCGTACCTGGTCGGCGGTGACTCCGGCTTCCTGTTTGACGATTTCGCCCTGACGGGAGCTGTCTGGTGCGAGGGGCTCAGTGGCCTTGGCGCGGAGCGTGGCCATCTGCGGTGTTCCGTTGATCTTGTACTTTGCGCGGGCACTGCCCCCGTAGCAGGGGCGTTCAGCGACGAGCTGGTCTCCATCCATAGATAGCACCATGCAGTCCATGGCGACGGCGGTGCCAAGCCGCTGCGCGAGACGAGGAGCGAGATCACGGCCCATCATGGTCTGTCCCATGAGGACGACCGAGGGGTCGACTTCTTTGGCAATGCGCTCGGCCATAGGGATGTAGGCGTCGCCCTGGTAGGGTGCGAGGATGGGATCGTCGACGACGATTACCTTGTCTGCGCCAGCGGCAACGCACTCCTGCGCGAGGCCTTCGACGCCTGTGCCGGCGAGGACGCAGGAGACTGGGCCGCCCAGGTTGGAGCCGGCGGCGATAAGTTCTGCGGTGACGGGGTTGAGGCCGCCGTCATCTGTTGCTTCTCCGAAAACGAGTACTCCGCTTGCCATCGTTCTTCTCTCCCTGTTCTGTATTCCCTAAATGAGCTTTTCTTCGTTGAGGCGAACGGCGAGCTTTTCGCCTGTCTCCTGCGCGGATTCGCCCTCGATGAATTCGGTCTCAATGCTGGTGTCGGGCACGAATAGCGCCTCAAGGGTGGTTCGATTCTGAGGCGTTTCGATGCCGAGATCGGCGACGGTCCAGGTCTTCACTTCTTTCTTGGCTGCTTGCATGATCTGGCGGAGCTGCGGGTAGCGCGGCTCACCGAGTTCGTTGCTGACCGTGACGACGCAGGGTGTGGGCGCTTCCACCGTCTCGAATCCGTCGAGGAGGACTCGTTCGACGGTGACAGTGCCGTTGGCCATCTTCAGGTCCTTGGCGATCGTCACGGAGGGGAGATCGAGGATCTCGCCGATGGTAGTGCCGACGACACCCATGTCCCAGTCGACCGCTTGGCGGCCGGCGATGATTAGGTCGTAAGGCTCAAGCTTCTTGATCGCGGCGGCGAGGGTCTCCGCGGTCGCCCAGTGGTCGCTGTCGTTGACTGCTGGGTCGTTGATGTGAACGCCTTCGTCGGCACCCATCGCGAGTGAGTGCTTGATGGTGTCGCGACTGGAGTCCGGGCCGAGGCTAACGATTGTGATGGTGGTGTCGGCTACGTCGTCCTTTATACGTAGCGCAGCCTCAACGCCGATGGTGTCGAACTGGCTGGGAACGGGCTGGATGCCAGGTACGGGGATGACCTTCTTCGCTGCTTCGTCGACTTTGAACTGCGCAGCGGGGGTCTCGGGGTCCGGCACTTGCTTGGCCAGACAGATGATGTGGGGCATCGTGTAGACCTCCTAATGAGAGGCTCTCTCATGAGAGCTGCCGGATTCGCGCGAATCCGGCCACAAAACTATGTGAAATTTGTCACCGAGGGTAGTATAGCACCCGCTAAGTTTAGGGCAACCGAGCATATGGGCGAAGGACGAGGAGGCCATCTCTCTCTCGGTCCAGCATGGGAACCGTGGACGACAAGTCTACCTGCGAGCAGTAGAAGACATCGTCGGCGAGACCCATGTCGATGAGCTCCTGGGCGTGGTATGCGGAACGGACAGCGGTGGGCATGTCGGCCGTTGACTTCGGGAACGAGTCACGGGCGAAGCGGGCGGCATCCGTTAGCTCCAGCGCCGGGTTTGCAGCCGCGGCCGCGGCTGCGATGGCGGCAGCGCCGAGGGCATCTTCCAACACAAAGGTCGAGCCGCCGTGGGCGGCGGAGCAAACGACGGTCACGTCGAGTTCGCGCTGGGAGGCGATCTCGAGTGCGGCGCGAGCGACTGCGGTGCGGTTGAGTGTGCCACCGATGAGGACAGCGGCAGCGCTCTCGGCAACGGCAGCGAGTACACGGGTGCCGTTGGAGGTGGCGAGGATGAGGGACTTCGACGTGAAGTCGAGGTGTGAAAACTCGCTCGGAGAGTTGCCGTGAGCGAATCCCTCCGGAGGAAGGCCGGCTTGCTCGCCGCAGAGGATGTGGTCCGGAAAGCGAGCGTGTAATTCGCGCGCGGCCGCTATGTTCTTGGCGGGCAGCACCCGCGCCGCGCCGCGATCGAGGATCGTGACGATGCTGGATGAAGCGCGGAGGACGTCGACGATAATGCAAACGGAAGCGTAATCAGCGGCCTGACCGGGGAGGAGTGCTAGGTCGAGGCGCATAGGCTTCGTTCCTTGACGGTGCGCATACGCGACTATAATATGCCGGAGAGTCGCCTGACGCGCGAAGCACCCGGGCGCGCTGGGCGATTGTTCTCTCATCGACTGTGGCGCCTAGCAAGGAGATCCCGTGAGTGTTCGGTGACAAGCTTCGGGCTGCCACTGAGTCCAACAACAGCTACCTTTGCGTTGGCTTGGACCCGGATCCGGAGCGAATGCCACATCAGGATGTGGTGCCGTTCCTGCGTGACATCATCGAGGCGACGAAGGACGTCGTCTGCGCTTATAAGCCAAATTTCGCGTTCTTTGAGGCGCTGGGAATTGAGGGGATGCAGACGCTTCTGGAGTCGATTACTTACGTTCCGGCTGACATCCCTGTGATTGCGGACGCGAAGCGGGGTGACATCGGCAACTCGGCGCGGTTCTACGCCGACGCTATCTTCAACGAGTACGGGTTCGACGCAGTGACGGTTAACGGCTACGGAGGCCGCGATGCTGTGCAGCCGTTTCTGGACTACGACGAAAGGGGTGTCTTCGTCTGGTGCCGAAGCTCAAATGATGGCGCGGAGGATATCCAGGACCTGGAGCTGAGCGATGGGCGACCGTTGTACCTTGCGTTAGCGGAGAAGGTGGGGACCTGGAACGAGCACGGAAATGCGGGGTTGGTGCTGGGCGCGACTTGGCCAGAGCAGATCGAGCCGGTTCGAGAGGCGTGTCCGGACATGCTCTTCCTGGTGCCGGGCGTCGGCGCTCAGGCGGGTGATCTGGAAGCGACAGTTGAGGCGGCGATGAACGACTCAGGCGGCGGTTTTATCGTGAACGCATCGCGCGGTGTGTTGTATGCAGGTCGGGGCGACGACTACGCGGAAGCGGCGCGGAACGAGGCGCTGAAGATCCGTGGGCGGATTAACGTGATGCGAGAGGCGGCGCTGGCCGGAGGAACGGCCGGGCGTTCGTCCGGCCAGTAGCAGCCATGGTCATGGAGATAAGGTTGGGGGATGTTGTGCGCCTGCGGAAGGTGCATCCCTGCGGCGGCTATGAGTGGGAAGTTGT
>Ga0255057_10001332_pt1 | contig 13994 bp, 10 predicted proteins | sample Cases_109_6_MG_FD_189022 | JGI IMG/M metagenome (GOLD analysis project Ga0255057, IMG submission 189022) | Seawater microbial communities from Amundsen Gulf, Northwest Territories, Canada - Cases_109_6 | ecosystem: Environmental > Aquatic > Marine > Gulf | place: Canada: Northwest Territories... | reverse complement strand
AATAGCTTTCTCTCTGCTAGTACATTAGGAGGGATAACATTTACGGATACAACCGGTACTTCATTCTTGGGCGCGGCCAACCGCGGCGATACAGGTGTGCAAATAAATCCAATTCACTTCTTAGATCCAGTCGATGTTATACGATGGGCGAGCAGCGATGTCGATCCATTGGCTGCAAATGCGGCCAATAATCGTGGAACGGACACGAGTGGTCAGCCAGTTATGTACATAGAAGCAAATATGATAAATAATACTAGCTACGATATTAGCTCGAATATTTTCAATGGTTGGACGGCAGATCCTGCATCAGTTGCACAGGATGTTAGTAATAATCATATTCGTTTCACTGGTTCTGCATTGGTAGATGCACGAAATGTGGGAGCAGCTGTTTATGAGGGCGGTTACTATTTAGGTAATTTCCTAGCAAACATAGAGGTTAATAATATTGATTTAGCAGCATTTCCGGATATTAGCAATAATACGCCTGCATATTCTTCCTATGAATTGAAAGTATACCAATATGTATGGGATCTTGCTGGTCCTAATTTTTTCCCAAATGGCGCCTTGGCGAGTTCATTTAACATAGGCGCTGAGCCTCAGAATGATATACTGAATACGTATTATTTAGTAACGACCACCCCATCTTCAGTGGTGGTGGGAAACCCAGCAAATACGGCAGATTTCTTTGGGATTAAAAATCTAGCGAGTGCAAATAGTATAATTTCCTATGATCTTAGTTTAAATGATATTTATACCACATGGGGTCCAACTGATGACGATAATTTGACCAATGTGCGCATTATGTTTAGCCCTAATGGTGTTAATAATGAGTGGACACAAAGTATAAATGCCTGGTCATACCCACTAACGAGCACACGTAAGATAACAGATGTGCTATCTTTACCGCCAGCAAAGTACAGCCCCGTCGCTGCCGACTATCCATATGCGCGGGCACACGATCATTGGCAGACAGCAGCGGACCCGCAATTTCGTGTAGAAGGAACTTTCGATAATAATATTCATCGTAGTAATAGAACAACTGCAGGTAATCCATTTGGTACTGGTACAAGTTTTACAAATACAGATATATCCTTCAATAACGAAGCAATCTGGTGGGATAAAACATATAATTTCACGCCGGCGATTAATGCATTTTATAATAGTGGTGATGGGGAATATCCAACTAACTATACTTCGGGTACTAGCCCTTTTTATGGCACACTCTATAGCAATGTCAATATTATTCTAGACAATCAGTTGATGTGGGCTAATACGGGAGGATTTACCTCTGGTAATTATACCACGACAGCAACAGATAATCCTTACATTAATTACAATATATTTTATCAACAAACGCGAGATTACTCAGGCAAGAATACTACAGGAGATGCCAAGTCTTTAACATATTCTGCCGCAAATGATGATTATTATCAAGGGGGGAATAAAACAATTACTGGCGACTACAAGTGGTTAATGGTTCGTGATGTAAAATCGACGGCGGGTGATTTCGGTCGAATTGTTATAACGGGAACCGGGGGCGCCTTGACTTTAGGGGATGACTTTTTATTATATGTTCAAGAGATAGATTCCTACTTTGATCCTGCAAATAATACTACACCTGCTGGGTATGCTGTGGGAAGAAGTGGGTGGAAGGCGGTGCAAGGAACGTGGGATCAAGGTGCAACTGTGCAGTTAAATAATGCTAATGAGGCAGGTTGTTATCGTAGAAATACGAATACGGGTGCCGTGGCAGTGAACTTTATAAAATTATATAGTCCAAATGCCAATGTTCCCATATTTTATCGTATAGGTCTTAAAAATAGCTCCAATATCAAAATGAGTAGTATTTCAATTACTTATGGTACTAATTAGTTTCATGATTTAAAAGATAATTCATGAAAATAAAAAGAGAATAATATTATATATGGCTGTGATTAACAATGATTACCAGACCAATCTATTATTTAAACGTTTTACTGGTGTAGCTGCTACACAGCTAGATTCTCAGTTTAGCAACGAACCTTTTCGCTCCATCAAAAATATATTTAGCCGTGACGTCTTTATTGAAGATATTCCGGGACAAGCACCAATTAGTATATATAATTTGGATAATAGTGGTAATTGGCTAGATAGCGATGCGAGTGGAAATCCTTCAAAGGATGGTGGGAATACTTTTGCCGATCTATATCCAGATAGTAAATTGCAATTTTATAAAAATGTGGAATTGACACAAGTTCCGGGTGCGCAATCAAGAGTCTGGCGCCGCTTAGATGCTAGTGGTGAAAATATCTTGCAAGACTCAATTAACTTCAAGTATGACGATATAAATAGCACCTACTTAATGCGCGTGAAATACTCGAATGGTGCTGTATATATCAATAATCCCTTGAATAGTTTTCCTTTATTTTGGGTCCTTGATAATCAAAGTGGATACTTACAATTTTATCAAACAACGGCAACATTGCTTTCTGCAGCAAATATACCCACGGATCCCCCTAAGATCTCGTTCTTTAAGTATGTAGGGAAAAAGGGGATAACCAATCTGGATGTTTCTGGGCAGCAACAGGTTGGCGATATAAGCGGAATAGATGCTGATATTAGTGGTATTAATATAAAATTGGACGAAATAAATAGAATGATATTACCGGAAGGATATGTTGATATAATTGGTGCTACGGCGCCATACGATCTCTCAGGTAGTGAAGTAGTGAGAACATATTATAATTATATACGTAGTAATTCTTTTATTGGATATCACAACTTACCATTGATGGATAGCAGTGGTGCGGTTGACCATGTGGGAGATCCAAGCCACAATATATTAGGATTAGCGGGGACAGACCTATCTGGTGTAAGTGTTTTTGAGCTGGATGTGTCTGGTGCAGCATATATTACGAAAGGGATTGTATTAGGTCCTAGTGGGGGCTTGTGGATAGAGTCTGTTAGTGGGGATACACATACGATAGGATCGGGGACAGCAGGGGATATGGAAATGACTACATCAAATCATTTTGCGGTCCATACGCCAGGCAAGGAGAATGCTTTATTCGTGGCGGCGGGAGGAAATGTTGGTATTGGTACGGCAGTGCCTGGTGCTGCACTTCATGTGATGGCAAATTCTACAGCATTGGATGTGAGCGGGGAATCCGTATTCCGAGGCGATGTAAAGATGGATTCTAATTGCGATATTTCAAAAAACTTAAATGTGCAGGAAACCCGAATACTGCAAAGTTCGCGCGTTAAATGGCCTTTGTTATTAGCCACCGTCGCGCCTTATACATTTCCTATTGCGGAATTGACGATGGACGTCCAAGGAATAAATCTTTTGGGATATTTTACATTAGAGCTTAATCAAGGTCCTCTAAGTTATGAATATATGCAAAGCATTCATTTTTTAGCAGGATATATGGCTTCTGCGCAAGGTGGCGGTATGACAACCCCAATAGTATATATTAAGGTATTATCGAATTGCAAAAAGGATTTGACGGGTTCTAGCCAGTCGATGATAGATCAATTAAGTTTTTATATTGCCCCTGGAAACTCCGTGATGGTAGGCCAAAAAATATATTTGTGTTGTAAAACATCGGCGCTAAGTACCGGCACGACCGGGGCCGGTGATTTAACTATTAGGCTCTACAAGAATTTTGCTGGTGGCGTTGGTGCCCCACAGGAGGCAAATTGGGCGCTGGTGAATCCTATTGGACAATCTGTTCCGTTAATAGCAACAGAATTAAGTGGGAATCTAGTAAATTTAAACTTATATGATGAACCATATGGATTTTCGGGAATGCTCGAGCATTTCCAAAAAAATATAGTTGTGGAGGGCAATACACTTTTGACTGATGTATCTTGTACAAATCTAGAAGTATCTGGTAATCTTATCATCGGCGCCTTACAAGTTCCTAATATAGTTGTTACTGGACATAGTCAACTGAATGATGTATCGGCTGCTAATATAGATATTTCGGAAAATTTATTGGTTGAAGGGCACACTCTATTGACCGATGTATCTTGTACAAATCTAGAAGTATCTGGTAATCTTATCATTGGTTCTTTAATAGTTCCTAATTTAGTTGTTACTGGATATAGTAAACTGAATGATGTTTCATCAAATAACATATATATAGCAAATGATAAGATACTTGATATTAGTAATGGGTGGATGCAAGTAAACGGCCGCGGGATTGATGCAAGCGGGATACCCGGCGGCGGCGCCGGGTGGGGCGAAGTGGGTGGTTCGAATCCTAACCCTCCTTACCAAGATCAGCGCGGATTGCGGATTCAGGCACAAGCAATTACATTTGATATGATTCAGGGTGGAGGACCAACACGGGGTGTATGTTTTAATCTGGCAGATTATAATGGTGATTCAGAATTTATAATACAAGGACCTAACTTTACCAGAGACTTTGTGCTGTACCCTGGCGGGCAACCGGGTTTCAATCAGGGCTGTATTGCTGATTATAGCGGTACGCTAGCCGTACATGGCAATCCTGGCGGCAGCGGTGTTTATGGCAATTACAATTTATATGTAGATGGTTCTTCTAATTTAGCTGGTAATGTTGTAGTTGGCGGCGATTTGACAATTGGTGGCGATTTGACATTTGGCGGAAATGTTAATTTGGATTTATCTGGTGATCTTACAGTAGGTGGTACATTTATTAATAATAATACACAATTTGTTGATTATGCGACGCTAACCTTCACGCCTCCTAATTTGAGTGAAAATTGGTATGATGTCGCTAGGATAGAAGCCGGGACTCCTTTCGGTCCTGCGATTTGGAGGAATGCTGGTGCGGCACTTTTTGAGATAAAATGTTATTCACCGGACACTTCAGCAAATTATACAAATATTCGTTGCTATGCTACAAATTTTATTGAGAAAGCTGTGTCATTGCAGGTAATAAATTGTGTAACTACAAATTCTACAGGTGCCAAAACAATTACTGGGGTACGTATTTGTACCCCCGGATCAGCTAGTCAACCAGATAGAGATGGATGTCTTCTTCAAATAGCAGTAAAGAATACGACCGACCCATTTAATATTCAAGTGCGCGTATATCAAAATAATACCTATCTGGGTTCGATTCCAACATTTGGTCGTCAATGGATTTTAGATTTAAGTGGAAATGTCAATAATGATCCTTCCGGGGGCGGCGGCGCCCCCTTTCCCGTGCCGTTTTTTGATGAATATTATGTAGCTGACTTAACCTTCAATCCTAATAATTCTGCTGGATATACACCCGGTACAAATAGTGGCGTATATGTAAGTGATCTAGATAACTTATTTACAGGGGCTACAAAGCACGGAGATTTGATTGATATGAGTAATAATGATATTTCTGGATGTAAAGATTTTTCAGTCGAAACAATAGAAATTAAGAAGATTGGGAACGTATTAATTGAACCGATGTTAACTATTGATACTAGTTCTAATTTGCCGGGTTTAATTTTTAATGCAACAACAAAAGATTCAGTGTTGGGAAATGGGACAGCTATAACTATGGCGCCATTAGGAGGAACAATAGGAAAGACGTATATAGAAACCGATTTGTCTGGGTTAACGATTTACTCGCTCGACCCTGGATTCATTAATTTATTTACAAATGGTGGTGGATCTTTGCCCGCAGGCGACGGCGGGGGACTGGTAAGGATTTCATCATATGGATTTAGTGATTCGCGCTCCATATTACATATGGATAATAGACATAATGCTTCCGCCGTCCCCCCCTTCGACGAAGCTAAATCTGAGATAATTTTAGGACCTACTGATATAAGTTCTAGTGTGTATTATTGCTCTCTGCGTGGGGAAAACGGGGCGACAAATATTTTGGGTCAAACTAGTACCGGTTTACCTAACAATAATGGCGGAATCAACAATACGCGGGCATTGGGTGTGTATATCCAAGCAACTGGGGCTCCAGTTGGTTCGACCATAAGTCCCCCCAGTGCTCCCCATCAAGCATATATTTTATCATCACCGCCAAAAACAGGACAAAACATTCCTGCAACGTGGTTTACAACGGGCTATACCACTTTTGGGAATAGCTTTATCGGAAATTCGGCGGCTGGTTATCATATTGACCTAAGTGGCATTAGTAATTATTCATTATGCACAGATGAATTTCAGGTAATTCAACTTGGTGATAGAGCAAAACCTTACGTTAGGATTAATGCAGGTCATAATGCAACTGGCGCCAATAATGAGGGTACGCTATCGACTACCTTTTTATTTTCAGACCTGGTAGCTACCCCAACTCTTCAAGGAGTACAATCCATAATTGGCGTAGGAGGTACCGGCGCCGGGGGGATCGTCGGGCAGCCGCCATATGGATATGCAGATCTAGATATTGCCGCCGGCGTGTCCCAGCCCGACGCGGCGCTCGCGAACAACATTAACATCGGTGTGGCGAATACTAATAAGGTTGTAATTGGAAATCTGAATAATACGTCGTCGAATTATGGAAATCCCGAGATTCATCTAGGAGCTGCGTCCCGAATGGGATATATTGATTGTGGTTATGCTACAAGTCCGGCGTATACGGCTACTGGACCGGGAAATATTTGTGCTACCAATCATAATGGTTATATAGGTACATGGAGCGCGCTCGCCTCGTCTGGAACTGGTTTGCGAGCATATTCTATGGTTGCTACATTGAAGACCTATATGGCGCCAAACTTATCGCCTCTAGCAGGCATCGGTGATGCTGCACCTGCTATTAAATACTCATGCATTGAGGGACCGCAAGGGTTTGTGATGTTTAGAGGGCAGGTGCAATTGAGTGGTGGCTCTGTGGATATTGATATAGATACAGCGGTAGTGATTGGTGCAGGTGAATTATTCATTCCGCATGACAATCCATTAATTGCTGGGACTGCCAATCCACCGGGTACTTTCAACGCTATGTTTCAAAATCCCATGGTAATGGTCACAAATGCGGGAGTATGGGACAACGTTATCCCCCCCAACGCCGGCACTTTTATGACTTTATTAGAAGATCCATTATGGACACAGGTACATGGTTCATTATCGCAGGCGCCCACCACAGTACCAGATATTAGTAATACACATCTAAAGATTAGCGCGGGCGGCGGCCTGGCGCCTCCCGGAACGCCTAATCTGGTCGTGAACTATATTATATATGCGGAGAGACGAGATGAAGGTTATATTGATGATTCACAAGTCAGAGATTATGCCAATCCGAAGACTAATTCTCTGAAAACGTGGGGGTCAGCCACTGATTTAAGTGGGAATCCCTTCCCATAGTTTTATCTGCTCATTTATATATATATGGATTTCAAAACTGCACTAATTATTTTTTTAGTTTTGATAATTATAGGTTTGCTATTTCACATCCAAATGAAATATGCAGTCAACCGCTATCTCTTTTATAAAACAATTACTCTCCCCCCTAAGAAGCGTGCACGAAATTTATTGTTGGTCTCAAATTCTAAAGAAAAAGTATTTGGCAATGAGACTTATTTTAATCATTGCAAGGTGAATATATCAAAGTTTTTAAAGTCATTTAAGGTAAAACGTGTTCTTTTTATCCCTTATGCAGGTGCTAATATACCACCTTTAGGTGTCCCTGAAGATCCCAGTAAATATACGGATATTGTGAGAAAGGAGGTATTTAAGCCTTTGGGGATTGAAGTAGTATCGATTGATAATTATGTAAATTCATTCGATAAGCAAGCCGAGATTCTGCGCGCGGAGTGTATATTTATTGCGGGAGGCAATGCGTTTAAGTTGCTACATGAATTGGCGCGTCATGACATTATCGATGCGATAAGAATGGCTGTATTTTCTGGTGTTCCTTATATAGGATGTTCGTCGGGTGTTGTGGCGGCGAATCCGACATTGCATACATCACGTTCGATCCCAATAATGAATTTGCGTTCATTTAAAAGTTTGGATCTGATTCCGTTTTATATCAACGTGCATTATTATAATGGATTGGGTTCTAGATTAAACCAGTATCTTTTGCGAAATCCTAAGGAAAAGATCCTAGCTATTGAAGAAGGTGTGGTAGTACATATTGTTGGCGACAAAGGTGAGATAGTTGGATTTGGTGATGCGGAATTAATAGAGAGAAAAGCCGGTAAATTTTTGAGAGAGAAAATAGTTATTGGTTCGAACATATCTTCACTATTGGACATTACGCATTCTTAGATTTGCTTGTATGCTCTGTATCAGCATCTTTTTGTGCATTGTATGAAGCAAAATCTCCTCCACTAACGGGTCCTTGTCCTCCATTCACAAGTGAACCCCCGCGTCCTTCTATTCGGCTGCGCCGTTGTTTAAAATATCTTCCTTGTTGTGCAATTTTTGATGGTGCGCCATTTTGCATAGCATTTTTATTACTAGGTTCATTATATATTTTATCTAAAGGCGTCTTTAGCCCTATGTATTGATTATCGGGATCGTATCCGGGATAATCTCCTGCGTTGTAGGGCGGGTCTAAACGATTAGCATCAATAAGTGGCGAGGCTAATGGTGGACGCGGAGGCATTCCTGGTAAAGTACCGCTCATTGATGAGGTTGGTGAATGCATTGGACGCCATCCCAAATTATTTTGGGTATCGTATGTCTGTTGGAAGTAGAGAATAGGGCACCGAATACCGAGACGCCGCTGCCACTTGACGAATTCTATATATTCTTCTAAATTGTTGAATCGAACAGGATTAATTCCGGGAATACGGGCTTTTGTATTATTGAAAAGCAATAATTGGTTTCCTTTTTGCATTAGTAGATTTGGACAGCTATTACTTGTAAATCCTTCCTTCTTTCCCCCCCATACATCCTTGCTTTTAAAAAATAGGCAAAATAATAATCCAGCTAAAAATACCAATATGATAGTCATTTCACGCAACATCTATATAAAGTAGCTATAAAAGTTTTTCGATATCTATAATATAATGGTACATACAGATAATTCCAAATTGGTTGTGATTGATGTGGTAGATAAGGCATCAGCTGATCAATATAATGAAGAAATGAAAACACAACCTAGTATGGTTTTACATACTGCGAAGTGGTGCGGTCACTGCCAAGTCTTAAAACCAGAATATGATACATTTATCGATGAAATGAAAAATGAAAAAAGGAAAGGGTTGATTGCTCATGTTGATTCTGAATCGCGAAAACACCTTGCATCTGGAGTACATAAAGACATTAAAGGGTTTCCCACGATAGTTGCTTTAAAATCCGGCGGTGCTTTAGATAAAGAGTACAATCAACCGCGTGAGGCGAAACATTTAAAGGGTTTTGCTTTAGAAATATTTGACACGCAAGGTGGTGGGCGTCGCCGTCGGCGCCGCCGCAAAAGTCGTCATAGAAAGAATAAAAGGCGTCATCGAGGGGGGAGGCGCAGAACGAAAAAAAGGCGGGGGCATAAAACGAAAAAAAGACGCCGGCATAAGAGACGAGCGCGGCGAACAAGAAAATTTAGAAAGCGATAAATATAATAGGAATATAATTTAATATGAAGTTTTCTGATATATTTTTAACATTTTTGATAATATTAATATTTATCGTGATGTATTTTGTTGGGGCCTATCTGATGGCTGCCAGACAGGTAAAACAGAATTGGCCCAAGCATCGTTGTAATCCGATGGTGATGCCATTTGCGGGTATATTAGGTCCTCCGGGTACAACGGCAGCCCAAAACCATTCTTCTTGTGTTCAAAGTCAACAAAAAAGTGCAATAGGCGGTTTGATGGCACCGGTTCACTATTCGTCATCTTTAGTGAATAGCATTGGATCTGATGTTACAGGTGGTTTGGATATGGTGCGCAAGGTTTTTGCATTTGTAAGAAATATGGTAGAGCAAGTCGTTAAGAAGATTATGGGTATTTTTATGAATATTATTACTGAAATATTAAAAATGATTATTAAGCTAAAAGATTTAGGGTCTAAGATAATGGGTGTTATGGCGGTACTCTTATTTATGCTTGATGGGATGGTGAAGACGGGGACAGGGCTCTGGGCGGGACCCATAGGTGGCACCATACGTTTTCTTTGTTTCCACCCTAGCACACGCGTACGGCTGAAAAATTTCGATGTTCAAAGAATGAGTGAAATAAAGGTGGGTGATATTTTAGAAAATGGGAGCATAGTATTGGGTACAATGCAATTGAAAGGATGTAAGGACAATCCCTACTATAAAATTTATTCAAAAAAATTATATTGCGATATCTTCGTAACAGGTTCGCATATGATACAAGATAATAGGACAGGTAAGTTTATTCGTGTAGAGAATTTATTGGAGGCGGAGCGTACTGAAGAGTATACATCGGAGATGTGTTGTCTAATAACGGATGATCATCTTATTCCTGTGGGCGAGTATATGTTCTGGGATTGGGAAGACGGGAATTAATTCTATTGATTATTATCCATTTACTATATATGAGTAATAGTCAAACTTCTTTCAAGGATACAATTGCAAAATTATATTATAGAAAAATAGGATTTACGCAACAATATTTAGATAAATATGGCGGGTCTGTTGTAATAACGACTATTGTAGCTTTAGTATTAATAGCGGTACTGGCATATCACTATTTTCTGAATAATATGGCTTATTATAAAAAGGAATGGATAAATCATCGCTGCTCTCCAGTACTTATGCCTTTTGCAGGAGTTATTCATTCCTTCCCAAATGGGTCACTTTCAGAAGTATTAGATTTTACTTCTAAAAATTATAATGAATGTTTAAATAGTGATTTAAAACAGGTGGTTGGGTCATCAACCAATCCAGCATTGTATGCTCACCATCAAATGTCACAGAATGCAAGTATGACGCAAAAAACAATGAATCAAGGAAGAAAAATATTTAATACTATACGAACCGATGTTGGGGATATGACAGGGCGTATTTTTAATAGGATGTCAAATATGCTTGTTCCTGTGACACAAATATTGGTTAAAACTAAAGATATCTTTGGTAAAACAGCAGGTATTCTCTCAACCGGACTCATGCTATTGTTAGCAATTTATGATACCACCAAAGCCATGCTAGGTGCTTTTGTAGAGCTATTAATTATTGTTGTTGTTATTCTTGTGGCAATGATAGTTATCATGTGGATCTTTCCTTGGGATTGGCCGATAGCGCTAATTATGACTGCTATATTTATTTTTCTTGGGACAATGGCGGCGATTATAGCTTACTGGACAAATAAGATATATAAGTTGACCCTCGACAAAGTGCCATCAACAACGTGTTTTGCGGGAGATACTGAAATTTCTCTCCAAAATGGAAAGAAATTAATAAAGGAGATAAGTGTTGGTGATATTATGCAGGATGGAGGAAGAGTGACGGCAGTGATGAAACTAGCAAGTGATCATAAGAATCTATACTCTCATCATGATATTATTGTTTCAGGGTCCCATAAGATTTTGGTGAAGGGTCAATACATAGCTGTAGAAGATCACCCAGATAGTGTGCGTATTGCTAATATCGAGTCTCATTTATATTGTTTGAATACGACAACGGGGATAATAAATATTAATGGCGTTGTATTTTCTGATTGGGATGAAGTGAATGAACAAGATTGGCAACAAATATGTAAAAAAGCGGAAAAATATTTACCTTTGGTTCCAAAACGCGAGGATATGCATAAATATTTAAATGGGGGATTTATTGAAGATACGCCAATAGAGTTAATAGGGGGAGAGTCAGTTGCGATAAATAAAATTTGTGTAAATGATATATTAAAAAATGGGGAGCGAGTTTTAGGCATTGTGGAAATAGATAGTCGCGACATTTGTGGGCTCAAGAAATTAGGCGATGTTAGTAAGCGTATTAGAGGCGGACCTAACGTTCGCTTTGTTGATCAGAATTTAGGCAATGTAACATCTCTGGATACTAGAAAAATGTCTACGTTCTCTGCCGATAAACTATATCATCTGGTTACAGACACTAAATTCTTCACAATTCATAATATTAAATTTTATGATTATAATGCGGGAGTAGAATTCCTCCTTGAGGGACCATATATTTTATTTGCCCATGTTTAATTTTTTATCTGTGAAATATGTATAGAAATGAAAGTAGCTGGTATGAACATTAATCTTGCTTGCGTTCTTTGTGTGGTAATTGGTCTATTTATCGGCGGGCACCTGCTCTGCAGTTGCGCGAAGTGCGATAATGTAAAAGTGGGTATAAAAAAGAAGGAGGGTTTTGAAAATATGGGGGCGCCTATGAACTACCGAATGGGTGATGGCGTGTACGGCAGTTGGGAAACGCGTAAACAAAAACGTGGTCCTTCCATTCCTTGGAGGGCACAGCAACACAATACCTACAAGGGAACCGCGGTTCCTCTACCAGAGGGACAAATGTTTATGTGGGCTGATAATGAATTCAAACCCGAATGTTGCGGATCATCGGTGAGCTCAAGCACCGGATGTGCTTGCATCACCAAGTCGCAAATGGACTACGTTAACCAACGTGGCGGCAACCGCACCAAATGTGGCGGTGTCGACTATTTTTAAATTATCAAAAATATATTATTTTTTTATAATTTTTGATAATCCATTTGGATATTTCAATTGCATTGCATGGAACGGGTGTAGCTCACTCATGACAAGTGGAACTTTTGGGATTTTATCCTCGAGATTCTGTTTGCTAATAAGGTCACTGCGTTTAATCATTTTAAATGCCGAAGTGAGCACTCTTGCCTGTTCATAATCATAGAGTTCAGGATATACTTCATAATATTCCTTTTGACCTTTGGTTATTATGTTACCTGTTGTAATACTAAAACGGAGAGAGGTCAATGGCTGTGTATTTGAGTAAGGCGTTGAACCCAGTATTCCATTAGCGGTAATGAGTAAAATACCAATATATAATGGGTCACCGGTTTTCCATTCAATATTTGACATTACTTTAGAATTATCTCCGCGTCCACTTGGGTTTGGTAGCCGCCCTGACAAGATGGGCTTGAAATAGGGGATTTTTTCATTGATATTCATTATATTTTTATAGACTCAGATAATTCTTTTTGAAATTCAATTTTATTCACATATATTATATGTGTTGGTTTTGGTCACATAGTACTATTAAAGAACCGAAATGGAGAAAATGTGGTAAGTGTAAAATACCCTTTCGTTTGCATACAGGGGGTAATTCAAGATATTTTGACTGCCGATATCATAATATTGTGGGTAAATCTTGTGCTCATTGCGGACAAAATTCATTAAGACCTACATGTTACCATGTAGCACAAAAGACATGGAAAGAACGTTTAACGGGGAAATTGTGATTCGCATTTTTCACAATACGATATATTCATACTCCTATCAGGGTCTATATCTATCATATCGGTAACCCATTTATGATTACAATGTTCTTTAATAAATTCAGCTAGAAATTTAACTTCGGTTTTGCGAATTCCAAGTGTATATTCCATACCTTGAATATCATTTTCTAAGGATCTTTTGAGACTTATTAAATTTTGGATATGTTCTTCCTTCATTCAATAATAATTCTATTTAATATTATTTAAATTGATTTATGATATGCTATTTGATACTGCCAATATTCACTATGCTTCCTCTACTTGTATCCTTATGGAATTGGCTGTTGGCACTTTCAGTAGTTTGTATGCCTTTCTTGAATATGGCTGCTGTTTGGTGGGCGTGGCAAGCAGGTATTGGCTGGGCGGCGTGGTCAACGGCGCGCTTTTATAGTAATAATTGTGCTCCTGCAGGAGTTTCTGGATATGTTACCTCTCTCTTTACAATGGGAAGCCCCATTTGTATAAGTGCATGGTTTTCGCATGCAGCATTTGTTGTTGCTTATATCACAGCATTTGTTGTCGCTGTTATGGTAGTTTCTCTCTGGCTTTGGAATCGGGTGACAGGAGATCAAAATGTGAAGAAATTGCAGGAAGAGGTTGAGAGATTGCGTGTAAAGACGATGGCGAAATCGCCAGAAATGACGAAAAGTCCTGAATCGCAAATAGTGGGAGGGGGTTCAGAAGGGGTGAAAATC
>Ga0255057_10001331_pt1 | contig 13999 bp, 10 predicted proteins | sample Cases_109_6_MG_FD_189022 | JGI IMG/M metagenome (GOLD analysis project Ga0255057, IMG submission 189022) | Seawater microbial communities from Amundsen Gulf, Northwest Territories, Canada - Cases_109_6 | ecosystem: Environmental > Aquatic > Marine > Gulf | place: Canada: Northwest Territories... | reverse complement strand
CGGCTTCGCCGCACGGCCGGACGCCCCGACCGGCGCGGCCGCTCGTTTGGCCCAGCGCACGCGCCTGGCCGGTCTGCGACAAGAGATGGGCCGGGCAAGCGAAACCGCCGGGGCTCTGCGCGAAGGCCTCGACTCGCTCGCCGCGGCCGCCCAGAGCGCCGCTGAAAGCGAGCGATCGGCCCGCGCGGCGCAGGCCAGCGCCTATGGCGAGATGGACCAGGCCCGGCAGAGCTATGGGCGCCTGTCTCAGGCCGCGGCCGCGGCGGCGTCCCGCCTCAACGCCCTGGGAGAGACCGTCCAGCGCCTCCGGGAGGAGCTGAGCGAAAGCGAAAGGGCGCGAGAGCAGAACGAAGCCGACCGCACCGCCTTGCCGCAACTGGAGACCCTGCGCGCGGCCTTGCAGTCGCTGCGTGGCCAGGCCGAACAGGAGCGCAGCGAACTGGCGGATCGGCAGGCCGATGTGGCGCGCCTGGAGCGCGAGCGCGAATCCCGCCAACAACGCCTGACGGCGATCGGCGAGGAAGCCGAACTTTGGGAACGGCGGGCGGGAGAGGCCGCGCAGCACTTGAGCGAACTCGCCGAGCGCCGGCGCGAGACCGGCGCCGAGATTGAAAGCCTCAAGGCTTTGCCGGCCGAGATCGAAGAGCGTCGCGCGAGCCTGGCGGAGCGGGTCGACGCGGCGGAGGTCGAGCGCAAGGCGGCCACGGACGACCTGGCCGTCGGCGAGAACCGCCTGGCGGAGGCCGACAAGGCGCTCAAGAACGCCGAACGGAATCTCGCTCAGGCGCGCGAGGAGCGGGTGCGAGCGGAAGGCGCCAAGGAGCAGGCCGACCAGGCCTTGACGCTGTTCCGCGAACGGGTCCGCGAACGCCTCGAGTGCCAGCTCGACCAGTTGGCGGAGGTGGCCGAGATCGATCCGAGCCAGGATCTGCCGGCCGAGGAAGAGATCGAGACGAAGCTGGCCCGCCTCGTGCGCGAGCGCGAGAACATGGGCGCCGTCAATCTCCTCGCCGAGCAGGAAGCCGAGGAAGTCGGCCAACAGATCGATGCATTGCACACCGAACGGACCGACTTGGTTTCAGCGATCGCGCGACTTCGTCAGGGCATCTCGAGCCTCAACAAGGAAGCCCGGGCGCGCTTGCTGAGCGCCTTCGAAGAGGTCAATCGCCACTTCTCCGAGCTATTCGTGCGGCTGTTCGGCGGCGGGCGGGCCCATCTCGCCCTGACCGAGGCGGACGATCCCCTGGAGGCCGGGCTCGAAATCATGGCGCGCCCGCCGGGCAAGCGGCTGCAGGTCATGTCGCTCTTGTCCGGCGGCGAGCAGGCGCTGACCGCCTTGTCGCTGCTGTTCGCCGTGTTCCTGACCAATCCGGCGCCGATCTGCGTGCTGGACGAGGTCGACGCGCCGCTCGATGACGCCAACGTCGACCGCTTCTGCACGCTGGTCCGAGACCTCGCCGGCTCTACCAAGACGCGGTTTCTCATCATCACGCACCATCGCATGACCATGGCGCGCATGGACCGTCTCTACGGCGTGACCATGTCAGAGCGGGGCGTCAGCCAGCTGGTTTCGGTCGATCTCGGCGTCGCCGAACGGATGCGCGAAACCGCCTAGGGCGGTCTCCGGCCAAACCTCCCGAGACGCCCGCAAAACCGTGCCTTACTGCGGCTTTGCGCCTTGACAGATCTTTGCGCGCTTCCGTAAGGTGCCCGCGCCTCAGGCCGCGCGAGCAGCGGCTTCGGGGGAGGCAATGTGGGGGTGTCAGGAATGGCCAGGCGGGATGTCCCGCCATCGTTGAAGGATCTGCAAGGTCGCCTCGAAGCTGCCCGGTCCCGGCATCAGAAGGGGCGGGGCGAAGGCGCTCAGGGTAAGAGCCCTGTGTCCGGAAGCGGACTGGGTTTCGGGCTGCGGATCGCGATGGATCTCCTGGCAGGGCTGGCAATTGGCGTAGGTCTCGGCCTAGTATTGGACAACTGGCTGAACACCGCGCCGCTGATGTTTGTGATCTTCTTTTTCCTCGGGGCGGCCGCCGGCATGTTGAACGTTTACCGCGTGGCCACCGGCCGGGGCTTCGCCGTCGGATACGGCAAGGAAACCGGCGGGGACGACGAACCAGGGGAAGACCGGCCAAGGGACATCGGGTCGGCAAGAAACGGGCCGCGGAACGATAAAGCGGCGGATAAAGATCGGGGGGGCAAGAGCTGATGGCGGAAACCGGCAGCCAAAACGGCGGCGAGGGTCACGGCCCGCTCCAGCAGTTCGAGATAGCGCCGCTGTTCGGCGGCGATACGCAGGACCTTGCGTTCTACTCCTTCACCAATTCCTCGCTCTTCATGGTGATCGGCATTCTCGCCGTGACGCTTACCCTGTCGCTGGGTGTGCGCCGGGCACAGCTCGTGCCGACGCGCCTGCAGTCCTTGGCGGAGATCAGCTACGAGTTCATCGCCAACATGATCCGCGACAACGTTGGGACCGAAGGGCGAAAGTATTTCGGCTTCATCTTCACCCTCTTCATGTTCGTCTTCGCCGGCAACATGTTGGGCATGATCCCTTACAGCTTCACCTACACGAGCCACATCGTGGTCACCTTCATCATGGCGGCGGTGGTCTTCGTCGGGGTGACGGTCATCGGCTTCATGAAGCACGGCCTAAAGTTCTTCGGCTTCTTCCTGCCGAATGACGTGCCGATCTTTCTGGCGCCGCTGCTGATTCCCATCGAGGTGCTGTCATACTTCACCCGGCCCGTCAGCCTCGCGCTGCGCCTCTTCGCCAACATGACCGCCGGCCATACCATGCTGAAGGTCTTCGCCAGTTTCGTCGCGCCCTTGGGCGGCGCCACCTTCATTATCGGCGGCGCGATTCCCTTGGCTCTGGTGACGGCGCTGACGGGGCTCGAGTTCATCATCGCCTTTCTGCAGGCTTATGTTTTCACCATCCTCAGTTGCGTCTATCTGCACGATGCCTTGCATATGCACTGATGCACCGGGGGAGGGATCCCACTCATCACGCGTCACACAACTAGGGGACTGAAAAAATGGAAGTAGAAGCTGCAAAGTTGATCGGTGCGGGCTTGGCCGTGATCGGGCTGGGCGGCGTCGGCTCGGGCATCGGCAGTATCTTTTCGTCGATGATTTCTTCCGGCGCTCGCAATCCCAGCGCCATTGCGCAAGTGCAGGGCTTCATGTGGATCGGCTTTGCGCTGGTGGAAGCGGTGGCGCTTTATGCGCTGCTGATCGCACTTTTGCTGCTGTTCGTGTTCTAGACTCGGATCCCGTCACCGGGTCGACCAAACAGCGGATCAAAGGCACATGCCCCAGTTCAACTTCGACCACTTTCCCTCGCAGATCTTTTGGCTGATCATCTGCTTTGCCGCGCTTTATTTCCTGCTGGCAAGGAGGGTCTTGCCCAAGATCGGCGCGGTGCTGGAGGCGCGCCAACGCAAGATCGACGACGATCTGGAACGGGCGACGGCACTAGAACTGCAGGCCAAGGAATCCCTGGTCGCCTACGAGGCGGAGTTGGACGCGGCGCGGGAGCAAGCCCAGTCGGCGATTCGCCAGGCCGCCGATGAGATGGCGGCCGAGGCGGAACAGCACCACCAGGAGCTGGCGGCCAAACTGGCGGCCGACGTCGAGGCCGCCGAGGGGCGCATCGCCGAGGCCCGCAAGGACGCTTTGGCACATATTCACCAGGTGGCCAACGAGGCGGCGCGCGCCACGACCGCCCGGCTGATCGGCGTCGAGGTGGATGAGGCCCAGGCGGGCGAGGCTATCGCCGCCGCGTCGAAAGAGCGAAGCTGATGTCGGGGCTGCTGCATTCCGCCGAATTCTGGGTCTTCATCGCCTTCCTTATCCTGGTCGGCGCGGGCTTCAAGAAGGTGAGCGCGGCGCTCACCGGCGGGCTCGATGCACGCGCGGCGCGCATCAAATCCCATCTCGACGAGGCCGAGAAACTGCGCGAGGACGCTCAGTCCCTCCTCGCGGAGTACCAGCGCAAGCAGCACGCCGCGGCCGACGAGGCCGCAGGGATCGTGGCCCAGGCCAAGGCCGAAGCCGAGCGCATCCGCGAACAGGCCCAGGCGGATCTGGAGCAGGCGCTAAAGCGCCGCGAACAGCAGGCGCTCGAGAAGATCGCCCAGGCCGAGGCGGAGGCTCTAAGCGCGGTGCGCAACCAAGCCGTGGACTTGGCGATGGCTGCGTCCCGGCGCCTTCTGGCGGACAATCTGGACGAAGCGAAGGCCGCCCGCCTGGTCGAAGAAGGGATCAAAGACCTATCGGACAAGCTGCACTGAGCCTGGGCCGGGCGAGGGACGAGACGGCGAGGCCCCGCGAACGCGGGGCCTTTTTTGCTGCGCGTTGGTGCCATCGGAAGGGGGCCTGGGATAAGGTTAGGAAAAATAAACCACTGGTCTGCCAAGACTGGGACTGTTTCCCAGCGCTGGGAAGCGAGCCGATATATGAGAATCCTCGTTACGGGCGGTGCCGGATACATCGGAAGTCACGTGGTCCTGGCTTGCCTAGATGCCGGGCACGAGGTCGTCGTTCTCGACGACTTCTCGACCGGCCGGCGTGAAGCCATCCCCAAGGGCGTAGCCCTAGTCGAGGGCGATGTCGGCGACCCGAACCTGGTCGCCGGGGCGCTCGGCGCCCATGGAATCGGCGCCGTCATTCACATGGCCGGGCGCGTCGTGGTGCCCGAGTCGGTGGTGGTCCCCCTCACCTACTACCAAGCCAACACGGCCGCCAGCCGAAGCCTCATCGCTGCCTGCGTCGAGGCTAATGTGGAGAGATTCGTGTTCTCCTCGACCGCCGCGGTCTATGGCGCGCCGAAGCAGAACCCGATTACGGAGGACGCGCCGCTCGATCCGGTCAACCCTTACGGCCGCTCCAAGCTGATGACCGAGTGGATTCTGGCGGACGCCGCGGCGGCGCATGGCTTCGGCTGCCTCGCGCTGCGCTATTTCAACGTCGCGGGCGCCGATCCCGAAGGCCGCGCCGGGCAATCGACGCCCCAGGCGACCCACCTGATCAAGGTGGCCAGCGAGGCGGCGGTGGGCTTGCGCGACAAGGTGGAGATCTTCGGCGAGGATTACGACACCCCCGACGGCACCGGCATTCGCGATTACATCCACCAGTACGATTTAGCCGCGGCGCACGTCGCCGGCTTGCGCTACCTGGCGGCCGGCGGCCAGAGCCGGGCCATGAACTGCGGCTATGGCCGCGGCTATTCGGTGCGCGAGGTCTTGGCGACGGTCGAGCGGGTGAACGGCCGGCCCCTCAATGTTGTGTCCGCACCCCGGCGCCTCGGCGATCCGCCGGCGTTGGTCGCCGATTCATCGCGCCTGCAGACCGAAATCGAATGGACCCCGAAACACGCGGGCCTCACTGCCATGATCGAAAGCGCGATCGGCTGGGAAAAGATCCTGATGCGGGGCCGCGACGGATAACCATCGGACGACTGAAACGGCTTTGTGCTGAGCGGACCCAGCCGCTGTCCGCCGCGCCGCATAAAAGTCCGATTTCTATCCAAGAATATTTCTTCTCGGTTTTCTGAAACCTTTCTCGGATTCCCGTGTACGGCTGGGTAACGAGCGGATACGGATCTATTTGAAAGGTACTTCGGTTCGTGAATTTGGCATCGAGCGAACTTGCTGGGGAGACACCGGAAGAGCGCCGGGACGTGGTGGACCTCGAAGAGCGAAGCTGGCTGTCGCGTCATCGCCGCGGAGACTTGAGCGCCTTTCCAGCCCTCATGGCGGCCTACCGCCGGCCCGTTTACAGCTATCTGGTGCGCAGCGGGGTCGCGGAAGCCGACCGCGACGACGTCTTCCAGGCGATCTTCCTGAAGATCCATGCCGCGGCCGGCTCCTACGATCCGGCGCGGCCCCTGGCGCCTTGGCTATTTACCATCGTGGCCAACAGCGTGCGCAACCACCATCGCGACCGGCCCCGCGCCGCCGGTTCGACCTTGTCGGACGAGGACCCGCCGGACCCGCCGGACCCGAATCCCGGCCCCGAGCATATCGCGAGCGTGCGCGAGACCCTCGCCTGGCTCGAAGGGGCGCTCGCCGCCCTGCCGCCGGCCCAGCGCGAAGCCCTGCTGCTGACCGCGATCGTCGGGCTGCGCCAGCGGGATGTTGCCCTGGCGCTCGATCTGCCGCTCAACACCGTGAAGACGCATCTCCGCCGCGCGCGTCTGGCCCTGGCCGCCCGCCTGGCCGAACGCAACGCGCCGCGCGGGGCCACGAGGAGACAGCCATGAGCACGTGTGACGCCATTCGAGAGCGCTTGGCTGAGAGCGGCGCCGAGGCCGCCGAAAACGCGGTCGAAATCAGGCACCACCTGGAAGGCTGCGCCGACTGCACCCGGTTCCTCGACGAGCTCAGCCAAGTCGAGGCGGGGATTGCCAATCTGCCAACCCACGACGCCCCGGACGCCCTGGTCGCCGAGACCCTCAGCGCCGTGCGCGCGGCGGCCGGGGCTGAAAAAACGCCGCCTCGTCCGTTCACCGTCCAGCGCTACGTCGGCCTTGGCCTGGCCGCCTCGGTCGTGATCGCCGCCGGATTGGGGCTGACCCTGAGCCGGGAATGGTTGAATTCCCAACGCCAAATGGTCGCTGAGGCGCCGGCACCCCAGAGCACGGCCGTCACCGACCGCGATGAGGCCAAGGACCGGCTCGCCAGAAGCGCGCAATCCCCGGAGTCGTTGAGCCTTACCCTGCGCGATAATCTGCCGGCGGAAACAGAAGGCGAGACGGTGGCCCGGACCGAGTCTTTCGAAATGGCCGAGCTCGGGCAGAAGAAGGGCGAAGTGGAGGCGGCACGGCGCGAAGGCGAAGAGGACCTCTTCCGCCATGCGGGCGAACCTCAGAGCGTCGAAGGGTTAAGTTCAGAACTGGACGTCATCGCGCAACTGGACGCTCAGGGTCGCCATCGCGAGACAGGCCGGCTCTCGACGCAAGAGGCCCTGAAGGAAAGCTCGGAGATCGACCGCCTCCTCTCGGCGCCGGAAGAGCAGCCCGTCTCGAAAATGGCCGGTGATAAGGCCAAGAGCGCAAAGACAAAGCAGGATGTTGGCTCGGACGATCTCTCGGGCAACGAGTCCGCATCCGTCGGATTTGGCTACTACGCCGACGCCCCGGCACCCAGCCAAGAGCCGACGACCGGCCCCGAGCCCTCCCAGCCGGGCCTCAGTGGTACCGGCGAGGCGGTGGGCGGCCTGCGCGCCGACCAATCCTCGGCTGTCGAGAGCGCCGACGAGGAGGCGACCAGGGGCGAAGCGGTCCTGGCCGACAACAAGAACCGTGAATACAGGCGGCAGGCTCTCGTTGCCCCTGCCGACCCGCAAGTGGCGCAAAGCCTGGCGGCGGACTTCCTCGGCGGCTATCAGTGGACCGACGGCCTCACATACCAAGAGCCGACCGGATACTGGGCCAACAGCTACATCCCGGGCGACCCGGCCATGCGCCTTTTGCAGGCGCGGCTTAAGGCCTGGGACCGGGGCTCCCTCGGCCAGGAGGTTCAGCTTGAAGAGCGGGTGCGGCCGGTCCAGCAGCCCTTCGATGCGCCCCAGTACGCCGCCCTGGCGGTCTACCTCGACGCCGATGCGCCCGCGATCGACGGCCCGACGCGCCTACGGCTTCAGATCGGGATCAAGGGCGCGGAGCGTCAGGGCGGCCACCGTCCGGCCATGAACATCGGCCTGCTGGTCGACCTGCGCGATGGGATGGGCGGCGCCGATGGCGAGGCCGCGCGCCGCATCCGCGCGCTGATCGCGGCGCTGGAGCGCAGCCGGCAGCCAGAGGACCGCTTTTCGCTGACCGTGGCCGGCCCGGGCGGCGGCCTGCTCGTGCCGCCGGGCGAGTTTCGCCACGGCCCCCTGCGGGTTGCGATGGAGCGGATGTTCGCCGACGCCGGGCAGGCCGCGATCGCCGCCGGCTCATCCGAGCTCTCCCTTCCCCAGGCCTTCGCCTTGGCCAGCCGCAGCGTGCGCGCCGGCGACGACCCGAACGCCGTCCTGGGGTCCAGCCTGGTGCTGCTGGCGACCGGCTCGTCCCTGGCGGGCGACCTCAGCGAGCTGGAGCGCATGGCCCACCTGAACGCCGTCGCCGGCGTCCCCTTGAGCGTCGTCAGCCTGGCGGCGCAAGAGGACCTCGCCCATATCGACCGCCTGGTCGCGGCGGGCCAAGGCAACCGGCGCATCCTCGATCGCGCCCAGGCCGCCGACGGCGTGGTCGACCGCGAGCTGCACGCGAGCAGCCGGGCGGTCGCGCGGGCGCTGCGTTTACGCATTCGCCTCGCCCCCGGCGTCAAGCTGGTCAACGTCCTCGGCTCCCGGCGCCTCGGCGAGGAGCTGGCCCAGCGGGTGCGCGAGGCCGAAGTCGCCATCGACCGGCGCCTCGCCCGCAATCTCGGGATACAGGCCGACCGCGGCGAGGACGAGGAAGGCATCCAGATCGTCATCCCCAACTTCTACGCCGGCGACAGCCACACCATTCTGCTCGACGTTGTGGCCGAGAACCCGGGGCCGCTGGCCGACGTCACCCTGCGCTACAAGGACGTCGTCTACCTGAGGAACGGCGTCGCCCGCGCCAACCTGACCCTCGAAGACGGCCCGCGAGCGGCCGGCCCGCTGGAACTGAACGTCTTGAAGAACCTGGTCGCCTGGGAGTTCGCCCAGCAGGCCCGCCTAATCGGCCGCTATCTCGCGGACGGGGACCCCCAGCAGGCCGCGGCGGCGCTGGCCTCGCTGCGGGACCTGATCCACGGCCTGCGCCTCGAGGTGGCGGGCTGGCAGACCGACCCGGGCCTCCTGGCCGACGAGGCCATGCTGGAGGAATACCTGGGCGTACTCGCCTCGCCGGCGGCGGGCGACACGGTTCAGCGCCGCTTCCTGGCGGATTCCCTGCGCTACGCCGCCTTCCGCAAATTGCAGACAGCGGCGCGGTGATGCGCCGAACCTTTCATGGTCGCCGCATCAAGGACCAAGCGGTCAGGAGGACTGGAAAATGAGATACGCCCTCGCCTTACTCGCCCTGCTCTTCGCCTTCCCGGCCGTGGCCTCGGAAGCCCTGCCGAGCACTGGCGGCGAGGTCCGCGTGCCGCTCTCCGACTACACGGCCATGCTGAACCAGCTCAGCCCGGACCCGCGGCGCGCGCCGGCCTCCTATGCGATCGGCCAGTCCACCGTCGGCGTCGTGGTGAGCGACCGGGACGGGCAGAAAACGGCCGCGGTCAGCATCTCGGTTCGGGTCGAGGTCTTCGAGGACGAATGGACCCTGGTACCTCTCCTGCCCTCGGGCGCGGCGCTCCGGCGGGCGAGCGTCGATGGTCAAGCCGTGCAACTCGTGGAAGACGTCGACGGGCTATCCTGGAGCACCGACAAGGCGGGCGTCTACGCCTTGGAGCTCGTCTACGACGTCGATGCCCAGCATTACCAGAGCGGCGAGGTGTTGCCGCTCGCCGTCCCCCGCGCGGCGGCCACCACCTTCAGCCTGAGCTTCCCGGAGGCCGGGGTCGACCTGTCGGTGGTCCCCTCGGCCGACCTGAAGGCCTCGGCCGTGGACGACCGCACTCTTGTCACGGCCTCGGTGCCGGCCACCTCGACGATCATCGTGACCTGGCGCGGCGCGGCCGAGCGGCCCTTCGTCATCAGCCGCGCCGCCTACAGCGGAGAGCTGCACGAGTCTACACTGCTGTGGACCGGGACCTTTCAGGTGGAGGTCTTCGCGAGCCAGCTCATCACCCTGCCGCTGATGCCGAGCGGCGTCACCCTGAGCGAACTCCGGGTCGACGGCGAAGCGGCCACCGTGCTCGAGCAGGACGGCTTCTTCGCCACCCTGCTGCGGGGCCGCGGACAGCATGAGGTCGAGGTCGAGTTCCAGGTGCCGGTCATGGTCGAGAGCGGGCCGCCCCGGGCCAGCCTGCAGATTCCGCGAATTCCGGTCTCCAGATTCGACCTGGTCCTGCCGGGCAGCAAGCAGGTGAAGGTCGCCCCGGGGGCCGACGTCATGACCCGCGACCTGGAGGACGTCACCCAAACCACCGCCTTCATCCCGATGAGCGACCAGGTCGTTTTCACCTGGACCGAAGCCGTACCGGAAGACCTGCGCGGAAAGCTGCGCGCCAACGCCAGCCTTTATCACGCGATCCACGCCGAGGAGGGGGTGCTGCACGCGCGCGGCACCGTGGTCTACGAGATCACCCACGGCGAAACCAACCGGCTGGTCCTGGAGATTCCGGAAGATGCCCAGGTGAACCGGATCTGGGCCCCGGCCGGCGGCGTGTCCGATTGGGTCGTGGCGGACTCGGACCGGGAGGGACGCAAGCGCATCGACGTCTTCCTCGATCGTCCGGTCACCGGCGAGGTCGTGCTCGAGGTCGCCTACGAGAAACTTCTGGGCATCGGCATCGGCGCCGGAGAGGCCATCGCGGTCCCGCTCCTCAGCGCCGACAAGGTTCACCGCCAGCGCGGCATGGTGGCGCTGCTGTCGGGCGCCGAGCTGGCCCTCGAGCCGGACAGCGAAGAAGGCCTCTCCAAGGTCGGCGAGAACCAGTTGCCGGCCTTCATCCGCAACCAGATCTCCCTCACCGTCGCCCACACCTTCAAGTACATCGAGGCCCTGCCCGTGCTCCAGGTCAAGACCGTGGCGCCGGAGCGCAAGCAGGGTCAGTTCGACGCTCAGATCGACACCCTGGTCTCCCTGGGCGACGTGACCATGAAGGGCTCGGCCACCGTCGAGATCGATGTCAAGTCGGGCACCATTCTGGACTTGAGCCTGCAGGTTCCGGGCGGCGTCAACGTGCTCGGCGTCTCCGGCCCTTCGCTGCGCACCCATGACGTTCGCGATGCGGAGGACGGCGGCCAGGTGATCGAAATGGAGTTCACCCGCGAGATGGAAGGTCAGTTCCGCATCGAGGTGAACTACGAGCGGATCATGGAAAGCGCCGCTGCCGAAGCCCTGGTGCCGACCATCTCCGTCGCCGACGCGGAAGTCGAGCACGGGCGTATCGCGATCGAAGCGCTGACCGCGGTGGAGGTCCGCGCCACCACGGTCGAGCGCTTGTCCAGCCTGGACATCAACGAGCTGCCCCAGCAGCTCGTGCTGAAGACGACCAACCCCATCCTGCATGCCTTCCGCTATGTCAACGCCAAGCCGCCGTTCAAGCTGGCGCTCAAGATCACCCGGCACAAGGAGATCGACGTGCAGGTCGCGGCCATCGAGCGGGCCGACTACAAGTCCCTGGTAACCCGAGACGGGCTGGCGGTGACGACGGCGCGCTTCATGGTGCGCAACAGCCAACGGCAGTTCCTGCGCCTCACCCTGCCGCCGGACTCGCAAATCTGGTCGGTCTTCGTCGACGGCAAGCCGGAAAAGCCGGCCTTCGCCACCGACGGGGTCAAGGCCGACGGCTCGACGGTGCTGGTGAAGATGATCAATTCCGCGCGCGGCTTTCCGGTGGACATCGTCTATGCCACGCCGATCCAGGAGATCGACGGCCTGGGCAAGGTCTCGAGCCGCCTGCCGCGGCCCGACATGGTGGTGACCCACAGCCGCTGGGACGTGTTCCTGCCGGTCGGGCCCCGCTATCACGCCCTCGACAGCACCATGAATCTCGTGCTGCGCGGCCTGAGGGTCAATCCGCGCGTCGCCGCAGGGGAGGTCATGGCCCGCGCGTCGGACGCCTATCAGGCCCAGATGGGCCAGCCGCTGCGGATCACCGTGCCGACCCAGGGCGTCCAGTTCGCCTTCGAGAAGCTCTATGCCAATCAGTCTTCCGAAGAGGCGGCCTTTTCCCTCCATTACGTCTCCGAGCGGGGCAACCAGATCGGCCTCTTCGCGAGCGCCGCCGGGACGCTGCTGTTGTGGCTCGGCATCGCCGGGCTTGCCAGTAGCCGCATCCGCCTGCCGCGCCCCGCGATCATTGCCTCAGTCGTTCTCGGCGGCGCCGTGCTGGTTGGCACCATCGGCTTCCTCGGAACGAGCCCCGTGATCGCCTCCGCCCTGTCGCTGGTCCTCGCGGTCGTGCTGGCCCTTTGGGCGGCCATCCATCGTTTGCGTGATTGGCGTCAGAGCCGTCTCGCCACCTGAGGCGGTTCCACCCGAGTCGATTTATCAGGGGCGGATTTTGCTCTAGGTTAAGTCCGAGGCTTCTCGGAGAACCGACCATGAGCCAATCCGCCCCCCAGACCAACACGCGTGCGAACTACGCCCTCGCGGACGAACTGCAGGCTGCCGAAGCACGCTACGCCGAAGCCAATCCGAACGGCCTGGCGCAATGGCAGCGCGCCTGCGCGGCCATGCCCGGCGGCAATACCCGCACGGTTTTGTTCTATTCACCCTTCCCCTTGACCATGGCGCGCGGTGAAGGGGCCTACCTCTGGGACCTCGACGGGCATCGCTATGCCGATTTTCTCAATGATTTCTCGGCCGGCCTCTACGGCCATTCCCACCCGGTCATCCGCCAGGCGATGGCCGAGGCGCTGGAGGCGGGCCTGACGCTCGGCGGCCACAACCGTTATGAGGAGAAGCTCGCGGCCCTCATCTGCGCGCGCTTCCCGTCGATCGAGCTGGTGCGTTTCACAAACTCGGGGACCGAGGCGAGCCTCATGGCCGTGCTCACCGCCCGGGCGGTGACCGGCCGCCGGCGCATCCTGGTCTTCGAGGGCGGCTATCACGGCGGGGTGTTCTATTTCGCGCCGGGCGGCTCGCCGCTCAACCTGCCAGTGGATTGGCTGGTCGGACGCTACAACGACATCGGCCACGCCGAGGCGCTGATCGTGCGACACGCCGGCGAGCTGGCGGCGATCCTGGTCGAACCCATGCAGGGCGGCGGCGGGTCGATCCCCGGCGATCCGGCGTTTCTGGGCGCCCTTCGCGAGGCCGCCACCCGGGCCGGCTGCCTGCTGATCTTCGACGAAGTGATGACCTCCAGGCTCGGGCCGGGCGGATTGCAGGGCGAGCTGGGCGTTACGCCCGACATGACCGTGCTCGGCAAGTATCTCGGCGGCGGCGCCAGCTTCGGCGCTTTCGGCGGGCGAGCGGAGATCATGGAGCGCTTCGACCCGCGCAGCCCGGAGGCTTTTCCCCACGCCGGCACCTTCAACAACAACGTGCTCTCCATGGCCGCCGGCACGGCTGGTTTGGAGATGGTCTTCACCCCGGAGGCGGCGAACGAGCTGAGCGCCAGGGGAGAGGCCCTCAGGGCTCGGCTCAACGAGATCGCCCGGGCCAGCGGCGCCCCGATGCAGGTAACGGGCCTGGGATCGCTCATGACCATCCACTTCGGCCGCTTTGCCAGCGGCGAGATCCGCTCGGTCGATGACCTGGCGGACGCAAACCAGGACGCCAAGGCGCTGTTTCATCTGGAAATGCTGGCCCGCGGCCAATATCTGGCCCGCCGCGGCCTGATGAGCCTCTCCCTGGCGCTGAGCGAGGACGATCTCGACACCTTCGCCGACGCGGCCGCGGACGTCCTCGCGGTGCATGGCCCGCTGATGGGCTGACGGGGCCGGGCGCGGCCGTGATTTCCCTTCGCGGCGCCTGCCAGCGTTCCGAATATACAGCCATAACTAGAAAGTACTTCCAATACACATCCCATCGCGCGCCAGCCGCCCGCTGCGCCGGTAGGAAATCGACGCCTTGACTTTGTCATTACTCCATTTAGTCTCCCGGAAATCAACACGTTGACCTGTAACTATGGAAGTTTACCCGGGGAGAGACAATTCCATGAAAATTCTATCTAGGTTCGGACTCGGTGCCGCGATGCTTATGCTTTTGGCGTCGTGTCAGAACTTTGAAGGGGCTTTCTCGGCGGAAGGAAACATCGAGCAGGCCAAGATGGCTGGCCCGCCGGCCCAACCGTTCAACGCAGCCTTGCAGCAGGAGTACATCGGCATCGCCCAAATGGAAGTCGATGAATCCGATTGGATGCATGGCGATGCTTTTGCCCGCAAGGGAATCGCCGCCGGCAACGGCGAGATGGTGATGCCCGAAGAC
>Ga0255057_10001330_pt1 | contig 13999 bp, 12 predicted proteins | sample Cases_109_6_MG_FD_189022 | JGI IMG/M metagenome (GOLD analysis project Ga0255057, IMG submission 189022) | Seawater microbial communities from Amundsen Gulf, Northwest Territories, Canada - Cases_109_6 | ecosystem: Environmental > Aquatic > Marine > Gulf | place: Canada: Northwest Territories... | reverse complement strand
CCAGATAAGTTCCCCATCGCCAGGCGGCGATCATGACATGCGGTTCGGCGCCTGCCGGGTTGAGGCCCATAGCCCCCGTACCGAGGAAGACCAGGGGCCTGATGTAACACGATTCGAGGTTGTTGGTCGCCACGAGCTCACGGGCGGCCTTGCTCAGGTCATCAGCGCTGAAGTTGACGGGCAAGCTGTACGCCGCAGCCCCCCGCACCAGGCGACGCATGTGATCATCCAGTCGAAAGATTGCCGGGCCTTGCCCGGTCTCGTAGGCGCGTATCCCCTCGAAAACTCCGGTCCCATAGTGGAGGCTGTGCGACAAAACATGTACCGTCGCCGCCTCCCAATCGACAAGCTCTCCATCCATCCATATGTATTTGACTGGTTCCATAGAGCCCCATTTTTGCAGGTTCGAACCGCTCCCGAGCCTAGCCCCGGGCCATGCCCACTAGTTTGCACGCATGCGGAAAGCTATCGCCAGCTCGCTTGGTCTAGGCCTGATTCCAGGGCGGCTGTGGAATTCCGACGCCGGCGCCGGCACATTTGGAGCCGCCCTCGCCGTACCGCTCGCCATTCTGGTGACCAGCCCCGTGCTCGAAGCAGCTCTGGTGGGCGCTGTGGTCGCACTGGGGCTCTGGGCCGCAAGGCCGTTCGCTCGAGGAGACCCGGGCTGGATCGTGATCGACGAAACCGCGGGTGCCTGGCTGGCGATGATCGGGCTCGGCGGATGGCCGCTGGCGATCGGATGGCTGGTTGCCCGCCTGGCCGATATAACCAAGTTCCCTCCAGGAGTGGGGGCGGCCGAGCGGCTTCCCGGCTCTCGAGGAGTGATGGCCGACGACCTCGTTGCCGGCCTTTACGGCCTGGCGGCGGGTTGGCTCGTGGCCGCCTTTTGAGATCGCGAAAAAGAAGTTAAATCGGATGCTCTCCACTGAGGAGCGGTGCTATCGTCAGCTTTGGAGAAGGAATGAGGGGAAGAATCGGCGATGCGTAAATGGTCCGTGGCCACCACACTCGTGGTTGTGGCTTTTTTCGCGATTCCAGCCACTGCCGGCGCGGATGGGGGAGGTGCTGGCAGTGGAGCGGCCGCTCCCACCGCACCGCAATGCCCCACGCAATCCAGCACGGGAGTGACCGTTGTCAGTATCAGCACGGAGCTGATGCTGGCATGGGACTCTGCAAAAGCCAGCGCCGGGCCCGTGCCTGTGTCGTTGGCGCCCGGCAGCTACGAAGTATCGGTGTACTCCTGGGACGCCCACAGCGCCAAGACTCATCAAGCACAAACCAAGGAACAGTGGTACCTGGAGTTATGGGGTGCCGGAACTACCCCGGTAATGGTCTCGGCGGCCACGCCTGACCTTCCGGAGGACGTGGACCTGGCCGGCTACCACATGGGCACCTTGACAATCACTCAACCCGTAACGGCGGTGAGGGCGGTGCATGCCGCCTATCCGGACGAGTTCAACCCCCACTCGGTGGCCCCGCTGTGCGCCGTATTCACCGCTGCTGCCTCGCCCTCGCCGGTGCTTCCGCCCGTGGTTCCGTTGGTGTCGCCGCCGGTGGTTCCGTTGGTGTCGCCCCCACCCTCGGATGGCGGCAGCGATGATGTTGGCGTGCTCGGAGACAGCGCGAGCCAGTCACTTCAGCAGCTTCCCCTCACGGGGATAGCGCTCGAGGCTGGCTTTGTTGCACTACTGGCACTGCTGGGGGGAATCCTCCTTCTCAAGCGGTCACAGTCTTGGCAATCTCGTCTCGAGCGTCGCAATGCCCGAGTATGGCGCCGTCCGGTCCGTTAATAGACTGAGACTGACGGCACTAGAGAAGGATCATGGACCCTTGGGCTCCCAAACTCATCATGGTGGCGATCGACGGATCTGATCAGAGCATGCGGGCCGCCAATGTCGGCGCAGCCATCGCCCGCCAGGCCGGCGCCAAGCTCCACCTCGTCACAGTCGTTCGGCCTCCCGAAGGCTGGTGGGGAATAGTCGGGTCTCCGCCCCCGGCTGAAACACTCGGCAATGCCCTCAGCGACGCCCAGCGAGCAGTCATCGAAAGGACGATCGAGGTTCTCGACCTCTCGGACATCGAATATGAGACTTTCGAGGAGGTCGGAGACCCTGCCAACCAGCTGGCGGCATCCGCCGAGTCTCATAATGTCGACCTGCTCGTTATCGGCCAGCGAGGAGCCGGGGTCGTAGAACGCCTCATGGTGGGGTCCGTAGCCGATCGGCTGGTCCACATATCGCGCACCCCCATCATGGTCGTCCCGTAACCGATGAAGATCCTTATCGCGGACAGCTTCCCGGCTGAGCACGTGGATGAGCTGATCGGTAAGGGCCACAAGGTCGAGTATCGGCCCGACATCAGGACCGCCGACCTGGCCCGGGAAATCGGCACGTCCGACATCCTGGTTGTCCGCTCGACGGAGATCACCGAATCGGATCTCGAGTCGGCCTCCGACTTATCCCTCGTGATCCGGGCCGGAGCCGGCACCAACACCATCGACACGCAGGCGGCCGCGAATCGCGGGATCTTCGTTGCCAACGTCCCCGGCCGGAACGCCATAGCCGTCGCCGAGTTGACGATGGGCCTGATCCTGGCGGTCGACCGGCGCATCCCCGACAACGTCTCCGAGCTCCGAGCCGGGGTCTGGAATAAGAAAGACTTCTCCGAAGCGAAGGGCCTTCACGGCCGAAACCTGGGAATTGTGGGCCTGGGGTCCATCGGCCTCCTGGTGGCAGCCCGGGCAGCAGCTTTTGGGCTCCAGGTGCACGGGCTTGTCAAGAAGCGATCGGCAGCAATAGCAGAGCGCGTAGCCGAACTCGACATCGAACTTCACGATAACCTCATGCAACTAGCCGGGGCAGTTGAGATCATCAGCTTTCATCTCCCCGCCTCCCCCGATACCGAGCACATCATCAATGAGCAACTGCTGAACGCGCTCAAACCGGGAACAACCCTCATCAACACCTCCCGGTCCGACCTTGTCGACGAAGCCGCCCTGCTGACGGCTTTGAATGAGAAGGACTTGTGGGCCGGCTTCGACGTTTACGAAGACGAGCCCAGGAGTGGTGAGGAAATACACTCGGCCCTGGCGAAACATCCGCGGTTCTACGGCACTCACCACATCGGTGCCTCAACGACGCAGGCGCAGGAAGCGGTGGCGGCCGGTGTTGTCCAGATCATCGACGAGTATGTCGCGGGAAACATCATCAACACGGTGAACCTCGAGCTGCAAGTGCTCGGCACCAAGACTCTTTCCATCCGTCACTTGAACCGCGTCGGCGTGCTGGCGGCAGTGCTCTCAATCGTGCGGGACGCAGGCCACAACGTTCGACAGATGACCAATCACATCTTCCAGGGGGAAGAAGCAGCTATCGCCATTCTTCAGATCGAGGGGGAAATAACTCCTGAGACGATCGCCCAACTCGAGAATACAGAGACCGTAATTCACGTACTCATAAGCACATGAGGGCGATCAACTTCAGTGCGGGTCCGTGCACCCTTCCCCTCGCCGTGCTGGAGGAAGCGCAAGATGAGCTGGTGGACTACCGGGGTCGGGGGATGTCCCTGCTCGAAATGAGCCATCGATCACCCGAATATGAGGAGGTCCATAACGAGGCCCTCGATCTTTCGCGCGAGATCTTCGGTGCACCCGACGAATTCGCCATCTTGTTCCTCCAGGGAGGCGCCTCGCTTCAGTTCGCTATGGTGCCCCTCAACTTGCTGGGGCCCGGCCAACAAGCCGGCTATCTCGCTTCCGGGGCATGGGGAACCAAGGCTTTGGAGGACGCTGGGCACCACGGCAAGGCCTACGCGGCTTGGGACGGCGCCGATTCCGGCTACACCACCATGCCCGGCCCCGAAGACATCGAGATCCGGGACAACACCCGATACTTGCACGTCACTAGCAACGAGACTATCCACGGCACCCGGCTGAGCGAGTGGCCCAACGAAGCCCGGCTCGTCGCAGACATGTCTTCGGATTACATGTCGCGGGCCATTCCCTGGGACCGGTTCGATTTGGTCTACGGAGGAGCCCAGAAGAATCTCGGCCCCGCCGGGCTCACCATCGTCTTCGTGCGCCATTCCGTGCTGGAAGAAACCAACCGGGACCTGGCGGCTTACTTGCGTTATGACATACACGCTGCGAAGAACTCCTTGTACAACACGCCCCCGGTCTTTGCCATCTACATGACGGGAAAGACGCTGAAATGGATCCAGCGCCAGGGCGGCCTGAGAGCCATCGAGAAAGCAGCCCAGGCCAGGTCGGACCTCATTTATGACGTAATCGACGGAAGCGACGGTTATTACCGAGGACCGGTCCAACCCGGGTCCCGGTCCCATATGAACGTGGTGTTTCAGCTCCCATCCGAAGAGGACGAAGCCAGGTTCTTGGAGGAGGCCGTCGCCAGGAACATGTTGAATCTGCGAGGTCACCGATCGGTCGGTGGCCTGAGAGCCAGCCTCTATAACGCGATGCCGATGGAAGGCGTAGAGGCTCTGGCGTCTTTCATGAGCACATTCAGGTGATCCGGCCTCTCACCGGGTATGTGGTAAGCCCCGATGCTGCTCCCCGGGTGGCGGCACCGGTCGTCGAAGACATGTCGGAGGACGAGCGGCGGGCGATAGTCGAAGCCAACCCCGAGTCCAGTGTCGAACTGCTATACGAGGCTCCCGTCACCCGTGACACCGCCCGTCGCTACCTGGCTCGGGTCACGAGTGACGGAACCTTCCAACCAACGTCTGATTACTGGCTGTACCGCGTGAGCAAAGCCGGCCATCAGCAGGTCGGCATCGTCGCCGAAATACAGGTGGCTTCATACGGCAAGGGGCGCCTGCGTCCGCACGAGAACACAAGGCACGAAGTAGCCGAAGCGGTGGCCGATGCCCACCAGGAGATTGGAGCAACGACTCACCCGATTTCCTTGACGTACCGCCACGATGACCCTATCGACGAGTTGGTCGCCGAGGCCATTTCAAGCCCTCCGGCTCTGGACCTCTCCACGCCAGATGGACGCCGTCAGGAAGCCTGGCCGTACCCCGACTCAAAGGCTCTATCCGCCGCTCTGGCCAACATCGACGTTCTCTACATCGCAGATGGTCACCATCGCACTGCCGGCAAGACCGTCCTCGCCGAGCGGCTATCGGCCGGCCCCGACCAACCGGCGGGTCGCCTCCTGGCGGTACTCTTTCCCGACAACCAGATGCAGATCCTCGGATATCACAGGTATCTGCACATGCCGGACAAGTCACCGGAGGCAGTATCGGAAGCTCTGTCGCGACAATTCGATGTCAGACCCATATCTCTGGCCCAAACCGGATCCGTCAAGCAGGGCGACCTTTGTTTTTTTGCCGGCGGCGAGTGGCACGAGCTCACCTTCCGGCCTGAGGAGCATCTCGGCCCTGCGGCTGCTCTCGACGCTTCCATGCTGCAGAGCCAGGTGCTGGGACCAATCTGCGACGTAGTGGATCCCCGCACCGACCCCAGGCTGAACTACCTGCCCGGAATAGTCGACCTTTCTGACCTCGCCGAGACCTGTAGGGACCAGCAAGCCGTTGGCTTCGTGACAAGGCCGCCGACCATCGCCGACGTTATGACCGTCGCTGATTCGGGCAATGTCATGCCCCCCAAATCCACATGGTTCAGCCCCAAGGTAGGTGCCGGCATCTTTCTGCGCAGAGTGATTTAGCTATTAGTGCACCGCCGCACAAATCCTGCGCATGTCTCGCCGGCTCTCGACGCCCCCGGCTGCGTCCTTCTCCTCGACGCACGGGTGAAGTGCGCCTTCGTCGTCGATCCTTGCCAGATGACGCCGATTGCTCGGCGATACATGCACGCTATTTATGCGACAGAGCACTAGGCGAAATCTCGACAGGCGATGGCCCGCTCGAGCCTGTCGATGGACTCGATGAGCATGCGCTCGAGCTGGGGCACACCCGAAACTGCAGCCAGCGTCTCCTGAGCCAGGTTGAGTGCCTCGACATCCACCCGGTGCCCCGGCATCAAGCCCAGGAAGTAGGACGAAGCGGCCTCATGGTCCCGAGTTGCGAAGGCTTCTTCGAGGCTCGAGAAGTATCGCGAAACGTAGGGTTCCAACAAAGCTCGCTGCCCGGGCCATTGGAACCCGGCCATGGCCGCGTTGTCAAGATAAAGCGAGCCGTAACCGTCGCCGTGAATCCGGGTCCAGGCCTCCTCTTTCGCCCCCGGATCGGGGTGAGCCACATCGATGGTGATCATCGCCCGCTGACCTCGGTCGCTGGGATCGCGCTCGAGCTCCCGGGCAGCCCGCTCCCGGGCATCCTCGAACCCGGCCGCCGCCCAACGCACTGCCAGCGCCCACCTCATGTCCTGATCGATGGCTACCGCGTCGCCGCCGTCACCGTCCACCAGTGCCGCCACCCTTACCAGATCGTCCTTGGACTCGACCACCCGCAACAAAGCCCGCAACCAGAGCACCCGACCATCCGCCGAGGGCCCGTCGGTGGCAGCGTCAAGGGCGGTGATGACAAAACTCGACCCCACCGCGAGGCGTGAGCCCTCCGGCACATAACGTCTGATCGCCGAGGTAGCCGTGTCGGTTGCCAGCTTGAGGATTTGCAGGCTGACTTCTGATGGCAACTTCTCCTCAACAAGGCCGAGGTAATCAAGGCAGGAGAAATGCTGGTCGCGCACCATGTCCCATAGGGTGGCCCACAGCAGTTGACGAAAAAGATCGTCGTCTATCTCGTCCAGGCGGTGTCGAGCAAAGTCAAGCGAAGTGGCGTCGAGCTTGATCTTGGCGAAGGTCAAGTCACGGAAGTTGGGAAACACCAGTAGCGGTTCTGGCTTCCCGATGACGTTGGGTACCTCGGTAGCAGCACCGTCGATCCGCACACGGTGGGCTGCCACCTCGATGCCGCTATGGCCCTCGGTGACGAGGGCAACCTCAACCGAGTGGGGTCGTAACGTGGGGTAATCAGCCGGTGCCGTCTGAATGAGTCGCATTGAGGCAACCCTTCCGGAGTCAGCCTTCCACTCAGCCGCCAGCGTGTTGAGGCTGGGGGCCTCCAGCCAGACGCGTGACCAGTCGTCAAGCTCCATCCCCGACCCGTGCTGGACCGCGGTCAGAAAATCTCGAAGCGTGGCGTTGCCGAAAGCGTGCTCGGCGAAGTATGCCTTCATGCCCTTCCGCAAGGCTTGCTCCCCCACGGATGCGACAAGCTGTCGCAAGGCGGCGGATCCTTTCCCGTAGGTGATGCCATCGAAGTTGAGAAAGGTTTCGTCGGTCGAGGGGATATCGTCTGCGATGCGATGGCTGGTGGGGAGCTGATCCTGCGTGTACGCCCAGCGCTTCATGTCGGCCTGAAAATGTAACCAGGAGCTAGGAAACTGCCCGAGCTGCTCGAGAGCCTGAAACGACATGAACGTGGCGAAGCTCTCGTTGAGCCACAGGTCGCTAAACCATTCCATAGTGACCAGATTGCCGAACCATTGGTGGGCCATCTCGTGGAGCAGTGTCTCCGCTCGCCGCAGGCGTTGATTCTCGGTGGGAGGGTCACGAAAGATGTAGCCCTCGTTGAAAGTCACGTTCCCGATGTTTTCCATGGCCCCGGCGTTGAACTCGGGGACAAAGATCTGGTCGTACTTGGTGAAGGGGTACGGGTGGCCGAAGAATTCCTCGAAGTAGTCGAGCCCCCACTTCGTCAGCTCGAACAACTCGTCAGGATCCAGCTGCTCCATGAGCGAGGCCCGGCAGTAGAGCCCAAGATCCATTCCGTTGTGCTCGGACTCGACCGATTGGTAGGGCCCGGCCACCAACGAAACCAGATAGGTGCTGATGGGAACTGTTTCCTCAAATAGGCGGCGCATCCGCCCGTCCGGTTCTTCTTCGCTCGATACCATCCGCGATCCCGTCAGGATCTGCCACTCAGCCGGGGAGGTCGTCGACATCTCGAAGGTCGCTTTCAGGTCCGGTTGATCAAAACCTGGAAACATCCGGTGGGCGCCAAAGGGCTCAAACTGTGTGTACAGATACTCGGCCTCGTCCACAGGGTCGACGAATTGGTGGAGCCCTTCGCCGGTGTGGTTGTAAGAATTGACGTACCGCACCCGAACTTCATTCTCGGGAGCCAGGAGCTCGGCCGGCAGCAAGAGGCGGTTGTCATGCCACTCCGGCTCTAGTTCCTGGTCGTTGATTGCGAAGAAATCGATCGAGGTCCCTGTGAAGTCGAGGAACGTGGCCGCCATGCCCTGGCGCCGGAAGCGTATGGTGCATTCCCCGCGGTAAGTCTTGGCGTTGGCCTCGATGTCGAGATGCATCACGTAATGGACATCTGAGATTGTCGCAGCCCGCTCCCGGGCTTCGACATGTGTTAACCGGTCCGGTTGGAGAGCAACGTCCATCTACCTTCTCTTCTGCCTACACGTCACTGCGGAAATGTAGCCGGTCAGCCCGCCCGCTCCTTGATGATCCTGGTCACGGCCGCCGGGTCGGCCTTGCCACCGGTTGATCTCATTACCTGACCGATCAGAAATCCCATCACCTTTTCGTCACCGGACTTGAGTTTCTCGAAAGCGTCGCTGTTTGCAGCCAGGACCGCATCGACGGCAGGCTCCAGAGAAGCCGAGTCGGACACCTGAATCAGATCGCGACTCTCGGCGACCTCGGCCGGCCGGCCCTCACCGGAGAGAACGCCCGCCAGAACGTCCTTGGCGGCAGTGGCAGACACGTCGCCGGCCCCCACCATCGCCTCCAGCTCTGCCAGCGCGGCGCCGTCGAGATGGCTGTCTGGCAGCAGCCGTGACTCCTTACGGAGCCAGGCGGTCACCTCGCCTGTCAACCAGTTGGCCACCGTCCTGGCGTCGGCTCCGGCCCCGACCGCGTCCTCGAAAACGCGACCAAGATCAACGTCGCGACTGAGTAGTCCGGCGGTGGTGGGCTCCAACCCCTGCGCCCGGTAACGCTCTCGCGCCTGGGCCGGCAACTCGGGCAAACCGGATGCCACCTCCGAACACCAGGCCTCATCGACCGCGACCGGCACGAGATCGGGCTCGGGAAAATACCGGTAGTCAAACGCCTCCTCCTTGGAGCGCATCGCTGCAGTCGTGCCGTCCTCCTCATTCCAGTGCCTCGTTTCCTGCACGACCTCCTCGCCTGCTTCGAGGACAGCCGCCTGCCGCTCGATTTCGTGCTCGAGCGCTCGCTGGACAGAGCGGAGCGAGTTCATGTTTTTGACCTCGACTTTGGTGCCGAATGTGGACGCGCCTTCGGGGCGAAGCGAAATGTTGGCATCAAAGCGCATGCTCCCTTCCTCGAGCTTGACGTCAGACACGCCAAGGCGTTTCACCACGCCCCGCACCTCCTCGGCATAGACCCGGGCCTGAACGGCTGACCGAAGGTCGGGCTCGGAAACGATCTCCATCAGCGGCACGCCGGCGCGATTGAAATCGAGCAATGTCTGACTTCCGGCGCTGATCCGACCGCCGGTCCCCAGATGGGTGCTCTTGCCCGTGTCTTCCTCCATATGGACGCGCGTAATCCCGATCCGAGCCGATCCTTCGTCGGTCTCGATGTCGATGTGCCCGTCGATGCACAGCGGCAAGTCGTACTGAGAGATCTGATAGTTCTTGGGCATGTCAGGATAGAAGTAGTTCTTGCGGCTGAACACCGAGTGGGGGGCTATCTCGCACCGGAGACCCAGCCCGATCTTCATGGCGTACTCCACCGCCGTGTGGTTCACCACCGGCAACGCCCCGGGAAGGCCCAGACAGACGGGACATACGTTGGTATTGGGCGGGGCTCCGAATTCGACCGGGCAACCGCAGAACATCTTGGAAGCGGTAGTCAGCTCCACATGGGTTTCGATGCCAATTACCGGTTCGAACTTCATATGTCGGCTCGGGAGTTCGCCAAAGCCGGCCGGTCGCTGAATCCGGCGATCCGCTCCACCTCGGCCGCCACCTGAAAGAGCACTTCTTCCCCCAGGGCCGGAGCCATCACCTGGAAGCCGATTGGTAATCCGGCGTCGTCGAGGCCAACGGGCACCGAGATGGCAGGGTGGCCCGACAGGTTGCTGGGGATAGTGCAGACGTCAGACATGTACATAGCCAGCGGATCCGTCGCCCTGGCGCCTACCTCGAACGCGGTCGTCGGACTCGTCGGCGAGACCAGCACATCCACTTGGCCGTAGGCAGAGTCGAAATCGTTGAGGATGAGCGTCCTGACCCGCTGAGCCTGCCCGTAGAAGGCGTCGTAGTAACCGGCCGACAGGGCATAAGTGCCGAGGAGAATGCGTCGCGTCACCTCCGGCCCGAAACCCTCGGCCCGGGTGTTGGCCATCATTTCCTCAACCGTGTCTCCGTGGCGGCGCAGCCCGTACCTGACGCCATCGAACCGCGCCAGATTGGCCGAGCATTCGGCGGGGGCGATGAGGTAGTAGGCCGAGAGCGCATACTCGAAGGAGGGCAGGGAGAGCTCGGTCACTCTGGCTCCCTCCCCTTCGAGACTGGTGACCATCCGCGCTACGGCCGCCTGCACCTGAGGATCGATTCCCTCTCCACTCAATTCAGACACAACTCCGATACGCACACCGGCGACACCCCGCCCCAGGCCGGCCCGAAAATCTGGCACCTTACCCGGGTGGCTGGTCGAGTCCGCAGGGTCATACCCGCCGATGGCCTCGAGCACGGTCACCGAGTCTGGCACCGTTCTGGTCAATGGACCGATCTGATCGAGCGACGAAGCAAAGGCTATGAGCCCATATCGGCTCACCAGGCCGTATGTCGGCTTCATACCGACTATGCCGCACAGGGACGCCGGCTGGCGGATTGAGCCGCCGGTGTCACTGCCGAGAGCTGCCAAAGCCGAGCCGACGGCAACGGCCGCCGCCGACCCACCCGAGCTCCCACCCGGTACCCGGTCCGGATCCCACGGATTACGGCTCGTGCCATAAGCCGAGTTCTCCGTAGACGACCCCATGGCGAATTCATCGAGATTGGTTTTGCCAACGATTACCGACCCGGCCTCTCGAAGCCGGCCGACCACGGTGGCATCGTACGGCGGGAGGTATCCGGCCAGGATCTTCGAAGAGCAGGTTGTCTCGAGGCCGCGGGTGACAAGATTGTCCTTGAGAGCCACGGGGATGCCCGTCAGTTTCGACACTGCGGCACCGTTCCCCAGGGCACTGTCGGCGGCAACGGCGGCCCTGGCTGCTCCCGGCCGATCGATATTGAGGTAGGCATGGAGCTGTGCTTCGGTCATGGTGGCACGGCGATGCACCGCCTCCAGGAGCTCGACGGCAGTCATCTCTCCCCCCTGGAGCCCCGAAGTAGCTTCGCTGAGCGTCAGATCGGCGAGGTCGGTCATGGCTCCTCGAGGATGGGCGGAACCAGGAAGTAGTTGCCGTCCCGATCCGGGGCCTGAGCAAGCACCTCTTCGGTGTCAAGGCACTCGGTGACAACGTCCTCACGAAACGCGTTGGTGCGCCTTAGCGGGTGGGACGTGGGCTCTACTCCCTCGGTGGGAAGCGCTTGCACGAGTGCGGCGTGCTCCAGCACAACCTCACACTGGGCTCGGTAGAGATCTAGCTCTTCATCACTCAACGCCAGCCTGGCGAGTCGAGCCACCTTGGCGATATCGATGTCAATGGGCATCGAGGCGGAACATTAGTAGCGGGACGGGCCGAGCCTTCAGCGGGTGATTAGGAATTGACGCAGGGACTCGAAGGCCACGTCGAGATTGGCAACGGGTACCGACTCGTCGACGGTGTGAGCCAAATCCGCCTCGCCGGGGCCATAGTTGATGGCCGGCACATCCCGGGCGGAGAGGCGGGCCACGTCGGTCCAGCCTTGTTTGGGCCGCCGCGGCGCACCGGTGAGGGCTCCCAAGCGATCGATGTGGGCGTTGCCCTCCTCCACCCTCCCACCGGGAGCGGTATCCACGATTTCGAACTCGTCGGCTCCTTCGAGGTGCTCGGCAAAACGCCGACGGGCGTCCTCCATCGTCTTGTCGGGAGCGAACCGATAGTTGACATTGCACTCGAAGCGGGCCGGAACAATGTTATTGGCGACTCCACCATGCGCCCGGGTGACCGTCACCACCTCCCGAAACTCGAGGCCTCCAACCTGCACTACCTCCGGGGACTTTTTGGCCATTTCGGCAAGCCATGCGCCTGCTCGGGTAACCGCGTTTTCGCCGAGCCAGGGCCGGGCGCTGTGAGCGGCAACGCCGTTGAAAAAAACGCGTGCGTTCATCACTCCCTGGCACCCTAACTCGAGGCTGAGGTCGGTCGGCTCGAGGACCACCGCCAACTCGCTCTCTTCAAGCCATTTGACCTCGTCGAGCACGGCTTCGAGCTCGTTTTCGTCATGCGGTCCCTCTTCCGCTGCGTAGAAGACCCCGATCACGTCGAATGGGCCGGCCCGGACTTCAGCGTCCTCCAGGAGATGAACCATGACGGCCAGGCCCGCCTTCATGTCGGAAGACCCGAGGCCATGCAGCCGGTCGCCTTCGACACGAGCCGGCCCCTGCCCCTGCCGGGGCACGGTGTCGGTATGGCCGAACAGCGAGATCAGCGGCGCTCCACCCCGATGACCTATGACCAGGCTGTTCCCGATGCGAGAAACGCCCGGCTCCCCAAGACTCGGCAGAAGGCGTTCTGCTAGTGCCGTCGCCAGACGGCCCTCCTGACCGGTTTCAGAGGGAATGTCGACCAGCCAGGCGAGAGTGTCGACGAGGTTCACACCGGGACCTCAAATGTGCGCAGAGCGTCGTTGAGCGAAGTCTTACGATCGGTGGACTCCGACCGCTTGCCGATTATGAGAGCGCACTGCAGATCAAACGTACCGGCAGGGAAGTCCTTCGGTCTGGTACCCGGCACGACCACCGCTCCGGCCGGGACCCGGCCTCGCTCTTCGACCGGCTTGTCACCGGTGACGTCGATGATCGGCGTAGATGATGTGATGGTGGTGTTAGCGCCGAGAACGGCCCCTTCCTCCACCAGCACGCCTTCAACCAGGATCGAACGGCTCCCGATGAACGCGCCATCTTCGATGATCACCGGCCTGGCACCTGGTGGCTCGAGCACGCCGCCGATGCCGACACCTCCCGAGATGTGCACGTCCTTCCCCACCTGGGCACATGAGCCAACTGTGGCCCAGGTGTCCACCAGGGTTCCGCTTCCGACATAGGCGCCGATGTTCACGTAGCCCGGCATCACCACAACCCCCGGCTCACAAAAAGCTCCATACCGCACGGTCCCCGGTGGCACCACCCTCACTCCTGCCGCTTCCAGGTCGTGTTTGGTGGGGATCTTGTCGTAATACTCGAAAGGCCCGACCTCCATTGTCTGAACCGGCGCCAGGCGGAAGTAGAGCGAGATGGCTTCCTTCACCCATGTGTTGACGCGCCATTCGCCATCAACTTTCTCGGCCACACGGAGCTCGCCGACGTCGAGAGCGGCGATGGTCCGGTCAACGGGTTGCTTAGCGTCGGCCAGCAGGTCGAGATTGGCATAGGCGGCTTCGATCGCTTCCCGGTCTGTCATGTGCCGAGGCACTCCACTAGAACGTCCACTGCTTGCTCACATTCCTCGAGGGTCGGAACCAGGGCAAGGCGAATATACCCTTCCCCGCCCTCACCGAAGGCCCGGCCGGGAGATACCACCACTCCTTGTTCAAGCAGCTTCCTGGTTGCGTCGATGTCGTCCGCGACCCCAACCCATAGGTAAAGGGCTGCGGTAGAGGCAACCACCGGAAGAGCCAGCTGTTCAAACGCTTTGCGCAGCACCGCACGTTTGGAAGCGAAAATGGCCCGCCGCTCTGCAGCATGGTCATCGTCGGACCAGGCGGCCACTGCGGCCGATTGGACGAACTCGGGTGGGGCCACTCCCGCGGTCGAGCGAAATGCCACTAATGCGGCAATCGCGTCGGCGTCGCCGATGATGGCCCCGCTGCGATAGCCGGTCATCCCCGAGCGCTTGGAACAGCTGTAGAAGGCCAGGGTCCCACCCAGGTCCGACCCTG
>Ga0255057_10001329_pt1 | contig 14006 bp, 9 predicted proteins | sample Cases_109_6_MG_FD_189022 | JGI IMG/M metagenome (GOLD analysis project Ga0255057, IMG submission 189022) | Seawater microbial communities from Amundsen Gulf, Northwest Territories, Canada - Cases_109_6 | ecosystem: Environmental > Aquatic > Marine > Gulf | place: Canada: Northwest Territories... | reverse complement strand
CTACGGGACCGTCCCAAGTTCATCGCCGGGTACCTCAGCGGAGGTGAACAGCAGATGCTGGCGATCGGTCGGGCTCTGATGTCGTCACCTCGCTACCTCCTGCTCGATGAGCCCAGCCTCGGTCTCGCTCCTCTGCTGGTGGAACAGATTCGCGACATCGTGGTCGAGATCAATCGGCAAGGGACCGGCGTCCTGCTGGTCGAGCAGAATGCGACGATGGCATTGTCGATCGCCTCACATGGCTACATCTTGGAGACCGGCAAGGTCGTGATGGACAAGGCTGCATCAGCACTCCTGGCCGATGACGACGTGCGGGAGTTTTATCTCGGGCTCGGCGGTGAGGGCGAGATCAAGTCGTTTGCCAACGTCAAGCACTACCGGCGGAAGAAGCGGTGGTTGTCATGAGAGCGCGGATGCTCAATGAGTTTCTTCCGCCGGGTGATCCCGCGGGGCCGGCCATCCTCGAGCTGGACGACGTGCATCTCTCGTTTGCCGGCATCAAGGCCATCGATGGGGTCTCGTTTTCGGTGAAGGCCGGGGAGCTGTTTGCGATCATCGGACCGAACGGCGCCGGCAAGACCTCGATCTTCAACTGCATCTCCGGGGCCTACCACCCGCAGGTGGGTTTGATCGAGTTTCAGGGTCAGAGCCTGCTCGGTTTGAAGCCGAACAAGATCGCCGATCTTGGCGTGGCTCGTACCTTCCAGAACATCGAGCTGTTCCCTCAACTGACGGTTCTGGACAACCTGATGCTGGGGAGGCACCAGCACATCCGCTACGGAACCCCGGCGGCGATGCTGCGTATCGGCAAGGCCACCCGGGAGGAGGCCCACAATCGGGAGATCGTCGAGGGAATCATCGAGTTCCTCGACATCGCCCAGTACCGCAGGTCATTCGTGGCGATGCTCCCCTACGGGATCCAAAAGCGAATCGAGCTGGGCCGGGCCCTCGCCATGGAGCCGAAGTTGCTTCTCCTCGACGAACCGGCAGCGGGGATGAATCTCGAAGAGACCGAGGATATGGCCCGCTTCATCTCCGACATCAGGCGGGAGTTGAAGATCGGGATCATCCTCGTAGATCATGACATGCGTCTGGTAATGGACCTGGCAGATCGGGTTCTCGTAATCGATTTTGGCAAGCCGGTCACCATCGGTGTTCCGGAGAAGGTCCAGCGGAACCCAGACGTGATCCGCGCCTACCTCGGACAGCAGCACGCCGTCGCCGACCAGGGAGAGTTCAAATGACCGTCACCGCCGAGAAGACCGGTTTCACCAGTCCGGCCAGCCTGGTGCGAGATCGTGCTGAGGCGACCGGCGACTTGGCAGCGCTGCGGGAAAAGAGCCGCGGCGTATGGCGCGAGATCTCCTGGCACCGGTACTGGAACGAAGTCGAAACATTCGCTCATGCCCTGCTGGCGCACGGCATCGAAAAGGGCGACCGGGTTGCGATCCACTCCGAAAACCGGCCCGAGTGGTTGTACACGGATCTGGGGTCGATCGCCGTCGGAGCGGTCTGCATTGGCCTCTATCCGACCAACCCGACATCCGAGGTGGAGTACCTGCTCACCGACTCCGGTTCGCGGATCCTCATCGTCGAAGACGAGGAGCAGGCCGACAAAGTTCTGGCGATATCGTCTGCCGATCTTCCCAGCCTCTCCAACATCATCTTTCTGGAGCGCCGCGGCGTCGACCAAATAGACGATCCTCGGCTCGAATCTTGGGACGCCTTCATGGAAGCCGGCCGCAAGCACCGTGAGGCGTTTCCCAATGCGGTGGCCGACCGGATGGCTTCGGCTCAACCCGATGACCTCGCCTACCTGGTGTATACGTCGGGTACCACCGGTCCGCCCAAGGGGTCGATGCTCAGTCTGGCCAACCTGCGCTATGCCGGTGAGGAAGTCACCGGCGATGACGGCATCGTTCAACCCGGAGCCGGACCCGACGACCTCCTCGTCTCCTATCTTCCGCTGTGCCACATCTACGAGAAGCTCTTCTCTGTCTTGTTCGGGGTGACCCGCGGGACGGTGGTCCACTTCGGCGAATCACTCGACACGCTGGTCACCGACCTGCGCGACGTGCAGCCGACGATCCTGCAGGGTGTACCGCGGATCTGGGAGCGGATTCATGCGGGCGCGTTGGTGCGGATGGCATCGGCGTCTCGGCTCAAGCGGATCAACACTGCGGTCTGGATGAAGGCTGCCGGCCACATCGGGAGGACGCTGGTCAGGCGTGACGGCAATCACACACCGGTGAGCCGCGCTCTGGCCGTTCTCGGCAACATCTTCCTGTATCGGTCGCTCAAGGATCGAATGGGCCTGCGCCGACTCCGCTTCGGAGTGACCGCGGCTGCACCCATCTCTCCCGAGATTCTCGAGTTCTTCATGTCGATCGGGGTGCCGCTCTATGAGGCATACGGGATGACGGAGAACACGGCCATGGCGACGGTCAACCGGCCCGGCGCGGTCAAGGTGGGCACTGTGGGCGAGGTCTACCGGGGAGTCGAGCTGAAGCTCGACCCGGAGACCGGCGAGATCCTCACCCGGCATCCGGCGGTGTTCGTCGGCTACTGGAACCAGCCCCAGGCGACCGCCAACGCCATCGACGCCGAAGGATGGCTGCATACCGGTGATGTCGGGGAGTGGGTCGACGGCACCCACATCAAGATCGTCGATCGGATGAAGGACATCATCATCACAGCAGGGGGCAAGAACGTGTCGCCCTCCGAGATCGAGAACAGCCTCAAGGCGTCACCTTTCATCAAGGAAGCGATCGTCATTGGGGACCGACGCAAGTACCTGACGTGTCTCATCGGGATCGACTTCGAGGTGACCAGCGAGTGGGCGCAGCGCAAGCGCCTCCCCCACACCACCTATCGCGATCTCTCCGAGAAGCCGGAGGTACGCAAACTGGTACAACGGGCCGTCGACGAGTCAAACGAGAAGTTCTCTCGGGTCGAGCAGATCAAGAAGTTCCAGATGCTCACCAAGGAACTCGATCACGAGGACGGTGAACTGACCGCCACTCAGAAGGTGAAGCGTTCGACCATCGGCGAGCGCTTCGAGGATCTCATCGAGTCGATGTATACATGACCCAGTTCTTGCAGGCGATCATGAATGGATTCTCGCTGGCGGCGATCTACGCCCTCATCGCGCTCGGGTTCGTGATCATCTACAAGTCCACCCAGGTGTTCAATTTCGCCCAGCCGGCGCTGCTGCTGTTGGGCGGGTACTGGGTTCTCTACTTCGGCACCGTTTGGGGCTGGCCATTCGAGTTCGCCATCCTCGCCGGGGCGGTGTTTGCTGCGGTCACCGGGATCATCATTGAACGCACGACTTTGCGGCCGATGGTGGGAAAGCCGGTGTTTGCGGTGGCAATCGTCACGATCGGCCTCAATACCGTCATAACGATCATCGCCCTCGATCTGATGGGGGTCGAGATCCGGCAGATGGGCGATCCGTGGGGTCTGAAGACCGTGTTGATCGGCGGGGTGACCATCGCCCATCGCCAGATCGCGGCCATCGTCACCGTGATGGTGTTGGTGAGCCTGCTGCTGGCCTTCTTCAAGTATTCCCGGATGGGGCTGGCGATGCGAGCAGCCGCGTTCGACCAGGAGGTGGCCCTGACCCAGGGGGTGTCGGTGCGTTCGGTGTTTGCCATCTCATGGGCGATAGCAGCGGTGCTGGCAATGTTCGGGGGAGTCTTTCTCGGGTCCGGTATTGGCTTTGAGCGCTCCGCTGCGGTCTCGGCGCTCAAAGCGCTTCCGGTCGTCATCGTCGGTGGTCTCGATTCGATCACGGGTGCCCTGGTCGGGGCCGTGATCGTGGCTCAGGCCGAGATGCTCACCGCGACCTATCAGAATCAATTCGCCTGGCTCAGTTGGCTCGGCCAGGGATTCTCGTCGGTGGTGCCGTATCTCGTGATGTTCATCGTGCTGTTGTTCCGCCCCTACGGACTCTTTGGCACCAAAGAGGTGGAGCGGGTATGAGGTACCGCCCCGGCCTCGTCGCCGACTACGAGTCGGATGCCGCGATCTTCAAATCCAACGTCCAACGGTTCTGGTTCACGGTGTTGCTGGTGGCAGTCGTGGTGCTCGGTCTCGGCGGAACCATCCCGCTCATCCCGGGTCTGGTCGACTTCTCGTTGCAGGCCGACCTGCTGCTGATCGGTACCACCGCCATGTTTGCCTCGATCGGAGCGATCGGCCTCAACATCGTCACCGGCTACGCCGGGCAGGTGTCTCTGGGCCATGCCTTCTTCCTGGGGATCGGGGCCTTCACCGGCGCGCTGGTGGGGGGTGTCGAGGTCACCCGGCAGGTGGTCGATCTCGACACCGGCCAATTCGTCGAGAAGACGCTCGTGTACGGATTCGGACTCGATCTGATCATCTGGCTTCCGGCGGCAGGCCTGGTCGCGGCATTCATGGGCCTGATCGTCGCTCCCCTGGCCTTCCGACTGCGGGGCCTCTATCTCGCATTCGTCACGCTCGGCTTGGTGTTCCTCGGTGATCACGTGTTCCGGGAAGCAAAGGTGATCACCGGTGGAGTCGGCGTCGGGCGCGAGTCGGGAGTGCCGTCGTTGTTCGGATTTCGGTTCGACCAGCCGGGCGAGGTGTTCGGGATCTTCCTCTCCAAGAACCAGAAGCTCTTTTTCCTCGGGCTGGGGCTGCTCATCATCCTCGGACTGGCCGCCAAGAACATGGCACGGTCGAAGGTGGGAAGGGCGCTGGCTGCGGTCCGAGACCGCGACATCGCGGCCGAGATGATGGGCATCGCGCTGGCTCGATACAAGATGATCGCCTTCGTGGTCTCCTCGTTCTACGCCGGAATTGCCGGCGGCTTGTTGTTCGCCGTGATCGGCCGGGTGGAGCCGCTGTCCTTCAATCTCCTGCTGTCGATCGAGTACATCGCGATGATTCTCATCGGCGGCGTTGCCACGGTCTCCGGCTCGATCATGGGGGCATTCTTCATCACGTTCCTGCCCCGGATCGTCAAATGGCTGGCGAGCTTTTGGATGTTCGGGTTCATCTCGGATTCACCAACCGGTGGATTTGTAAATTTGGCGCAAATGGAACAGATTCTGTTTGGGGGATTGATCATCATGTTCTTGATCCTCGAACCGCTCGGGTTCTACGGGATCTGGATACGTGTGCGAAACTATTGGAAGGCTTGGCCGTTCAGCTATTGAGCGGTCGGATAGTGTGTTGGCGGTTTCGCTCGGCGGAATCTCTACACCAAACCAAATACAGGGAGGAAACCCAATGAAGAGACGGTGGCTCGGTCTTGTGACCCTTCTCGCCGCGTTTTCCCTCGTGATTGCAGCCTGTGGTGACGACGATACGTCGGACACCACCACGGCGGCGACCACGGCGGCAACAACGGCGGCGACAGCGGCTCCAGAGACCACTGCGGCCCCCGCCACGACGGCAGCACCCGATGAGGGTTCTGATATCGCTTTTGACGTGGGTGTCACGCCTGCGCCGTGTAGCGACGCCGTGAACGAGGGCAATGGCTGCATCTATCTGGGCGTGATTTCGGACCTGACCGATGGTCCGTTTGCTCCGCTCGGGGTGCCGCTGACACAAGCTCAGGAGGACTTCTGGGGAGCCGTCAACAATGACGGTGGCCTGGACGGATTCGACGTGATTATCACGGCGAGCAACACCTTCGATTCACACTACGACGGTGCCCAGCACGTCGAGGGTGCAGTGTCGCTCGCCGACCGTGTGGTCGGGTTGGCACAGTCGCTCGGTACTCCGCAGACCCAGGCGGCGCTGCCCACCTTTGTCGAGAACGACATGGTGGTGTCACCGGCTTCCTGGTTCTCCGGGTGGGCGTTCGACGAGGTAGACAGCGGACTCGTGATGGAGGTAGGTGCGTCCTACTGCATGGAAGCCATGAACGGAATGTCGTTCCTCGCACAGACGCGCGGTACCGACTTCTCGTGGGCGATCGTGTATTTCCCGGGCGACTACGGCGGTGACTATCTCGCCGGTTCCAAGATCGCCGCAGCCCTGCTGGGTCTGCCCGATCCGGTGGCTGAGCTCTTCCAGATTCCGGTTTCGTTCGGCGGCGATATCGCCGAGACGGTCGGAGCCCTGGCAGCACTCAAGCCGGACGTGGTCATCATGGTGACCGGGCCGACCGAGATGGCGGGGATCACCGCCGGATTGTTCGGAACCGGCCATCAGACCTTCCAGGTCCTCGGTGCCGGTCCATCGTGGAACGTGGCGCTCAAGGGCAACGCCGATCTGATGCCGCTGCTGGAGGCTGTGTACTTCACCACGCAATCGTGGGGTGGATGGGACACCGATAGCGAAGGCCATGCGGCAATTCGTGCCGCGGCGGAGGCAGGCGGTCAAGGTCCGCACAACGCCTACATCGCCGGCTGGACGTGGCAATACCCATGGCTGACGTTGCTGACTCAGGCGATTGCTTCGGGTGACCTGACACGCGCCAATCTGGCGTCGCTGGCACTCGACCTCGAAGACATCGACTTCAAGGGCATCCTGCCGAACAGTTCCTACAACGGGACTGCCAACGAGATCGCGGAACGCTCCACGATCATCGCCCGTGCATCGGCCGAGGCCTCGGATGGTGTCACTCCGGTCACGGATGCGTTCGTGAGCGAGATTGCTGCAGACTTCAATCTGGTGGCACCTTGCTTCGTCGGGTAGCGGTTACGGGAATCTGACTAGTAGAAACGGGGCGGCCATCCGGCCGCCCCGTTTCTTTGTGGAGGGGAAGGAGTTAGGTATTAGGTATTAGGTATTAGGCAGAACGGATTCTTCCTAACTCCTGACCCCTAACCCTTTGTCACGCACCCGGCTAGCTTTCTCATCCATGACCACCGCCTCCGCCGTAATCAGCTCCCGCGTTCTGCCCCAGACCCGCAACGTCACCGCCGTCCTCGTTGTCGGCTTTGCGCTCTTTACCGCCCTCATGGCCCAGATCGAGTTTCCGCTCTGGTTTACGCCGGTGCCGATCACCGGCCAGACGTTTGCCGTGCTGCTCACTGGTGCCGCCTTGGGATGGCGTGCCGGCATCGCTTCTCAGGCTCTATACGTCGGCCTGGGTGCCGTGGGTCTGCCGTTCTACGCGGGCGGCAACGGCGGGTGGGACGTCGTCACCGGAGCCACCGGTGGCTATCTGGTGGGCTTTATCGCTGCCGCCGCCTTGATCGGGTATCTGGCCGAACGGGAGCAGGACCGCAGCGTTGCCACCGCGGTACCTGCTTTTCTGGCCGGGAGCGCAGTGATCTACCTGTTCGGGGTGACCTGGCTGGCCCACAGCGTGGGAGTCGGGGCAACCGAGGCGATGGAACTCGGCATGGTCCCGTTCATCATCGGCGATCTGGTCAAGGTGGCGTTGGCCGGAGTCGCACTGCCTGCGGCCTGGAAGGTTGTAGGCGTAGGTATTAGGTATTAGGAAGAACCTTCTTCCCTAACGCCTAACGCCTTCCCTCTATCCCCCGAACCCCCGAGGGGTTGTCCCAAACCCTCGGCGCGTCTGCTTCGGCGCAAACGCGGAAGTCAGATTTCCGTCGAACGCACCCGTCCCCATGCCGGTGGCATGCCGGTAGAGGGCCGTCTGGAAAATTCCGTTGAGGGCGGTCAGCACCAGCACCGCCAAAAGGATCCAGGCCACACCGATGGCAATTGCCACGACTGCCGCCGATCCGCCGGCGTTGAAGCCGAGAGCGATGATGGCGATCGCAGGAAGGGCTGCCAGAAGTCCCAAGAGCCCAAAGCCGACCTGTGCGGCCATGTTCTCTCCCCAGGTGCGTTTGAACAGTGCGCCGGAGCGCTTGATCGCGTCGAACACCCCGATGTCTTCGATGACGAGAACGGGGACGATGAGGAAGGTCACCAGCGACCAGGCCAGTCCGACGAGCCCGATCACGATACGTCCCAGCATGCCGGCTCGCTCCTCGAGGCTGCGGAGGATCACCGACACCGTTGCCGAGACGATCGCCCACGGCAGGATCCGATGGACCTTGCCCAACGCTCCCCGGATAGCGCTGCCGACCGTGGGATCCCCGCCATCCATTCGCTCATTGGCGGCGTGAACTAGAGCTGCGTTGAAGAAGATGGTGATGAAGGCGAGAGTGACATAGGCGACTGCCATGATCACGTAGTCGGTGCCACCTAGTTCACAGGCACTCTTGGGTCCGATCGTTTCGGTGCAGCTGCTGACGATCGGCCACAGGAACGAAACGGCGACGGCAACCGTTGCGATTAGTGACAAAACAGGAAGGAGCACCAGTTCCTTGTCGGCTTTGAGGACTCGCCAGGAAGATCCGGCGAGTTCGAGTGTGCGGCTGATACGACCCATGCCAAGCAGTGTACGAGGTCGAGGCGGCGGATACAGGTACGTCGTTCGCCCGGCAAGACTCAGCGGCCGACCGACGGGCCACGACCGGCTTCTGGTTTGGCCCAGCCCGCGGATAGTGGGTCGGTGCACCGGGGGTACGATCCTGCAGTCTGTCGACCAGCTGCTTCACTCAGCAATCAGGTCCGTCATCTACGAGGCTCATGAACGACACCACCACGAACGAGGTGACGAGGGTACGCGGCGCACGCTGGCCGTATGGACTCGCGATCGGCTTTCTGGCCATCGGGCTGCTCGTACTTCTGTCTTGGCCGCTCAAGCTTCCGTACTTCGCCATGTCACCGGGACCCGTCGAAGCCGTCACCGATCTGGTATCCGCATCCGATGTCGCCACCTTCGAATCGGATGGCGAGTTCTTCCTGCTCACCGTGAGTCTGCGAGAGGTCAATGCGTTCGAGTGGTTCGAGGCCGAGTTCCTTGACGATCGGGTGGATCTCGTGGCCCGCGAGGTCATCAGGCCCTCCGGTGTGAGCCAGGAGGAGGTGACGCGTTCCAACCTGGCGGCCATGGACGAATCCATCGACACCGCGATCTTCGTCGCGTTGGGACGACTCGGCTATGACGTCGGCTTTGTCGGCGAGGGTGTCGAAGTCATTCAGGTCGTCGAAGGGGCTCCGGCCGACGGAGCGCTCGAGATGGGGGATCGCTTTACGGTCATTGCCGGAATCGAGATCCAAACCTCGGATCAGGCGGCGGAGGTGATCCGTTCGTTCGGGATCGGCGACACGATCAATCTGGCCGGAATCCGGGCCGGGGAGCCGTTCGAAGTGGACATCACCCTGGGCCCTCACCCCGACATCGAGGGGGCACCGATGGTCGGTGTCGTGTTCGACACCGTGAACCTCAGCCTTGATCTTCCGGTGGATATCAACGTGGACTCCCGAAACATCGGTGGACCTTCGGCCGGAATGACCTACGCCCTGACGGTGATCGACCTGCTTACCGCCGAGGACCTCACCAAAGGGCATGTGATCGCAGGCACCGGGACCATCAGATTCGACGAGACGGTGGGGGCTATCGGTGGAGTCCGTCAGAAGGTGTTTGCGGCCCGAGGCATCGGGGCCGACGTCGTGTTTGTGCCCACGGCCAATTTCGAAGATGCACTCACCGCGGCCGGAGACGGCATCGAGATCGTGGCAGTTGCCACCCTGCAGGATGCTCTCGATTTCCTCGCTGCTCTCGAACCCGCGTCGCTGGTGGCTGCGTCGGGCTGAGATTGCACCATTCAGACCCGCCCGACGGGTACTCTCGGTCCATGGCCGACGATGAAATCGGTCCCGATTACCTGACTGCGCGTGGCGTACCTTCTTCCCGACGCGGTTACGACAAACGGGTTATCGATGCCTTGCACTCCGAGGCGCGGGACCGCTGGCAGATCCTCCTAGACAAATACGAGGAATTGAGAGCGACCGTCGAAGCATCCGGCGGGCTCGAATTCCTTGGTCGTGAATTGGGTGCGGTCGGTCTCGAAGTCGGCGAGATTCTGTCAGCTGCCCAGCAGGCCGCCGATGGTATGCGCGCCAGGTCCCAGGAAGAGTCCACCCGGATCCAGCTCGAGTCGACCGAGGCCGCCACCGGTGCGATCACCGAGGCCGAAAGTCAGGCCTTCGACCTCCGGCGCGATGCCTGGGAGTCCGGTATGGATGTTCTCGACGCCGCACTGGTCGAAGTGGAACGGATCATCAACGCCGGCAAGGATGATGCCCTGTTGATCCGCGCCCAGGCCGAGAAGGATTCACATCGCCATATCGCCGGTTCCGAGCGTGAAGCAAGCGACCTGATCCGACAGGCGCGGTACGAGGCCGATCGCCAGCTCAACCAAGCTCGCGAAGTGGCGCAGCAGATGATCGATCGGGCGGTCGGCTCCGAACAAGCCGAGACCTCCGGCGAGTTGATTCCTCCCGATCTCACCGATGCTCGCCGGAAGGAACTGCTCGAGGAGATCGAGCGGCTCCGGCTGCAACGATCGATCGAGTCGGTGAAGGTGTTCGGCAACGAGCCCGGGGGGCAGCCCGCCCATGTCGGGCCGGCCGACGAAGGCTTTGAGCCCGACGGTATAGATCTGAGCGATGTGTTGGCCGCTGAGGTGCAGGAGATGAGGTCGGATCCGGAGACGATCTCGATTCGGGTCGACCCCCCGGCGCAGGTGTTCGGAACCGAAGATGACGTTGGCACCCTGTTCGAAGCGCTTCGCACGACCGGAGAGGTCGAGACAATCGTCGTGGGGGAGCAGCTACCAACCGACCCTTTTGAGCTGAGAGACAAACTGCTGCTGCCGATTGTCAACGCCGGGGTGCGTGATGCGAAGCGGCGCATCGTGGACATGCAGAACGTCGCACTCGACGGCCTCCGAGGTTCGGGCTGGGAACCGCACCCTCCCGATATTGGTCGGGAGCTGGGGCTGGTGCTCGAATCGGCCATCCACAAAGCCGGGTCGGCCGGTGCGACGGCCGCAGGCCCTCTGGCCGGTCTGTTCGGTTCGCTTTCTGAACCTGGAGATCGTGCCGGCCGGCTGGTGATTTCCATGTCGGCGGCGCTGGCGGGTCAGTTGGCGGCCTCGTTGGAAGATGTTCGTGGGCCAGAGATGGCCGCCGAAGCCGTCGGAAGAGTCTTCCGCTCGTGGCGCAACGACTATGCCGAACGCTGGGTGCGGTCGATCGCGACTGCGGCCTATCACGACAGTCTGCTGGCTGCCTTTCGTTCTGGCGGGATAGACAAGGTGACGGCACTGTCGAATCTGGCAGTGTGCGAAAAATGTGCCGGTCCCGATGGAGTTTTCTGGCGCCCGGGTCGGGAGCCACCGGGCGGGATGGCGATACCTCCGGCCAGCCTGGCCTGCACCTGCACGATCAGCCCGGCGGAGTAGGGAGCGGCCTGCGGCCGGCAATCGCCTCGCTGCGCTCGGCAGGCAATCCGGGACGGCAATCGCCTCGAAGACTCGGCGGGCGATCACTTCGTGGGCATCGACAGCCATCTGACTGGTGACTGGTGACTGGTGATTTCTAACACCTAACTCCGAAATCCTTCTCCACGAATTCGAACATGTCCACGACCTTCTTAGTATGTGTCCTTCATGATTGAGCGTGAACCGACTCCCATACCTATCCGTTCCTTTTCGCGCGGCCGGCGGCTGCTCATCGGGGCCGGTGTTGCGTTGTTCATCCTCCTGCTGTCTCTACGCGGGATCGCCGGCTTCTGGACCGACTTCCTTTGGTTCGATTCGGTGGGCTTCGGGTCGGTCTGGCGTACCCTGATCTTCAGTCGGGTTCTCCTCGTCATCATCGCCACACTGGTGGCGTTCTCTCTCCTGTTCTTGAACCTCGTGGTCGCCGATCGGCTCTCGCCTCCCCAATCCCTGGTCGCCGGAAGCCCGGATGAGGAGATCGTGGAGCGTTTCCAGCAGTGGGTGCGCAGCCGCCGTCTGCGCTTCCGCCTCGCCGTAAGCGGGTTCTTTGGTCTGCTCATCGGCCTCGGTGCCGGATCGTGGTGGGAGGACTGGCTTCTCTACCAGAACAGCGAGAAGTTCGGCATCGTCGATCCGGTCTTCAACAACGATGTCGGTTTCTACGTCTTCACCGTGCCGTTCTATCGGGACCTCTTCGGCTGGGGGTTCCAGTTCTTTCTCATCACCTTCTTGGTCATTGCCGCGATCCACTATCTCAACGGCGGCGTACAGATACAGCCGCGAGTGCAGCGCGTTTCTGCCGGCGTAAAGGTTCACCTCTCGGTGTTGCTGGCGATCATCGCCCTCTTCAAGGCAGCTGGTTATTGGCTGGATCGATTCGATCTGCTGTATTCGTCGCGTGGTGCGGTATTCGGAGCGACCCATACCGATGTCAACGCCCAGCTACCTGCGCTCAACCTCTTGATTGGGATCTCGGTGGTGGCCGCCATCCTGCTCCTGGTGAACATGCGGATCAGGGGATGGACCCTGCCGGCGGTCGCCTTCGGCCTGTGGCTCATCACCTCGGTGGCGCTCGGCGGTATCTGGCCGGCCGCCGTGCAGCGCTTCTCCGTCCAGCCGGACGAGATCAACAAGGAGCTTCCGTTTGTCGAGCGAAATATCGAATTCACCCGCGCCGCATACGGTCTCGATTCGGTCGAAGTCAAGGGCTTCGCAGCGTCCGACGCGCTCAATGCGGACGACATAGCCGGCAACTCGCCGACGATCGACAACATTCGGCTGTGGGATCCGTCGGTCCTCTTGACCACGTACCGACAGCTTCAGGAGCTACAGCCGTTCTATCAGTTCGATGACGTGGACGTCGATCGCTACCTGTTGAACGGTGAGCTGACGCAGGTGATGCTGGCGGCTCGCGAACTCGACACTGCCGGTATTCCGGGAGGCGGCTGGGTCAACGAGCATCTGGTCTACACCCACGGGTTCGGCGCCGTGCTGAGTCCGGCCAACTCGGTGACGAGCCAGGGCCAGCCCGACTTCATTCTCAAGGACATCAATCCTGACGAAGGAGTGCCGGCGTCGGTCGAGGTGACCCAGGGGCGGATCTACTTCGGTGAGACGGTGGAGTCGGTCGACTACCTGGTGGTCGGCACCAAGGAGCAGGAGGTCGACTTCCCGATCGAGACCGGCTCGGCTGGTGGCAACGGGAGCGAGTTGTTGGCCTTTACCTCATACGACGGCGAGGGCGGAGTGGAGATTGGTTCGATCTTCCGTCGGGCGGCCTTCGCTTTGCGGTTTGCCGATATCAACACCCTCATCTCGGGCCAGATCACGAGTGACAGTCGGGTGCTCATGGTGCGCAACCTGCGCGACCGACTCGAGAAGGCGGCGCCCTTCTTGGCGGCCGACACCGATCCCTACCTGGTCATCGATGCCGCCGGGCACCTGGTCTGGGTCCAGGACCTGTACACGGTGACCGATCGGTACCCGTATTCGACCCCGGCCGACAGTACCGCGTCTACTGCGGGTGGAGTCCCGGCTGCCGGGCGGCTCAGTGTCGCCTCCGGACTCCCCAGCGATTTCAACTACATCCGCAACTCGGTGAAGGCCACCGTCGATGCTTTTGATGGAACGATCACGTTCTATGTCTTCGACGACACGGATCCGATCGTGCGGGCCTACCGGGGCATCTTCCCGGCGCTGTTCTCCGACAAGGACGACATACCGCCGGAGCTACTCGAGCACCTCCGCTATCCCGAAGACCTGTTCCGGGTCCAGTCCGATGTGTACACCAAATACCACGTCACCGACCCGCGGGTGTTCTTCAACAACGGCGCCCCGTGGGAGATTGCGCGCGACCCGTCGACGACCGCCTCCGAGGCACAGCGCGTGTCATTCCCGGCCGAGAACCGACCGATGGTGCCGTACTACCTGCTGATGCAACTTCCGGACGAGACCGATCTCTCGTACCTGCTGCTGCAGCCGTTTACCGCGGCGACCCGACCAAACATGGTGGCCTTCATAGTGGCGAAGTCGGATCCGGATGAGTACGGACGACTTATCACCTTCGAGTTGCCGCGCGAGTCGTTTGTCGACGGTCCCGGCCAGATCGGAGCCCGGATCAACCAGGAGCCCGACATCTCACGTGAGTTCAGCCTGCTGAGCCAGGGTGGGTCCGAGGTGATCCAGGGCAACATGCTGGTGGTGCCGATCGCCGAG
>Ga0255057_10001328_pt1 | contig 14008 bp, 10 predicted proteins | sample Cases_109_6_MG_FD_189022 | JGI IMG/M metagenome (GOLD analysis project Ga0255057, IMG submission 189022) | Seawater microbial communities from Amundsen Gulf, Northwest Territories, Canada - Cases_109_6 | ecosystem: Environmental > Aquatic > Marine > Gulf | place: Canada: Northwest Territories... | reverse complement strand
CAATCGTCATTACGAGTTAAGCGCCTGACCAGGTGCGTCTGACGGAGCCCCTCTCATTAGCGCGAAAAGCCGCGTTACGACGCTGGGCCCTTCTGGCGCACATTTTTAGTGCATTTGTATGACGACAGAGGTCACTCAAAAATCAATACTAGCGGCCAGTCAACTCTATCCGTTTGCGACCGGACCGTCTCCCGATGTCGTGCTCAAACCTCCCGATGTCGTGCTCAAACCGAGCTAATTATTGCGCGCATGTTTTCCCGAGTTCGATGTGTGCGGCGTGTCGGGATGAATCGCATCGAACGCCGCTAGAAGACCAGTGATGAAGGTAGAGTGGCGGGCATACAAACCTGCTTGAGCGTGCCGATTGAGATGCACCCGATGCAATGAGCGCGAGGCTCACTGTTGGTCGCAGCCCTATGGCATCGGCTCTTGGTGATCATTCTCATAGGGGACAGCCAAGGCCACGCGGCTCGAACCGGCAATGTCCGCTTTTGGCACTTAGCGGACATCTGAGCCGCCTCTGAGAATGTCCGCTATTGGGGGTAAAGCGGACATACTGGTGCAACATTATTCGCCTGTCACAAGCGAGCAAAAAAGATCGTCTGCCCAGCATTCTTGCGTGCACATCGTCCAGAGCGTCCGCAGTGTCCTGAAGTGCCGTTACTGGCCGCGTCCTACTGGCGAATAGGGACGATCCGGGTAGTGCGGCCGAAGAGGGCCTCAAGCTCTCCCGGCGAAACCGGGCGCTTGCCTATTGAGAAACTGACGTCGCCCAGCCGATAAGCGCGATCCAGGACTTCGACAGCATTTCCCTCAAGGTCGGACCGCACTGCATGATCTGGCGTGTAGTTGATAATGATACCAGTCGGGCGGCCAAAAGTTGGGATTTGTTCAGATTTCCATCTTTGTAGCTTGTGACGAAGACCATTGAGAGCTTGCTGGATGTAGCTCACTGGGCCCTCTGCCAAATCGAAGTCAACACGCTTCAATCGATCAATGCCGATGAACGCAGCCACGAACAACTGCGTAGGTCTTTCTCTTTCAGTGAGTATGACCGCGTGACAGGGCCAATTTAAACATTGCCTGCTCCGAATAGCGCGCAAAGACATCTACGAGCCGGAAGAGACCGTCAGTTGCCAGAAGCGCCGTCCCTCCTTCGACTGGCTGCACGGTGCCTGCGCAGACGTAGTGCGCCGACGGAGGCGTGATGGACCAGACGCCATAGCCCTCGGGCTCGTTCATCTGGGCGCGGCGTGCTCGGATTTTGGGCCAGATATAGCTACGGGCGCTTTCGGCGGTCGGCATGGCCTCACGCTCTTGATAGCGACGAATAGCGTCGGAAATGCAGGCATCGCCAGCGTCTGCTGCCTCCGTGCCAATGCGCGCGAACCCAGACGACGTCTCTAGCAGCAGCGTGCAATCGCCCACGCTGACGTAGTCGAGCCCCTTGTCGCCTTCACGGACGACGAGGGCCGCTGCGGATGGGTGCTCGTAACGTTGCTTAGGCTTCCGGCGTGCGGCTCTGTCAAATTCGTCGGCTAACTCTGGCGCTAATAGGGCGGGGAGCCGAGCGAGGTCCGCGGGAGGATTGTGAGAGTATCGACACAGTGCGGCATTAAGTGCTACCGCAAACCAAGCGGCATCGGATGCTGTGCCAACAAGTGCTTCTTCTATAACGTCCGTTGCCGCGTCGATGACCCAAGCCAGAGCGGCTTCAGCACCCACGCAGTCCTCGTTCACGGTACCCGAAGGTACACTGAGCACTTCTATGATTTTGAGGGGCATATGTTGCTCGATCCAGCCCGATGGCGCGGCGTCGCTATCTGGTGATTGCCATTGTAGTGACGTGGTGCCCAGCATCGACAGCAAATCGTGGCGCCGAGCACTCGTGATTTCCTTCAAGGCGAGGGCTTAGTGGCGTGACCTGCTCGATGACGCGATGCCAGTTTGCAACTTAGAACCCGACGCTCATTGGCCTACGTCTGGGCTGCTTGGACCGTAGCATGTTCTGAGCAGCTGGTGGGGGCAAGATCGTCTAGGGATCAGATGATCGATATCCGAGCTAGGCGTAAGGCTGTTCCCATTCTTCGAAGAAATCAAGTATGCCGATCAGTTGGAGGTGGCCGCGACAGTCAGTCGTCAATGAAAATCCGCCGACTGATCAATCGTCACCAAAATTCGGCGATAGCTCCCACGACTTTGGCGAGGGGACTGCGACCGATTTGATATTTCATTCGGAATGGGACTCAGCGGCGCAACCTCACTAGGATCCAAACCGCTATGCCCAATAGTGACCCTGAAAAGAACTTCGAGAAGCTGTGGAGGACGTTTCACAACAGGTATCCATTTTTCGAACTCAGGAACGTCGACTGGGCAAAGCAGTATGATACCTACAGGCTCAAAGTCACAAGAAAGACCAGCGATGACAAGCTCTTCGACATCTTCTGCCAGATGCTCGATCCGTTGGATGACGGACATGTCGAGTTGGAGGGCAAGACAGGCAAAGACCGAAGGAAACGATACTTCACCGCAGAGAAACAGACCCGCTTCTCAAGGGAATTCACAAACCGGCAGATCAAGCAGCTCTTCAGGACGGTTGACAAGACTCTTGTCGCCAACGCTTTCGGGCGGCCCACTAAAACTGAGGCCTGGATGCTTCGCTACTGCCGGTCTCGGGCATTCGGTTACATTCGCATTCTCGAGCTGGAAGACGTCAAGAAGCGCAAATTGACTGCCGCTCTCGATAAGATTGCCCGTGACTTTAAGGATCTGGACGGCTTCATCATCGACATCCGTAACTGCCCCGGCGGAGAAGATGATATTGCGATCATGATCATCAATCGGTTTTGCGACTGCAAGCGAGTGGCCTTCCACAGGAAGACAAAGATTGGCCCAGGTGACAATGACTTTGCGCCCCTGAAGACCTGGTACCTTGAGCCACAAGGTGACGTGCAATTCACGGGGCCAATCGTGCTGTTGACCTGCGATTCTGTTTTCAGCGGCGGAGAGGCCTTCGCGCTGGCCATAAAACAGTTGCCTCATGTTACGATCATAGGCGATCATAGCAACGGCATATTCTCGTACACGCTCGACAAGAAACTCCCCAATGGCTGGGAGTACTGTTTGTCGTACCAAGTGTACTATTCGGCTGACATGGCGTGCTACGAAGGCAGAGGCGTTCCAGTCGACATCGAGCACTTCAACAAGAAAGCCGACATTGAAAACGGCATCGATCCGTTGATTACCCGCGCACTTGAGGTGTTGAGGTCCAAGAAGCCGGGACCGGCAGATGTGAGTTGATCGTTTCCACGTTTTCCTTTGGCTGCCGGGCTGCTACATCAAGCCACGCTTGGGATGATAAGAGCAGCGCAACTGTAAGTCCCATCGATGCGCATGCGGCAGCCAGCGGCGAACGAGGCCGCCAACTCGCAGGCATTTGAGCGGGATCGAGCACACACAGCGGGTCAACTTTTTGGGCCCGGCTACCGGGATTAAACGCCAGCCAGAGGATCGTGAAGAAAATCCATCTCATCACATTGCTTCTGCTTTTCTGATGGCCTGTCTGCGGTCGCCGCTGTCAGGTTGTTCTTCGGCCTGGGATAGCGCTCATGGGTGACAAGAGCAGCGCAAGCATCAGTCGTCTCGATCATGTGAGCCTCAAAGCGCTCCGAGCCACCGTGACCACGGGGCGCATGAACGACACGTAGATTTGGAGGCAACTCAAACTCGAACGCGTCCAGACCGAAGGGCAATCCCTCTCCAATAGATTTCAGCGCTGCTTCCTTGAGGCTCCAGAGCTGGAAAAAAGTCCGCAGTCGCGCCAGACCGCCAACACCTTCAACAGCTTTTGCCTCGGATTGCGAAAAGAACCGTTGAGCGAGTTCCGCCGCCTCCAAGTTCCTCGTGTGCTCTTCGATGTCGACACCGATCGCGTGTGTCGATGACCACGCTCCAAGAAAACCGGACCGGAAGGAGGAAAAACTAAACCAGACATCCGGCAAATCGGGAAGGTAGGGACGCCCTTGCTCCGTCTCTTTGAAATCAATTTCTGATAAGTGGCGCGGCGATCCGACCACGAGGGCGCCGCAGTATCGCCGGAACGCACGCCGCTGTATGAAGTGAGCCTTGCCGTGCTCCGTTAAAAAAAGAGCTGCTTTCTCTAGTTCGCTATCCGACAAGACTAACGCACAAGGCCTAGTTGCCTCGGGATCACGCGAAACCGGTACATACAGCACGCAGACTGCACGCTGCGCCGACGCCGGTGTGCAATCACGCGCCTCGGCGGCAAACAGATCATTGACCCACTCGCTATCGTTTCGCGTCATCGGAGACCGTGAGCCTCGTAAGCCGATTCTCGTCGTCGATAGGTGCCTCGCCCACCAGCTCGGGATGTCTGCTGCCTTGCTGCAATGCGAGGGGGGTGAGGAGGGTTGAACCGCTCACGGGCTCTGCGGGGCTCCCCTCGTAGGTGCCTGTCAGCATGTTCACCTCCTTGAGGACCAGGGACAAGGGTAAGAGCGTCGTATTCGGCTCAATGAGCGCGCCACCCATCACCGTGGCCCCGAAGGTGACGCTGCAGCCGTCCTCAATGTGGGTTCGCTTCACCTTCAGCGTCATGTTCTCAAAGGAGTGAAACTGCAGGAAGCCGTTGATAATACAATCGTTACCAAAGCTCACCGCGTTCCAGTCAAAGCACCGCAATGGATCGGTCACGATCGTCCGACGCCCGATCTGACATCCCATCCACCGCAGGATAGGATTCGAGAGGATCGTCCCGGCGCAAAAGCCCAGAGAACTCCTGCACCAGACGAAGAAACAGTCTTGCGTGAAGAAGTACGCAAAGTGCCGCCAGGACCAGAAGGGCGTCGAGTGATCGGCTCCCCATTCGCTGCCGACGAGGGCCTTTTTGGTCGCGACGCAAAGCAGGACCAGATTTATCTCTGTGAGCACCAGGGCAATGATCGCGAGGGCGACCGGGTGCCCGCCTAACCTCAGCAGACAAATGTACAAAATCGTGAAGATAAGCCCCTCGGTGATGCGCAGTATGCCGATGCTGAAGACGTCGTTCAGGAAGACACGAGTCAGAAAGAGCGGGAAGTCTGGCAGCCTGTGGGTTTCATTCTCGGCCTCAAATGACGCGCTTGCAAATTTCACAGGCGGGTTTCCCGCTACCGTGATTGGCTCGCCAAGCCGCGAGCGCATCTGACGTCGGAACTGTATGTCATTGCTCGCCGTCGAGACGCCCAGAAGGAAATTGGATGGGAAATGCCCGTACTCCGCCACGCAGTTGTTGCCGCTAAAGAAGTTCCGGGGCATGTCGAGCTGGCGCAGCCTGAAGTGCTCCGCGCCATAATCGAGCATGTTCGTGAAACAGCCATTGGACCAGAACGCCTGGGAGTCAGCGGTAGCAAGCTCCGGGACGAGGTTGAACATAACGTCGCATTCCGAGCCACCCCAGCGCGGGAAGCGCATGCCCGCAAGCGCCCGCAGGTACTGCCCGGTGATGGTCCAGTTCCACAGTGCCTGGATGCCGTTCATCATAGACATTCTGTACATGAGGAGCGCTCCCTTGAGCCCTCGTGAGGGGTAGAGCCCCGGCGAAGCGGCGGTGAAGCGGATGAAGAGGCAGCCCAGCAAAGAGGTGACAACGATGGTGACCCAGGCGGTGATGAACGCGTAGAGGGTCAAGTGCCAGACGATCTCATGTAGCGGCGTCACCACGAAATAGTTGGCGGGGATCTCAGTGTTTCCGCTGGGTGTGAAGGTGGTGAAAGACGCACCGGAAAGCTCAGCTTCTCCAGCGGGCATGAAGCCGCGGGCGAACCACAGTATCGCTGCGATGGGGAGCACGTTGAGGCAGAAGAATATGACGACCTGCATCAGGACGTTGAGGGTCTCCAGCAACCAGATCGGATGGGCGTACCGGCATACATTCGCCGTGCGCTTCAGCTCCGTGCAGCGGCCGCTGAGGCGTGCGGGGGCACCCTCCCACATCTCCTCACAACCCACGTGGCTGAGGATGGGCGTGAAGGGGGTGATCCATGTGCCACGGCCCACCGTCACATTGTTGGCGATGCCGGCCCGCATCCCGATCTTGCAACTGCTCTCGAGGTGGACGGGGCCGATGTGCAGGTTCTGCCTAGACCATGTCGCCGTTCGGATGTAGGCACCGGTCTGGATGGCGACATCATCCTCGATGGTGAGCAAGTCCAGAGGACCCCCTAGTGCCGCGTCTTGTGCGCACTGAAGGTTCTTGCCCACAGTTGCGCCGAGCTGCCGCAACGCGAACGCCATGAGCGGTGCGCTGCGGTACGTCGCACGGAGAGTGAGTAGCACCAAGTTCTCCAGCCGTCCGATGCACCAGACTCGCAGATGCATTTTGCTCCACTTTGGGTACACGCCCGGGGTCACATTGTTTTTGTAGATGTCGCCACTCAAAATGAACTTGATAAGCATGACCCAGAGCAGACTGACGAAGGGCGTGATGAGGCCCAACAAGTAGAGGAAGAAGCCGGCGACGATGAACGCCCAGAGGCTGGCGATCGCAAAGGACGTCCCGATTTCGACAAAGCTGAAGACGCCGAGGGAAGCCGCTAAGGCTGGGGAATACAAGAAGGCCGCGAAGAGGATTTGCAGGGTGGTGAAGTATCCGATGGGGAGCACCTCTGCCGCGGCCTCATCGCGCTCAGCGTTGTTCGCGTCGGATTTCGCAGGGACCGTAGGAACCTCGCAGGTCTGATCGAGGAGGGTCCGCGGGCGGTTGGCGACCTTTCGTGCAGTGTTGCAATCGCTGAGCAGTGCCCGGACCGGCACCACCCATCCTGCAACTTGCAGCTTCTGGGCCAAGCGCGCGATGAGGATCGAATGCCCACCAGCCTCGGCGAAACCGTCGTCCAATCCCAACGGTGTCTCGAACACGGCCCTGCAGATCGCTAGCACTTCTTCACATTCAGGATCCATGCCCGCATCGGCCTCAGGAGGGCTGGCTTCCGCTTCCGCTGTGGCCAGCGGGCTGGCTCGTGTCTCGTTGCCGGTGTCCTCCGCTTCCGGTTCGGCGTTTCCCAGCAGTTGCGATAGGTTTGGCAAACACTTCCGGTCGATCTTGCCCGACACCGGCTTCATGACGAACTTTTCTACGAGAAAGATCCTCGACGGGACTGACGGCGCTGGAAGTTGTTTGGCGAGGGTCGCCGTTACTCGGGCGGCCCACTCGGCCCGCGCTGGAGCAACCACTGAGATCTCTTCATCGCAGAGAGAAGGCGCCGCGACAAAGGCGACGAGCGCCTCGTTCTGGTAGTCCACAACAGCAGCTTCGATCTCACTGAACTGCGTCTGGAGGATATCCTCAACGGCCTGGGCCTCGACGCGGTGCCCGCGCACCTTGAGCTGGGCGTCGATGCGGCCGAGGAAGTGCACGCGCTGCGTCTGGATATCGATTATACATTTGTCCCCGGTGCGGTAGAGGCGACCGAACTGAGGGTGCGTGATGAATTTCTGGGCCGTTTGCTCCGGCAGGTTGCGGTACCCGCGCGCCACGTGCACCCCACCGATGCAGAGCTCTCCAACCTCCCCGTGGGGCAGTGGGCGCAATTGGTCTACCTCAAGGATGACGTAGGTGACGTTGGGGAAAGGCGGACCGATGGTGATGGGCTCTCCCGGACGCAAGCTCTGGCGGCTCGTGTCGGTACTTGCCTCGGTGGGGCCATAGGTATTGATGATCTGCCGTCGGCCCCGTGTCCAGGGCTCTACGAGCGCGCTGGGGAAGGCTTCACCCGCGGGCACGATGTAGCGGCACAGCGGATACGGGAGATCCACCTCAGGCGTTGTTGTAAGGGTGGTGAGCAGCACCGGCGGACAGAACAGCACCGTGATCTCGGCATCGTGGAGGATGGGGATGAGGTCCGGGCCGGACCGTATCTGCTCCTTCGTCAGCAGGACCACAGAGCAGCCCGACACCCAGGCGCTGTACATTTCAGAGACGCTGCCGTCGTAGCCCAGCGACGAAGTAAGCGAGGTCGCGTCCATACCTGGAATGAGATCGAAGTAGTCGGCGTAGCTCAGGGCCAAGTTCACGTAACCCGCATGCGGACACTCCACGCCCTTCGGCAGCCCAGTGGTTCCGCTCGTATAAAAAATTGTCGCAAGCCGTTGCGTTGGGTCGTCCAGCCAGGTCGGCGGTTCCCTTTGCGACATGCTCTTTGGCAACGCCATGACGTCGAGCGTCGGCAAGTCGCGGAAGTTGCCCTGTCCCCGCGTGAGAATGACCACTGGCTGTGCGTCGTTGAGCATGTGGGTAATCAGGGCGTCGGGCAAGGTGGTGTCCAGGAACACCACGGTGCCGCCAGCCTTTAGAATGCCGAGGTGAGAGGCCACGATTTGCCAGTTGTCCTGCGACATGGCGACGGCCACGACCTGGTCCGGCCCCGTGAGGAATGGAGAAAGGGCCGCAGCCACGTCTTCCGCTCGCGCGTCGAGCTCAGCGAAGGTCAGGGACTCTCCGGTGTGGGGAATCTGTAAGGCCGTGAGATGCGGGAACCTCTCGGCGGAGCGGCTGAAGACCTCTGTGAGCCACTGGATGCCTGCCTGATGCGGTACATTCACCAGATGGCGGTCGCCGAAGACATCGGTCAAGCTGTACGGGCACGTGTCCGTCTTATCGTGCGGCCCCCTCTCCGCCGCCCAAAGGTACCGCCTCCATGCCACAAACGTTAGAACAAGGAAGACCGCGAAGCTGGTCGCTGCAAAGACTCCTGCCAAACTTCTTCCTCACAAGCTCGCGACGCCTAGAACTCTGATCTCTCGGCGACTCTTACAAGCTGAGCTTCAAACCTCAAACCTGTTGGTCGGTTGAGCATGAGAAAAGCGCTGTGTCTGATCGAAGTATCGTTCAAGTGTCCCCTTTCGGCGGATGTCCAAGGTGACGCAATGGAACCCGCCGCCCAGCATTTTTGAATGCCGTAATTTAATGGGAATAACATCAAGGCCGTGCTTCTCCAAGAGTTTGATGAGAGCCGTTTGATCTCGATCCACGACAACCAAGTTGGGACTAACGCTGAGCGCATTCATGTCGACCCAGTCGCTACCAATAGATTTGGATAGATAGTCAGCATCGTATCTTTCCGTGTTCTCCATCGGGGGACTGTAGATGACCTCCCACTGCTTTAGGATCGCTGGAAGGGTATCATCATTAATGCGAGCGGGGTTGCAGAGGATCAGGCCTGGGCGCAAGGCCACCAAGGTCGAGTCGATATGGCTCCCGTAATAAACATCCTTGAGAAAGTGAACCCGAAACTTGTCGCCCAAAATTGACCGCAGCCAATGTCCTCCCATTTCATTCCCGGTTGCGCTTACCAGGTAGATCAGGTCCTCACCAAACCGCAGAACGTTTGCTGCGTCGAAGGCAGGCTCATCATTGCGTGGCGTCGGCCTCGATAAATCGACGTCAAAGAGCGAGTCCAGGAGCATGGGCTTCGGGGCACTTAACCATTTTGCACCCGACTTCATATAATCGATGAGCAACGCCCGATAGCTGAACGTTTCCTGCGCCCGGCTGCGAATAACATTCGGTGTTTCGATAATCTGGTCCCCAATGACCAGCATGATGTCACGCGGACAATAGTTATAATACCCCCCGGATTGCCAATGGATCGTGGAGAACTTGGCATCGTGCGACCAAGTTTCCGGCCGTTTGACCGTGACGCCCTGTTTCTCAAGCGCTTGAATAAATTCCATCAAGTCCTCTTCCGCCTCTTCAACAATCTGTTGCGGAAAGGGGCCTCGCGGGATTTCCGCCACAGAACGGTCGGGGAACTCTGCCAATTGAGTGCTCCGGTCGGCGGTCGGAAAGCGCGCATTAAAAGGGTTTCCTACAATTACCTCTTCCAGTGGGTCCCACTCGTTCCAACTCCATACACGGCCTCGTGCGCGGTCTTTCCCCTTCTCGCCTGGGTCGATTGAGCTAGCCTCCGCCCCTGTGCCTGCGCTTTTGATTAGTTGCATTTCTCGGTTCTCCGCACGCCACGACGTTGCGGCCGCCCCGATCTGCGGGCCGCTCCTAGGGTATTTCAGTATCAGAGGCCTGACTGACGCACCATCCTTACCATCTGGCAGAATTGCTGAAAAAGTCCGGCAGAGCGATTGTTGAATTCGATGAGATCGCCGAATCTAGGATCAGATTAGCCACCGCTAGATCGAGAACACCGAGTCCGAATGGCGAGAATATTCGAGGCCTATTGAAATTCAGAGCCAACCTCTTTTCCAGAACATCAACCAGTGTGCCCGATATAAACTTCCTATTGCCCGTCTCTAATTCGGCCAAATGAACAGACGTTTGCGCCTTCAAGCAATGCTCAACATCATCCACGATGTTCTGCGATGACAGGATCACATTCACACAAATATCGCGCAATGATAGATGCAGCACGGTCGGCGAATGACTGAGCAAATTAACATCCGCAAGATAAGGCTCTAGCGCAGTCGTCGAAAAAAGGACTAGAGACGCGTCCCGCACGGCGGTCTCCAGGCAGTCGTGAATATCACCAATTGCGATGCACTGCTCGTCAAGCCACTTGTTGAAGCGCTCTGCCGACTTGCGGTTGACGTCATACAGATTGACCTTGCCAAAGTTCCAATTGCGAAACTTGAGCCATTCTACTGTAGTGCGCGCTATGACTCCGGTGCCGACGACACAAAGGGTTCCTCCAAAGGGATCTGGGGAGATATGCTCTGCTGCTAACGCGGCTGACGCAGCAGTCCGCGTAGCACTAATCAGGGATGCCTCCAGGCAGGCAATTGGATAGCCTGTTGTCGAATGGTTCAGAATCTGAACTGCTGAGGCACGCGCCAGGCTCGCCGCTGTGTTCTCCGGAAAACTCGATATCCATTTAATTCCGCTTTTTTGGACCGCACCGCCAAGATGGGCTGGTAATGCGATAATACGATTACGAGGTTTACCCGGGTACCTCAGGAAAGAACTATCCGGATTTATGGAATCGCCTGCCGCGTGAAGGCGGTATGCTGTCTCGACGGCGTCAAATACTTGCTTGCGGCTATCACCAATTACGCGCTTAACCGTAGAGCTGGGAACAACGTAAAATGTCGGAACGGTCGCCACGGCTTTACCCTAGGTTTTCGCAAGTGTCTTTGTATTCCTCGCGATAACGTTCCTTACCCAGTCTGGGTTGTAAACGGTGTCTAAGTATTTTTCGCCAAGATCCGCAGATATGGCGACTATGGTTTCTCCGGTTGAGAACTCGGACGCTAGCTGCTGTATAGCTGCGAGGACCGTTCCGGTGCTTCCTCCGACAAGTAAGTGATAGTTTCGAACAAAGGACAGACATGCTTCAACTGTCCTCTCTTCATCTATTGCGACAACTCTGTCAGGGTTTACGTGGTCGGCGAGCTTCGGTCTGATGCTTGTGCCGATCCCCGGGATATTTCGTTTCCCGGGTGCGCCTCCGAATGTAACTGATCCCACCGGCTCGACGGCTACAACCCTTATTTTCGGAAACAATTGACGAAGTCGCTCCGAGACTCCGGCGAGGGTGCCGGTAGTCCCGGCCCCAACAAAAATCCAATCAACTGTTTCAAACTCTCGCGCGACCTCATTCGCCGTTTGCTCGGCATGAACATTTTTATTGGCTATATTATCGTATTGATTGACCCAGACTGCGTTTGGCTCTGATCGCATTATATCATCTATCGCCTTAAATCTATTTCCGAGGAAGCCTCCATCCGGGTCGCGATCATGGCGCACGATAACCTTTGCCCCGTAGAGCTTCATGCCTCTGATATTTGCGCGTGTAGCGTTGGAATCTGTCACGCAAATAAATCTGTAGCCTTTTACGGCGCACACCAAACTGAGCGCTATTCCAAGATTCCCTGACGATGACTCGACTATCACGGTTTCATTTGGTTTCGCGATGCCTCGGCGCTCTAGATCTTCAATGAGTCCTATCGCAGTCTTCACCTTGATCGAGCCCGATATATTGAACCCTTCCAGCTTCAGGAAGACGTCGTAACCACCGGCAAAACCGCGGAGACGATAGAACAGATCGCGAAAAATGATCTCCAAGGGCGACTCGACAATCATCAACAAACTCCTCGGGCAGATCTAGGCCAACATTATGAACGCGGCCAATGCTGCAAGTCTCTCGGCCTTCGCCCGACTCTTTCGGCTGAGTTACTCATTGTGCAGAAGTAGGGCCGAACGGAGAAAGTTGATCTCATGTTCCCACCTCCGCCCCATATTGAGGGATCTGCTCGCAGAAATATCGAGTAGGCAATATAGGAGTATGCACGACCAAGAGTTCTGGCAATCACGGCCATTCAAGGTCTGTTCACGCTTTGGCGCAACAATCTGGAACCGCTTCTCTTCCTCTTCCAAGAGAGACCGACGACGCCCCCAATACACTTTTGGCGCAATCTCAGGAAAAATAAGACTACAGCAAATCACGTCTTTGTACTTGAGCGCTGGACTCTTCAATTTCGGTTAGACTCAGCGCTCAAATTTTGAAACTGGAAGGCGTCGCTATTCGACTTCTATCACCACTCCTTCGAATAAACGGCTGCTCGGACACGTTGTAATTTCGTCAGTTTCCTGGTCAACTTTATGGGCAGGGGATCCCTTATAGCCATCCCAAAAGGTGCCCCAGGCTTTGAGAGACGGGGCTATGAGTATCAGCTTGAAGTCAGAATCTCCAGCCGCGGCTGCCACCGGGAAATGCACGCTTACCCGTAGCTCTTCGCCACCCTTCATAGTCCTTGCTGCCTTGAGCCATTTCTTAGCGGCCGCAACGACATCCGCCTCAGTCTTGTCGTCATCTTCAAGCTGGCAGCTAAAGGCTTGCCAAGCTTCAGTCGCGTACGCCGGAGCGGCTAACATCGGCAGCATTGAAACAAGCGCGCACCACATAATTGTTTTCATTACTGACTTCTCCACAGTTGCCGGCCGAGTTTAGGCCGGTCAGTTGCCAATGCCGAAATGAATACGAGTTTAGCCTCGGCTAAGCTTGCCCCTGTTGACGCGAGCCTTGTCTCCCAGTCTGCCGTAGCTGGCTTAGAAGGTACCATGCCACTTCAGCAATAACCACCCGTTCATTCGTTTTCGGGTCGACGCCTCCATTGGCCAATGTTGCGCCCATGATTGCGAGGTCTTCGGGTCTGCTTTTGACCCAAAGCGGACATCGAAGAACAAAGAACGGATCGCGGATTCAAAATTAGGATGTCGTGTCCGAGCGGGGTCTAACCACCTGATCAAGTCGTACGCAGCCGGATGGAAATGCTTAGAACGTCACCTTGGTCCTCACGCCGCCGATGACATCGGTATCGAAAGCTTTGGCGCTCGGCTGAACGACCTGCAAATCTGGTGTCACGGCGAGACACGGTGTCAACCCGAATTTGTAATAGACCTCGACGCCTTGAACGTCGCGAAGGGGCAGATTGATTGTATTCAAGAGCTGCTTAAAGTTGTCGCTTAGTCCCGTGTAGAAATAGCCCACGCTGAAGCCATCGTGTGCGCGTCCTGCCATGTCGCCCTTGAGCCGCATGGATTGCGCCGATGGTCTTTCATCACCTGATTGAAATGTCCGCTATTGGCACTTAGCGGACATCTGAGCCGCCTCTGAAAATGTCCGCTTTCGGGGGTAAAGCGGACATCGCTGACGCAAGCCGAAATGTCCGCTATTGACCCAAAGCGGACATTGCCAGAGTCAGCGCTGCCCCGGCTGGTGTAGGCGGCAGCATCAAAAAAAAAGCCCCGCCAGGAGTGATTCCAGCGGGACGCAACATTATTTCGATATGAAATTCTAATTCACGCGGGCGCCTGCACCCGCTAACGTCGGTGCGGTCATCTTTCTGCCGATATCAGGGGGGGGTACGTCATGGGTAGTGTTGTCCCCCGTCAGGACTTGTCGGACAGATTGGTGTGAATCAGTAAGGGTAGTTTCTGGGACATCGTAGCCCCTCAAGGAGCGAAGATGGGACAGAAACGGGATACGGGCACAAGGGG
>Ga0255057_10001327_pt1 | contig 14018 bp, 8 predicted proteins | sample Cases_109_6_MG_FD_189022 | JGI IMG/M metagenome (GOLD analysis project Ga0255057, IMG submission 189022) | Seawater microbial communities from Amundsen Gulf, Northwest Territories, Canada - Cases_109_6 | ecosystem: Environmental > Aquatic > Marine > Gulf | place: Canada: Northwest Territories... | reverse complement strand
ACCACATTGGCTCTGAGAAACTCCGCCCCCATCTCCTCGGCCTGCCGGCGAAGCCCCCGCTGGAGCTCGATCCCCTTGCACTCCGGCATTCCCGGTACGTTGTAGAGTTTTTCCAGCGTAAAGAAGAGGGGACCGGTCCGCCGGTCGATCACCAGCACCGGACGATTGTGCCAGGCCAGGTGGATAGCGGCGGTGAGACCGGCAGGTCCACCACCGACGATGAGGGTGTCGTAAGTGGTCATTCCAGCACCCCGATTCGCTCGAGAATTTCCAGATACTCGACGACGAGCTCGATGGGGACCGGTCCGTAGATGGCGCTCAGATCGTCGCGTACGGCGACCACGGTGCGGGTGCCATCGACCAGGTTGAGGGCCTCGTAGCCGAGCTCGGAGCCGCCACCCCACAGACCCTCGAAGGCAAGCAGACCGGGCGACCGCAGATCGAGAGTGGTGAGACGATCTTCGAGGTAGCTGTAGCCAAACCCGCTCATTGGGCCCTTGGGCGCGGCGGCGCGGGAGTAGACGCGGGCGGGCGGGTCGTCGTCATCCCTCACCAGATCAGCCGCCGCGATCGCTGCCGGCGACTGGTCCAGCAGCCGCCCCAGATAGGCGAGCCAGATCATGGCGCCGGCTCGCATCTCCGAGGCCATCGGAGCAAAGGGCTCGATCGACTCCAGCACCCGGCGCTCGTAATCGAGTTGAAAGCGCAGCAGACTAGCGGCTTCTCGCTGGTTGCCCCTGAGCAGCCGGTCGGCGCGATCCAGCGCCGCGGCGCTCCGGCGCATGCCGTTGTTGCGGATGAGTGCCGCCAGCTCCGGCACATCGCCGGCATCCAGGTCGGCCAGGTAGAGCCCACTGGCGCCGCCGATAAAGGCCGCCCGTAGAAGCTTGGTGGGGTCGATATTGGCCGCATCGTCGGCGTGGGTGTGAATGTATCGATCGGGCCAGTCGTTGAGGTAGATCGCCGGCACCCGGAAGGAGCCCTCGGTCCAGATCTGGTGGTCGCTCCCCATCGAGAAGTCGACCATCTGGGCCAGCAGGGCTTCCTTTCCCCCTTCGGGATCTGCCAGTGGAAAATCCGCCCGGCCGCTACCCGCAAACCGGTCCGACTGCTCGTTGACGAAGCGTCCGATCTCCTCGGCCACGTCGTTGACAAAGCTCGGTATCGAGCGGGGCGAGCGCGTTATGTGAAAGACCGCTTTGGTGGTGGCGGCGTCGCCACCGACCATGTCCATGTGGATGACGGCGAGCGTGCGCTCGGCGACCTCGGGTCTGGCGTTGAGCAGCGCGATGGTACCTTCGATCTCGGGCGGCCAGATGAACCGGATCGTGCGGCGCGGTCGTTCGATCCGACCATCGTCGATGAGCCTATTGAGCGTCCGCGCCACCTCGAGGATGGCGGCGCAGCCGCTGGCGTTGTCGTTGGCTCCCGGGCGTTGGTGGTCGAGATGGCACGAGAAGACGATCTCCTGGTTGCCGACTACCGGGTCCTGTCCCCGGATCACCGCGGTCGGGATGTCGTAGCTACCAGGGTGCTGCCCGGCGTCGACGCGCGCCTGGAGGCGAACCCGGCCACCGGCCGCGAGCCTCTGCTGCCAGGCCCGGGCCTGTTTGAGAGAGACCATGAAGGCAAAGGTCTCGACTTGGGGAAAGCTGCCCAGGTGGCCCCAGCGCACCTGATTCTCGTCCTCTCCCCACCAGGCGGTCTTCTGATTCTGTGCGTAGGAGACGATACCCGCGGCGCCATGGCGGGCCACCGCCAGCTCGGCCGCCGCACCGGGCTGCGAGCTGGTCAGCACCAATCTGCCTCGCACCTCCTTGCCCTCGTAGTCGGCGGCCGAGGTGCCGGTCGCCACATCCACCAGATCGGCCGTCACCTCGCCACTAAAGCTGTCCTCAGCCAGGGTAATCGGACGTGCGGAGTAGGAGGCGATGAGCTCGGCCGGGTGCCACTCGTCGCCTGTTGGCGAGAGCTCCCGCAGCTCGGCGAAGTCGGCATCCCAGGCCGGCCGCGATCGCTGAGTGCCGTAAAAGATCTCTCCGTCGGCCGGCAGCGAGATGATCTCGACCCCTTCGAGACCATAGGCTCGCGCCCGGTCGCGGATGGCCTCGGCGGCCGCCCGATAGCCGCGGGAGCCGCGCTGCCGATGATGGAGGGTTAGCTCTCGTACCGTGTGCTTGGCGGTCGAGCCCGAGAGCTCCTCGGCCAGGGCGGTGATGGTGGCGCGCGGCAGCAGGGGTGGCTCGTGACTCGAGTCCTCGGCAGCCTCGGCGGTCTGGCAGACCGCCGGCAGCAGGGTCAGTACGAGTGTCAGGACTCGAACAAGACGGGACTTAGCCATGGAAAAATCTCCTGGTAGTGAATGCAGCATTCCACATCTCATGCTAATCTGAAAACGGCGTGTCTGAAGGTGATTCTTTTCCGGTCGACGATGAGCCGCTGGTGGATGCCGGCGTGGTAGGGGACGAGGAGGCGATCCAGCTCATCCATGTCGGCCACCACCAGGTAAAACTGCCACCAGGGGTCTCGGTCACCGATTGGAGCCTCGAACGGGTCCGAGTACGGAACCCCTGTATCCGCGCCTATCTCGGCTGCATCCAGTTGCTCGAGGAGGTCCTGGATAGCAATTACGCCATTCTCCATTGCTCCCCCGGACGGTTGCTCCAGATCTGGCGCAAAGTGCGGCGGGTGTGCCGTCTGATGCGCACCGAGCTCGCACCCACCCTGACGGAGCCCTCGGTGATTCCCAATCTCGAGGCGGCCCGTCGGCGAACCGAATACTCCTATCTCAATCTCGGCAACGGCGTCATCGCCGACATCGAGCGCTACCCTCATCGGATACCGGCCGATCAGCTCTCGGCGGTTCGCAAACTGCTCTGCGTATCGATCGGCAAGCTCTACGCCTTTCTGCGGGACACGTTCGGCGAGATTCTGTCCCACGATCCGAGGAGCCTCCACGACGCCGACTACTATCTGTCGCGTCGCTTTCCGCAGGACATCGAAGAGGCCGAGTGGCTCTACATCACGGTAGATGGTATCAACGGCTATCTGCAGAGTCTGGGGCAGGTGTGGTCGCGCCAACTCAACTCGCTTGCCGATCAGATGAGACGAGAGAAGATGATCCCCAACCCGACGGTCTGGGAGGAGGTGGAGGTCTTTCTCAATCTTCTGACCACCGGCCTCACCCGCCGCCTCAAGGAGGTGCTCTCTCTGCGCGGGATCCGTTTCGAAGAGATGGACACCCTCGACAAGTACACCTTCGAGATCCCCCACAACTGCAAGGCGCTGATCCAGGTCTACTCGGCGTCGCGCGAGATGATCGATCTGTTGAAAAGTTCTCCCAGCCCGGCCCTCGAAGAGCGCCGGCAAAGAGTCCGCGACCTGGTCTCCTGCCACACCGTCATGAGCGGCCGGATGGTGTCGTTGATCGACAGCATCGACCGTTCGCTGCGCGACCTCACGGCCTATGTGCCGCTGTGGCTGAGAAGCATCGAGAAGCGGCGGGCGCTGATGCTCAGCAAGTCCGCGGGACTGCCGACAACTCCCGCCGTCAAACGCTCGCGGGTCCTCCGTCGGGGCTAACTTATTTGCGGTCGATCTCGTCGTCCGAGGTGCGGAAGATCAGAGTGGTCTTGCCGATCGTCACCTGATCTCCAGGCAGGATCTGGCTGTATTGGATCTTGGTGCCGTTCAAGTAGGTTCCGTTGCGGCTGCCGGCGTCGCGAACAAAGAACTCCTTGCCAAAAGCCTCCACCTGAAAGTGACTTCCGGAGACGGTCGGGTCGGCGAGCTTGACGTCGACGTTGCCGCGGCCAAAGACGGTTTTGGCGCGCTGGATCGAAAGCTTTTCTTCCCCGGCGGGAGCTCCCAGGACGAGAAAGAAAGCATCGACCTCCAGCTGCAGGGGCGGTGACTGCAGATCGGAGGGATCGACCTGGAGGAGTTGTGTCCCCGGTGGCTGTTCTTGCTCCTCGGAAGGAGTCCCGCCGAGGGCCGCGGCATCCTGTATCACCGTCTCGGCCATCAGATGGGGCTGGAAGATGGTGTCGGCTGGGCTGGCCCGTGGTGGCCGCCCGGCCGGCGAAGGGAGCCGGCCCGGGGTGACGGGTGGCTTCTCCTGGGCCGCCGCATTCTCGGCCTTCGATTGCGGCTTGGCCTTGGTGCTCTCATCGGACTCCACCGGTGTGCCACAGGCCGGGCAATTCCACTTGGATCGGTCGGCCTCGAAGGCCGGAGGTCCAAAGATCTGACCACAGATCGCGCACTTCAGCTCCACAGCGTCCTACCCCTTCCAGTACAGCGAGAGTGTCTTGTCTTCCGTGTCCAGGCTAACCCCCAGCACGCGCGCCTCACCACCGTGAAAGAGTGACCTCAGGGTGTCGGCAGCGTGGATCCCGGCTTCCGGTGAGCTTATGCGAACTCGCACCGAGTGGACACCCTCAGGGATCGAGATCTCCGTCCGGACCTGCTTGCCTATGACTTTCTTGACCAGGTTGGAAACGGTGAGGGTACGACGCCAGACAATCTGCCCGTCGATCGAGATGGTCATCTCCGACGTACTCAGACGATTCCTGTAGAGGACCTCGACAAACGCCGTGGGGAGTGGATCGGAGCGTTGATTGGATGGCGACTTCTTCCCCTTGGCGACCGGTGTCTGGTCAGGCTTCCCCGGTGGCGCAGCCGCGGCCGGCTTGTGCTCCGGGATGATCGCTTCCGGCTGACGGGACGGGGACTTCGCAGGGCCTTTCGCTCCTTGGCGACGGGATGTCTTGGCCGCGTTCTTCTTCGAGGGTGGAGCGACCGCCACCGCCTCCTGCTCCGACTGGGGTGGGGAAGCAGGGAAAGCGACCGCGACGTCCGGGGTTGTTGCGATCTGATCAGATGTCGCCTGGTCCGGGGGGAAAGTGAACGGCTCGGTGATGCCGATCGCCGGCACTGGTGAACGACCGGTCGTCCGCCCCACCATAACCGCGGTGAGAGCCACCAACAAGCCGGCCCAGACGACTCCCAGCAGCAATCGGCGCGCGCTCTTCCATAGCGGACCGGTCTCTCGCGGGCGGAGCGGTGGGATGCCTGCCGCGGGATCCTCCAGATCGAGGTCGGAGCCCGAATCGATGGCCTCCCTGATCTCACCGGTGCTGAGCTGCCAGGTGGGGGCGGTTGCGCCAGGGGACTCGTCGGCGGTGATGCTTGGGAACCCAGTCTCCTGAGTGCTCGGGGCAGGCGTCGGATCGACCAGCGGTGGAGAAGTTCCCGCTGCCGACTCGCCGGCGTAGGCCTGGGTGACCCAATCCAGCGCCGTGGAGAAATCGGTGCCGCTCTGGTAGCGCGCCCCGGGGTCTTTCATCAGCGACCGCTCCATGACCTCACGCAACAACATGGCCCCCTCCGAGCGCTCCAACTGTGGCGGGTGCGGATCGGTGTGGAGGATCTTGTAGACCACCTTGGCCAGGGAGTCACCGGCAAACGGGAGCTGACCAGTGACGCACTGATAGAGAACGACGCCCAGGGAGAACAGATCCGAGCGGCCGTCGATCGGTTCGTCCTTGACCTGCTCGGGCGACATGTAGAGGGGGGTGCCCAAAATCTGACCGGAGACGGTGTAGGGCTCGGCGACGATCTTGGCGACCCCGAAGTCCGAGATCTTGGCTCTGCCGTCCCGCGCCAACAGGATGTTGGACGGCTTGATGTCGCGATGGATGCGGCCCATACTGTGCGCGTAGTCGAGGGCCGCGGCCACCTGAGAAAGGATTTCGGCGGCTCGGGGGAGGGAGATCCTCTTGTGTTCTTCGAGCAGACTACGCAGCGAGCGGCCCTGGACCCACTCCATGGCTATGTAGGGGGCCCCGGAGATCGGGTCGGTGTCGGCGTCGAACACGCTGACGATTCCCGGATGGGTGAGCTTGCCGGCAGCCCTCGCTTCCAGGAGAAACCGCTTCTGCAGCTCGCGCTGGGCGTCGGTGTCGAGGGTCAGATTGGTGAGCACGACTTTGAGCGCCACCTTGCGATCGAGGTTGGGGTCATGCGCCAGGTAGACCCGACTCATGGCGCCCGATCCGAGCTCGCCGACAATCTCGTAGCGGGAGATGATTTCTATCGATTCCATGTCCAATACCCATTTTACCGCTGCTTTGCACGACAGCGGCGCCGTGAGCACACACCTCTGAGCAGACTAAACCCTGCGCCGGGACTCGGGTGTGACCGACGTCACAATATTCTCATCCTTTGTAGACTTACGGGCGTGATTCGTGGCGAAGAGGGCTCAGTCCCGTGATCGTTTCGGGGATTCTCGAGGTCCTTCTCTGGCTGACCCTCTTGTCTCTGGTCTGGCTCGTGGGGTGGATTCTGCTGGCCCATGTTCGCTACATCTCCTACCACCGTCGAAATGGGCTCGCGCTGCCGCGCCTGGGTCCCGGCGGTTGGATGATATTCTACGTTCGCTTGCTGGTGGCGATCGTCACCCTCAGTTGGTGGTTTTTCCGCGGCATGGCACAAGACGGCCTGCGTTCGCCGGCGGACGGCAAGCCCGGCAAGCCGGTCCTCTGTGTCCACGGTTTTCACATGAACGATACCTGCATGTGGGGGCTACGCCGGGCTCTGGAGCGGCGGGGGCGACCGACCCGGGCGCTCTTTCTGGGGTGGCCCTATCGGCCGGCCACCAGCTATGCTGAAGCGCTGGCGCCGGTCATGATCGAGATGCGGGCTGCCTTCCCCGAGGAGGGCTTCGATATCGTGGCCCATTCGATGGGAGGGCTGATCGTGCGCATGGTGCTGGCGCAGAGACCCGAGTTGGCCGGTGTGGTCGGTCGAATCGTGACCCTCGGTACACCGCATCATGGGACGGCCTTTTTGCGCACCATCCGCCATGGCCCGGTCTACGACATGATGTCTCGAGAGTCTTCGTTGCTGGCCGAGCTGCCGGATTTTCGACAGACAGTGCCCGACTCCGACGTCGTTACCGTGGCGGCCGTCCCGGATCTCGTCGTCTATCCGGTCGATACCAATCATCTTGTGGGGGCTCGAGCTTTCAACTTGCGCCGGGAGGGCCACTCGAGCCTCCTAACCCATCCATCCGCCATCGAGTTGGTGGCGCAGATGATCTGTGGCGATGACAGGTCAGGGGGCACATCCGCGAGCCCGGTGGAGATCGAGCTTTGAAGGACAGGACAGCATGATGACTCTTCGTTCCCTTTTCATCGGAGTTGCGACCTCGATCCTCGCTTGTGTGCTGATCCCAGGCGCCGAAGCCGTCAAGGTAAAGCGCATCGGTCGCGGGGAGGAGCAGACGCTGGCACCGGGAGGGACGACGATCGATTTCGAGATTCCGACGGCAGAGACCTTGCAGACTCTTCAACTTCTCAACCTCGAGGAAAGGCTCGGGAACAACAACATCGCCATCATCGCCGTGCTCAACGGCTACCACAGGGCGGCACCCGACCTGGATCTGCTGGCGGCCGAGGCCGAGCTGGATTTTCTCCGCGCTCAACGGTTGGAGTCTCCGCGGCGGGCATGGGCTGCAGGCTGGTATCTCCTTGCCGCGGCCCGATCCTATGAGTATCTGGTGGGTGCTTTGGGAGCCCCGCTCGAGCGCTCTTTCGATCCCCGCTTTCTGCAGATGAACGATCTTTATAGCCGCGCGGTGGGGGCCTATCTGCGGTTTCTCAAGGAAGAGGGTGGTGGAGTTCATGAACATGAGCGGCACACCCGGTTCGAGTCGTTCCGGATCCTGATCGAAGATGGCCCGGATCTGTTGGACCCGGCAGCGTGGGATTCGATGTTGATCTCGCGCGATCTGCGGGTGAAGGGCCTGCACAATCACTACCATCGTGACGGCATCGGAACGACCCTGGTCACGGCGCGGGAGAACCCTCAACAGGCGCTTTTGGATAGGTTCTTTCCTCCCGACGGGATCATCAACCCGGCCACGGTGATGATGCGCTTCGAGTCGCGAAGGGCCGCCTCGGAGAGCTCACGCCGTACCGCTACGCTCTCGTTCTTGGATCCGAGAAGGGTGAGCTCGATCGCGGTTGGCCGCGCCTCGGTTCCCCTGGCAGGGGATTTCACCACTCCCTATGCCTATCTGTTGGCACAGGGGGAGATTCGCCGCCTGGCCCGAGCCGGTCTGCGAGAGACAGAGAATATCGAGGCCCTGCTCGGTCTGTATCTGATGGAGCCCTACGATCCGGACAAGATTCCAATCGTCATGGTGCATGGCATCCGCTCGAGTGCGATGGCCTGGATGGAGCTGACCAACGATCTCATCGGTGATCCCGAGATCAGAGACTCGTACCAGATCTGGCAATATGTCTACCCGACGAGTCTGCCCTACCTGTCCGCCGCCGTTCTCCTGCGACGGTCCGTAGAGGCGGTGCGGCAAGCCTTTGATCCGGCGGGCGCCGACCCGGCCACGAGCTCGATGGTCATCGTGGCGCACAGCATGGGCGGTCTGTTGGCCAAGACCATGGTTGTGGACAGCGGTCTGGAGCTCTGGAACACGACCTTCCGTGTTCCACCGGACGAGATCAATGCCTCCAGTGAGGACCGTGACTTGATGGCAGAGGGCTTGATCTTCGAGCGCAAGCCCTATATCGATCGCATCGTTTTCATCTCCACACCCCACCGGGGCAGCTCCCTGGCCGGATCTCTGGTCGGTCATCTAGGCTCGAGTCTGATGGATCTACCCAAGGACTATCAGGACCTTCTGCGGAGGGTTGTGGAGGCCAATCCCGATGCCGTGACCCCTGCCATGCGGAAGATCCTCGAGAGGGGAAGACCCACGAGTATCCGCTCGCTCGCGCCCGACTACCCGCTGCTCGAGGCGTTTGCCGAGCTACCGATCGACCAGCGAGTGCCCTACCACTCGATCATGGGCGATCGGGGGGGGACCGACGCCGACCGGCGGGGCGACGGCGTGGTCACCTACAAGAGTGCCCATCTGGATGGGTCCGCGTCCGAGCTCGTCGTACCGTCGGGTCACGCGGCCTACGCCCACCCATCGGCGATCGCCGAGATCAAGCGCATCCTCAAGTACCACCTGAAGATCAAGTCGCAGGGCCTCTGAAGCGCGAGTCAGCCAACGGGCTGGAGGCGCTGTCTCGTGCCGGCGTCCTGGAGAAACCGGGTCACCACGGCCTCGTACTCCTCGGGCCGCTCCAGCGACATCCCGTGACCCGCACCCTTGAAGGTGTGGATCGAAGCTGTAGGGTAGGCCGCCTTGAGTGCCGCGCGCAACTCGGGCTTGGCCATCGCGTCCTCCGACCCCTCGAGGATCAGGATCTCACCCGACCAGTTCTCGAGATTCCCGGTCTTTTCAGCGTAGTCGCGGTCGAAGTCGATCCCGAACCGGTAGCGGGTTGCCAGGTCTTCCCAGGTAAGGGAGTTGACGGCGTCGATGTAGAAGCGCTCCCAGAAGTCTCGATCCCGGGTCACACCTTTTATTGACTTGCGTATGACCAACTTGAGGAGTGACCGCATCCAGGGCATAGGGATCAGCCGGAGTACCCGGAGCCAGCGCCGGTTGGAGACTGCGCGCGCTGGTGAAGGCGGAACGGTACCGGTAAGAATCACCCGGGTCGTCCTCTCCGGGGAGTGGAGTAGGAAGGCCTGGGCGACGGTACCGCCAAACGAGCCCCCCATCAGAGCCGTTCGATCGATGCCTTCGGCGTCGAGAATGGCGGCCAGGCCTTCGAGCATCTCATCCAGGCCACCCACAACCGGATAGCTCACCATCACCAACCGGTAGCGGTCGGCCAGCTTTGGTGCGAGTCGAAAGTAGGCCTCACCGCCGCCAGCCGCTCCGGGCAATAGGAGCAGGCCTGTCTCGCCTGTTCCCAGGCTGATGTAGCGCCAGTCGGCCCCCCCCACATCGAGCCTCTTTGGTGGATGCTCGCGCATGAGGGTTTCGAGGCGACGCTGAAGATCGGATTCCGGACCGTGAATGGTAGTGGTCATCATGGATTCCCTCCAAATTTTCTGGTCACTCTATTATATATTTTGATATCCAAAACTTCAATATCGAGCACTTCCTCGGGGACTCCTACGCCGAGCGGCTCGACGACTATCAACGCATAGACATGAGAGTCTGCCGCACCACTACGAAACAACCTGCTGGCTACAGATCATGCCCTCCTTCGGAGTAGTGTGGGAATTCTGGTCTGGGCGCATGAAGCGGATGTAGGGGAGGCCCTCGTGGCCTCCCACCGCAAAATCTTTGGGAAAAGGCACCCTGCCTGCTAGAGTGCAGCGAAGCGAAACAACTGGAGAGGTGTTCGCCGGGAGGTACAGTTGTGGGTGCTGGATTCGCCACCACAAGCTGGAGCCAGGTCCTCACCGCACGGGACGGCTCCGGCACCGACGCCGGTAAAGCGATGGCTGCGCTTTGCGAGGCCTACTGGTATCCCCTCTACGCCTACATCCGCCGCCAGGGCCACGATCCCGATAGCGCCAGCGACCTCACCCAGGGTTACTTCGCCGAGCTCCTAGAAAAAGACTTCCTGCAGGATGTCGACCCCTCGGCCGGGCGCTTCCGCTCGTTTCTTCTGACCTCTCTCCAGCACTTTCTCTCCCATGAGCGGGACAAGACGCAGGCGCTCAAGCGGGGCGGCGGCACCCGCACTATCTCTCTCGATACCGAGGCCGCCGAGAAGCGATTCAACTACGAGCCGATGGACCAGCTCACCCCCGAGACGGTCTTTGAGCGTGGCTGGGCCCTGACAGTGCTGGAACTGACCCTCGAGCGCCTGCGGCGAGAGGCCACCGAGGGCGACGGCGGTCAGCAGTTCGAGCGCCTGAAGGTCTATATCACCGGTGAGGAGCCACGAATTCCGTACCGGGAGGCCGCCCAGGAGCTGAAAATGACCGAGGGTGCGGTCAAGATGGCGGTGCGGCGGCTACGCCAGCAGTTTGGCCGGATGTTGCGCGCCGAGATCGCCGAGACGGTGGCAGATCCACAGGAAGTCGACGACGAGCTCCGACACATGCTGATGGTTATCAGTCCCCAGCAAGCTCCTCCCGGCTAGCTGTCTGGCCTCTAATCCCTCAACCTCGCCCCTACCCACTAGGGTAGTGCTGTGCCCCACCCCGGTGGTCGTTGCCTCGGCTGAAGGCTCCCGGGTAGCGTGAAGTCGACTCTCGACAGGGCACGGCAGGGCTTTTGCCCTCTGCGGATCTAGGGACGTTGCTAAGTCTGCTTCGCCACGCCAGGCGTTACTTTTTCGGGCTATTTCGTCTTCCTTTATTGGATCCCGGAATAGACAGAAGATAACGAGCGGGTTCAATGTCCGATTGCCCACATTGCCGTGACTGCGGGACCCAGCTCTCCTATGGGCCCTGGGTCGAGGGTCTGTGCCCGCACTGTCTACTGGGGCTGGCGCTCGAGGAGTCGTCGTCGGCGGCCGAGGAGCTCGACGACCCCGAGAACCTGCCCACCCTCGAGTACCCCACCGAGACCCTCTCCTCCGGTCAGATCCTGGGTCAGCGCTACCAGATACGCTCGCTGCTGGGCCGCGGCGGGATGGGGGAGGTGTGGCGGGCCTACGACTTGAAGCTGCGGGTCGACGTGGCGCTCAAGGCGCTGCGGGTGGAGTTGTTGACAGACAAGCGAGCTCTTGACCTTTTGCGCCGCGAGGTGCGCACCGCCCGCGAGGTGATCTCGCCCAACGTCTGCCGGGTCTTCGACCTGGTGGAGCTCGATGGCCAGGAGCTGGTGTCGATGGAGTACATCGACGGCACGACACTGCTGGAGATTGTCAGATCGAGGGGCCCGTTGGAGCTCGCGGAGGCGCGGGAGATCGCCTCGCAGTTTCTGGTGGGGCTCGAAGCAATCCATCATGCCGGGCTGGTCCACCGGGACCTGAAACCCGAGAACGTCATGACCACCCTCTCGGGCCGAGTGGTGGTCATGGACTTTGGCATCGCCAAGGCCCTGGCCGACCCGAAGACAGGGACGGTGGCGGGGACCCCAGCCTATATGGCACCCGAGCAGATGCGGGGCGAAACGGTGGACGCCCGGGCCGATGTCTTCTCGGCCGGAGTGCTGCTGGCCGAAATGATCGCTCCGGAGGGGGTCCGCGATCGCGAGGCCCGGGAAGCAATCTGGCGTGGGCTCCATCGCTCACCACCCGAGCTGCCGGATACGCCGTGGGCCGCGGTGCTGGCGAAGGCGGTGGCGCAGCAGCCGGAGCAACGCTTCGCCAGCGCCTCGGTTCTGGCCCGGGCATTGGAGGAGGTGACCCTCAGGGTGGAGGGGGCGGAGGATGTAGATCCCTACCCGGGTCTGGCCTCCTTCACGCAAGAGGATGCCGAGTACTTCTTTGGCCGCGAGCTGGAAGTGGAGGCGATGTGGAAAAAGCTGCGGCGGCCGCATCTGCTGGCACTGATCGGGCCGTCGGGAGCGGGTAAGAGCTCGTTCCTGCGCGCCGGGCTGCTACCGGCCATGCCGTTGGATTGGAGGGTCGTGATCTGCGCGCCGGGCAGCCGACCCTACGCCGCTCTGGCGCAGAGCCTGGCCGGCGAGCTCGCCGGTGACGTCGACGCCATCCGCCAGCTCCCCGACTTCGATCAACCCGATGTCGCGGTGTCCCTGGTGGCCGAGTGGCGCCGCCGCCACAAGCACGCGTTGGTGATCGTCGATCAGTTCGAGGAGCTGTTTACGCTCAACCCGCCGGAGGTGCAGGAGCGGTTCACCGAGCTGCTGGGGAGACTGGCGTTGGAAGCGGATGCCCATGTGCTGCTGTCGATGCGGGACGACTTCCTGTTCTACTGCTCGGGGCAGCCGGCTCTGGCTCCGATCTTCTCCGAGCTCACCCCGCTGCGGCCCCCCACCGGTGCGGCGCTGCGTCGGGCGGTGGTGCAGCCGGCCTTGAAGTGCGGCTACCGATTCGAGGACGAGGAGCTGGTGGAGGAGATCCTGACCGAGGTCGAGGGTGAGCGGGGTGCGTTGCCGATGCTCGCCTTTGCGGCAGCGAGGCTATGGGACCACCGGGATCGGGATCAGGGTCTGCTGACCCGCGAGGCCTACGAGTACATCGGTGGCGTCGGCGGCGCCCTGGCGCAACACGCCGAGGCGACGCTGGAACGGATCGGTTCGGATCGCATACCGATAGTCCGCGAGCTCTTCCGCAACCTGGTCACCGCCCAGGGCACACGAGCGGCCAGGGACCGCGAAGAATTGTTATCAGTCTTCGAAGGGGGGGAAGGGGAAACGAAGCGGCCGGCCTCCGTGCCGGCCGGGGCGGGGGGTGGCATCGGTGACCGCGAAGCAGCTGCCCAGGTCCTCGACACCCTGATCGACGCCCGCCTCCTCACCTCCTACGAGGTGTCGCTAGCAGAAGACGAAGACACCGGCCACCAGAAAATCGAGATCATCCACGAGTCACTACTCTCCGCCTGGCCTCGTCTCGTCCGCTGGCAGACCCAGGACGCCGACAGCGCCCAGCTCCGTGATCAGATCCGGCTGGCCGCGCAGATGTGGGAGGAGCGCCAACGATCCACGGATCTCCTCTGGACCGGCACCGCCTTCCGCGAGTTCCAACTCTGGCGCGAGCGCTACCCCGGGGGTCTGAGTGAGATGGAGGACGACTTCGCCCGGGAGATGGAAGCTCACGCCCACCGGCGGAGGAGGAGACGCCGATTCGCCATGGCCGCGGTCATCACCCTCGCCCTGGGCGTCGCTGGCGTCACCAGCTCCCTCTGGCAGCGCAGCGAGACGGCGCGCAAGCTGGCCACGACGGCCGAGCAACAAGCTCGCGAGGAGGCCCTCAGGGCCGAGGCGTCAAAGCTGCTGGCGCTGGCGCAGCTCCGGCGCGAGGAGGACCCGACCGAGGCCCTCGCCTACACTACGGCGAGCCTCGAGCTGGCCGACACAGAGGAGGCGCGTATCTTCGCGATGCGGCTCCTCTGGGAGGCGCCGCCGGCTCTCGAGCTGGTGGGTGGCGGGCAGGTGCCGCGCTTCAGCCCCGATGGGAGCCGCCTCGCGGCTGGAGGGCACACGGAGGAAGTCAAAGTCTGGACGGTGGAAG
>Ga0255057_10001326_pt1 | contig 14022 bp, 13 predicted proteins | sample Cases_109_6_MG_FD_189022 | JGI IMG/M metagenome (GOLD analysis project Ga0255057, IMG submission 189022) | Seawater microbial communities from Amundsen Gulf, Northwest Territories, Canada - Cases_109_6 | ecosystem: Environmental > Aquatic > Marine > Gulf | place: Canada: Northwest Territories... | reverse complement strand
CTGGGACAACGGCGCCGATGGCGACTTGAAGCTTCCGTTCATCGTCTTTTGGCTCATCGCGGGAGCGACCTTTTTTACGCTCCGGTTCGGCTTCATCAACATCCGAGCATTCCGGCATGCCTTGGCCGTGACAGCCGGACACTATGACAAGGCTGGCGACCCCGGCGAAGTCACACATTTTCAAGCGCTCTCATCGGCGCTTTCCGCGACCGTGGGCCTCGGCAACATCGCGGGCGTTGCCGTCGCAGTCGCGGTGGGCGGCCCGGGTGCCGTCTTTTGGATGATCGTGGCGGGGTTCTTCGGGATGTCGTCAAAGTTCGCCGAAGTTACCCTCGGTCAGCTTTACCGGGAGACCAGCGCCGACGGGCACATCCTCGGAGGCCCGATGCGTTACCTGCAGCGCGGCCTCACCGAAACGGGCCTCCCTCGCCTCGGGCGTTTCCTAGCCGTTCTGTTCGCCGTGATGTGCATCGGCGGAAGCCTGGGCGGGGGCAACATGTTCCAGGCGAACCAGAGCTACGCACAGGTCGCGTTCGTGGTGCCTGCCCTGGACAATGCTTGGGGAGCGCTTGTTTATGGCGTAGTCCTCGCGACGCTCGTGGGCCTGGTGATCATCGGCGGCATCCGACGGATCGGGCGCGTGGCGAGCATCGTCGTCCCCGCGATGGTTGGGATTTATCTCACTGCCGGGCTGTTCATCATCATCACCAACGCGGACCAAGTCGGCCCTGCGGTTGGGAAGATCTTCGGCGAAGCTTTCGACCCGCGTGCGGGATTGGGGGGCTTGTTGGGCGTGTTGGTCACCGGCTTCCGCCGCGCGGCGTTCTCGAACGAAGCAGGGGTCGGATCGGCTTCGATCGCACACTCGGCGGCCGCCACCAACGAGCCCGTTCGCGAGGGTGTCGTCGCTCTTCTCGAGCCATTCATCGACACCATCGTCGTGTGCACGATGACCGGGTTGGTGGTCGTGCTAACAGGAGCCTACGAGGGCGGAACGGAAGAAGGCGTCCTGATGACGTCCAAGGCGTTCGCCACGGTCCTGCCCTGGTTCCCCAAGGTCTTGAGCTTGGCCGTATTCCTGTTTGCGTTCTCTACGATGATTTCGTGGAGCTACTACGGCGAGCGCTGCTGGACGTCCCTCTTCGGTGCCCGGACCTCGATCGTCTACAAGGTCATCTTCCTCTTGTGCGTGGTGCTCGGCTCCGTGCTCAAGCTCGGGAACGTCATCGATTTTTCGGACTTGATGATCCTGGGCATGGCATTTCCGAACATCCTTGGAGTCTACATCCTGAGCGGTAAGGTCAGCCGCGAGCTCAAGAGTTACTGGACCCGCTACCGCACCGGCCAGATGCAGCCGGAACGCTAACTGCTAAGCTCGATCCATGTCGGAGTTTGCTGCGCGACGAAAACGACTCCTCGAGGCCATCGGGGACGGCATCGCGTTGTTTCCGTCGGCACCGACGGCGATCCGAAATCGAGATATCGAGCACAGCTATCGACAGGATAGTGACTTCTTTTATCTCACCGGCTTCGAGGAGCCGGAGAGCGCCCTGGTGCTGACCAACCAGCACGAAGAGCACGGGGAAATCTTGTTCGTGCGCCCCCGGAAGCGCGACCGGGAAATCTGGGACGGGCCACGCGCGGGGGTCGAAGGGGCCGTCGAGGACTTCGGGATGGATGTCGCGTTCCCCATCGAAGAGCTTCCGAAGCACCTTCCGGACTACCTTGGAAACGTCGAGCGGCTTCACTACCGACTCGCGCAAAACGACGCCGCGGACGCCAAGCTCTTCGATTGCTTGAACCTCCTCCGGCGTGGCAGCCGTCGAGGCGTGACGGCACCGCAAGCCATCATCGACTCTTCAGCTCACCTTCATGAAATGCGCCTCCGAAAGAGCGAGAAAGAGCTCGACACCATGCGCAAGGCCGCGTCGATCACCAGAGAAGCGCACCTTCGCGCCATGCAGATCGCACGCCCCGGCGTACACGAGTACGAGATCGATGCCGAGCTACTTCACGTGTTTCGCAAACACGGGAGCAAGCGCGCAGCTTACGACAGCATCGTCGGCTCTGGGCCCAATGCGACCATCCTGCACTACCGTGCGGGCAATCGCGTGATGAACGACGGCGAGCTCGTGTTGATCGATGCAGGGTGCGAGTACGACTACTACGCGAGTGACGTCACGCGGACATTCCCAGTGAACGGCACGTTCTCCGACGAACAACGCGCGATCTACGAGCTCGTGCTCACCGCACAGAAGGCCGCGATCAACGCTGTGGCGCCTGGGGTGTCCCTTGAGGAGCTTCACACGGGCGCAGTCCGAACGATCACCGAGGGCCTGATCGCCATCGATCTCCTCGAGGGCGACGTCGATACCCTCATCGAAGAGAAAAAGTACGAGCCGTTCTACATGCATCGAACCTCGCATTGGCTCGGCATGGATGTCCACGACGTCGGCCGGTACTTCGTTGACGGGGAGCACCGGAAGCTCGAGCCGGGGTTCGTGTTGACGGTGGAGCCTGGCATCTACATCGCCGCCGACAACGAGAACGTCGAGGAACGCTGGCGCGGCATCGGGGTTCGCATCGAAGACGACATAGCGGTCACGGCATCGGGCTTCGATGTGCTGACCGCGGACATTCCGAAAGAGGTCGACGAAGTCGAGAAGGCTTGCGCGTGACAGAGCACCTCACCATTGCTTTCGTGGGCGCCGGCAACATGGCGGGCGCATTGATCCGAGGCTTGATCGGTACGACGACGATCCCCTCGACACACATCATCGCAGCCGACCCAGACCAGGCCCGCCTGGATCTCCTCGAGTCGGACCTCGCGATTCGCGTCACACAGAGCAATGACGCAGCCGTCAAGAGTGCGAATGTCGTCGTGCTGGCGACCAAGCCCCAGGTGTTTGGTCAGGTGCTGCCCAGTCTGTCTTCTTCACTGCAACCGGGGACGCGCGTCATCTCGATCGCCGCCGGGATTTCGACTCGAATCATTGAAAGGATGCTTCCGGACCGCACGCACGTCGTGCGCGCCATGCCGAACACGCCCGCCCTCGTGGGTGCGGGCGCAACCGCGGTTGCAGGTGGAGCACACGCGACCGACCAAGACCTGGCGCTCGCCCAGAGGCTCTTCGAAAGTGTCGGTATCGTCGTGCAAGTGCCCGAATCGCAAATCGACGCGGTAACCGGGGTGAGCGGCTCGGGTCCAGCGTATGTGTTCGCGATGATCGAAGCCTTGCGAGACGCCGGCACACGGGAAGGGCTTCCCGAGGCGACCGCTCTTCAGCTCGCTTCGCAGACCGTCCTCGGCGCCGCACGCCTCCTCCTCGAACGCGGAGAGGCTCCCGAGACGCTTCGACAAGAGGTGACAAGCCCGGGTGGGACTACTCTGGCCGGCCTTCAAGCCCTCGATGCCCAAGGCTTTCGCGACGCGGTACTCGGCGCGGTCCGAGCGGCCACGCGGCGCTCAACCGAGCTCGGCAAGATGGCCGAAGGCTCAAAAGACTAAGCACAGCTCAACTGCGCTCGCCGAAGAGCGCGGTCCCGATCCGCAGCATCGTCGCGCCCTCGGACACCGCTTGTTCGAGGTCGTGAGTCATTCCCATCGACAGGGTCCCGAGGCCCTGGTCCTCGGCAAGACGCCGTAACGCTGCAAAGGACGGCCGCGCATCTTCGGGATCGTCGAAGTGCGGAGCGATCATCATCAGACCCTGAAGCGCGACGCCCGGAAGTTGCCGCACTCCCTCCACGAGGGCCGGCACCTCTTGGGGCCTGCATCCCGATTTCTGGGTTTCCCCTCCCACGTTGACCTGAATCAGGACTTCGGTCGTGTACCCGCCCGCCTCGGCGCGTGCCGAGAGAGCCTCGGCGAGTCGAATCGAATCGAGGGTGTCGACGCTCGCTCGGGCGCGCTCGACCAATTTGATCTTGTTTCGCTGAAGATGACCGATGAAGCGCCACCGGAGCTCTGGAAGATCGCAGAGGGCGGCGGCCTTTTTTTCGAGCTCCTGTGCGTAGTTCTCCCCGAACACGCGGAGGCCCGCATCGTAGGCCGCACGAACGCATTCCTCGGGGTGTGCTTTCGACACGGCGACGAACTCGACCGAGCTTGGATCCCGCCCCGCACGATCGCAGGCGCGCTCGATGCGCTCCCGAACGCGATCGATATTGCCCGCGATATCGAGACTCAAGGCCATTGGTCCAACGCGCCGTGCTCGAGGAGCAGTCGAACCACCTCGGCAGCCGGCAACCCCACGACGTTGGTGTACGATCCTTCGAGCCGTGTGACAAAGCCGCTCGCCACCCCCTGCACCCCGTATGCGCCCGCCTTGTCGCGACCCTCCCCGGTCGCCACGTAGCGACGGAGCTCGTCGAGATCAGCGTCGCGGAACCACACACGCGTTTCGACGACGTGACACTCGAGCACACCTTGGCCAGCCTTCCCGAGGGCCACCGCCGTACGCACGATGTGATCGCGCCCAACCAAGAGTCCAAGCATCCGAAGCGCATCGCCGTCATCGACTGGCTGGCCCAAGCGTTCGCCCTCGACGCAGACCACGGTGTCGGCAGCAAGGACGAATACCCCTGCATCGTCAATGGCGTCGAGCGCGTCTGTGAGCTTCACAAGTGCCGCCGCGCGCACGAACGCGGTGTCGTCTTCCACGACCAACGCGCTTTCGTCTGCCCCACTCGGACGCACCTCGAACGCGATCCCCAACGTCTCTAGAATCTCTGCACGGCGCGGAGAGGCAGATGCCAAGACGAGCCGACGCGGGCTCACGCTTTGGCCTCGAGATGTGCGCGATAACGACGCAAGTAGCTCTGGCTCACTTGCTCGGGGTCGAGCTTCAGACATTTCGCAAACTCGGTAACGAAGCCGCGCACGTACACCGCGGCCGGAAGCTCGTCGAACTCGTCTGCTTCGATACATCGAAGGTAGTTGGTGCCGACCTTGGTGCGTTCGCTGATCTGTTCGAGGCCCGTGCCCTGCGACTCCCGCACCGCACGAAGCAACGCCCCCGAAAACTCCGTATCCGGCGTGATCGTCGGCGCAGGCGGAAGCTCCCCAGGTGGAATAGCCCTTTCTTGGGCGCGGGGTTCGGCCTCCGGTGCCTCTGGGAAAACAGAGATCTCGTATGGTCGCCGGCGCGCCGGGTCGAGAAGGACGTCATAGGCCTCGTCGACCCGCGCCCGCGCTGCCTCGAGCCCCTCCTGATCGAAGAGGCCGAAGGTCACGATGTTGTCCTGATCGAACACAGCACACATCCGTTTGTACGCGCGGCGAATTTCCTCGTCGCTGGCGCCGCGTTCGACTTCGAGCACGCCGTAGTGGGAGTTGCCCGGCACTTCGCGCCACGGTGTGCGGTCTCGGCGACTCCCCTGCGCAGCAAAGAGTCGACGTGCGATTTTTTCGATGTTGCGGCTCGCACGACTTCCCGGACTTTCGAGAAGCAGGGGCCGACGCTTGCGCGAGGTCGTCCGCACCGCGTCGTCGTGTTCCACGTAGCCGAGGTACTTCAGATGCACTCCGAAGCGACGGCGTACGGCAACTCCGACTTGATCGCCGAGGTCGAGGTCGGCGCGAAGGCGCGCCTGGTTTACGATGAACGAAAACTCGAAGGCATTCATCTGATGGCGAAGCTCGTGACCGAGCGCCGGGGACTCGCGTTGCACCAAAGCCGCGATGTCGACTGGAATCGGCGCGTGGCCAGCCTTGGCAAAGGCGGCATGAAGCACACTTTGATCATCTTCGTCCTCGACATTGTCGAGCGCGATCTGGGCAAATGCTTTTCGAGCGAGCCTGTAGAGGCCCGTTATCGCGTTGGGCTCCGGCATCGTGACGACAAGGCGATGCTCTGCATTGCACCAAAACCGCACCGCCGCGTCGGTCGCGGTCGAACCCAGGTCGACCACTGCAAAGTCCACATCCTGTTTCGCGAGTCGACTCTGCAGCTCTCGAAGCGAGCTGCGTCGACCACTGCCGCGGTGTGGCTCGCTGAGGCCGGCGTCCACAAGATCAAGCCCCGGAACGGGGCCCTCAATCGGGTCGCGCCCGGGCAACGTGTTGACCAGCTCCGCGTCGAGCTCCGTGCCGGCGAACAAACTCTCATCTTCGGCGCCGAATGCAGGGGCTGGCGCAATGTAGGGCGCAACCCGCGGCCCTACCCCCAAGGTGGCATCAAGATCTGAGCCCGCGGGGTCGGCGTCGACGGCCAAGACACGCTTCCCGATGGTGGCCAGGTAGATCGCCAGGTTGGCGCTGAACAAGGACGTGCCGACGCCGCCTTTGGCCCCGAGAATGGCGATCGTGGTCGGGCCCATCGAAGCGCTCTTACCAACCTGCAGATCATCGCGCAACGAAAGCCACTACGGCACTCAGTCTTCGGCGTCTCCAGCAGAGGGGAGGGGAAACGGGTAAAACCGAGGACGTCGGTCGCAGTCGGCAACCTCTTCGATCCCGGTCACCTCGGCTTCGACGGCTGGCTCGGCCGCACGCCACCGGTCTCCGCTGCCGGGCCGTCTGCCTGTGGTCTTGATACGCACCCGTCCAATCGGGGCGCTCATCCGGGGTTGGGTTGCCATTGCTGTCCTGGCTCGTGCAAGCCAGTTTTAACACTAATGGATGATTCCGGGACAAGCACAACTCGGGAGCACTTCTTTGAAAGGACTGGTAGATTCGCCCGGCGTCGTGGGGTCGAACGGTCGGGAAGAAGTCGTCGAGGGCGTAGTCGAGGATGTCCTCTTTCGCAGTGATGACGGGCGTTTCACGGTAATTCGACTCGCTGTCGACGGCGACGCCCCCGACGCACACCGGCGAACCGCGGTTGGAGACCTAGGAGAGATCGCACCGGGAGAGAACGTCCGCCTCGTGGGCCGCTGGACCCAGCACGCCGTGTATGGGCCCCGCTTCCGTGTGACCTCCTTCACACCAACCATCCCTTCCACGGAGCAGGGCGTGGCCCGCTACCTCGGATCGGGGCTGATCCCGGGCATCGGGCCTGCCCTGGCGACCCGTCTCGTCGAGCGGTTCGGGCCGGACACCCTAGACGTCATCGCGACCCAATCCGTGCGACTTCGCGAGGTCCCCGGGATCGGCCGCCAACGCGCCCAATCGATCGCCGAAGCGGTACGACAGCGCCGCGTGGAGGCGGAGACGATGAGCTTTCTCCATGCGCTCGGGATGGGCCCCGCCACTGCACGTGACATCGTGCGGAAGTACGGCACCGACGCGCCGCGCATCGTCCGCGACGACCCGTACATCGTGGCTGAGCAGATTCGAGGCATCGGTTTTCGCACCGCCGATCGGATCGCAGAAGCGCTCGGAATAGCAGGCGACGACATCCGCAGGGTGCAGGGCGGCGTCCTTCACCTGATCGGCAAGGCTGTCGACGAAGGACACGTGTTCGCGACGCACCAACAACTCCACGATGGCCTCGAGCAACTCGACGTGCCGTCAGACGCCCTCGGCGAAGCCTTGTTGCAGCTGCGCGCGCGCGATTTGATCGTCGTCGAGGACGATGCGGTGTACCCACCCCTCCTCTATCGCGCCGAGCGCCTCGTTGCCGATGCATTGGCCGAGCTCGCGAACCGTCCAAAAATGACACATCCGCTCAAGACCTACGACGAGAGCCTCAGCGACACGCAACGAAGCGCCGTCGAAGCATCGGTCGGAACCCATCTTCTCGTGCTCACCGGCGGCCCCGGGACCGGTAAAACGACCACGGTACGCGCCATCGTGCGAGCGCACGAAGCGTTGGAACGCCGCGTGGCGTTGTGTGCGCCAACCGGCCGCGCGGCGAAACGACTTTCCGAAGCCGCAGGGATCGAAGCCAAGACGATCCACCGCCTCCTCGAATGGAACCCGGCCACCGGACGCTTCAATCGCGACCAACGAACGCCGATCGACGCAGAGCTGATCTTGGTCGACGAGGCATCGATGCTCGACATCCGACTCGCCTCCCAACTCTTGGCTGCGATTCCTCCCTCTTCCACAGTGGTTCTCGTGGGCGATGTCGATCAACTCCCGCCGGTCGGTCCAGGCCAACCGTTGCGCGACCTGATCGCATCGAAGATCTGTACGACCGTTCGGCTCCACGAAGTCTTTCGGCAGGCTCAGCAGAGCGCCATCGTCCGCGGCGCTCATGCGGTGCTGCAGGGCAACATGCCGGAGCCGACGCCGACGGGGATGCGAGGCGATGGCGACCTCTTCCTGATCCCCGCGAGCGATCCCGAAACGATCACCGATCGGCTGGTGCAGGCGCTCAAACGCATGTCGGTAGCCTACGGTTTCGACCCGCTTGCCGATGTCCAAGTCATGACACCCATGCGCAGGGGCCCGCTCGGCACGCACAGGCTCAACGAGGTTCTGCAAGACGCGTTCAATCCCACGAAGCAGGACACCGCAACCCCGACGGCGTTCCGACCGGGAGACAAAGTCATGCAACTACGCAACGACTACGACAAGGAAGTCTACAACGGTGACCTCGGAGAAGTGAGACGGATCGAAGGCGGAATCACGTATGTCATATTGGACGGCCGCGAGGTTCAGTATAAGGCCGACGAGCTCGACGCGATCTCGCTCGCATATGCCTGTACCATTCACAAGGTCCAAGGGAGCGAGTTCCCAGCTGCGGTCATCGTGCTGCACAACGCCCACTACGTGCTGCTCAACCGAGCGCTCTTCTACACCGCCCTCACCCGCGCCAAAAAACTCGTCGTCCTGGTCGGCGCCCCGAGCGCCATGGCCCGCGCCGCCCGTAATGCGCTGAGCTACGAGACCAACTCGAAGCTGCTCGGGCGGCTTCATGCGCTCGTGCGCGGTTGATCATCAAAAGCGCGCATCACCGCGTCATGGAAGGGGGGACGAAATCTCCGTATCGCCGCGTTGTCATCGGAGACGGCGACGCGATTGCTGAGGAGGACGGCCACCAACTGCCGCCGAGGGTCGCACCAGATCGAGGTCCCGGTGAAGCCGAGGTGCCCGAACGCCTCCGCGTCGATCAACGAGCCTGCGGCGCTTCCCTCTTCCGCTTTGCCATCCCACCCGAGCCGATGCGTGCCACCCGAGCGCACCAGGGTGGCGTGTTGAACCAGCTCTTCGTCGAGCCCGCCGAGTCGACCGTGTAGCGCGCTGATCTGCGCCGCCCCAAATCTCGCAACTGCACGAGCGGACCCGAACATCCCGGCATGCCCTGCCACCCCGCCGAGCGCCGCGCAGTTGTCGTCGTGCACTTCGCCCCGAAGCTCGCGCTGGCGCCAGGCTGACCTTCCCGTCGGCGCGCAGCGTGTCTTCCACGCCTCATCGTCGCGCACAGCGCCGAAGAAAACTTCGTCGTCGATGCCGAGCGGCGCAGACACCTCACGACTGACCAAATCCTGGAGTGGCGCACCCGCCGCTCTCTCGAGCGCGAACCCCGCAAGAATGTACCCGAGGTCGCTATAGACCGAGCTCCCGACCGTGCCTTGATCCCAATACGGTAAGAGTTCGGCCAACACCCTTGCACGCGCCGCCTCGCTCCCGAGCCCGAACCGCAGCGACTCGTAGAACGGCACCCATGCCTCGAGCCCCGAGCGGTGGCTGAACACCTCTTCCCAAATGCGCTCCCCGATCGGCAAGCCCTGCGCTTCCGGAATCAGGTCGGTAATCGATGCGTCGAAGGCCAACGTCCCGGACTGATGGAGCCGAAGCGCCGTGGTGGCGATCCAGGGCTTGGTCAAGGATGCCAGGTCGTAAACCGTATCGATCGCGACGGGTCCGAGGTTTTTTTCGAGCTGGCCCGCACAGACCTCGACGTAGGTCCAAGCCCCGCCTTCCCACATGCCAACACAGGCGCTCGCGCCCGGGAAGACCCCCTCCGAACATCCCACCTCGAGCTGCTCCCGAAGCGCGCGCTCGATGCGCATCGACACATCGTCCGCCACAACCGGTGTCTACCCAATCGGGAGTCGATGGTCTACAGGAACCCGAGCGTGACCAAGCTTCCTTACCTCACCCCGGATATCGCCCCCGTCGAGGCCGAGCTCCGCGCAGCGCCAGAGGACTTCGAAGTCGAAGAGGTGCCTGCCTACGCTCCCGCTGGCACCGGCGATCACGTCTTCGCCTTCATCGAAAAACGCGATCTGACGACACGTCAAGCGCTGCGCCAGATCTGCGAGCAGGTCGGCGCGGACCTCGATAGCGCCGGTTGGGCGGGGCTCAAAGACCGTCACGCAGTCACGCGTCAATGGGTGAGCCTCTTCAACGTGGCGCCCGAGCGATTGCTCGAGCTCGAGCTCGAAGGTCTTCGCGTCCTAGAAGCCGTCCGACACCCGCACAAGCTCCGCACGGGCCACCTCCACGGAAACCGTTTCCGAATCCGGCTTCGCAAAGTCGACCCCACGGGAATCGAACGGCTGCGTGAGGTGTTGAGTCAGATCGAGACGGTGGGGCTTCCCAACTACTACGGCGAGCAACGGTTTGGTCGCGGCGGCGACAATGCCGACCGTGCGCTTCGATGGGTGCTCGGCGAAAGCCGCCCACCACGTAAGGCGTTCAACCGAAAGCTCGAAATGTCGGCGCTTCAATCCGAGCTCTTCAATCGATGCGTCGCGGAACGCGTGGCAGACACCGCGCTCGGCCGCGTGTATCCAGGCGATCTCATGAAGCGCCACGACAGCGGTGGACTGTTCGCCGTCCAGGACGACCTAGAAGAAGCACAGGCCCGTGCGGACCGACGAGAGATCAGCCCGACCGGTCCGATCTTTGGCACCAAGATGCGCTGGCCCGAAGGCGAGGCGCGCACGCGCGAAGAAGCGCTCCTCGGAAGCGTCGGATTAACCCTCGAACACCTGGCGAAGTGGAAGCGCGTGGCCCCCGGCACGCGACGATTCGTCCGCGTTTCAGTCTCGAAAATCGGCGTGACTGTGAGTGACAATACGGTGGATCTAGATTTCACCCTACCCGCGGGCACGTATGCCACCATATTGGTTCGCGAGATTCGCAAGCGGGATGCATAAACGCCCAAGACCAGCTAAGAAGCGCCCTCCCAAGCGAGGAAACATATGATCGACATTCAGCAAAGACTCACAGCCTTCGCCATGCTTGGCGCCACGTGGGTCATGTGGCTTCTGATATTCCTTTCCGTCATCGGCGTGGCCATCATCTTCGAGCGCGTCTACTACTTCTATTCGTCCCGCGAAGACGTGCGAAAACTTCAAGAAGACCTGCGGCTGCTCCTCGCCAAGAACGACCTCGCGGGGGCTCGCGAGCGACTCGCACAGTCGAAATCGTTTCAAGCGAAGATCGTCTATTCAGGCATCGAGGTCGCCGACGACGGCGCCGATGCAGTAGCCGAACGCTTGGCGGGTGCCACTTCCGTGGCGCGCACGCAGATGGAGCGCAATCTCGGGTTCCTCGGTACGGTCGGCAACAACGCCCCCTTCGTCGGTCTGCTCGGCACCGTCATCGGCGTCATCCGCGCTTTCCATGCGCTCGACGAGAGTGCAGGCAAGGTGACCAGCGGATTGATGGCCGAGGTCGGCGAGGCATTGGTCGCTACCGCGATCGGTCTTCTAGTCGCACTCCCTGCGGTCGCCTTTTTCAACTTCTTCCAACGACTCATTCGCTACCGCCTGACTTGGGCGGATGCGCTCGGCCGTGACCTGATGGCTTACCTCAAGGGCGTGGCCCACCGGGAGAGAGGCTGAGCGTGGCTGGCAGCGCCCGACCGGGAGATGACGACGATCTGATCACAGACATCAACGTCACGCCGTTGGTCGACGTCGTGTTGGTGCTTCTGATCATCCTCATGGTAACGGCGACCGCCATCGTCTCGAAGACGATTCCGATGGAGCTCCCAAAGGCCGCCACGGGCGAGCAAACGCCCTCCACCTTGGCCGTGTCGATCGATCACAACGGGCAGGTCTTCTTAGATATGATTCCCGTCAACAACGAAGAGCTGAGAGCACGAGTCCGAGCAGCCAAGGAAACCAACGAGGATCTGCGCGCGGTCATCGCAGCCGACGGCCGAATCGAGCACGCAAAGGTCGTCCAGATCATCGATATTTTGCGTCAGGAGCGGGTCACCAAGTTCGCGATCAATGTGCGACCCGAGGAGATCGGACGCTAAGACCGGAGTTCGATGACCGCGATGGCGACAGGGTTCGGCAACGCCACCAACTGGGCCTTCGAAGCCACGTGGGTCGTCCTGGCAATCCTCACGCATGCGGCACTCCTCGGAGGAATGCCGAATCCGCCCGACGGGCCGGGGATGGTCGCGCCGAGCGATGCCGTCGACGTCTCGTTCATCGAAGAAGAGATCGAAGAGCCCGAGCCCGAAGAGCCGGAAGAACCCGACCCGGAGGAGCCAGAAGAGGTGAAGCCGCCTCCGAAGCCCAAAACCTTCAAGGCCCCGAAAGGACCACCAAAGGCTCCGGAAGAGCCGCCGGCCGCTGCACAGGAAACGCCGGTCGCGTTCGACAACCTGGTTCTGACCAACGATGGCGACGGCGACTCGTCCTGGGCGATCGAGCAAGCGTCCGGCAAGAGTGTCGAAGGACCGATCGGAAGCCCGAACGCGGCGGTCACCGGGCGGAGCAAGATCGGTGTCGTAGGGGGGGTCATCGGGGGGACCGGCATCGGGGTGGTCATCGACGTGGGCGACCTATCAAGGCAACCAATTCCGCCAGCTTTGAAGCGAAAACTAGAACGTCTCTACCCCAAGAAAGCGCTCGCCGAGGGGGTCGAGGGCAAAGCGGTGATTCGACTGCAGATCGGCCCGAATGGCTTGCCCGCCAAGATTCGTGTGATCTCCGAGGACCCGACGGGATACGAGCTCGGCGAAGCCTGCGTCAAGGCGCTCAAGGGCGAGACTTGGCAACCCCCGCTCGGCAAGGACGGTAAAGCCGTCACCACGCGCATCACCTACCGATGCGGCTTCGAAATTCGGTACTGATTCGCCCACTCCCGGCACTTTCTTTGACCCGTCCGAGGGCGCGACGGTACCTCTTCGGGCATGCGGTGGATGCTCCTCGCCCTGCTCTCGCTTTTGCTCGGCTGCTGGCCTCAAGGGGGCGATGAGCTCCCCGGTGAGTTGATCGGTCAATTCGAAGTGGTCGGGTTGATGGTCGAGCAGAGCTGTGGTGTGGCGATTCCAGCGCAAGACCCGCTCAACCTTGCGTTCGAGCTACGCCTCGAGGAGAACGGCCGGGCCTTCTATCGCCAGCCGAGCGGCGCAACCTTCGCCGGCACCGGGTCCGACGGAGAGTACACCTTCAAGGTGAGTAACAGCTGGATGGTGGTCCAGCCCGATCGCTTCCGCGGATTCATCGGATGCTCGGTCACCCAACGCGACATCTTTACCTTCATCATCGAAGAGCCCGAGGTCGATCCGGAAACCGACGCCGGAGTCGACGAGGAAGAGACCGACGCGGGCCTCGACATGGAAGAGGTGGACGGTGGGATCGACATGGAAGAGACCGACGGGGGAGAGGCCGCAATCGACCCAACCCTGGTGAAGCTGACCGGCTCACAAAGCACCGACATCACTCCACTCACCGGCTCAGACTGCCGCCCCGCCGTCGCCGCCCTGGGCGGCCCGTTCCTCGCACTACCTTGCCGAGTTGAGTACGTGCTGACGGGCAACGGGATCTAACGCCGTCACCAGTGCCAGGCCCCGTGGCGACGAAGTCGCTTTACGGGGTGGCGCTGTTTACTGTGCCGGATTCGTGGGAAGCAGTCGGGGCGCAAGGCCCTTCCGCAGCAGCGATCCCCACATCGGGATCGCCAGCGACCGTGGGGTGAGCGCAGCCATGAGGCGATTCATGAGGCCGGGCACGCGCGAGCGCTTCTTGGCGACCAACGCGGTCAACCCTTCGCGCACCACATCGCTGACCTCCATCGGTGGCAGCGGCATCACGCTGAAGTCGACGTCATCGCGCTCGAGGAGCCCCGGCGTTTTGGTCGGGCCGGGCACCAGGACCGAGACATCGATACCGAGGGGCCCGAGCTCGCTATGGAGGGCTTCGCCTAGGTTCAAAATGTAC
>Ga0255057_10001325_pt1 | contig 14024 bp, 10 predicted proteins | sample Cases_109_6_MG_FD_189022 | JGI IMG/M metagenome (GOLD analysis project Ga0255057, IMG submission 189022) | Seawater microbial communities from Amundsen Gulf, Northwest Territories, Canada - Cases_109_6 | ecosystem: Environmental > Aquatic > Marine > Gulf | place: Canada: Northwest Territories... | reverse complement strand
CAGTTCGTCGGCGCGCTTGTCGACCATAGTGTCGAGGCCGACCCTTTCGAGCAGTCTAAAGGCCTCGTCGATGGCGCTCTGGGGAAAGCGCCGCAGCCAGCTTTTCCAGAATCCGACGTAGCCGAGCTGGCCTGAGAGCACGTTCTCCATGACCGAGAGCCGCTCGACCAGGGCGTACTCCTGAAAGATCATACCCATGCGGCGGCGCGCCCGGCGCAGCGCCCCGGCGCCCAGGCTGGTCAGCTCCTCCTGGCCCAGCAGGACGCGGCCGCTGCTCGGCTCGACCAGCCGGTTGACGCAGCGTATGAGCGTCGACTTGCCGGCGCCCGAGGGACCGATCAAGGCCATGACCTGGCCGGCCGGGACTTCCAGGTCGATACCCCTGAGCGCCTCGTCGCCAGTGGGATAGCGCTTGACCAGTTTTTCCAGGCCCAGCATCGCCCCCTCTCAGCCGCCGAGATGAGCTTGTTCAGCCGCGGCCCCGCCAGGGGGCCGCGGCCTCTGCCTCGGGGCTCACTTGCAGTCGTAGGAAACGTCGTTGGCCGCGTCGATCTTGCGGATCACGTCCCAGTGCTCCTGGTAGGTGATCGGGATGAACTGGCCCTCGCCGTTCTTCTCGAACTCCTCCTTGAGGGTGGTGCCCTCCCATACGAAGGTCTCGAAGGACTCGCGGATCTTCTGCTGCAGCTCCGGCGTCAGGTTGTAGGCGTGGCCGTAGCCGGTCGTCGGAAAGGTCTGCGACTTGTAAAGCACCTTGAGGTCCTCTTCCTTGACCACCTCGCGCTTGATCATGCGGATCTTGACGCTGTTGGCGATCGAGGCGGCGTCATAGTCCTTGTTGGCGACGCCGAGGATCGAGTTGTCGTGCTTGCCGGAAAAGGTCGGCGTGAAATCGCGATCGGCGATCATGTCGAACTCGCTCTTCAAGAGGGCCGAGGGCGCCTTGAAGCCGGAGTTCGAGGTCGGCGAGGTGAAGGCCAGGGTGCGGCCCTTGATGTCCTCGACGCTGTTGATACCGCTGTCCGGGTGGGTGAGGATCTCCATCTCGTAGCCGAAGCTGCCGTCCAGGCTGGCCATGATGGTGAAGGGCACGAAGCCGGCGCAGTTGACGGCCAAGGGATTGGAGCCGGTATTGAAGCCGGCGACGTGCAGCCGGCCGGAGCGCATGGCCTCGATCTGGGCCGCGTTGGACTGGACCGGGAAGAACTGCACCTTCTTACCGGTGAGCTGCTCCATGTAGGTCAGGAAATCGGCCCAGGCCTCGCGGTAAACCGCCGGATCCTCGACCGGCGTGTAAGCGAAGATGATCGTATCGGGATCGACCAAGTTTGCCGGATCGCTCGGCGTGTCGGCGGTCAAATTGCCGTCCTGATCGCAGTACTGCTCGTCGAGGGCGCCGCGCGGGCAGTCCGCGGCGGCGATTGCCTGATTTGAGGCGCCGGCGGCCAGCGCAAGGAATGCGGTGACCGCCATGGCGACGAGTATGTTTCTATTCATGTTGATGCCTCCCATCGTCCGAATGTCTTTCTTGGTTCTAGACCGCAAAGGTCTCTTGCCGGAACGGGCATTCAAAATTCAGATTCAATGCCCCCTGTTGCATTGCAGTGTTTTGACCGTGGATACCGTAGCGGTTCGAAGAAGTGGCGGCAACATGTCGAATGCGCTCTTGGCCGCCCCTGGCCCATCATGGCGCGGGCCGGCGCCTCGTGTCGAACTGGTGGATTTCCTTCAGGCGCAGCGCGAATAGCCGCAGGCCATGCAAAGGTCGCAGCCTTCCTGATGGATCAGGGAGGCGCCGCCGCATTTCGGACACTGGCGCACCGCCCGGCGGGTCGGCGAGATCCCCGGCTCGCCGGCAACGGCGCGCTGAGGTTCCGCTTGGACCCGATCCTCGTCGGCGGGAAGAAACCCGATGTCGATCATATGGCGCTCGATGACCTCGCCGATGGCGGCCAGCAAGGAGGGCACATAGCGGCCGCCGAGCCAGGCGCCGCCACGCGGGTCGAACACGGCCTTCAATTCCTCGACGACGAAGGAGACGTCCCCGCCGCGCCGGAACACGGCGCTGATCATTCGTGTCAGCGCCAGGGTCCAGGCGTAATGTTCCATGTTCTTGGAGTTGATGAAGATCTCGAACGGCCGCCGGCGCCCATCCTGCACCACGTCGTTCAGGGTGATGTAGATGGCGTGGTCGCTCTCCGGCCAGCGCAGCTTGTAGGTCTGCCCCGGCAGCGCCTCCGGCCGGGCAAGCGGCTGGGTCATGTAGACGATGCCGCCCGGATCGTCGTGCGCGACGCTGGCTTCCGCGTCGCCGCGCAACGGCGGCGGCGGTGCTTCCGGCACCTCATCTTCGGCGGGCGGCTGGGCCGGCGCGGCCTCGACCTGGAGCTCGGTCACCGGCGCCTCCTGGGTGCCGCGAGCTTCCAGCACGGCCCCGGTGACCGGATTGGGACGATAGGTGGTGCAACCCTTGCAGCCGACCTCGTAGGCCTGGAGGTAAACGTCGCGGAAGGCTTCGAAGGAGATGTCCTCCGGCAGGTTGATGGTTTTTGAGACCGAGCTGTCGACGAACTTTTGGACCGCGGCCTGCATGACTACGTGAGCGGAGGGCTCCAGAGTCTGGGTATCGACGAAGGCGGGCGTGAGATCGGCCTCCTCGCCTTTCACCCGGCGGAACAGGCGATAGGCGTAGTCGCTCACCTCCTCGAGCTCGCGGCTGCCGTCGGGCTGCAAGATTGCGCGCTGGGCGCTGAAGGCGAACACCGGCTCCAGCCCCGACGAGACGTTGTCCGCGAAGAGGGATATGGTGCCGGTGGGCGCGACGGAGGTAGCCAGGGCGTTGCGGATGCCATGCTCGGCGATGGCGTCGCGCAGCTCGCGATCGAGGCCCTTGACGGTCTCACCCTCGAGATAGGACTCCCCGTCGAACAGGGGAAAAGCGCCCTTCTCGCGCGCGAGGCCGACCGAGGCGCGATAGGCGGCGCCCTGCAGAGCGCGCATCCAGGCCTCGGTCAATTCCACCGCATCGGCGCTGCCGTAACGCACGCCGCACATGATCAAGGCGTCCGCCAGCCCGGTGATGCCGAGGCCGATGCGGCGCTTGGCGAGCGCCTCGTGCTTCTGCGCCGGCAAGGGAAAGCGCGATATGTCGATGGCATTGTCCAACATGCGCACGGCGACCGGAATCAGGGCCTCCAGCGCGCCCGTGTCCAGCCGGGCATCGGCCTCGAAAGGCCGCGCGACAAGCTTTGCCAGGTTGATCGAGCCCAACAGACAGGCGCCATAAGGCGGCAAGGGCTGCTCGCCGCACGGATTGGTGGCGTGGATTTCCTCGCAGTAGTGAAGATTGTTCCGCGCGTTGATCCGGTCGATGAAGATGACCCCGGGCTCGGCATAGGCATAAGTGGCCCGCATGATGCGGTCGAACAGCTCGCGTGCAGGGACCACACGGAAGGTCGCGCCGCCGAACGAGAGCTCCCAGGGCGCGTCCTCCTTGACCGCCTGCATGAAGGCATCGGTGACGAGGACCGAGAGGTTGAACATGCGCAGTCTTTCGGGGTCTTCCTTGGCCGCGATGAAGTCCTCGATGTCCGGGTGGTCGCAGCGCAAGGTCGCCATCATTGCGCCACGGCGCGAGCCGGCGCTCATGATGGTGCGGCACATGGCGTCCCAAACGTGCATGAAACTCAAGGGCCCGGAGGCATCCGCTCCGACGCCGTGCACCATGGAACCCTTAGGCCTGAGGGTCGAAAAGTCATAGCCGATGCCGCCGCCCTGCTGCAGGGTAAGCGCCGCCTCCTTGAGGTTTTCGAATATGCCGCCCATATCGTCCGGAATGCTGCCCATGACGAAACAGTTGAACAGCGTCACGCGGCGGTCGGTCCCCGCGCCGGCGAGAATGCGGCCGGCCGGGATGAACTGGAAATCCGCAAGCGCTTCGGCAAAGCGGCCGGCCCACAACGCTTGGTCCTTTTCCGGCTTCGCCAAGGCCGTGGCGACCCGTTGCCAGCTATCTTCGATGGTTTTGTCCACAGGGTCGCCGGCTTCCGTCTTGAAGCGGTATTTGGCGTCCCAGATGCGCTGGGATATGGCGGAAATCTGCGACATTTTCCAGAACCTAAGGCTCGCCTCCCGCGGCAGCGGGTGATCGATCATACGCGGAAATAGCTTACCCGCAGCGAAAGATCCGACACCGCCGCGTAAGGATACCGGCCGCAGACCCTTGGGTCAACAAATGTTCCATGTTCGTTCTTCGAAGCGGCGTGCGCAACGCCGCCCGCATGAGGCCACGGCCGGCCGGCCCCGGGGCGCACCGATAACCCACAGGTTTATCCACAAGAGGCCGGAGGCAGGCTCGCACGCAATCAGGCGGGATCGGCCCCACACAGGCGGTCGCTGGCTTCTTCAATCGCAGACTGCAATCGCCGCATGAATTCGCGACGTGGCAAACCGGGGGGGATCGGCGGCAGGATTTCCACGACGATATGCCCGGGACGTTTGAGAAAGGTGCGCCGCGGCCAAAACAATCCGGAGTTGAGCGCCACGGGAACCACCGGGACCGCGAGTTGACTGTATAGCGCCGCGACCCCGGGATGATAAGTGCGGCGCTCGCCGGGCGCGGTGCGCGTTCCCTCCGGAAAGATCACGATGTGACGCCCGTCGGCCATGCGCGAACGCGCGGTCTTGATCATGTCCCGTAAAGCCTTGGCCCCGGCCGCCCGGTTAACCGGGACCATGTAGGCCTTCGCCAATAGCCAACCATAGACCGGGATTCGGGTCAGCTCCTGCTTGATCACGTAGGCGCCATCGTCGATGAAGGAGACGAATGCGAAGGTGTCCCAGGCCGATTGGTGCTTGGCCGCGATGATCGAGGGCGTGTCGGGAATATTCTCGCGCCCCCTAATCTCATGGCTGATGCCGCAGATGAGCCGCAAGGCGGCCAATACGAAAGAAAACCAGATATCCCCGACGAGGATCGTCACCCGCCGGGGCAAAAGCAAGGCCGGCAGCGCCAGGCTCAGAAACACGGCGCCGCTGCCGAACAACACCAGATTGAACAGCACTGCGCGCAACACGATCATGGCGCGCGATCGAGCAGCCGGCTACGCACCCAGGCCAGCAGGTATTTGTTGTATTCCTTGGCCAACAAGATGGTGCTGCCTGGCCACTGCCACCAATCCACCTGTCTGAAGTTACGGCTGAAAACCGGGTGGGGCAGAATTTCGGTTCGCGGCATCGCGGCGCGGAATTCCAATAGCGAGCGCGGCATGTGATAAGTGGCGGTCACCAGGCGCAGCGACGAGAAGCCCTGAGTCTGCATCCAGACCGCCGTCTCCAGGGCGTTGCCTCGCGTGTCATCGGCTTTGTATCCGAGCACGACACAACAGGCGAGCTCCGGGGGCGCGATCTGGTCGATCCGCAACAGCTCGTCGACCTTCACGCCGCGGCCGACGCCCGACACGAACAGCTCCTGGGCTCGGTCCTGTTCCAGTAGTTCGAAACCCTGTCGCAGGCGTCCGGTGCCCCCCGTCAAGACGACGACGGCATCGGTTCGCCGCGACGGGTCTGTCACGGTCGTGGGTAGACCGGCGGCGAACCATACCAATCCCGCCGCCCAAAGCACCCAGGCCAGGATCAGGATTGAAAGAAGCCGCGCCAGGAGGCGCCTGGGGGTTGTCGCAGCCATTTGCCGTAGATCTACCCGGATCGATGACGAAGGTGTCAGGGCATGCGCGACAGGCTGCGCAGGACCGTAAGCCGGGCCGTCAGCATGGCCACCAGCGCGGTCGCCGGCGGCAACAAGAGAAGCAACGACCAATTGCTAAGCGACAACGCGAGATCGGGCAAAACTTCGTTCTCGGTCGCACGGAGCCAGGCCCCAACCGATAGGATCGTGGCCGCGGCGAGGCTCAGCCCGAACAGGCCGCCGGCCAGCCCCAGCCTGAACGCGTGGATTTGAAACTGCTGGGCAATGTACGCGTCATGGGCGCCGATGACGTGCAGAAGGCTAATCACCTGTTGATGGATCGCGAGCCCCGTTCGCGTCAGGAAGATAACGGCTATCACAGCCGACAGGATGATCAGCAGCACGACCACCAAAGCCCCAATCTTGATCGATTGGCCGAGCGCCAAGAGATCGCCAAGCCAGCGCTGATGGTCGTCCACCAGTACGCCGGGCACTACGCCTTGCAGCTCGCTCGTCAAGGCCGGCAGGTCAGGTGCGGCGCCGGGCGCGAGCTCGACCGCGATTAAAGCGGGCACCGGCAAATCTTGGGAAACCCCGGCCTCCCCCAACCAGGGTTCGAGCAAGGCCGATACCTCGGCAGGCCCGAGGTGCCGAGCGTGAGCGACCCCAGGCCACTCGCGCAATATCTGAATAAGCTGGTCGACCCGTGCGGTATAGGCACCGCCGGCATCCGCCGCCGCCGGCGGCGGAACCTGAATGGTCAGGCCTTCCGACAGGCTTGTCTGCCAGCGCTCGGTGACTTGATGAACCAGCAAGGCCGCCGCGACGGCGAGAGACGCGAGATAAACCATGACCGCCACGATCCAGGGCAGAAATGGCCCCGAGGCGTCACGATCCAGTGGAACCTCTCGGCTTGAAAGTCTCATTCAGGCGGCGGTCCCGGCGGTCGAAGTCGAGCTCACGTATGCCGCCCTTTCCAGCGTGATGGATCCGTCCTTTAGGCGCAGTACCGGATGGTTGAATCGCGCCACCAGGGATTCGTTGTGCGTGGCAATCAGCACGGTCGTCCCGAGCTTGTTCAACTCTTCGAGCAGATAAAGCAGACGTACGGCCAAGCGGTCGTCGACATTACCGGTGGGCTCGTCGGCAAGCAACAAACTCGGGCGCGCGATAACCGCCCGCGCGATGGCCACGCGCTGCTGTTGGCCGCCTGAAAGCGTGGGCGGTTTGGCATTCAACTGGTCGGCCAGCCCGACCCAGGACAGAAGCTCCGTCACATGCTCGTGAATCTTCTGCCCCTTCTGGCCGGTGACACGCAGCGGCAAGGCAACGTTTTCAACGACGGTCAAGTGAGCGAGCAACCGGAAATCCTGGAACACCACGCCGATGCGCCGACGCACCAGGGCCCGTTCGCTCCGACTCAGTCCCGCAACGTCACGGCCGAACAGGCTGAACCGGCCGCCGCTCGGCTGGAGGCCCAGGAATAACAGGCGGAGCAAGGAGGACTTGCCCGCTCCGCTCGCACCCGTGACGAAATGAAACGAGCCGGGATCGAGCGCAAACGAAACCCGGCTCAATATCTCCGGGCCCGCGTCGTAGCACAGCGAAACCTCCTCGAAGCGGACCACGGTGCAGAAAACCCCTTATTGGACGGTGGTGAGCATCGCACAGGGGCTTCAGAGTCGTAAAGTATCTCGCCGGGTGGCGGGCGCAGCGACAGCAAGGGGCCATCTTGCGCTATCTGCCTGGCCCTCCTATAAGAAACCAACCGGGCCGCCATAGGATCGTCGCCGTCATGAAACTGGTCTGTCCGTCATGCGAGAGCGGTTTCCTAGTTGATGCCAGTGCAATTGGCCCCACGGGCCGCAACGTCCGATGCGGGCGCTGTGGAGACTCTTGGCTGGCCATGCCGGTCGAGGCGATTCCGGACGACCCGCCGGCCGCGTCTCAGGATCCACTCGACGACACAACGGGTCAACCTGCCGAGACCCTGGATCAGTCCGACGTCCCTTCGCCAGAACCAGCCGAGTTCAACGAATCCCGCCGTCGCTCGCGCGCGGCGCCCGGCATAACGGGCTCTGAGCCGAACCGGGGTGGTTTGCTCGGCGGATGGCTGCTCTTCGCGCTCGTCGCCGCGGCACTCCTGGCTGGCGTCGTGTTGGGCCGCCAGCAGATCATGGCCTGGGCGCCGGAATCCGCGGCGCTTTACGCCTTGGTCGGCCTGGCCGGGGAGCCGCCGTTGCCCGCCCTGCCTCAGAACCCGCTTCGATTTGGGGAGGTCACCTCCGATCAGCGGCAGGTAGATGGCACGCCAGCGCTGGTGATCACGGGAGAGATCTTCAATCCGACCGATCAGCCTCAGGACGTGCCGCCGCTGGTGGCCACGCTGATGGATCCGACGGGAATCGAGCTCAAGCGTTGGGTATTTGCGGCCGAGACCGAAGTTTTGCCGCCCGGCGGCCGTGTCGCCTTCCAGACGTCGACCCAGAATCCACCCGGTCAAGGCGATCTCAACCTCTATTTCGTGCCCCAGCAGCGCTAGCGCCCAGGGATTCCGAGGGGGATTCCGAGGGGTCTTGCGAGGGGTCTTCCGGGCGGTAGATTTGCGATGCCGTGGCGGAAACCTTGACCCAAGCCGCAGTCGCGCGGAGGACTGCGACGCAGGGGCGCAATAGCGCCGGGTAATCCGGGATCAGCCGCGGTTCCGCGGGATCTTCGAGAACTCAGAACCGGCGCAGCAGACGATCGATATACTGCAGTTCGTCAAGCGACCGGTTACGGTCGCCGCGCCGGATGCGCAGTTCGCGAAGGATCTCGCGGGCGCGCTGGATGTCCATCTGGTCGGGAATCTGGACGCCTTCTATGGCTTCCCGGTTGCCGCTTCCCCAGCGCCGGCCGAGGGGATCTCGACCCTGGCCCGGCTTGACGCCGGTTTGGCCCGACCCACGCTGGGCTGTGTCGCTCATTTGCTCGATGATCTGTTCGGCCATCCCCTGCATGCCCTGCTGAAGCTGGTCCACGGCACGTGTTTGCGGATCGACCGCCTGGCCCGGCTGCCCCTGCTCGAGGGCGTCGCGGGCATCGCGCATGGCCTGTTCGGCACGCCCCAAGGGACGCGGCATACCGTTCAACATATCGGCTAGCTCGCGCATCATGCGGCCCAGTTCCCGACGTAGATTTTCTTGCCGGCCGGCATCCGCTAGATTTTCCTGCAACTGGCGCGACTGCTCCTCGCCCGACTGCGGATCACCCTGTTGCGAGCGCTGATAGCTGCGGTCCAACAGTTCTTGTTGGCGCCGCATCATACTGTCCAACTGCTCCATCATCTGCCAGGCGCCGAATTCATTGTCCGCGAACTGCTGGCTCATCAGCCCGGCCTGCATGTTTTCGAGCATCTCGCGAAGCTGCGAAAGAAGCTCCCGCGCCGCGTCGCGGGCGCCGCTCTGCGCCAGGTCACGCGCCCGATCGATCATCTCATGCAGTTCGTCGCCGCCCAGAAGCTCTGCGTCCGGCGGCAGGGGCTGCATTTCCGAGCCCTGGGCAAGCTGTTCCATGAGCTGCTCGGCCAGCGCCTCGAGATAACGGTCTAGGGCCTGTTGCAGCTGCTCCATCAAACGCGCGACCTCTTCATCGGAGGCGTTGCTCTCCAGCGCCCGCATCAGGGCTTCCTGGATTTCGCGCAAATCCCGCTCGGCAACGGCAAACTCGCCTTCTTCGATGTGCAGCGCCGTGTCCCAGAGAAGCTTCTGAACCTCGCTGACGGCGTCCTGGCTGGGATCGTATATCAAGCGCCGCTCGGCGAGTCGGATCGCCAGGGCCACGGTCAAGTCGTTGTAGAAATGCTGTGGCCGGCTGTAGAGCTCCGACAGCTTGCGGATAACCGGCAAGCGGGCGTCGGGATCGAGGCTGAGCTGCTTGCGCAGCTCGACCAGGGCCCGTGCGACCGGATGATTGAAGATGCGCTCGGGCAGAACGAGGCGCACCGGATAGCTGACGTCGCGCTGACCGATGGCGTCCTCCGCCGCCAAACGAAGATCCACATGCAGCCCCGCCCAGGGATGGGCCGTCAAATCGTGATAGCTCGAATGGGCCACCTCCCTGCGGTCGCCGCCCGGCAGCAGCAGGTCGATTTCAAAGCCCGCCTGATCCGTCTGATCGATGCGTTCGATGAGCGCGTTGATCGACACCACGCCGTAGTCGTCGCTCGCCTCGTAATCCAAGCGCAGAACCCCGCGCCGCGTGCGGGCGGGCGCCGAAGTCAGCTCGACGTCCGGCGGCGCGTCGGGCACCAGCTCGATCGGCCAGGCCGACAACTCTTCGCCGTCCTGCAGCACGGAAACCCGGTCTCCGGCCGTCAGCTCCGTCGATATGCGATACGATCCTTCGCCAACCGGCTCGAAACTCTGTTGGTCCTGACCGATCTGAAGCAGCGGCACATCGCCGCCGCCGCTTACCTGCGCCAGCAGTGCGCTGCCCGCCGGGACCGTGACCGCCGCCGGGACCGCCGCCGGGGCCGCCGCAACCGACGAGGACGCCGCAGCCGTCGGCGGAGCCCCCGTCCGTTCGAGATAGAGCGGTGGCAGCGCCGTGTAGGCCGGCGGATTGATCCAAAGGTCGAGGCTGGCCGGCACCTGGGCCGCGACCTTGCCGAACTCCGGTGATAGGGCCGAGGTCAAGCGCTTCGGCCAGTCATCGTAACCGATGGTCAAACCGACCACGAGGCTAAGGGCAACGAGAGCCCGCAGAGCCACGGGATCGGCCGCCGCCAGTCCGGGGTGCGGCAACCGCACGCGTAGCTGCTTGAGTTGATCCTTCAGGCGTGCCTGATGGGCCTGCCAAAGGGCCTTGGCCTCCGGGTCGTCGGCTGGCGTGACCAACTTCTCTTCCAACGAACTCAAAGGCCGGTGGTCGAGCCCGCTGTCACTCTCCAGCCGATGGCGGGCCTCGGCGCGCCGCGGCATCGCCAGACGCCGAACCAGCAGGGCTGATGTGGCGCCGAGCGCCGCGACGAAGCCGGCGAGGACGAGGAAATGCATCCACCCGGGCAAGGCCGGCATAATATCCAGCAAGACCACCGCGGCGAACAGGCCGACGGTCGTCATCAGCGGCCACAGGGCCAGCCACAGGCGTTCCCAAAACAGCGCGGCGCGCGCCAACCCGACACGCGATCCCAGGCGCCGCCGGAAAATGGTCTCGGGGCTCCTGGTGAAGTCTCTTTTCTGTCTGCGCTTGCTCGTCGGTCTTCTCCTGGTCAGCCCGTGCCCTGGGATGTGCCCTGGGATGTGCCCTGGGATGTGCCTGTGCCATGAGACGCGCCGCCGGCCGGTTCGAGCCAGCCCGGCAACCGGTCGCGGGCCAACATCTCCGCATAGTCCGCGCGCGCCCGCACCACGGCGAAATCCTTGCCGCGCACCAGCACCTCCGGCGCGAGCCGACGCATATTATACTCAGAAGCCATACATGCCGAATACGCACCTGTGCAACAAATCGCGAGCAGGTCACCGGCGGCCATCGGCGGTAGCGGGCGCTGACGCGCGAAAGTATCGCCGGTCTCGCAGACAGGGCCAACGATATCAAAGGCTTGGGTCTCGGCTCCCGGAGCCTCCGAAACAGGCACGATTTCGTGCCAAGCCTCGTAGAGGGTCGGGCGAATCAAGTCGTTCATGGCCGAATCGAGGATCAGAAACCGCCTCTGGGCCCCGTCTTTCACATAAATCACCCGGGTGACGAGGACACCGGCATTGCCAACCAGGAGTCGCCCGGGCTCGAAGACCAGCCGCGCACCCAGGGCGCCGGCCACCTGCTTCACCATCGCCGCATAATCGGCGATCGCCGGTGGCGCCTCGTCCCGGTAGGCAATGCCCAGACCGCCGCCGAAATCCAGCCGATGCAAGGCGTGGCCCGCATCGCGAAGCTCGCCATAGAGCGCCGCCATACGCTCGAAAGCCGCACGAAACGGCGCCAGGCCGGTCAGCTGCGAGCCGATGTGGACCGCCAAGCCTTGCAGCGAAATGCCGGGCATCTCGGCCGCGTGGCCGGCGACCTCCCAGACCTGTCCCAGGTCGATGCCGAACTTGTTCTCCGCCTTGCCGGTGGTGATCTTCTCGTGGGTCCGCGCATCCACATCGGGATTGATCCTGAGCGCGGTCGGCGCCCGGATGCCGCGCGCCGCGGCAACTCGGTTGAGCGCCTCGAGTTCGGGCAGCGACTCCACGTTGAACTGCAGGATGCCGGCCTCGAGCCCTGCCGCCATCTCCTCTTCGGTCTTGCCCACACCGGCGAAAACGATACGCTCCGCAGGCACGCCGGCGGCCAGCGCGACCCGCAACTCGCCCTCGGAAACCACGTCCGCGCCAGCGCCCAACCGGGCCAGCGTACGGACCAGCGCCAGATTGGCGTTGGCCTTGAGGGCATAGCAAATGAGCGCCGGATGGTCGCCAAAGGCGCCGGCAAAGGCCTCGTAGGCGGACGCGGCGGCGCCGGAGGAATAGCAATAGAAAGGCGTTCCGACCGCCTCGGCGATGCGGGCGAGCGATACCTCCTCCGCATGGAGAACGCCGGCCTTGTAAACAAACGGCGCCGTCACGGGGTGCCCGCGCCTTGCTCGCCGGATTCGGGGCCGGTCTCGGGATCCTCCTCGTCCTCGGGCACGGCCGACGCTTCGCCCTCCTGCGGCACGACGCTCTCCGGCGCCGGATGGGTACCCAGGCCGGTATAGGCGTCTTCCTCGCCTTCGGGCGCACGCAAGTTCCCTTTCCGTCCGCAGCCGCCCAGGGCGAGCGCCACGACCAATAGGAGAGTGGCCGAAATCCCGCCAAACCGGCCGATCATAAGAATCGCTCCCGTGCCGTGGCGGCGGCCTTGCGGACCAGGTCCGGCGCCGTGCCGCCGAAGCTGGTGCGGCTTTCAATCGCGCGCTCGACCGCTAAAACCTCATAGACACCCTCGGAAATTCGGGGCTCGATTGCCTGCATTTCCGCGAGGGTCAGGCCTTGCAGATCCCGATCGCTCTCGGCGGCTTGTTTGACCAGCGTCCCGGTCACGTGATGCGCTTCACGGAACGGCAGCCCCGCGGACCGCACCAGCCAGTCCGCCAGGTCCGTGGCGGTCAGGTACCCGGTCTCGGCCGCCTGGCGCATGGCTTCGCTGTCCGGCTGCAGGTCGCGCACCATGCCGGCTGCCACCTGGACACAGAGCAGCAACGTGTCGGCGGCATCGAACACCGGTTCCTTGTCCTCCTGCATGTCCTTGCCATAGGCGAGCGGCAGGCCCTTCATCACCAGCATCAGCCCGTTGAAGGCCGCGACCACCCGGCCGCATTTGCCGCGCAGCAACTCGGCCCCGTCGGGGTTGCGTTTTTGCGGCATGATCGAGCTGCCGGTGGAAAAGGCGTCCGAGAGCACGACGAACCCGAAGCCATGGGAGCACCAGAGCACGATCTCCTCGGCCAGGCGCGAGAGGTGCATGGCAAGGAGAGCGCCGGCGGCGAGGAACTCCAGGGCGAAATCCCGGTCGGAGACCGCGTCGATCGAATTGGCGGTCGGCCGGTCGAAGCCGAGCGCGTCCGCGGTCTGGCTCCGGTCGATGGGAAACGAGGTGCCGGCGAGGGCCGCCGCACCCAGGGGGCATTCGTTCAGCCGGCGCCGCGCATCCGTCAAACGGCCGCGGTCGCGCCCCAGCATCTCCACATAGGCCAGCATATGGTGCCCGAAGGTGACCGGCTGGGCCGGCTGCAGGTGGGTATAGCCCGGCATTACCGTCGCGGCATGGGCCTCGGCCTGGTCGATCAGCGCCGCCTGCAGCTCCCGGAGCGCGGCCTGTAAGGCGTCGATCTCCTCGCGCAGCCAGAGGCGGAAGTCGGTCGCCACCTGGTCGTTGCGCGAGCGCGCGGTGTGGAGGCGGCCGGCCGCATCGCCGATCAGTTCCTTGAGCCGCGCCTCGACGTTCATATGGATGTCTTCCAGGGCCCGCTCGAAGGTAAACTCGCCGGCTTCGATTTCTCGCAGAATCGTGTCTAGACCCTGAAGGATGGCCTCGCCATCTTCTGGGCTGATGATGGACTGGCGGGCCAGCATCTGGCAGTGCGCCTTGGACGCGGCGATGTCCTGGGCATAGAGCCGTCGGTCGAAGTCGATGGAGGCGTTGATCCGTTGCATGGATTCGGCAGGACCGCCCTCGAAGCGGCCGCCCCACATGACGTTGGCGTCGCTTTCGCCGTCGCTAGCCGCATGGGCCGCGGGGCCGGAATCCTTGCTTTGTGACGAGCTCATAGGCTGATATGGACCACGGGCGATGAGGAAGTTCAAGAAGATTGCGGCCACGTCGCACCCTGGCGAAA
>Ga0255057_10001324_pt1 | contig 14024 bp, 14 predicted proteins | sample Cases_109_6_MG_FD_189022 | JGI IMG/M metagenome (GOLD analysis project Ga0255057, IMG submission 189022) | Seawater microbial communities from Amundsen Gulf, Northwest Territories, Canada - Cases_109_6 | ecosystem: Environmental > Aquatic > Marine > Gulf | place: Canada: Northwest Territories... | reverse complement strand
TATTGGGTCATAAGCGGCCCTACAGGACGAGTTTAGCTCAATGTCTGCTATGGGGCGTATAGCGGTCATTCGACTAGTCGGAAACTGCACGGTTTGACAGGCTGCTTTCGGCCAAAAGCGGAAGTCCACATCCAGCGCCACGCAACAGCAAAGCTTATTCTTTAGCTTGTACCAGGTGTAAGCCATCAACAGCAGCTTGCGTATCTACAATTAGTGTGTGATCTCCTCGGTGGTCGACATAGCTAATCTCAATCTGTCGCGGAGACGGTGACAAAGGAAAAAACAAAACGAGATTTTTTCTCTCTTCTTCCTCCAACACGATTGGCAATAGTGTCTGCCGAGATTCAATCTGATTATTGACTTTGCTGTTATTGATGCCGCGAAAGACACCACCAACCGCAAGCACCGGTACCAGTACGACCACAGCGGCAGCCCCCGCGGCCGCGCCACCGCCGGCCATTGCTGCGGCTCCGAGACCCGATGTGCCGGCCGCGACAACGACGCCGGTACCCACAAGTACTCCCCCACTTACACCCGCCTTGACCTTCAATCCTTCACCCTTGTAGCGACGCTTGGTTTCCTTGGTGCCTTTGACAAGCTCCTTGCGATTCTGACGAGGTTCAATCTGAGTGCCGAGTGAGTCCACTACAATGATATTCGTAACCTGCAACGAATCACCGCTTACGTTTTGGACGCCAATCATGTACTCGTCCCAGTCCACATTCTTCGCCCATGTGCCCGGACCGTCTCGAAAGATGATCCAGTCTAGCGTCGCCGAGAGAGTTTTATCAGAGGCAGTGGATAGTGATTGTGTGACTGCAAGTGGTTCGGGCTCCTTGAGCACCTTAGCGCCCCCGCAGCCGGACAGCGGAAGTAAAAGCAAAACGACGCCGGATCGATATAGTAAATTCTTCATCAAGCCTCTCCCTATGCTTGAAATTTCCCAAGCCAGTAGCGTCTGCATTGGGTCATTAGCAGCCGTTCATCATTCTAGCAGCCCAACGTCTGCTTTCGGCTACGGACTCAACTGGTCGCTGCAAATTTACCCGATTGGCTGCTTTCGAGGGCGAATCCGACGTTCGGCCGAATCGACAATCAATGCCAATCGTGTACGCTACATAACCCGAATAACTGCGCCGAGAGAGCGTTGCCCGCAAACTTCAAAGACCGCATCGACTATTACAGCGATCGTGTTCGCGAAAAACTTGATGCTGAATTGCCAGACGCTGACCGGCGGCCCGTACGCCTGCACGAAGCCATGCGCTATGCGGTCTTCAACGGCGGCAAGCGAGTCCGACCGCTGCTGGTCTATGCGAGCGGTGAATGCCTCGGCGTTGCCGAATCCTTACTCGACTCACCTGCCGCGGCGATCGAGTACATCCATGCATTCTCTCTCGTCCACGATGACCTGCCGGCGATGGATAATGACGACCTGCGGCGCGGCAAACCGACCGTTCACCGTCAGTTCGACGAGGCAACAGCAATCCTCGCTGCTGACGCGTTGCAACCGCTGGCATTTTCTGTTGTCGCCTCGATGAATAATGCGTCTGCCGAAGTTCGAACAAAACTCGTGGCGTTGATTGCAGATGCCTGCGGTTCGATTGGCATGACGGGGGGTCAGTCGATCGACCTGGCATCTGAGGGCGAGTCGCTTTCGGCCGAAGAACTCGAAATCATGTATTCGCTCAAGACCGGCGCTCTGATTCATGCGTCAGTGATGTCCGCCTGTTTTCTCGCCGAGGGTTTGTCGCAGGAAAAATTCGATGCTCTCGATCTATTCGCTCGCGACATCGGCATCGCCTTTCAAATCAAGGATGACATTCTCGATGTTGAGGGAGAAACCCATGTCATCGGCAAGCCGGCCGGCTCCGATGTGAGTCTCGAAAAAGCGACCTACCCCGCATTGTTTGGCATTGATGTATCACGCAAGCGATGCGGAGAATTACTCAATTGCGGCGTTGAGCGTCTGACGGCATTTGGTGACGCCGCGGAGCCGCTGCGCTGGCTGGCCCGCTACATTGTTGAACGTGGAAGTTAGCCCGATGAGCGTTCGCAGCATCTTGCACGTCGATATGGATGCGTTTTACGCATCCGTCGAACAACGCGACAATCCCGAACTGCGCGGCAAGCCCCTGGTCGTCGGCGGCGGCAACAATCGCGGCGTCGTTGCGGCGGCGAGTTACGAATCGCGTGAGTTCGGTGTTCGCTCCGCGATGCCAATGGCCGAAGCGCGACGACGCTGCCCTGACTTGCTTCGTGTCGCGCCACGTATGTCCCACTACAAGGCCGTCTCGAATAAGATATTCAAAGTGTTCCGTGAATTTTCACCGCTGGTCGAAGGACTGTCGCTCGACGAGGCGTTTCTCGATGTAAGCGCCAGCCTCAAACTCTTCGGGAGCGGGCGGGAGATCGGCGCTGCAATCAAGCAACGTATCCGGGATGAGACAAAACTCACGGCATCGGTCGGTGTCGCCGAAAACAAATTGGTTGCGAAAATTGCGTCCGACATGGACAAGCCCGACGGTCTCGTCGAAATAAGGTCCGACAACGTTATCCAGATGCTCGATCCCTTGCCGGTTTCGGTCATTCCCGGCATCGGCAAGGAAACCTTAACGCGACTTCACAAAGTCGGCATTCGCAGCGTAAAGGATCTACGGCTCGCTAATGGTCGCGATATAGAACCGATATTCGGGCGCTTCACTACGAAGACTCAGAACCGCGCGGCGGGCATTGACGATCGGCCCGTCGTGCCAATGCGCGGCGAGAAGTCGATCAGCGCCGAAGAAACATATGATCGCGATCTTGACGATCGACGAGATATGGATCGTGAGTTATTGCGCCTGACTGAACGAACGTCTCGCCGCCTGCGCAAGGCCGGCCTGCAAGCCGGCACCGTGCAGGTAAAAATTCGTCAGTCCGACTTCAGCACTTTCACTCGGCAGAAGACGATGCAACCGGCAGGAAGCGGCACCGATCAGATATATGCCATTGCCCGTGACTTGCTCAAAAATTGGTTAGCCGATAATCCTGGCGCGCGCATTCGTCTTTTGGGCGTTGGCGGCGCCAGGCTCGCCCCTGCTGAACAGGGCGACCTGTTTGCGGAAACCCGCGCGGCTGCGGCGCCCGTCGACAAAACGCTTGATGCAATCCGCGACAAGTTTGGCAGTACCTCGGTTGGCCGTGCCAGCACCCTGGGCCGGCCGGACCCCGATCGCCTCGAATAGAGTCTTCCCGAATAAGGTAGAATTGTGGGCCGGGCATAGACCCTCGCGGCGAGCCAAGCGGCGAAAAAAAATGTATACAAGTTTCTTCGGCCTCAACGAAAAGCCATTCTCCATAACGCCTGACCCGCGTTACTTGTTCATGAGTGAGCGCCATGGCGAGGCTTTGGCGCACCTGGTTTACGGCGTAACCGAATCCGGCGGCTTCATGCAGTTAACGGGCGAAGTCGGCACGGGTAAAACGACGCTGGTTCGCACCTTGCTGCAGAACCGCTTGCCCGAGAATGCCGACGTGGCGGTCATTCTGAACCCGCAACTTTCTGCGCTGGAGTTTTTGCAAACGATCTGTGAAGAACTCGGCGTTTCAACGCCCGACGAAAAGAACAGCAGCAAGGCCTTGATCGATGCATTGAATCATTATCTCCTCACGGCTCATGCCGACGGCCGGCGTACGATCGTGGTGGTCGACGAGGCACAAAATCTCGCTCGCGATGTTCTCGAACAGGTGCGCCTGCTCACCAACCTTGAGACGTCGAAACAGAAATTGCTGCAAATCATCCTGATAGGACAACCCGAATTACGCGAGTTGCTTGCGCGTACTGATCTGCGCCAACTCGCGCAGCGCATTACCGGCCGCTATCACCTGGAGCCTTTGTCGCGTGACGAAGCTGCAGAGTATGTCGAACACCGGCTGCGAATTGCCGGTGCGCTTGGGGAAATATTCGACGGCGCAGCCAAAAACGAAGTATTCAAATTCTCGCAAGGCGTGCCGCGACTCATCAATGTCATATCTGACCGCGCGTTGCTCGGCGCGTACAGCCGCGAGTCACGTCGAGTGACACGAAATCTCGTACGACGCGCGGCAGCAGAGGTTTCCGGCAAGACCTACAGCTCGCCATTATTGCGATGGGCAACCCCGGTGATGGTTGCAGCCGGAGTTTTGTTGGTCGTATTTGGCGCCTGGTCTTTGTATTCGGAACAGAAAACTCAAGCGCCGATCGAAGCACAGGCAAATGTCTCACCCGTCATCATGGACCCTCCGATCGTTAGGCCGGATCTTGACCTTCAGATTCCGCTTGACCCGTACCAACAGACCGAAGCTCCTGAACCCGAGACGACGCTCGACGAGCAATTACGGCTGGCGATCGAGCTGACTAATATCGAAACAGCGCTCGCGACCTTGCTCGACCTATGGGGACTCGACAGTGGTAATGCGGCGAATGCCTGCAGCCCGGCACAGACTTCGGGTTACGAATGCCTGGGCCAACGTGGGTCATGGAATAATTTGCGACAGCTCGACCGCCCTGCAATTCTGACCCTGACCGACAATGACGGCGATTCGCATCGCGTGGTGTTGACCGCTATTCAGGGCGACCGAGCCGAATTGTCGATTGCCGGCGTGCGGGTATCGCATCGGCTCGAGGACGTGTCCGAGCTGTGGTTCGGGCAATATCTGTTGATCTGGAAACCCGCTAATGGTGTTTCTGTTGCGCTGCTTCCCGGAGCAACAGGACCCAATGTTATCTGGTTGCGCGAGAGCCTCGCCGCAATTGACGATAGATACCGTGCCGAACCGTTTGATTCGGATGTCTATGACAGCCTACTCGCGGAGCACGTACGCGAATTTCAGCGCGACCACCGACTCATCGTCGACGGCCTCGCAGGGACACAGACGCAGATCATCGTCAATTCCTTGCTCGCGGCGGACAACGTACCGCGTCTGGCAACGCCCCGTCTGGCCCAGGACTAAAGCATGTCTTTTATTCTCGATGCGCTCAAAAAGTCTGAAAGCGAACGTCAGGAACGATCGGACGCCGAATTTGCGACCGTGCCGTCGAGTCCTGACACGCCTGCCGCGCCGCGCTGGCTGTGGATCCTCGGCGCTTTGCTCGCGATCAATGTCATCGTCGTTGTCGGTCTGTTGCTGCGGCCCGATGCGACGTCGACAAGTATTCCGAGCGCGTCCACGGTCGACCCGCCGACGCCAGTCGCAGCCTCAGACACTGAGTCTTTCTCCGATCAGGTAGCCGGTGCCCGCAGAACGGAACCCGCAGCCGCCCTGCCGGAGCCTGTTCCGGTCGTTCAGCGAACGAATGTAACGACGTCGCAGACGCGGCGCCCGCCCGTTTCGGTCGCCAACCTGCCCGTGACGCGCGCGGCTGTCCTGCCCACCCTGACCGAATTGCGCGCGAACGGTACTCTGCAGCTGCTCGACCTGCATGTCGACATTCATGTTTACAGTGACGTCCCGAGCGAGCGTTTTGTCTTCATTAACATGAACAAGTACCAGGAAAACTCGCGCCTCGATGAAGGTCCGGAGATTGACGAAATCACCCGCGACGGCGTGATACTGGAATACCGCGGCACCACTTTCCTGCTGCCGCGCGAATAAGCGCCAGCAGGAGCCAGACCTGTTGAGTAACCCGGTCTCGACGCATCTCGATGGCGATGACTTCGCCATTGCACTGGTATCCGGTATCCATCGCGTTGTGGACGAACAGGACTTCCTCAACCGCATTAATGTTTTTCCGGTCGCGGATGGCGACACGGGCACCAACCTGAGCCTTTCGCTCGGTTCAGCTCTGCCGCTATTGACGCGGCCGGGCGAAAAACATCTCGGCACCGTATTGGCGGCATTCGCCGATGCTTTACTCGATGGGTCACGGGGAAATTCGGGAGCCATCGTTGCGCAGTTTTTTCAGGGCATGAGCGACTCAGCGGGTGAGTTGAATCGCTTCACACCGTATACCTTTGGCAAAGCCGTAACGCTTGGCGGCGAGTATGCGTATGACGCATTGTCGCATCCGCAGGAAGGCACGATTCTTTCCGTTATCGCCGCATTCGCCAACAGCGTAAGAGGTCATACAAGAAAAGAGGGAGAAATTGATTTTCGACCTGTCGTCGAAAAGGGAATGAGTCGAGCCGAAGAGGCGCTCGCGAAAACGACTGGGCAACTCGACGTTCTAAGAAAGGCCGGCGTCGTCGACGCCGGCGCCAAGGGATTCGTTACCCTGTTGTCCGGCATGGCCGAATACATCCTGCACGGCCGTGTCGCGGCGGCGCCGGATCTTTCCTTGTTGTTTTCTGAGGAGATGTCGTTCGACACTTCCGCGGAGGGTGAAGAGTCAGCCTACCGCTATTGCACTGAGTGCATTGTTACGGGTTCCGACATCGACCGTCGCAAACTTCGAGAAGAGCTTGATGAACTGGGCGACTCCCTGGTGCTTGCCGGCACGAAGCGCAAGGCAAAGATTCATTTACATGTCGATGAACCCCAAAAGGTGTTCGATGTCGCGCGCAATTATGGTGAGCTAAGCGCCGAGAAAGCGGACGACATGCACCGGCAACACGTCAGCAGCCACAATGATGCGCGCCGATTCGCTGTCATCACCGACTCGGCTGCCGATATCGCGGACGACGACATGGAACGGCTCGACATTCACATGGTGCCATGCAGAATTCAGTTCGGTGACCGCGGCTATTTGGACAAGGTCAGTATTTCGACGGAAGAGTTCTTCGAGGAACTCGCAACCAATCCGAACCATCCGACAACTTCACAGCCGGCGCCGGGCGATTTTCGTCGCCAGTATCAATTCCTCGCCAGCCACTTCGCGGACGTGATCTCGATCAACCTGACGTCGCGGGCAAGCGGTGCGTTTCAGGCGGCCGAATCGGCAGCCGAGCGCGTTGACGCGCCCGGACGCATTCGTGTCATCGATTCTCGAAATGCCTCGGTTGGCCAGGGATTGTTGGCGGTCTACGCCGCAGAATGCTCCAAAGCAGGCGTGACGGCGGACGCCACAATCGAGGCGATTACGTCGCTGATCCCGGAAACGCTGACCTATGCGCTCGTCAAGGATTTTCGCTACGCCGTGCGCGGAGGGAGAATACCGGCGTACGTCAAAAGCATTGCAGACCTGTTGCGCCTGACGCCGGTTATCAAGACCGTGCCTGATGGACGAGTAGCGACTGGCGGGTTTCTGTTGGGACGCCGCAATCGCCTGCCGAAGTTCGCGCGCTATATTGCGAAACAATCGGCAAATGACGCGCCACTGGTCGTTGCAATCGGTCACGCACTCTGTCGCGAAGACGCCGTCGAACTGGCGCGCTTACTGCGCCAGGAGATTCCAGATATCGAACGACTCATTACGACGGACCTCGGCACGGCGCTGGGCGTCCATGGCGGTCCGGGAACCCTGCTTGTTGCGACTCAGCCGCATCGGCCGATTCCCGCAAAGTCGGACTAGTCGCTCACTATTTCGCCGTCGGCTTCGATCAGCTCTTCGCCCTGGTTACGCGCGTTATTGACGCGCCGATCGACCGGCCAGGCCCGCAACGGTGGACTGTTTGCGGCGGCCGCCTCAAGCATGGTCCTGTCGCCGCGGAGCCAGTCATTCGCCGCGTCACTTTCCAGGATCATGGGCATGCGATGATGCAACGGGCGCATGAAATCGTTGGCTTCTGTCGTTATCAAGGCTGTCGACTGAATGGATTCGTCGCTATCCCTGTCAAGCCAGTTCTCCCACAAACCGCCTAGTGCAAACGGCTTGCCGCTTGCCAGCGAAATGAAGTACGGCGTTTTTACATCTCCCTCGCGCCGCCACTCGTAGAATCCGTCGGCCAAAACGACACAACGACGGCGGCTGTAGGCTGTGCGGAAAGAGGGTTTTTCGGCGACGGTTTCGGCGCGCGCATTGATCATGCGATTGCCGATCGACGGGTCCTTGGCCCAGGACGGAATGAGCCCCCAACGCAGCATGACAAGTTCACGTTCATTGTCTTCGCCGTCGCGTATCGCGGCAACGTACTGAGTCGGAGCGATGTTAAACCTCGGTTCGACCCCAATTGTTCCAATTGTTGTGTTTACGCCGAACAAGGCTGCTGCCGCTTCACTCGGTGAGTAAAAAGCGAAGCGACCGCACATGACTATTCGCGAATCCCGACGCCGCGATTCATCAGCGTCACGCAAATGGTGAATAACACCACGATGAACACGAACAACATCAAGTAAGCATGCTCAATCGCAATGTCGGACCTGCCGAGAATGCCGTGGCGAAACGCATTGACCATGTACAGGATCGGGTTCGCTTTCGAAATGCTCCTCCAGGGTTCATCTAAAAGGTTGATCGAGTAAAACACACCGCCGAGGTAGGTCAGTGGAGTAATGATGAACGTGGGAACAATGGATATGTCATCGAACTTCTTCGCAAAGATGGCGTTGATGAATCCCGCCAGCGCGAAAACAATTGACGACAGCACGACGACTGAAACGGTGATAAACGGATGCTGCACGTCCAGCTTGGTGAAGAACAGAGCGATGACCGTCACGAGCAAACCGATGAATAAGCCACGAATAAGCCCGCCCGACACGTGACCAATGACAATTGCCGCATTCGACATGGGCGAGACCAGCATCTCTTCGATGTGACGCCCGAATTTCGCTCCGAAGAAAGACGAAACAACATTGCCATAGGAGTTGGTGATAACCGACATCATGATTAGCCCCGGCGCAATGTAAGACATGTAGTCGAAGCCATCCATGGTGCCGATGCGTTTGCCGATCAGGTTGCCGAAAATAATGAAGTAGAGCGTCATCGTGATGGCCGGAGGAACAATCGTCTGTACCCAGATTCGCAGTACCCGGATAATCTCCTTTCGAATCAAGGTCATCACGGCAACGGCATTGAGACGGATATTCAAGTGTCTGCCTCCGATGCGCCGTTATGTTTGTTCTCGACAAGCCGTATGAACAGCTCTTCAAGGCGATTGGCCTTGTTGCGCATGCTCAGAACGGTGATGTTTTGATCGCTCAACTGTTGGAAAAGTTCGTTGAGTTTATTTGATGGTCCGGTTGCCACCTCGAGTTCGCCATCCTCGCGCAAAAAACTTTCGTAACCGTCCAGCTCGGGCGCGGCGTCCAGTTGGTCGGCGAGACTCAGCACGAATACCTCGCGCTGCAGTTTTCTGAGAACCCGGCTCATCGGCGCGTCCTCAATAATTATTCCCTCATCGATGATCGCAACATGACGACACAGCGACTCGGCCTCCTCAAGGTAGTGCGTCGTCAGGATAATTGTCGTGCCCGCTTCGTTGATCTCGCGCAGGAACTCCCACATTGAGCGGCGGATCTCGATATCCACGCCCGCCGTGGGCTCATCGAGTATCAGCAGCTTGGGTTCGTGCACCAGTGCGCGCGCAATCATGAGCCGGCGCTTCATGCCGCCGGAGAGGCTGCGTGCGATGTGCTTTCGGCGGTCCCAGAGGCGCATCGCGCGTAGATATTTCTCCGCGCGTTCGTGAGCCAGTTTGCGGCCCAAACCGTAATACCCTGCCTGATTCAGGACTGTATTTTCAATGGCCTCCCAAAGATTCAGGTTGATCTCCTGCGGCACGAGACCGATGCAGGATTTGGCCGCCTCGAGGTTCTTGTCGATACTGTGGCCGAAAATTTCCACGTCGCCGCCGGACTTGTTGACCAGCGAGGTAATGATGCCGATCGCCGTCGTTTTGCCGGCGCCATTCGGGCCCAGCAGCGCGTAGAAATCACCGGCTTCAACCGATAGATCGATGCCCTTCAACGCCTGATTGCCGCTGGCGTAGGTTTTCTGCAGGTTTTTTATTGAGAGCGCTTTCATCTGGCCGCGTATTGTAACCACGCAACGAGCCGACCGACATATGTACTCTCATAATTAGTTCTCGGGAGGCTGCCGTCTATGATCGGCTACTCGCGTTGCCGGGGCGGGCATCGAGCATGCGGCTGCCGGTAGCTGCCGATAGCGCTCTGAGGACTGCCGCGTCAGCACCGTTTGCAAGGCACACAACTGGGCGGCATGACGAATGTCCTTATCCCGACTTGAACCCGCGTCCAACAACTTCGTCCAGAACTCCATCCGATTAACGAGCCTTGGCGCCACCAGCCTGGGCTCACTTGCCGCGAATTTAAACAAGCGAACCGGGGAGCTGTCGGTCAATTGTTCGCACCAGCTCAGCGATGCGCCGCTCACAATACGGGCAGCGTAGGGATTTCGCTTTGCCAGTTCCCAAAGGAATCCCAGCGTTGCCGCAGCAAGTCGCGCAGCGCTTTCGGACGGACGTTCGAGCCGATCGATCAGGTCTCCCGGCTCCTCCTCTTCGAACAGCCGCGCCCAGCGCCAATCTTCGAATTCGGCGAGTGCAAATAACAGGAATGGGCATTGCGCGAGACGATCTGATCGTCGCGCGCCCAGCGCCTCGAGCTTCGCCACCAAAGCGCTTGTTGCAGGTCGTTCGCCGGCCCGCGCATCGTCGTGATTCCTCAGAACATCGAGAAACGCCTGGTTCAATGCGGTGACATTTTTAAGATCGCGTGCTGCAGGTCCCTGAAATTCCATTGATTTGCCCTCAGTGGGCGCCGTCACAGCGCGTTAAGAATTAGCTATATATTTGCTATTATTCCCATTTATGGAATATACCGTCTATGGTTACACTATATATGGTCAATATCTAGCATAAGGGGATACAAATGAGACTGACGGATGATCGCTATTCGGGCGAGCGCAGCCAGTTCGAGCTTGCGCTGCGAATGATTCGACACGAAGCCCGTACTCGCACGATTCGGGTTTGCACGGGACTGTCCGATGATCGGATTCGAAAGCTTTACTGCACCTATTTTCGGGACTCTGGCATTACCGACGTGCGTCGTCGTCGCGGCAAATCGCCGCGGCAGATAGGCCGATTCGTCAAGAACCCGTCACATCAGCTGCAAGCCACGACGCTTGTCGCGCTGTATTGTGCGGGCTTGTTGCTACGAGTCGATGACGACGACGTGGTGCACAGCTGTTGGCCGCGGCCCGATGTTGAATTCGGTCATCGCGTTTGCCGCGCCTTCGAGACTTACCTGCTATTGCACGACGAGCCTTTGCTTAATTTCGAGTGGGCCTGGAATTTATTGCAGAGCATCTCCTACAACGATGAGCTGTACCTCGCGGTTTGCAGTGCGTGTCGCTCGCGCTACGTACAGGATGCCTATGCGCTTGATCTCAAGACCTGTCCTTCCTGCGAGATCGAAGCTCATCAGCAACGCCGACCCGGCATTCGTTGCTTCTCGTCTCGCTGATCTGTAAACCTTGTTCGTTGCACAACAATGGATTCGGGTAAACTCCCGCGTGCAAGCGGAGCGGAAATGGAAAACTACAATGTCTTTGCCGGTGCGTTCGTTGATCGAACTGGCGAACGCCGCGGAGATACTGACTGGCTCTCGAGTGCTCTCGAAAGTCCGGATAGCCGCTTCGTACCCATCTGGGGCGACCAGTGTCTGGTCGGCGGCGATCCGCTGCACGCCGTCATGCTCGAGCGACGACAGATCGAAAATTTCGTTGACGATCCGAACGAACTGATCTTCCTCGGGCTGTTTAACGATCGACCCGCGTTTGCTTTCGGCATCAGCGGCGAAGTTAGTCCGCCATTGGGCGAGCTCGGCGAGTTTCATGAACTGCGATTTCTCGGCACGATACTGCCGCCGGACGAGGCCAACCTTGCCGCCCATGCGCGCGCCCTGGTCATCTGGCATGCATCGCAAATGTTCTGCGGTGTTTGCGGATCCTCAGCGCGCTCCGCGGCAGCGGGCAATTCACGGATTTGTGCTAATAGAGAATGTGGCCGCGAAATTTTTCCGCGCGTGGATCCCGCCATTATCGTGCTGGTCTCCTATGGTGAGCGCTGCCTGTTAGGCCGCCAGGCCAGCTGGCCCGAAGGACGCTACTCCACGGTCGCCGGTTTCGTTGAGCCGGGTGAGAGTCTCGAGGACGCCGTTCGTCGCGAAGTTTACGAAGAGACCAACATACATGTGGGTCGGGTGGGTTATCACAGTTCTCAGCCCTGGCCGTTCCCATCCTCGCTGATGCTCGGCTTCGTCGCCGAAGCGACATCCAAAGACATTATTCTCAACGACGGCGAGCTCGAAGACGCGCAGTGGTTCACTCGAAAGGAACTGCGCTCGGGCTTTCCGAAACTACCGTTTCGAATTTCGGTCGCGAGACGGCTGGTCGATGACTGGATCGAAAATCCGGGAGCCTGAGTAATGTGCCTGGTCGTCATCGCGCATCGGCATAGCCCCGACTATCCGTTGATTGTCGCCGCCAATCGCGACGAGTTTCACGCCCGCCCGACGCAAGACGCTCACTGGTGGCCCGATAAGCCGACGCTATTGGGTGGCCGTGACCAGCAGGCTGGCGGTACGTGGCTGGCGCTGCACCTAAATGGTCGATTCGCGGCAGTGACCAACTTCCGTGATGCGGCGACAACGTCGGCGAAGCTACGCTCGCGCGGTCATCTAATAACGGAATTTCTCGAGAGCGACAGTACGGCGCCGGGCTATCTCGAGGGCATAGACGGCGATGACTACGCAGGCTTTAACCTGCTTGTCGGCGCCGACAATGACTTCGCCTATCTGTCGAATCGCGGTGGTGGATTGAAAGTCCTGCAGCCCGGCATCTACGGCGTTGCCAACGCGACACTGGATACACCCTGGGCAAAAGTCGAACGCAGCAAGACGGCATTGCAGGAACTGATTGATTCAGGGCGCGCCAACGAAACAAACCTCCTGCGCATGCTCAATGATCGCGACAAGGCCGGCGTCAGCGAGGTCGAAACCGGTCGTCTTTCATTTACGAAAGCACACGCGATGACGGCGCCGTTCATCGTGCAGCCCGATTACGGCACGCGATGTTCAAGCGTGTTGCTGCGCGACAAATCCGGCCGGGTTCGATTTACAGAGCTGCGCTTTGGGGCGGATGGCCGCGAACGCGGGCGCTCGGATTTCGCTTTTGAGATTAATACCTAGTGCGCGTAGATCGACTGCAACCAGTTACTGATGTCGGCGATTTCCTGCTGGCAAACGGCATGGGCCATCGGATATTCGTGCCATTCAATCGTGTAACCCAGTTTTTCAAGGACATCTGCAGAACCACGGCCACCCTCGTACTGAATCATCGGGTCGAACGTTCCATGTGCCATGAAAAACGGCAATGAGGTCTCTCCGGCGCCCGCTTCATTGACGACCTCGGCTTCGATCGTATCCGCCAGTGGCAAGTAAGTAGACAACGCCAACAGGCCGGCAAGTCTTAGCGGTGTGCGCAATGCGTTGTGCAAAACAATGGCGCCGCCCTGAGAAAAACCGGCAATGACGATCTTTTCGCTGGCAATGCCTCTTTCCATTTCGCGACTAATCAGCGCATCCAGCAACTCACTGCTCTCGCGAATGCCTTTCTCGTCCGCGCGTCCTTCCTTGTCGAGGCTGACGATGTCGTACCAGGCGCGCATTTCCATGCCACCGTTGACGGTCACGGGACGGACCGGAGCGTGCGGAAACACGAATCGCAATGGCATCGATTCGGGCAGGCGGAGTTCGGGTACGATCGCTTCGAAATCGTGGCCGTCCGCACCGAGTCCGTGCAGCCAGATGACGCTGCCAACGGGATTGGCCCCGGTTTCAATTTCGACGGACTCCATACTTTGCATAATCTGACTCAGCGCTGCTGGGAAGCGGCGCAGTGTACCGGATTCAGTGAATGTGACATCGCTGCTTGACACGATATGCACATTTTGTTAGTTTTATGCACATATTTATGCAATAAGTTATTACCATGCCTAACACCAACACTGAGCAGACGGAACGGCGCGATGCGATTCGCGATCTCCTGAGCCACGGGTCGGTCGAAACCCAACAGGACCTCGTCGCGGAGCTATCGGCTCAGGGGCTCGCGGTAACGCAGTCCAGTATTAGCCGCGATCTTAAGGATCTCGGCGCCATCAAGACCGGCAATG
>Ga0255057_10001322_pt1 | contig 14046 bp, 15 predicted proteins | sample Cases_109_6_MG_FD_189022 | JGI IMG/M metagenome (GOLD analysis project Ga0255057, IMG submission 189022) | Seawater microbial communities from Amundsen Gulf, Northwest Territories, Canada - Cases_109_6 | ecosystem: Environmental > Aquatic > Marine > Gulf | place: Canada: Northwest Territories... | reverse complement strand
CGGTGGTGGACGAGCTGCGCGCCTCGGGCAGGGCCTGAGCCGTGGCGCCGCTCGACGTACTCGGCTTCGACCACGTCGACCTGACGGTGAACGAGCTGGCGCGCTCGCTGCCCTTCTACCAGAAGGTCCTCGTCGAGCTCGGCTTCCGCCGCGTGGAGGACGGCCAGAGCGGCAGCGCCATCTTCGCCAACGGCATCACCAGCATTGCGATTCGCGTCCCCTCGCCACACCAGCGGGGAGAGCGCTTCGACCGCTACCGGGTCGGGCTGCACCACCTTGCCCTGCGCGCGAGCCGGCGTGCGGATGTGGAAGCCTTTCACGGCTGGCTCGTGCGAGAGGCCGTCGAAGTCCTGGACGCTCCCGCCGAGTACCCCCAGTACGGCAAGGACTACTACGCCGTCTTCTTCGCCGACCCCGATGGCATGAAGCTCGAGCTCGTGCACTACCCCTGGGGCTACTGGCGTCAGGTGATGACGAACGGAACTGACGACCGGGCGCGCTATCCGCGCGGCCCGGGGCGCTGAGCACGAGAGAACCAGGAGGAGAGCATGGCCCATCGCGTCGTCCAGTGGAGCACGGGAAACGTTGGCTTCTACTCGCTGCGCGCAATCATCGGGCATCCCGAGCTCGAGCTCGCGGGTGTCTGGGTTCACGGTGAGAAGAAGGCCGGCCGCGACGCCGGCGAGCTGTGCGGCTTGCCGCCACAGGGGTTGGCCGCGACGCGGGACGCGGATGCGCTGCTGGAGAGCGATGCCGATTGTGTGGTGTACACCGCCACCGCCGATCTCCGGCCCGGCGATGCCATCGATGATCTGTGTCGGATCCTGGCTGCGGGAAAGAACGTGGTGTCTTCCTCGGTCGTGGGCCTCGTGCACCCGAAGACACTGAACCCGGACTGGACCGAGCGGCTAGAGGCCGCCTGCGGTTCGGGCGGTACCTCTTTCCTCACCTCCGGCATCGATCCCGGCTTCGCCAACGACACGCTGCCCCTGGTGCTCTCCGGGCTGTGCGAGCACTGGGAGGAGATTCGCATCCAGGAGATCGTCAACTACGCCACCTACGACCAGCCCGAAGTGGTGCTGGGCACCATGGGCTTCGGCAAGCCCCTCGACCACACCCCGCTGCTGCTCACGCCCGGTGCACTCAGCTTCGCCTGGGGCGGCACGATCCGGCTGCTGGCCGAGGGGCTGGGCGTCGAGCTCGACGAGGTTCGTCAACTGCACGAGCGCCTGCCGGCGGAGCGCGATCTCGAGACGCCCATGGGTACGATCGCCAAGGGCAGCATGGCAGCGCTGCGCTTCGAGGTGCAGGGAATCGTCGATGGTCGGCCGGTGCTGGTGGTGGAGCACGTCACGCGCATGCACGACGACATCGCGCCCGAGTGGCCGCGATCCGACGGTGGCTACAAGGTGCTGATCAAGGGTGTCCCCAGCATCGAGCTGAGCCTCGACATGGCCGACGAGCACGGCGACCATGCCGTGGGTGGGGTGGTGCTCACGGCCACGCGTCTGGTCAACGCCATCCCGTTCGTCTGCGACGCGCCCCCGGGGCTGCTCTCCGCCCTCGACCTGCCGCTCATCACGGGCAAGGGGCTGCTGCGCTGAGCCCAGCCTGAAGCTCTCCCCGCGGGACGTTTCCCGACGGAACACCGCTTGCTCTAGCGAGAGCGCGGCTGCAGAATGGATGGGTAGCCCCACTACCTGTCTGCCATTGGTCCGGAGGAAAGATCATGCAGTCCCGACTTTCGCTCGTGGTGTTTGGCCTGATCGCTCTCGTCGCGCTCGGAGCCACTCCCTGTTCGCAGGAGAGCGTGGTCCCGGGCCTCAGTGACGAGGTCACGCTGCTCACCGACAAGGAAGGTGTCTGGCATATCCGGGCACAGAACGACTTCGATCTGCAGATTGCGCAGGGCTACGTGCACTGCCGCGAGCGCCTGTTCCAGATGGACGATACGCGCCGTCAGGTGGACGGCACGCAGGCCGAGTTGCTCGGGGTGGGACGCATCGGCGGCGACGTGCAAGCGCGGATCGTCGGCCTGCACCGCGCGGCGCAGCGCTCTTTCGACGCGGCCCCGCCGCGCTTCCAGGCGCTGCTCCAGGCCTACGCCGACGGCGTCAACCATTGCATCGCCACGCTGCCGCTGCCGCCCGAGTACGCGCTGCTCGAGCTGACCCAGGTGCGGCCCTGGGAGGCCGTCGACGCGCTGAAGATCGGCAAGGCCATCTCGGCGTCGCTCTCCCTCGACATCGACACGGGCCTCACTGAGGACCTCTTCGACTTCATCCAGGCCGGCATCGCCAACGGCTTCGACGGCCAGGTCTTCTTCGCCGAGGACGTGAATCGCTCGGCGCCCATGGACCCGGCGTCGACGGTTCCCGACGCCACCAACGACGCGCCCTTCGACGTCGCCTGGAACGGCAAGGCCGCGGGGCACCTCGCAAGCGCAGCGAAGGCCGCGAAGCGCGCCCGCGAGAGGCTCCAGGAGCACCCGCTCTTCGAGCTCGCGCTGAATCGGCGCCAGAGCTTCGTCGGCAGCAACGAGTGGGGCGTGACCGGCAGCGCCGCGCCGGGCGGCAAGCCGATCATCGCCAACGATCCTCACCTTTCGCTCAACGCACCGTCGACATTCTGGGAGCAGCACCTCGTCGTGACGAATGACCCGGTAGAAGGGCCCATGAACACGAGTGGCGTCGGGTTCCCCGGAGCTCCGGGCGTGATCCTCGGCCAGAACGAGCACATCACCTGGGGAGCCACCACCAATCCGATGGACGTGAGCGACATCTTCCAGGACGAGTTCCACGTACTCCTGCCGGAGTGTTTTCTGATCGGCGCGTTCGCCTGCATCTTCAGCGAGGGCACCTTCCACCCCGTCGAGATCGAGTTCCCCACCTACTTCATCAACGTCATCGGCGACAGCATCGACGACAACCTGGTCGACGTGACTGCCAGCCTGCCCTCCGAGGCGCAGATCGTGGCGTCGGTGCCCTTCCGCAGCTTCGGGCCGGTCCTCGACATCGCCGATCCCAGCGTGATCGGGACGGGCGGCATCACCGAGGCCCTGGTGCTCCAGTACACCGGCTTCCACGCCACCCAGGAGCTGCAGACCTTCGCCAAGTGGAACCGCGCCGAGAACCTGGACGACTTCCTGGACGGCCTGGCCAACTTCGACGTGGGCTCCCAGAACTGGGCCTACGCCGACCGAGACGGCAACCTCGCCTACTTCAGCAGCGCCGAGATGCCGCTGCGCAAGGATCTGGAGATGGGGACCGTGGACGGGCTGCCGCCCTACTTCATTCGCAACGGCTTGGGAGGCAACAACTGGATCGCCGATCCGGCTCACTCCCAGGGACAGACGATCCCCTACGAGATCCTGCCCTTCGACGAGATGCCCCAGACGGTGAACCCCGAGAACGACTTCTTCGTGAACGCCAACAACGACCCGGCCGGGACGACGCTCGACAACGATCCCATGAACCAGGTGCGAAAGTCGGACCCGAACGCGATCTACTACCTGAATCCCGGCTACGCGATCGGCATGCGCGCGGGTCGTATCACCCGTCTCATCGAGGCTGAGCTGGCGCGGGACGGCCAGGTCTCCCGGATAGACATGCAGAACTTCCAGGCCAACACGCAGCAGCTGGACGCCGAGCTCATGACTCCCTTCCTGCTGGAGGCCTTTGCCAACGCCGACGCGGCGGGCGCGCCGCCGGAGCTCTCGGCGCTGGCCGGTGACCCGGATGTCCAGGAGGCCGTCGGCCGCCTCGCCAGCTGGGACTTCTCCACCCCGACGGGCATCGATGAGGGCTACGACGCCAACGATGTGAAGGGCATGCGCATGGCGCTCTCGGGAACGCCGGGCCAGCAGGAGATAGACGCCAGCGTTGCGGCCACGATCTACAACATGTGGCGTGGCTTCGCGATCCGAAACGTCGTGGATGCTCGCCTGGCCGACTTCGGCCTGGGCGCCGGCTCCAGCGAGGCGCTCAAGGCCTTGCACCACCTGCTCGGCCAGGAGCCCTACACCGGCATCGCCGCGGCGGGGATCGACTGGATTCCGCAACCGGGGGCGCTGAGCGCCGATGACCGGCGCGACCTGGCCTTGCTCCAGTCCCTGCGCGACGCCCTGGACCAGCTGGCCTCGAACGAGCTGGCCCCGGCCTTCGGCAACTCGACCGACCAGGAGGACTATCGCTGGGGCAAGCTCCACCGCATCGTCTTCGACCACGCCTTCGAGGACGCCTTCGATATTCCGCCGCAGGGCGGCTTCGAGGACCTCTCACCCGAGCTGCGCGGGCTCTCTCGCGACGGCGGCTACAACGTCGTGAATGCATCGGGCTTCTCGGCCCGCTCCATCGGCCTGAACAGCTTCATGTTCGGAGGCGGGCCCGTGCGGCGCTACGTCGGACACGTCACTCCCGGTGGCGTGGTGACGGGCGTCAACGTGGTGCCGGGAGGCCCGTCCGGCGTTCCGGGCAGCCCGGACTACGCCACGCAGCTCGGGAACTGGCTCACGGCCGACTACCACAACGTCAAGATGTCGGTGAGCGGGAAGAAGGCGGAGACGCTGGTACCGCCGCCCGCGCCCTGATTCCGGGACCGATCTAGGCCTCCACCGACGGCAGCCGCCCGCGCACGCGCATGCGGTAGAAGGCCACGCCTGCAACCATCAGGATGGTTCCCGGCACCCAGTAGCTGTCGATCCAGGCCAGGATCGTCTCGATGTAGTCGCGGATCTCCTCGGCGAGCAGGATCACGAGCACCACCCGCATCACCAACCCGGTCGTTGCGAGGGCGGCGAAGGTGCCGACTCGCATACCCGAGACGCCGGCCAGCGCGCTCACGGTGGGTCCGGTCATCAGCAGCACCACGGCGTGTGCGGCGCGCTCGAAGAGGCCTTCGAGCCAGCGTACGAAGCGCCCGAACCAGGCGGCGCGCGACTCGATCCAGACGATGCCCTGGGGCCCCAGCGAGCGGCCCAGGTAGAAGCTGGCCAGGTAGAAGAGCATGCGACGCCCCACCAGCACGACGACCAGCGTCACCGGGTTCACCGTGGGCGCCACCAGCCACAGGTGCCGGCCCAGCGGGCTCAGGCCCACCAGCAGCAGCGGATAGTGGTTCACCAGGTATAGGGAGAACGCGACGCCGAGCAGGGAGCCGCCGCTCAGGACACCCAGCACCGTCAGCGAGAGGCGCGCGATGCGGCGCTGCTCGGAGTCCAGCTGCCAGCTCCCCTCGGGTCCGGCTCTGGCGGCTGCGGTCTCGGGGGAAGACTCCATTCCATCCAGCCTAGGGAAAGCCAGTCGGGGTATGCTCCCCTGCCCTGTATTGGAAGGCCCGCCATGGAAGTCGTCTACCGATTGGACAGCGACAGCGAATCGAGCGGCCCGGCACCGGTTGGCGCCAGCGCGGCGCGCGAGCGGTTGGAGGTGGGAAACCGCACCTTCGCCGCGCTCTTCGCCGCCGACTCGGGCGTCGAGTCGCACGTGATCCCGGTGCCGAAAGCGGCGCTGGGAGCTCCGGGTGTGTCGCCTCCGCAGCGCCCCTTCGCCGCCGTGCTCGGCTGTGCCGACGCGCGCGCCCCCGTGGAGCTGGTGTTCCAGCAGGCCTTCAAACGACCTCTTCGTGGTCCGGGTGGCGGGCAACGTGCTCGGCGCCGAGTGTCTCGGCAGTCTCGCCTACGCCGCCGAACACATGGCCGACAGCCTGCGCATCGTGGTGGTGCTGGGCCACTCGGGCTGTGGGGCGGTGACGGCGGGCGTCGACGCCTTTCTCGACACCGCCGCGTACCCGACCGGAGTTTTCGGTGCGCCGTTGCGCGCCATCGTCGATCGGGTGTTGCTCTCGGTCTGGCAGGCATCGCAGGCATTGGAGCCGCGGGCGGGCGCTTCCGTCCGGGAATCCGCGGGCTACCGGGCCGCGCTGATCGAGATCTCCGTCGCCGTGAACGCGGGGCTCACGGCCATGACTCTGCGCGAGGAGCTGGTCGAACGGGTCGCCGGCGAGCTCGGCGCCGTCTTCGGCATCTACGACCTGGCGACCCATCACGTGGGCGTTCCCGGAACGGGAGCCGTGGGTGAGGTAGCGCTGCGCGCGCCGCCGTCCGACGCCGCGGGGCTCGAGGCGCTCGCCGCAAGCGTCGCCGGCAGCCCACAGGTCCAAGCCCTGCTCCGGGACTGAGCCAGCACCCGTGAACGCGACCCACCTGAAGGACGACCTCGTCGCCGGCACGGTCGTCTTCCTGGTGGCGCTGCCGCTCTGCCTGGGCATCGCGCTCGCCTCCGACGTGCCGCTCTTCGGCGGTGTCATCGCCGGCATCGTGGGCGGGCTGTTGGTTACCGCGATCTCGCGCTCGCGGCTGGGCGTGAGCGGGCCGGCGGCGGGCCTCGCCGTGATCGTCGCCGACGCGGTCGGCAGACTGGGCTACGAGGCCTTCCTGGTGGCCGTCGTGATCGCGGGTATCGCCCAGATCGCCGCGGGCTTCCTGCGCCTCGGCATCATCGGCCACTACTTCCCGTCGGCGGTGATCAAGGGGATGCTCGCGGGCATCGGCATCATCTTGATCCTGAAGCAGCTGCCCCACGCCTTCGGCTACGACGTCAGCTGGATGGGTGAGATGGAGTTCCTCCAGGAGGACGGCCACAACACCTTCTCCGAGCTCTACTACATGCTCACCAGCATCGGCGCCCGGAGCGGTGATCGTCTCCGTGGCTTCCCTGGCCATCATGCTCTGCTGGGAGACGGCCTGGCTGAAGCAACGCAGGATCCTTGCCTCGCTGCCCGCGCCGCTGCTGGTGGTGGCGGTGGGGATGCTGCTGAACGCGGCGTACGCAGCTGTGGCACCCAGCCTCGAGCTCGCGGGTGACGAGCTGGTGAGGTTGCCGGTGGCGGCCTCCGTCGCCGAGTTCGCCTCCTTCTTCGAGCTGCCGGACTTCACCCGCATCGTCGACCCAGCGGTCTGGGCCACCGCCGCGACGCTGGCCATCGTCGCCAGCCTGGAGACACTGCTCGCCGTCGAGGCCGGCGACAAGCTCGACCCGGCCAAGCACGTGACACCCACCAATCGCGAGCTCAAGGCCCAGGGGGTTGGCAACCTGGTAGCCGGGCTGCTCGGCGGGATTCCGATCACCCAGGTGGTGGTGCGCAGCGCTGCCAACGTCCAGGCCGGCGGCAAGACCCGCCTGGCCTCGGGCTTCCATGGTCTGCTGCTGCTGGCGAGCGCCGCCTTCTTCCCGGGCTTACTGAACCGGGTGCCGCTGTCCTGCCTCGCGGTGATTCTCATCGTCACCGGCTACAAGCTGGCTCGGGTGAGCCTCTTCCGCGAGATGCTGCGCGCGGGACACTGGCAGTACGTCCCCTTCCTGGTGACGGTGCTGGGTCTGGTCTTCACCGACATGTTGACTGGCATCGTCATGGGGATGACGGTCGGGATCTTCAACATCCTGATGCAGAACTACCGCACCGATTTCGTGCTGGAAGAGCGGGAGGGCCAGCACTTCGTGCTGGTGCTCTCGGAGCACGTCTCCTTCTTGAACAAGGCCAGCATCGTGCGCGGCCTGCGCGAAGTGCCTGCGGGAGCGCGGATCACCATCGATGGCCGCGCCTCGGCGGCCATCGACCCGGACGTGCTGGAGGTGCTGCGCGATTTCCAGGTCCGCGCAGGGGAGGACGACATCGACGTCGAGCTGCTGGCCATCGAAGGCCTGGACTCACTGCCGCCCCCGGTGGGACACTAGGCGGAGAAGACCCAAAAAGTGAGGTGGACATGTCGCTGGCGATGACGAAAGACGAGCGGTACGAGTTCCTGGCGGGCGTGCACATCGCAGTGCTGAGCGTCCCACGCGAAGCGGCGGGCCCGCTCACCTGCCCGATCTGGTACAGCTACGAGCCCGGGGGCGACATCGTATTCGTGACCGAGGCGCACTCGCGGAAGGCCGAGCTGATGGCCCTCGGCACCCGGGTGAGCTTCTGCGCCCAGGTCGAAGGGGGCCTGCCCAAGTACGTGACCGTCGAGGGCCCGATCGTCTCGATCGAGGCGGCCGATATCGAGGCGGTGCGGCCCATCGCTCACCGCTACCTGGGCGCGGAGGTGGGCGACGGCTACCTCGAGCAGACGCGCAAGGGCCCGGATGCGCCGCAGGAAATCCGCGTCTCGATCCGTCCAGACCGCTGGCTCAGCGCAGACTTCGCCAAGCAATTCAGCGAAGCGTGAGCCTGCTGATCGGAGAGCTGTTTCGGCGCAACGCCGAGGTGGTGCCGGAGCGCGTCGCCGCTTCACTGGGCGAAGAGACGCTGACCCACCGGCAGCTCGACGGCGCTGCGAACCGGCTGGCGCGAGCCTTGCGTGAGCTGGGCGTCTCGGCCGGCGACCGGGTGGTGGCCTGGACGGACAGCGGGCTCGACGTGCTGCCGCTCTTCGCCGCGGCGGCGAAGCTCGGCGCCGTCTACGCGCCGATCAACGCGCACTACGGTGCCGAAGAGGCCGTGGATGTCGTGCGGCTCGCGTCGCCACGCATCGTGATCGCCGACACCGCGCACGCCGAGCCGGCCTCGGTGGTGGCGAAACAGGCGGGAGTCTCCGAGCTGGCCCACATCGGGGGCGGCCCAGGGCCGGGGGTCGACCTCAGCCTGGCCTGCCTCGGCTGCGACGAGGCGGCCCTGCCTCCGCCCGAGATACCCGAGACGGCCCCCCACGTGCTCTTCTTCACCAGCGGCAGCACGGGCAAGCCCAAGGGTGTCGTGCTCTCGCACCGCGCAAACTTTCTGCGCAGCTACCAAGGAGTCTTTCGCGACGCGCCGGAGATTTCCGTCTGCATGTTCCCGCTCTTCCACATGGGCGGCTTCACGCTGGCGTTGGCCGCCTGGCAGACGCGGGGAGAGATCGCGCTGGTCGGCGCGGCCACGGCCGAAGAGCTGCTGGAGACAGTCCAGCGGCGCCGCGCAAACCGCATCTACTGCATTCCCGCCGTCTGGGCGCGCGTCCTCGAGGCCGACCCGCAGCGCTGGGACACCTCGAGCCTGAAAGAAGTGGACACCGGCACCTCGGCCACGCCCATCGAGCTGGTGCGCGCGCTGAAGCAACGCTTCCCAGGCAGCGCCACGCGCATCTACTACGGCAGCACCGAGGTGGGCGCCGCCACCACCCTGCCCGACGCCGACGTGCTGCGAAAGCCCGGCAGCGTGGGGCCCGCTTCACCCGGCGTCGACCTGCGCCTGGCCGAAGACGGCGAGATCCTGGTGCGCAGCGACTATCTCTTCGACGGCTACTGGGAGAATCCGCAGGCGACGGGCGCCTGCCTGCGCGACGGCTGGTTCCACAGCGGGGACCTCGGCGCCCTCGACGACGAGGGCTACCTCAGCATCGTCGGGCGCAAGCAGGAGCTGATCCGCAGCGGCGGGGAGTCCTTCGCGCCGAGTGAGGTGGAGGGGGTGCTCGCGAGCCACCCGGCGGTAGCCGAGGTGGCCGTGGTGGGACTGCCCGACCCGAAGTGGGGGGAGATCGTCTGCGCCGTGGTCGTGGCACGGCAAGGTGAGGCTCCGACGCTGGCGCAGCTCCAGCAGCACTGCGAGGCGCGGCTGGCCCGCTTCAAGAAGCCTCGGCGCCTCGAACTCGTGAGCGCACTGCCACGCACGGCCGCCACCGGTCAGGTGCAGCGCACCCTGATCGTCGAGCAGATCGCCACCCGCTAGCGCCTAGTCCCGGGATCGCAGGGGGGTTGCGGGGGCGCCTGGGTGAGAATACTATTCCGTTTGTGCAGAATAGTATTCTCATAGAGGAACCAGATACTTCCATCGCCAAACGCTCCGTGGAGCGCGCCCTGGAGGGTCGGCGGGAGACGTACTCCGAGGAGGTCGAGCGCCTGGTCCAGGCGAGCTTCTCGCTGATTCGCGACAGCGGTCGTCTGGAGCCCCGGGTGAGCGAGATCGTGCGCCGGGCCGGCCTCTCGAACCAGGCCTTCTACCGGCACTTCCGCTCGAAGGACGAGCTGCTGCTGACGGTGCTCGACGAGGGTGTGCGCCAGCTGACCGGCTATCTGCACCACCAGATGCAGGCAGAGCCGTCGGCCGAGGGCCGGGTGCGCGCCTGGCTGGAGGGCATCGCGGCCCAGGCTCTCGACGCCGAGGCGGCCGCCGCCACGCGTCCCTTCGCGCTCTCCCGCGCGCGCCTCTCGGAGCTGTTCCCCAGTGAAGTGGAGCTGTCCGAGCGTCAGCTGATCGAGCTGTTGCGCCAGGCCATCGCGGCCGGCGTAGCGGCCGGCGAGCTGCCGCAGGCCGACCCCGAGCGCGACGCCGAGACGCTCTACACGCTGGCCATGGGCTGGGTGCAGCGCAAGCTGGCGCAGCCCGCGCAGCCGGAGCCGGCGGACGCCGCCCTGCTGGTCGAGTTCGCGCTGTCCGGTCTGCGCCGCAGCCGCGGGCGGGATGAGACGTGAGCGTCGAGCGCGAGATCATGCTCACGGGCATCGGAGGCCAGGGCGTGCAGCTGGCGGCCCAGGTCCTGGCGCGCGCCGCGCTGCGCGAGCAGCGGCAGGTGATGCTCTTCGGCTCCTACGGGGGCACGATGCGCGGCGGCAACACGGACTCGACGCTCGTCGTCGGAGACGCCCCCCTGCTGGCGCCGCCCATCGTCGAGAAGCTCTGGGGCGCCGTCGGGCTGCACCACGGCTTCTGGGAGCCGGTGCGACGCAAGCTGCGGCCCGGTGCCGTGGTCGTGCTGAATGCGTCGCTCTTCGAAGGCGACGTGGACCGCTCGGCGCAGAAGGTCTTCGACGTGCCCGCCACCCGCCTTGCCACCGAGGTGGGTAACGCCATGTCCGCCTCGATGGTGCTGATCGGTGCACTGGCGGGTGTGACGGACCTGGTGCGCGTCGAGTCGCTGGTCGAGGCCATGCTGGAGTCGCTGCCGCCATATCGCCTCCAGCACGCCGAGGTCAACGAGAGCGCACTGCGCGCCGGCTACGCCAGCGTCCCGCAGGGGGAGTGCCCCGCCTGGGCCGAAGAGGAGAACGCAGCGTGATCAGCGTCGAGAGTCGTGGCACCGTCACCATCGAAAGCGCTCGCTGCAAGGGCTGTGAGCTGTGCATCCCCGCCTGTCCGCCTGGGGTGCTGAGCATGTCCCTGCAACGCAACGAGCTGGGCTACGCCTACCCGGAGCTGGTGCCGGGCTGCACGGGTTGCGGCGCCTGCCTGCTGGTGTGCCCCGACTTCTGTTTCGAGGTCTACCAGTACGAGACGCCGGTGATGCACGAGGTGGGGTCGTGACGCGGCAGCTTCTCGAAGGCTCGGCGGCCATGGCCGAGGCCGCCATCGCCGCCGGCTGCCGCTTCTTCGCGGGCTACCCGATGACGCCCTTCACGGAGGTGCTCGAGTCCTTCGCCGAGAAGCTGCCCACAGCGGGCGGTGTATGCATCAACGCCGAGAGCGAGCTCGAGGCGGTGGGCATGGCCTGGGGAGCCCTCGCCACCGGGGCGCGGGCCGCCACGGGCTCGACGGGACAGGGACTCTCCCTGATGCAGGAGTCGCTCTCGGAGATCACGCGGGCCGAGCTGCCGCTGGTCGTCTTCCACATGGCCCGCGGTCAGGGTGACTACTACCAGGCCACGCGCGGCGGTGGCCACGGTGACTACCGGCAGATCGTTCTGGCGCCCACCGACGTTCAGGAGGCCGTGGCACTCACGCAGCTGGCCTTCGAGCTGGCCGACCGCTGGCGCAACCCCGTCCATATCTATGGGGACTTCCTGCTGGCTCACACCGCGGAGGCAGTGTCGATCGAGCCGCCCTCCGGCGCTGCCCTGCCGGCGAAGGACTGGGCGGTGGACGGTACGCTGGGAGGCACGGGCCGCTCGCGCAACATCAACCCCATCGGCATGCAGAAGGGCGTGAAGGGCATCGAGCCCGAACGCTTCTGGCGGCGGCTCCAGGCCAAGCACGACGCCATGGCCGAGAGTGAGGCGCGCGTCGAGTTGGAGGCGGTCGAGGATGCGGAGGTGGTGGTCGTGGCTTTCGGCAGCCTCGCGCGCACTGCGCGCTACGTGATCCGAGAGCTGCGCCGCGAGGGCCAGCGTGTGGGCCTGGTGCGGCCCGTGACGCTCTGGCCCTTCCCCAGCCAGGCGCTGGCGCAGGCGGCGGCGGGCGCGCGCTGCGTCGCAGTGCTCGAGCAGAATGCCGGCCAGATGATCGATGACGTGCGCCTGGCGCTGCTGGGGGCGGCCCCCGTCGTCGGCATCGGCGACATCTCATCGGACGACGCCGGCTTCGGCGTCGGCCCGATCTTCGACCCGGACGACGTGCGCCGCCGCGTGGTGGGAGCGCTGTCGACCAGCGAGGTGCGAGTGTGAGCGACGTTCGTCTTCCCGTACTGCCGACCGACGCGCCTCCGCAGGAGCCGGCCAGGCTGCTGGGGCGCTTCAAGCCCAAGCTGCTGCTGCACGAAGACCACGATCTCTGCCCGGGCTGCGGGGAGCCGGTCGCCATCCGCCTGCTGCTGGACGTGGTGGAGGAGCTGGGCTGCGCGCAGAGCAGCATCGGCGTGGTGGGCATCGGCTGCTACACCGCCTTCACCAGCGCCATGGATGTCGACCTGGTTCAAGCGCTCCACGGTCGCGCCCCCTCGGTGGCTACCGGGGCCAAGCGCATGCGTCCGGACACGCTGATCTTCACGCTCCAGGGCGACGGCGACATGGTGAACGAGGGCCTGCAGGAGGTGATTCACACCGCGGCGCGCGGCGAGAACGTGACCTGCGTGCTGATCAACAACGGCGTCTTCGGGGAGACCGGCGGCCACATGACCTCGACGACGGTGCTGGGACAACGCACCAAGAATTCGCTCGAGGGCCGCGACGCGGCCTACCACGGCCACCCGATCCTGATCGGCGACCTGCTGGCGCCCCTGGGCGGCACGGCCTACGCGGCTCGCGGCTCGGTGCACGACGCGGCTGCCGTGGTGAAGACCAAGAACATGCTGCGCCGGGCCTTCGAGGCGCAGCTCGAGGGCCGCGGCTTCTCCTTCGTGGAGATTCTCACGATGTGTCCCACTGGCTGGTTCGTGCCGACGGCCGAGGGCCCGGACTACCTGAACCGCGTGCTCGGTGCAGTGCACGCCACCGGCGAGCTCAAGAACGGCGAGCGGCTGGTCACCACGGCGGAGCTCGTGTCCGAGCAAGAGAGCGGCCGCGAGGGCTGAGCGATGGACGTCGACGGCTTCTTCACCCGCCTCAACCCGCTGATCCGCGCCCTGCTGCGCTCTCCTCTGCACTTCCTGGCCAGCAAGGGGCTGATGGTGCTCAGCGTCACGGGCCGCAAGAGCGGGCGCAGCTTCAGCTTCCCAGTGGGCTACCAGCGCGAAGGCGGCACGCTCACCGTGCTGGTGTCGGAAGCCCGGCGCAAGCAGTGGTGGCGCAATCTGCGCCAGCCGGCGCCGGTGGGCCTGGTACTGCGCGGGCGCGAGCGCACGGGTACGGGCCAGCTCGTGGCTCCCGGATCCGACCTCTTCTACCGCAGCGTCGAGCTCACGATGCAGCGGGTTCCGGGCATGGCCCGCGTCTTCCATACCGAGTACGACCGCGCCGCCGGGCTCAGCGAGGCCCAGCGCGCCCACCTGAAAGACGGGGTCGCGGTGGTGCGCATCAGCCTGGACGCGTAGCCACGGCCAAGGCCAGCTTTCCCGTCACGCTCCCCGCTGCCAGCTCCTCGAGCGCCGTTGGCAGCGCCTCGAAGTCCACCACATCCGAGAGCGGAACCCGCAGCCGGCCGGCTCGCCAGTGCTCGGCCAGCACCGACTGAGCAGCTTCCTTGAAGGCGCGGTCGTAGCCGCCCGGCATCACCCCCAGCAGTGAGTAGTTGTGGGTCACCAGGTGCGCTGCACTCGGCTGACCCCACTGGCCGCTGCCGAAGCCCACCACCAGCAGGCGCCCCTCGTGGGCAATGCAGTGGGTGGCCGCCCGGAAGGCCTCGCCGCCCACAGCGTCGTAGACCACGTCCGCACCAGCGCCGGCGGTGGCCTCGCGCACCGCCTCCGCGATGTCCTGGCTGCGGTAGTCCACCACGACG
>Ga0255057_10001321_pt1 | contig 14050 bp, 11 predicted proteins | sample Cases_109_6_MG_FD_189022 | JGI IMG/M metagenome (GOLD analysis project Ga0255057, IMG submission 189022) | Seawater microbial communities from Amundsen Gulf, Northwest Territories, Canada - Cases_109_6 | ecosystem: Environmental > Aquatic > Marine > Gulf | place: Canada: Northwest Territories... | reverse complement strand
AGCTCCGCCGATGAATCGCCGGGACAAAGCGGAGCGCATCGGGAAGATTCTCGATGACCTCTATCCAAAGCCACCGGTCCCTCTCGATCATCAGGACCCGTTCACCCTCCTGGTTTCGGTCATGTTGAGCGCGCAGACGACTGACAAGAAGGTCAACGAGGTCACACCTTCGCTCTTCGCGACCGCTCCGAATCCCCAAGCGATGACTGAGCTTCCCGTTGATGAGATCCTAAGCTTCATCCGCACCGTGGGCCTTGCACCTACGAAGGCCAAGAACCTTCAGGCCACTGCCAAGCTTCTTTTGGAGCGACACCGGGGAGAAGTTCCAGCCGACATCGACGCACTCGAGGCGCTTCCCGGTGTGGGGCACAAGACAGCTTCCGTGGTCATGTGCCAGGCCTTCGACCAGCCTGCCTTTCCAGTGGACACCCACATCCATCGACTCGCAGCGCGTTGGGGCCTCTCCGACGGCAAGAACGTCGCGAAGACCGAGGCGGACCTGAAGAAGGTGTTCCCCGAAGACACGTGGATCCGACGCCACCTCCAGATCATCTACTTCGGCCGTGAGCATTGCCCCGCCCGCGGCCACGATCTCAGCGGTTGCAAGATCTGCGGCTGGGCGGCGACGAAGAAGCAAATTGTTGAAGAATCACGGGCTCGTTGAGGCGACACACTGGTCGAGTCCCTGAGGACGACCCATATTGCCTGTCATGAGCATCGAGTTTCGCCTAATGGGAATCCCCGTCCGGATCCACTTATGGTTCTGGTTCATGGCTCTGTGGCTGTGGACGCTCGACAGGGCGGAAGGCTGGGCGGGGCTTCTCGTGTGGGTTGCCGTTGTCCTCCAGGGGATTCTCATGCACGAGCTTGGCCACGCGCTCGCGGGAAGGGCGTTCGGCCGAACTCCCCGTATCGAGCTCGTCGCTCTTGGCGGCATTACGTGGTGGGAACAAGCAGCGCCGATGAGCCCCGGGCGCAACCTCGTCGTGAGCGCTGCGGGGCCGGCGGTCGGGATTTTCGTGGGCTCGCTTTCGCTCGTGCTGATGGACGTGTTGCAGATTCCGGACCCGTCGCTCGGGCGCTACCTTTTCCGCTCGCTGGTATGGGTCAACCTCGGATGGGGCCTCTTGAACCTGCTGCCGATCATGCCGCTCGATGGCGGCAATATCGTGGCTGCGCTCTTTGATTTTGCGGCTCCGTCGCGCGGACGTCTCCTCGCCTCGTATGTGTCTTTCGCCGCGATCGGCCTGCTGTTTGCGGCGACGGTTGCAGTTCGCATGTATCCCGCGACAATTCTTCTCTTGCTACTCGGGTTCAGTACCTACCAGGTCTTTCGCGCGGAACGTCAGCGATCCACCGTCCAGCCACAGGGGCTCGTCGAGCAAGCATTCATGGCGCTCGAGCGCGGCGATGGGCAAGGGTTGGTTCAGGCGGCTTCGCAGCTCGTCAGCAAGGGCGGTTCCATCGAGGAGCTCGATGAAGCCTTTCACCTCCTTGCCTGGGGGCGACTTCTAGGTGGCGAGCCCCAGGAGGCCCATGCGGCGCTTCGTTCGATGTCGGGGGAGCGCAATGCCGACCCGGCGCTCGAAGGCGCGGTCCTGGTGGAGCTCGCGCGGCCGAGCGACGCGATTCCCCTTCTCGAAGACGCATGTAAAAGGGGCGGGACGTTTGCCGAGGGCTACTATGTGAAGGCCGTCCGCGACCTCGGAGCGTTCTCGCAAGCAGCGCAGTTCCTCTGCCGCCCCGGCGCACCGCAACTTTCGGCCAAGTCCGTCCACGCCCTCCAGCAGTTCGCTTTGACGGCACAGGCATTCGAGGCGGCGAAGAAGCTCGCTTCATTGCCGGTGTTGGCACCTGCGACTGATCACGAAAACGCATGATTTGAGGGGTTTTTCGGGCTGTGGACGCAGTCGCATCCGCCGGGTTGATCAATCCCGAAGTTTTTGCAATTCCCGCGAACCAGGAGACAAGACCATCATGAGCCCGAATCCAGATCTGAAGCACAAGGTTGCCGACATCGCGTTGGCAGAGTGGGGACGCAAAGAGATCGCCATCGCCGAGCACGAGATGCCTGGCTTGATGGCGCTTCGACGCGAATACGGCGCGCAGAAGCCTCTCAAAGGCGCGCGCGTTGCCGGCTGTCTCCACATGACCATTCAAACGGCGGTCTTGATCGAGACGCTAACCGAGCTCGGCGCCGAGGTGACGTGGACCAGTTGCAATATTTTCTCGACTCAAGATCACGCCGCCGCGGCCATCGCGGTTACCGGCGTGCCGGTCTTCGCATGGAAAGGTGAGACCGAGGAGGAATACGACTGGTGCATTCAGCAACAGCTCCGCGCCTTCGAGGACGGCAAGGCGCCGAACCTATTGCTCGATGACGGCGGCGATCTCACCGCAGTCGCGCATCAGCAACATCCCGAAATGTTCGAGGGCCCGGAGCGGATTGTCGGTCTTTCCGAGGAGACGACCACCGGGGTCCATCGCCTCTACGAGATGGAGCGCGAGGGCACTCTGAAGTGCACGGCGATCAACGTGAATGACTCCGTGACCAAGTCGAAGTTCGACAACCTCTACGGTTGCCGCGAGTCGTTGGTCGACGGCATCAAACGCGCGACTGACGTGATGATTGCCGGTAAGGTGGTCGTCGTAGGCGGCTACGGCGACGTCGGTAAGGGCTGCGTCCAGGCCATGGCGCGTGCGGGTGCGCGCGTGCTGGTGACCGAGATTGATCCCATCTGCGCGCTCCAGGCGTCGATGGAGGGCTATCAGGTCGTCACGATGGAGGAGGCCGCACCCATCGCCGACATCTTCGTCACCGCTACTGGCTGCGCCGACGTCGTGACTGGCGAGCACATGAAGCAGATGAAGAACGAAGCGATCGTCTGTAACATCGGACACTTCGATTCCGAGATTCAAATGGCGTGGCTCACAGATCCGGCCAACGAGATCACCGAAGAAGAGATCAAGCCACAGGTGGACCACTTCATCTTCCCCGATGGCAAGCGAATCATCGTCCTTGCCCGAGGCCGGCTCGTGAACCTCGGCTGCGCTACAGGTCATCCGAGCTTCGTGATGAGCAACTCGTTTACGAACCAGGTGCTGGCGCAGCTGTCGCTCTGGACCGAGCGCGACGGCTACGAGTCCGGCAAGGTGTACGTCCTATCGAAGGAGCTAGACGAGAAGGTCGCCCGGCTCCATCTCGGTCAGTTGGGCGCGAAGCTCACGACGCTCACTCAGGCGCAAGCCGAGTACCTGGGCATTCCGGTCGAAGGTCCATTCAAGCCTAGTTACTATCGATACTGAGACGGGATGGTCTCGCTGCTGATCGAGACTTGGCGCTACTTCCAGTCGCACGATGGGCGATTGCTTTCCGGAGCGATCGCCTTTTACGTGACACTCGCCCTCGCACCACTGGGCGTATTGATGATCTTGATCGCGTCTATGGTGTTGCCCGCCAACGAGGCTCAGCAGGAGTTGGTCGGACAGCTCGAGATGTTTCTGGGCCCAGAGCTAGCGAATTTCCTCGCGCAGGCGATGGTCGACATGACCTCCGAAGCACAGAGTTTGACTGCGCCGATCATCGGTGGCGTGTTCATGCTGTACATGTCAGCCCGACTGTTCTCCATGCTCCGTCGGGCCCTCAATCACATGTGGGGCATTCGTCCAAAGCTCCTCGTTCATGCTCGCCCCGATTGGCTCCACCTTTTCGAACGGAGAATGCTCGCCTTCGCCATGGTGCTCGTCTTCGGAGGATCTCTGGTCGTCCTGGTCCTGCTTCACGCGACGACTACCGCTGCCGCGCACTTCTTGGGAGCTGACTACTTGCTCACCTTCGGTGGCTTCGGAAGCGGCTTCGCTGTCCTTTGGTTGTTGATCTCCCTAGTCTATCGATGGTTGCCAGACGCGACCATCTCCTGGTGGGACGTGTGGGTCGGGGCCGCGGTTACGTCTCTATTCATCGTCGGAGGCTCTTTCTTGATCGGCCTGTACTTGGGGTACGCGAGCCCCGCCTCCTGGTACGGAGCCGCTGGCTCCTTGGTCGTGTTGCTCCTGTGGATCTACTACACGACGCAGATCTTTCTCATGGGTGCCGTGTTCACGCGCGCTTGGGCCAGGCGACGCGGCCGCGCGATCGAACCCCTGCCGTACGCCGTGGCGGTCGAGACTCCGAGCTACTCCGCGAACGCTTCCATCAGCGACACGTAGTGGTCTGGAGCTTCCGCAGGCGCTTCCACTTCGGTGTCGCCGATGTGGTGGCTCAAGAAGTCGAAGAGCGCGCCCCACTGCGCTCGAGCAGCCTCCCGCCAAAGGAGCACGTTGAAGGCGTGGATCTCACCTTGGAACACGTGGAGCTCACAGCTCGTTCCGGAACCCTCGAGCGCCTCGCGAAGCCGAATGGTGTCGGGGAGCAAAGGGTCCGCAGTGCCTACCGTGGTGAAGAACGGGGGAAGTGGTCGGCTTCCCGGAGGGGCGGGGCGTTCGAAGAGGCGAAGTGGGCTTGCGAGAGGGAACTGCAGGGCCCGTCGTACGCGCGAACCAAGATAGGAGCGGGCGGTTCCTCGGATCTCTGCCTTGATCCAAGCCGGAAGGCGGCGGCTCTTGTCTGGGTCTCGCCAGAAACGCTCGACGTCGTGCAGGTCGAGCATGCCGTACAAGGGTGCGACACAGCCTATTTCGGGCGCACGCTCGAAGATGGCCCGAGTGAACGGCTCGAGCCTCGGGTGGGTCGCGCAATAGGTAAGCGAAGCCGCGAGGTTAGCTCCCGCCGACTCGCCGATAATCGCTAGGTGGCTGGCATCGGCGCCGTACTTTGCGCCGTTGTCGAGGACCCACTCGAGCGCGGCCATGACGTCCTTGAGCGGCTTAGGGTAGGAGTGCACCGGGCCAAGCCGGTAGTTGATGTTGAAGACCTGATACCCTTGTGCAGCCAGGATGTAGGCCATGATGCGATGGGTGTCCTTCGACAACATGGAGAACGCCCCCCCGTGGATGTAGAGGATGGTCGGCAGGGTGCTGTTCGCGTCGCGGCTTCGATAGATGTCGAGAAGGTGGGCGCGTTTTCGAGTGGGGCGATACGGCACGTTGCGTTCGACCTTGACCTGCCGCCAACTCTTGATCAGCCACGGGAGAACCCCATAGCCGACGTGTGACGCCCGATGAATGACCTGGTCGACCCCGCGGCGCACCACGGGCAAAACGGAGTCGCGAGCGTTCGTCATCGGGGCCGACTATATCCGAAGCGCGCTAGGAAAAGAAGCCGAGCTTCTTCAAAGCGGTGCCGTACACGATCCGAATCAAGCCGTCGATCTCCTCGATCGCTTTTGGTGTATGAGGGTACCATACGCGCTCGTCCTTTCGCGCCCACCGGTGGATGAGGATCGGCTGTTGATGCGTGTAGCTGCGGAGCGCTCCCAATCCGTTGACATGGCCGACCCCGCTGTCTTTCATTCCGCCGAAGGGCGCTTCCGGTGCGCCGTATGCCATGGATGCATCATTGATGATCACCGAGCCGGTTTCCATTCGTTTCGCGATCTCGATCCCCTTTTGGATGTTGCGGGTCCACACGCTTCCGCTCAGACCGTAGTGTGAATCGTTCGCGAGACGGATTGCCTCTTCTTCGTTTTTGGCCCGCATGACGGAAATGATCGGCCCGAACGTTTCTTCCCGCATGAGCTCCATGCTGTGATCGACTTTGCGCACGAAGGTCGGTTTGTAGAACAGGCCAACGGTGGTGTCGGCTTCGCCCCCTACGACGATCTCGGCTCCCTTGGCTTTTGCATCTGAGATGTGGCGCTCGATGATCGGGAGTTGACGGTCCCAAAACACCGATCCGACATCGATGTCGTCTCCCGTGCCGTAACGGAGCTCTTTGACGATACTGGCAACGCGCTCTTCGAACTCGTCCGCCACACTTTCCACAACGTACACGCGTTCCACGCCCATGCAGACATGGCCCGAATTCAGCATCGAATTGAAGACCGCTCCCCCGGCCGCACGTTCGAGGTCAGCGTCGGCGCACACGATCATGGCGTCCTTCCCGCCGAGCTCGAGTGAACAGGGGATGAGTTGCTCAGCGCACGCGGCGGCGATCTTCTTGCCAGTGCTCACGCTCCCGGTAAACGAGATTTTCTGGACGCCGCCGTTGACGAGAGCCGCGCCCGTCTCGCCGTCCCCGTGAACCGTTTGCACGACATCCTCGGGAACTCCAGCCTCACGCAGCAACTCGACCGCCCAATCACCGGAGTAAGGGGCAACCTCCGAGGGTTTGAGGATGACCGCGTTCCCGGCGAGGATCGCTTGCACGGTGGGGTTGATCGCAAGCGAGAACGGGCCGTTCCACGGCGTGATGACACCAACCACGCCTAGGGGTCGATAGTGCATGATCAACTTCTTCATCGGTCGCAGGTAGCCATGAAGCTTCCGCTTCTCGTCCGAGAGCTCCTTCACGGCGCGCCCTGGCCAGAAGTTGAGGTAGTCACAGCCCGGAACGATTTCCATCATCAGGGCTTCGAGCCGCGTCTTACCCGTCTCGTTGATGATGGTCTCGACGACCTGCTCACGCTTCTCGACGAGAATGTCGATCGTACTTCGGACGATGCGCGCCCGCTCCACAATGGGAACCCGAGCCCATTCTTGCTGTGCGTCGCGAGCCTTGGCGATAGCGGCTTCGACATCTTCGCGGCGGTTGACGACGATCTCTCCGACCTGCTCTCGCGTTGCGGGGCTTCGAAGCCCGAGCCGGCGGCGCCCTTCAGGCGTCTCAGAGAGTGGTTCGACGATGGCCATTCCGTTGCTCCTATCCTGGCGAGCCCTCCCCAGGGCGCTGAAACAAGTTCTACTTTCCCAGGAGTAGAGCGCAAGCAGCGGATTCCTATTGATAACACTGTAATATTACATTTATATTACAAATCATGCCTGACTCGCTTTGGTTCGCTTTGGTCTTGGTCCTGTTCGTCGGCTGCGGGGGCTCGGGATCGACCGGCGCTCCCCGTGTTGGGACGGGCGGGACCGACGGCGGCGGCGGTGCGGATGGCGAGGCCCTCTGCGATTGCCCCTTCGGGGAAGAGTGCTCGGACGACGGGCGCTGCGTTTCGATCTGTGGCGAGGTTCCGGTCTGCGTGTTCGGTGGGACGGCACGATGCTGCGGTACGGATCTGGTCTGCTCGGACGGCAGCTGCGTGACCGACTGCGGTGACGCAATCGAGTGCAACGGTGCTTGCTGCGGCGACTCCGAGATGTGTTTCGACGGCGCCTGCGTCACCGAATGCCCAGATCCGTCACGACTTTGTGGCGAGGGCAACGAGCTTTGCTGCGACAGTGGTGAAGCGTGCATCGGCGGAGGCTGCGTACCGCTCGGCGATGACTGTAAGGGCGGCGAAGACTGTGAGATCGACGAGCTTTGCGAGGCGAGCCTCGGAAGGTGCATTTCGGCGAGTGCGGTCGAAGCATGCGTCTTTCGTCCTGACCCTGGCGTGTTCACGCCGACCATCGCGTGTCGATGGACCCCGCCCACCCCTCTCATGGGTGCGAGCTCGGAGGAGATCGAGATTGCTGGGATGAGCGAGGTCGTCATGACGCCTTCGGTCGCGAATCTCACCGACGACAACGGCGATGGGGCGACCGATGTGCTCGACACACCCGATATCGTGTTCGTGAGCTTCAACCGTCAGGCCAACGGTTGTTGCACCGGGCGCGGCGTGCTCCGTGTGGTGTCTGGCGCGTGCAACGAAGACGGCACCATGAACACCTTGGCCACTCTCAAGGGCTCGACCGCGAACGACTGGATCGGAAACTCGACCGGAGTCGCACTCGGGAACCTTCATCCGGACGATGTGCCAAGCGAGCGCGTTCCCGAGATCGTCGCGACCTTCAAGAATGGGGGCACGATCGCTTGGCGCCGCACCTCCGACGATGGGTCGACTTGGGAGGTCATGTGGCAAAACGATAGTCTTCCCAACAATCGGCACACCCGGGGTGGCGCCCAGCCATCGATCGCCGACCTCAATGCCGATGGCCGACCCGAGGTCATCATCGGGAACGTCGTTCTCGATGGACTCACTGGCAAGGGCCCCGGCGACGTCGACCTGCCGCCGGAAGCGCTTGCCTGGGACGGCCGTGATCTCGAGGCGACGTTGCCTGGTGCGAACCTCGGGATCGGCAACAACGCGTTTCTCGGACCGGCCTCGACCGTTGCGGATCTCGATCGGGACGGCTTTCAAGAGGTCATCGCAGGCAACACCGTCTACAACTACGACGGCAGCGAAAAATGGACCTACAAGTACACCACGACCAACTCGAGCTGTGGTGGGTCGCTCGACTGCGATGGCTACAACGCCGTCGGCAACTTCGACGCCGACGATAACGGCGAAGTCGTGATCATTCGTCAGGGCGAGCTATTCGTCCTCAACGACGATGGGACCCCCGTTGACGGGATTCCGCTCCCGATTCGCATTCCGGGCGCGCCCGGGGACGTCGCGGCGCCGACCTACACCCCCGCCGCCTATGTTCCGAGCGAGCCTCTCTACGACGAAGACGGGGATCTGCTTCCGCCTGAGCGCATTTTGTGTGGAGGCGCGCTTCAACTCGCCGCGTACGACGCGCTCGGAAACCCGATCATGAGCTCGGGGGAACAAGTGGTGGTTCGCACGGCGGGGGCGAACGAAAGCGGCCCGCCGACTGTGGCAGACTTCGACGGCGATGGGTTCGCCGAAATCGGCACGGCAAGCTCCACCGCGTACGTGGTCTTCGACTTCCAGTGTACGGGCGATCCACTGCCGCCGGAATGTGAGCGTGAGTGGGTCCGCTGGATGGTCGAAAATGATGACTGCTCGAGCCGTGCCACCGGTTCCAGCGTGTTCGACTTCGAAGGCGACGGCTCCGCAGAGGTGGTCTATGCGGACGAGACGACATTCCGCATCTTCCGCGGAAGTGATGGACAAATCCTCTATGAGGATACCTCCCACAGCAGCAATACACGCATCGAGATGCCCATCGTCGTGGATGTCGACAACGACGGGAAGTCCGAGGTCGTGATCCCCGAGCCCAACACCAATAACAACCTCGGAGGAATTGAAATCTGGGAGGACGCCGACAACAACTGGGTGCGCACCCGTCGGATCTGGAACCAGCACGGCTACAGCGTTACGAATGTGACCGAAGACGGGCAGATTCCACGCGAGCCCGAGCCCAACTGGACGAGCTCTCGGCTCAACAACTTCCGCCAGAACGTGCAGCCCGGCGGGTTGTTCGACGCCCCGGACTTCGTGGTGCGGGAGATCATCCGGACTGAGTGCAACGACGCGCAGTACACTTTCGCGGTAGTCGTGGGCAACGACGGCTCGCTGAGCATCCCACCTGGGATTCTCACTCATGTGGTGGTCGAGACGACTGACGGCATGGAACAGTTCGATTTAGGCACGTTCCCGACGACCGAATGGCTGTTGCCCGGTCAGTCCGAGCAGTTGGATGTGGTGTTTGCGATTCCCGACCGGGCCGTGGTGACCGAGATTCGAGTCTTGGCCACGATCGACGACGACGGCATGAGCGGGCAGCAGTACAACGAGTGTGATGAGGACAACAACGACGCCGCGTCGAACCCAATCTCGTGTCCCACGGTCGAGTAACGAGCTAGCCTTTTTGGGGGGTCCCCAATGAGGGGATTGCCTAATACTGCTATCAGGGGATATACCCAACGATCCGATGTTGCGTACCTCGATAGCGCCCACGAGTCGGATCCTCATCCGGCAAGGTGGAGCCGCTGATCTCGAAGGTGTGCTGCGCGTCTGCGAGAAGCACATGGAGTACGTCGACCACCGGCTTCCGAGTGAGTTTCGACTGGGCGACTACTTCCGCCGCGCGCTTTCTTCACAGGACGAGGTGTTTCAATTTTGGATTGCAGAGAATGGGCACGGCTCGGTGCTCGGCTGGGAGATGCTGGCCGCCTGTAGCGCCGACCCGGCCCGTCGACGGCTCACCGGGGAGGCGACTACGTGCCTCGGGCAGCAGAGCGACTCGCTTGGGCGCACTTTAGCGACCCACGCCATTCGCCACGCTGTACGGACGCCTCTTCAGTATCTTTTTGCTCAAGTGCCCACCCGAGACACGCTCATGGTCAACGTCCTCGAGGCCGTGGGTTATCAGGAAGTTGGCGTGATTCCTCCAGCGGCCAAGCCACCGGCGCAGCCCGAACGCCTCGAGTTCGTCTACATCGTCGACCATTAGAGGGCCTTGCTCTCGTCATGGTTTCGTATATGGTGCTTCGCTCCGGAGGCGTCATGGCGACGAAGCGAACCCCTACGAAGACGCGAGCAGCAAAGAAGAGCACCAAGAAACGGGCGTCGAAGAGGCCGAGCAAGTCTCCGCCGAAACGGACCATCAAAGCTCGGAAGGCCAGCGCGTCTAAGCGGCCGAGTAAGAGCCCGGCGAAGGTAGCCCAAGCTGCGACCAACGGCGCTCCAACGAATGGTGCCGGACAAAGGGCGAAACCGGTCCGCAAACGACCGAGCAAGGCGCCCGCTAAGTCGGGGGCCAAGCGGACTACGCGACCGGCCAAGGTTAGGGCAATGCCGAAGGCGGGAGCGGTCGCGCCGCGGCCAGCCCCAGTGCCGCGGGTGGTGACGGTCACCGCGCCAGTTCCGGAGGCGGCGGTGACGTCAGGGATGACGTCATCGGCGCAGTCGGCGTCGAGTCCGGGTCGTCCGTCGGTATCTAACCCTCGGTTCCGGGAGTCCTACCTCGACGAGGCGCCTCGGGATCACGCGGAGGTCTTAGCTGGGTTTCTCAGGGTCGTGAAGACGGCGGCTGGGGACATCCGGAAACTGATCTTACAAGCGATTGCTCTCAGCAACCAGAAGCGCGACCGCTTCGATCGATGAGCGAGCGGCGTGCGGTGGCGATCGTGGGGGCCTCCCTCGCGGGGCTTCGGACGGCCGAGTTTCTTAGACGCGGAGGCTTCGAAGGCAAGCTCGTCCTGATCGGTGACGAGGACCACCTGCCCTACGACCGGCCCCCTCTTTCCAAAGAAGTGCTGCGCGGCGAGTGGGAACCCGATCGGTTGGCGCTCCGTCGAAAGAGTTACGACGAGCTCGCGCTGGATTTGCGGTTGGGGCGACGTGCGGTCTCGCTCGACGCCGATGCGCATGAGCTTCATCTCGAAGACGGCGCGTCGGTCGCTTTTGATGGCCTGGTGATCGCGACTGGCGGACATGTTCGCAAGCTCCCGAATCAACCGGACCTACCAGGGCTCTTCACCCTGCGGACCCTGGATGATGCGCTCGCGATTCGCGACGCTCTCAAAAAGACCTCGCGCGTCGCGGTCATCGGGGCCGGCTTCATCGGGGCCGAGGTCGCGGCTTCTGCCCGCCAGCTAGGGCTCGAAGTGGTCATGATCGAAGCTCTTCACGCACCCTTGGCCCAAAGCCTGGGATCGCGGCTCGGGTACATCCTCCAGCAAGTGCACGAGCGTCGGGGTGTCGAGGTGCATTGCGGACGACGGGTCACGGCTTTTCTCGGAAAAGATCGCGTCGAGGGTCTGACGCTCGACGACGGCACCGATCTTCTGTGCGATTTGGTGGTCGTTGGCATCGGGGTGGATCCTACGGTGTCGTGGCTTGAAAGCAGTGGAATCGAGCTCGACGATGGAGTTCGTTGCGACGCCACTTGCATGTCGAACATTCCCGGCGTGTTCGCTGCCGGTGATGTCGCGAATTGGTACAATCCTCTTTTCAAGGAACGAATGCGCGTCGAGCATTGGACCAACGCGCTCGAACAGGCTCGCCATGTTGCAAGTTCGCTGATGGCCGCACCAGGGGAGGCGAAGCCCTTCGAGTCGGTCCCGATGTTCTGGTCCGATCAATTCGACATCAAGATCCAGGGGGTGGGCCGCCCTCGTGCGACGGATGAGCTGATCATCACCGGCGGAACCGCAGAAGAAGAGAGGTTCACGGCTCTCTATGGGCGGGCCGGACGTCTAGTTGGTGCAGTGACCTTCAACCAGCCGCCGAAGATCATCAAGCTGCGAAGATTGATCGGCGAGCGAGGTGGACTTGAAGCCGCGGCGAAGATCGCCGAGTCTTAGCCCCGTTGGACATGGCGCTAGGTCAAATCGACTAGCCAGAAGCGCTTGAGCTCGGTCCGGTGCTCCTCTACTGCGATGCGCGCGAGGTTCACCCACCGACCACATGCGTCGAGGATCGCACTGTCTGCTGTTGCTACGACGACGGTGGACGTTTTGAGCGTTTCGTCGACTCGATTGGACAGGACCGCCTCTACGCTCACGGTGTATCGCTCCGCTGCCCTCCGTATGGCGTCGGCGAGGCGCCCAGAATTGGAAACCGGTCGGTCGATGTAGATGCATACTGCACTCGGTCGCATGGAATCGAGGACGCCGAGCAGAATCTCGACTGCGTGCTCGGTCTCTTGGACTAGGCGATAGTTCCCGTGAAAACTCGCCATGTCCCGCATGCAGCCGTCGCGGCCCATCAGCAGAACACCGCCCGCCAAAGCCACCTCGATCGTCGTCAAGACGTTCAGGCCATCCAGCTCGAGCGCCATGCCCCCGACGGCCTGCGGTTTCAGTCGGCGCGATTCGCGCTCAGACATCGCCGCGTCCGGACACGCACACCTGCCGACGGCGACCCTCTGCCTCGCGCGCAGTTGATAGCGATCGCCTACGAGCTTGATGGCGGAACGTTCCGCATAGCCCTGGGTTCTGAGCCAGCTCAAGTCATGGACTGCCTGACGCAGCGTCTCTCGGGCCTCCTCCGAGAACATGTCTGCGTCTTGCGGATGGGGGCCGCGGTGGCGACGAGTGTTCGGCACGCCCCGAGCTTAACCCTTGGCAAAACGGGGCTGTCCCTTTTTCTGAGGCGCAAAACCTGCGCAATGCGCAACTGTGCTGCAAGCATTGCCGCGATCGCGAGCCTATGGACGTCGGTGCCTGAGGTTTTTGGCGATGGCACAGCCCTTGCTGCCGGTTGTTCAAGCCTTGATGAACCCAATGACATCCACGGTTCTCGCTGTCACCGATCTTACATCCGCGAGCTACAAGCTCGTAGGGTTTGCCACGATGGTGGCCGGGCCTCCCCATGGGGAGGTGATCCTCGTTTCCACGTATGGAGGGCGAGGAATTGAATCTCGGTTCCGTCGTGAAGGGCAACTCCTCGAGCGCCAACGTCAGTGGTGTGCGGATCGGGGGGTTCGCTGCCGTGCCGAGCTCTACGAGGATGGCGTTTGGCAGGAGTTTGTCGTTCAAAGCGCGCGGCGGTCGCAGGCGGACCTGATTCTAGTCGGGGTTCAGTTGCTGATCGGGAACGGCGAGTTCTCGCCCGGTGAGATGCGGGAATTGGCCCAAAACGCCCCCTGTCCGGTGAGTGTTGTCCGGTTACCGTCACTATCGGTCTTCTGAGGGGCCCACCGTCCTCATGGGCCCTTGACACGGAGGGCGTATTTTTCTAGCCCCAGATACATGGCAGATGCCTCACTGCTTACCCATCTGCGTGGCTACGTGGGTTTCGACGCAGGGTCTGCCCGATTGCTCCAGGGGGTTGGCCCGACGCTCCGCCCTCATTTTGGGCGTATCGTGGCCGAATTCTACGATGCCATCCTTGCCGACCCGGAGGCGAAGGCCGTCCTGCGCGATGACGCCCAAGTCGAGCGACTCCGGGTGTCTTTGCATGACTGGCTCGATCGCTTGGTTACCGGGCCCTACGACGACGCGTACTTCGAGAAACGGGCCAGGATCGGCCGCATGCACGTCAAGGTCGGCCTCGAGCAACGCTATATGCTGGCGGCGATGAACCTCATCCGGGTCGGGCTTCACAGAGGTCTTGCCGAGTCATCCGAGAATCCCCGAGGCGCCTTCGACGAGCACCGAGCCATCGACCAGATCTGCGACATCGAGCTAGCGATCATGCTCGAGACGTATCGCGAGGACTACGTCCTCAAGAAGACCGCGGAGGCCGAGTCCCTGGCGATCATGGGCAAGCTGACCGCCGGCTTGGCTCACGAGATTCGCAACCCGCTCAATGCGGCGACACTTCAACTGAAC
>Ga0255057_10001320_pt1 | contig 14052 bp, 12 predicted proteins | sample Cases_109_6_MG_FD_189022 | JGI IMG/M metagenome (GOLD analysis project Ga0255057, IMG submission 189022) | Seawater microbial communities from Amundsen Gulf, Northwest Territories, Canada - Cases_109_6 | ecosystem: Environmental > Aquatic > Marine > Gulf | place: Canada: Northwest Territories... | reverse complement strand
ACCATGTGTGCCGAACGTCCAGCAACAAGGCTTGATGCACGGTATCCGAGATCTTGCTCGCCGCGGAATCTCGCCGGCGCCGGTCCCTCGCCGACCGGCCGCCCCGTTTAACGCTTGTTGGCTTGTCGCCAGGCTTTGAACTTTACCTGCGTTTCTTCCATCGTTGCCGGGTAAAGTCCGACGATGGATTCACCCTTCAGCACTTGTTCTTCGACAAAATCTTCAAAAGCTGTCATCTCGTGCGCTTCTTTGGTGATGTCGTTGGCCATGTGGGCGGGGATGACGACAACGCCTTCACCATCGCCAACGACGATGTCGCCCGGGAATACCGGCGCGTCACCACACCCTATTGGCACGTTAATATCAACGGCGCGGTGCAGGGTCAGGTTAGTCGGCGCGGACGGACGATTATGGTAAGCCGCGAACGGCAGCTCCGCGATGGTTGGGGAATCCCGAAAACCACCATCTGTGACAATACCCGAAACACCGCGTTTCATCAGGCGGGTGATCAGAATGCTGCCGGCTGACGCGGCGCGCGCGTCCTTGCGGCTGTCGATAACCATGACATGACCGGGCGGACAATCTTCCACCGCTTTGCGCTGCGGATGGGCTGGGTCCCTGAAAACCTCGATACTGTCCAGGTCTTCACGCGACGGCATATAACGCAGGGTAAAGGCTTCGCCGACCATATTGTCTTTCTGAGGGCCGACCGGCCGGACATCCTGGATGAACATGTTCTTGAGTCCGCGTTTGAACAGTGCCGTCGACAGGGTTGCGGTGCTGACGTGTGCGAGCCGCGCGCGGTTCTCGGCGCTCAATGTTTCAGTCATAGCCAATTTTCTCCACTTTTCGATCGTCAGAATATATCTGGTTCAGGGACCCGATTGCCAAAATCTGTCGTCAGGAAATCAAAATCGCAACCATCTTGGGCCTGGCCGATATGCTGCGAAAACATGAAACCGTAACCCCTTTCATATCGCGCGGGCGGTGGGACCAACTGTGCCCGGCGGTCGTTCAATTCCTGGTCACTCAGTTCCATCTGGATCAGGCGTTTCTCCACATCGACGGTCACGATATCTCCGGTTCGGATCAGCGCCAAAGGTCCGCCGACGTAGGATTCGGGAGCTACATGCAAAACACAGGCGCCATAACTGGTGCCGCTCATGCGGGAATCGGATATCCTCATCATGTCGCGCACGCCCTGCTTCACCAGCTTTTTCGGAATCGGCAACATGCCCCATTCGGGCATGCCCGGCCCGCCTTCGGGGCCGGCGTTGCGCAGGATTAGGATCGTATCCGGCGTCGCGGCAAGGTCTTCATCGTCAATGGCTGCTTTCATGGTCGGGTAATCGTCAAACACCAGCGCCGGGCCGGAATGTTTGAGGAATCGTTTGTCGAGCGCCGACACTTTCATCACGCAGCCGTCGGGTGCAAGGTTACCTTTCAGCACGACCAATGCCCCAGACTCGTATATCGGATTGTCCAAGTTTCGGATGACGTCGTCATTATAGACTTTCGCATCCGCGAGATGCTCGCCAACCGGTTTGCCGCTGACCGTCAGACACGCTGTATCTAGATAAGATTCGATCCGCTTCAACATCGCCGGCAGGCCCCCAGCGTAGTAGAAATCTTCCATCAAGTAGGTGTCGCCGTTGGGGCGGATGTTGGCAATGACCGGGACCTCGCGCCCGATCCTGTCGAAATCGTCCAACCCGATATCGAACCCGGCGCGCCGGCCCATTGCGACCAAATGGATAATGGCATTGGTCGAACAACCCATCGCCATGGCGGCGACGATGCTGTTTTCAAAAGACTTTCGAGTCAGGATATCGCTGGGCTTCAGGTCTTCCCACACCATTTCGACAATGCGCCGCCCGGTTCTGGCAGCCAATCTCTTGTGGTTGGAATCCGGCGCCGGGATGGAGGCACCGCCGGATAAGACAAGTCCCAGACTTTCGGCGATGGAGGTCATGGTGCTGGCCGTTCCCATGGTCATGCAATGGCCGTAGGATCGGGAAATACCTCGCTCTATTTCGGACCAGTCATCGTTGGTGATATTGCCCGCCCGAAGTTCATCCCAGTATTTCCACGTGTCCGATCCGCTGCCCAGCGGCGCCCCTTTCCAGTTGCCACGCAACATCGGCCCCGCTGGGAAAAAGATCGTCGGTACGTCCATGGAAATCGCGCCCATCAGCAATCCCGGCGTGGTTTTATCGCAGCCGCCCATGAGAACGGCGCCGTCGACCGGGTGAGAACGGATCAGTTCCTCACATTCCATCGCCAGGAGATTTCGATACAGCATGGTCGTCGGTTTGACGAAAGTTTCCGCCAACGAGATCGCGGGAAGTTCCAGGGGGAACCCTCCCGCCTGCAGAACGCCGCGCTTGATCGTATCGATGCGCTGTTTGAAATGCGCATGGCAGGGATTGAAATCGGACCAGGTGTTGATGATGCCGATGACCGGCTTACCCATCCAGTCCTCCGCATCGTAGCCCATCTGCATGGCGCGCGAGCGATGCCCGAAGGCACGAATGTCTTCGGTTCCGAACCAGCGTGCGCTACGCAGATCTTCGTATTTTCTACTTTTTGTTGTCACTGTTGCCTCCGGTGTCGATAGCTGGTCCAATTTTCTCGGTTGCGGATCGAGGTTCGGGTGAACGCGCCAGGCGGTAAAAATTTCTTCGCCACCTACGAATGTGATCCTTCAACAGGGGTGGCCTCGGTCCCATGGGCTCACCCCGCACGACATTTGCATTCTGCGGGCCGAGTAGAAATCCGTGATTTTCGAAGCGGAAAGGCTAGAGAACTTGGCTGCTTAGAACATATGAACCGGCGACTCGTGGGTCAATGTGCCAAAACACCCTGTTTTCCCTGCTTAGCAGGAATTTCGGGGGAGCCGGCTTCGTCCCGTACCGTGGCGCTGGTTCGATCGTCTCTCGCCACCAGCCACACCGGTTTAATGGGTCGAAAAAATTACAGCTTTGATTTGGATCAATCAGGCTAGGCCCGGACCCGCGCTAGGGGAGTGGGATGGCCGTCAGGTTGGGATTGACGGTTTCGCGGCAAATTCACGCCCGTCTTTTCGCGATCCGAATATCTTCGGGCGCTCGGTGCATCGCGCCAGACCGTCGGCGAAGGACTCATCTTGTCCTGATGGTTTGACGTGCTCCGTTGGGCGGCCGCGTGGTCGGGCCCGCGAGCGGCGGTATCATAGGACCGGTCAACGGCGGTATCATAGGACCGGTCAATGGCGGCACCATGGGTCCGATCAGCGGCGGCAGGATGCGGTCGCGCGGCCGCGGCGCCACGTTGTGCCGGCGGGTCAGGACCGCACCGCGCAACCCTTGCGCCACGCCCCAGGGCCCCGCGCTGCGGACCGTGACGTGGTTGAAGGGAGCCGACGTCTCCGCCTCGGCGACTAGCGCGCCGGCGCGGCGCAGCGAGACCCGGAGGCGGCCGCGGAAATCCTGCTTCCCGACCCGGCACAGGATCGCCGTGGCGGGAAACTCGATCGCGGTCCGCAGTAGCCCGGCGATCTTCCGGCGCCGGGACCGTCCGTCCGTCCCGATCAGATCGCAATGGCCGGCGTATTTGAGCGCCGTCGAGCCGGTCAAGACCAGCCGGAACACCTCGGGCGGCTCGGCGGTGGCGGGCGGGGCCGGGAGGGGCGCCGGGTCGGGCCGCGCCGCCCCGGGGCCGCGGATAACCTCCGGCAGGTCCAACCCGGCGCTTTCGGGCTCCCGCCTAGCGGCCAGATCCTGGTGGATCCAACCGACCTTGCCGACCGCGCCGAAGACCCCGACCCGGATCCAGGTGCCCCCGCGCTCGAACTCGATCAGCTTGCGCCCGGCCTCGAGCCGCAGAATCTCCGGCGCGGCGTCCTCCGGCGCCGCCCGCAGGGACGCCGCTTCGGCCTCGACGAAGAGGATGTCGCCGGGGGTCGCGGGCGCGGCCCCGGCGCCCAGGGCCGTCAACGCCAGCGTCAGGGCTGCCATGGCACACCGTCTGGTTAACGCCCGCCGGATTAGGTGTCGCGACATCATGAGAAGTCCGGAATGCCGTAGGTCAAGCAACACATCATAGCCCGAGAATAGCGAAGCCGGGCAATCATCGAATGACCGCTGGCCATTGTCACGTAATCTGGACTGGCCGGCAGGCGGGATGGATTTTAAACTGGTTCGATGCGCCACGGGCCTTGAAAACCGAATTATTCAACGGGAGGAATTAACACCATGAAGCCATTGAAATGGGGGGTCGTGAGTACCGCCAAGATCGGTCTCGAGAAAGTGCTCCCGGCCATGGCGGCGAGCCCGGATTGCGAGATCGTGGCGATCGCGTCCCGGGACCGGGCGCGGGCCGAGGCGGCGGCTCGGAAGCTGGGCATCCCCAAGGCGCATGGCAGCTACGAGGTCCTGTTCGCCGATGCGGAGGTGGAGGCCGTTTACAACCCCTTGCCCAATCACCGGCATGTGCCTGTCTCGATCCAGGCGATCGAGGCCGGCAAACATGTGCTCTGCGAAAAGCCGCTCGGCATGACCGCCGGCGAGCTGGCGCCCCTGATCGCGGCGCGGGACCGGGCTGGCGTCATCGTCGCCGAGGCTTTCATGGTACGCCACCATCCGCAGTGGATTCGCGCCCGGACCCTCATCCGCGAGGGCGCCATCGGCGAGCTTCGAGCGGTTCAGGCCGCGTTTTCCTATTTCAACGACGACGCCGGCAACATCCGCAACCAGACGGAGACGGGCGGCGGCGCGCTCTATGACATTGGTGTCTATCCCATCGTCACCGCGCGTTACCTGTTTGGCGCCGAGCCCCGGCGGGTCCTAGGGCTGATCGAGCGGGACCCGGCCTTCGGCACCGACCGCCTGACCACCGGGGTCCTGGATTTCGAGGCCGGCCAGGCCAGCTTCGTGTGCTCGACCCAGATGGCGCCGTATCAGCGGGTCCAGGTCTTCGGCACCCGGGGGCGGATCGAAATCGAAATTCCCTTTAACGCGCCCCCGGACCGGCCGTGCCGGCTATATGTCGACAACGGTGGTGCCCTGGACGGATCGTCGGCCCGGACCGAAACCTTCGAAACTTGCGATCAGTACCGCCTGCAGGGCGAGGCCTTCGCCCGCTGGGTCCGCGACGGCGAGGCCGTCGAATTCTCGCTCGAGGACTCGGTTGACAACATGAACGTAATCGACGCCTTGTTCGAATCGGCACGCGATCGCCGCTGGATCGATATCCGGAGAGGCTAGGAGAGAGCGGTGGCGGATGACACCAGAGTGAGAGACGCGGCCGAATACTATTTCACTGCGCATAAGTCGCGTGCGTCATACGGCATTCTGCCCGACGTGGCGCAGCCCAAAAGTCTCGAAGAAGCCTATGCGGTTCAGGAAGCGTTCCAAGCTTTGCTCAGGGAACAGGGTCGTGGCGCGATCGTCGGCTACAAGCTCGGGATTACTTCTCGGATCATGCAGGACCTGATGGGCATCGATCAGCCCTGTTTGGGCGGCATCTTCGAGACCACGATCCATCGCTCGCCCGCCACCGTGCGCGCCGCGGATTTCGTGAGCCTCGGCATCGAGTGCGAAATTGCGGTGCGGCTTGGCGCCGATCTCGGACCCAGGGGTGCCCCCTACGACAGGGACGGCGTCGCGGCGGCCGTGGCCGCCTGCGCTCCGGCGATAGAGCTTATCGAGGACCGCGCCGCCGACTATACGACGGTGATGGCGCTTCCCCTGATCGCGGAGAATTCTTGGAACGGCGGCATCGTATTGGGGCGGGAAGTCGCGGACTGGAGGGCGCTCGATTTTGAGAATCTGCGCGGCGATATGGCGATCAACGGCCAAACGGTCGGCGAAGGCCATGGGCGGGATGTCATGGGCCACCCCTTCGAGGCTCTAGCCTGGCTCGCCAACGCGCTGATCGCGCGTGGCAAACATCTCCACGAAGGCATGGTGGTGATGACCGGCAGCATCGTCGCGACCAAGCGCCCGAAACCGGGCGACAAGATCGCGGTATCGGTCGAGGGTTTGGGGACCGCGGCCATGACAGTGGTCTAAGATCAAGTCTCGCCAATACCGGCCGGGATGCGGCCAGGGCGCCGCCGTGCCCGAGAGGGACGGTGGCCCCGAGGACGCCCACCGACGTCAGGAATGCGCGACGACTCCAGTCCCGCTTGGTTCGCTTCATCACGGGTCCCCGAATTACCGGGCGTCTCTACCAGTCAATATCTCGGATCCTTGGCATCATTACCGGGGCCACTCCTCTTCGGCCGCCGCCCACCAGTGGCGCCAGGCCGGGATGTCGTAGCCGAAACGTTTTCCGGTCACTGCGCTAAGCGCGCCGATGATGTCGCCCCGGAGCCACGTGGGATCCGCGTCCCGGTCCAGGCGGCGGATCAGGCTCGCCACCGTCGCGGCGTCGCTTTGACCGGCCCAGCTCACCGCGAACAGGGCCATGGGCAGGGAATCGAACCACTTCTGCGGCCTATTCGAGGCCCGAGTCCAGGGCCGTTCCAGTAGTGCGCCAGGCACCCTTCCCCGGCCGGCGACACCCATTCCCCACAGCAGAATATGGCGGCCGAGATCGACGGCCCTTGGCGTCAAATTGCCGCCGAACATGGCCACCGTTTGGTCCGGAAACGGCGCGTCCAGTGCGGTTTCGAAGAATTCGGGTGGCGGTCCGGCGCGGGCCCATCGGTATGCTAGGTCGCGCAACCGGGTGCGGTAGGCATCGGGTTTGGAAATGGCTTCGCTAATCGTCTTCTTGGCCGCGGCCCAGTCGACGTCCTGGGGGGCCGGTCGCGATGGCCAGGCCGGCGGCGGACCCGGCGGCGGGCCCGGCGGCGGGAGTAGGGACGAAGCGGCGGGCGGGCCCCACAAGATGCCGCGCCCATCCGAACCGGACCCGCTCACAAAGACTCGCCCCCGATAGACCGCGACATCGACGGGCCGCCCGCCCGCGAGGTCCTGCACCCGGCGCCACCGGCGGCCGTCCTTGCTGTGCCACAGGGCGCCCCCGGCAGCGATGGAATTCGCGGCGTCGCCGACGCCCCAAAACCCATCGGCGCCGGCGGCGAAGGCCCGTAGCGGTGGCATCGTTTCGGCGCCGGCGAGGCGCTTGCTGACGCGCCCGTCCGTATGCCAAAAAGCCGCGCCGCCGGCCTCGCGAACCAGCCCGTAGACGCCGTCCTCGGCGGCAACCAGGTCGAGCGTCCTCGCCGTCTCGGGCCAGCCCGGGACCTCGGTCACGGCGCCGCCGTCGAGAACCAGTAATGCGAACCGCGGCGCGCCGTTGCGGCGCTCGACAAGAGCGCCGAACAGGCGCCCGCCGAAGCCTGCCAATGCGATGATGCGGGAGACTTGCCGCGCTGGTGTTGGATGGTCGTAAATCTGCCGCCAGCGCAGGCCGCCGTCGGTCGATTGGTGGAGCCCCGTCCGCCAGGCCGATGTCGCCGCGTAAAGGCGCCCGCCCAGGCTTTCCAGGGCGTGGACGTGAAACATCGGCGGGTCGCCGGGCATCACCCGCAATTGCCATCGGTCCCCGTCGGTGACCGCGATATGGCCCCAGCCGACGGATGGGCGCGGGTCCTCGTAGGGCCAGTAAAGCAGCCCGCCGGCGGTCATGGGCGTGCCCACGTCCTGGGTGAACAGGTGGCGCTCGAACCGAACATCGCCGGCCGCGAGACCGAGGCTGTAGAGGTCGGCCGAATTGTGATCGGGATAACGAACGCTGTTGGCGAACCACAACCGCCCCCGGTAGCCGATCAGTGCGGACAGGGTCGGCCAAGGACCGACGGCCGCCAGGACTTCCAAGACGGGCGCCGTGCCGCTCGGCGGTGGTGCGGCGGAGCCGGCGAGTCCGCGCCCGTTGGCCAATGAAAGCAGGACGACGGCGGCAACCAGCAATCGGCGGGTGTATTTCATGGTTTTGGGTCTCCGGCGCAGCGGAAACCGACCATGTCGAGTCCGATGTTGGGCGGGTTGCCGTGACGGTAGGCGGTGCGCAGGCCGTAGGGATTGTTGCCCCACCCGCCGCCGCGCAGCACCACCCATTCCGGTCGCCCGGGGAACCGGCCCGCCGTCCACTCCCAGACATTGCCCGCCATATCGAGAATTCCGAACGGCGAGGCGCCGCGCGAATATCCGCCGACCGGAGCGGTGCGCCGGTAACCGTCGGCGGCATCGGGGGCGCAGCACGCCACGGTCCCGAAATTGGCCCGCCGCTCGGTCTCGGTGCCGGGTGGACTCATGCCCCAGGGGTAGCGGCGGTTTTCCGCGCCCCGGGCGGCGAACTCCCACTCGGCCTCGCTCGGCAGCCTGAGTCCGTGCCAGGCGCAGAACGCGGCCGCGTCGCGGGCCGAGACCTGGACGACGGGATGGTCCCTGATTCCGTCGATCGAACTGCCGGTGCCGTTGGGGTAGCGCCAGGCGGCGCCCGGCACCCGCTCCCAGGTTCGGTCCCAAACATAACCGTAACCGCTTTTCTCGGCATCCGTGCGGTGGCCGGTGGCGGCAACAAACACGGAGAACTGGTGGTTGGTGACTTCCAGGCGCATGAGCGAAAATGCCCCGACGTTCGCCGGTTTCGGTGTCTCGTTGGCGTCGCCCTCAGCATCGCCCATGACGAAAGACCCACCCGGAATCGGCGCCATGCCAGGCGCCGGAACCGGATCGGAGATACCCGTGTGGGCCGCACTCCGCGGGTTCCATGCGTGCAGGGGACCCAGCGCGACGAGGGCACAGGCAGCCAGAAATAAAAGACCGCGCTTCATCCGCCGCATTCTATTTGCAATCGCGAACGCCTGGCCATCACGTTGTCGGCCGGACCCGCAATTTCGCGTGAGTTCAGCGGTTTCGCGGCGAAGAGCGGCGGGTCTCGTGGTCCGGATGCGGTTTTCGGTCGGGACAGGTCACGACTTTTGGCCGTTCCGGGTTAGTAAACGCCCGCCGTGGCGCCGCCGTCGATGGAGATGGCGACGCCCTGGACGTGCCGCGCTTCCGCGGAGCAGAGGTACGTGACGAGAGCGGCAACGTCTTCCGGCTGCCCCAAGCGGCGAATGCCTTCCGCCTTCACTTTGCGGGCCTCGACCTCGGCCAGCGTTTCGCCGCTGCGCTGCGCCTCGGTCTGGAGAATCTCGGTCAGGCGCTCGGTCACGGTCATGCCGGGGTGGATCGCGTTGACGTTCACGTCGTCGCGCTTGCCCAGCCCGGCCAGCGCCTTGGTAAAATTCGCCAGGGCTGCGTTGACGGCGCCGCCGATCATGAAATCCGGGTCCGGTGATCGTGCGAAGCCGCCGACGATATTGACCACCGACCCCTTGTTTTCGGCCAGGGATGGCCAGAACTCGCGGGTGAGGCGGACGGCGGCGCTGAACTTCAACGCAAAGCCGTCCTCCCACACCGCGTCCTCGAGTTCCATGAAAAGCCCGCCCTTGGTGGCACCGGCGCAATGGACGAAAATATCGACACCGCCCAGCGCTTCCCGCGCCTGTTTCGCCGCCGCCACGCAGACCTCGAAACCGCGCAGATCGCCAGCGACAACCTCGGCCCGGCGGCCCAGCGCGGTGATTTCGCCGGCGACCGCGCCCAGTGTGCCGGCCGATCGCGCCAGCAGTGCCAGATCCGCGCCTTCGCGGGCCAGGCGCAGCGCCACCGCCTTGCCGATGCCCTTGCTGGCGCCGCTGACGACGGCGCGTTTTCCCGCAAACCTCTCCGGCATAACCACTCCTCAGATTAATTCGACGGCCAGTCGGCCCATCGCCTCGAAATCGACGACCGCCCGGTCGCCCTTTCCAATCGGCTGCGGCGCGGTCAGCGAGCCGGTGAGCAGGTAGGTACCGGCGCGGAAGAATAGGCCGCGCGCGGCCAGATCATTGACCGTATCAACCAGCGTTGCAACCGGGTCGGCCCGGTTCTCCCCGGTAAACACGGGGCTGAAGCGGCGTCCGTTAAGGTCCATCTCGACGCCGAGGGTCAGCAGGTCGAGGTCGCGCCAATGGGCGATTTCGGCGCCTATTGCAATGGCGCCGCCATTGCCATTGTCGGCGATACCAAGACGCATCGCCGCAAGCTGGTCGAGGGCGGCCGTGAACTTGGGCGCGATCCGTGTGCTCGTGATGTCGAAGGCGACGTGAAACGCGACGCGGTCGGCCATGTCGTCGCGTGTGTAGGGTGCTTGTGCGAGGGGCATGTCATCGAGGAATCGAAACGCGTATTCGCATTCGAGTTTTGCTTCCGGAAGCTCGGCCGCCGGAAAACGCGCATCGCCGAAGCGCAGCGTCGCATGAAGTATCATGCCTGGGATGGGGCCGTCGAACCCTTCGGCGCGCTGTACCGCCTCGACGACCGCCCCGACCTTCCATCCGTCAATCCGTTCGCCGGTTCTGCGGACCATTTCTTCCTGGATCGCGTAGGCCTGGGCGCGGTCGCCGGGAAGCGTCGCGGCGTCGATTGCGCCGATCAATGTCCGGGTCCGCCATGCCGAGGCCAGAAGTGTCGCGATTGGGTCGGTTTCCACGCTCATGATGGTGGTTCCCCGTGCGTGCCCCGCCGTGACGCCATCATTGCCGCGCGAACGTCCTCATTGTCCATCTCACGGCCGAGATAGGCTTCGATGACCGCGTGATCGTCCTTGACTTCCTGAGGCGTGCCTTCGGCGATTTTCTGGCCATGATCGAGAACGGTGATCCTTTCGCATATGTCCATTACCACCCTGAGGATGTGTTCGACGATGATGACGGTCAATTGGTAACGCTTCTGCAGCGCGGTTACGATTTCCAACAGATTGTCCACATTGAGCGGAGACAAACCCGCCGCCGGTTCGTCCAGCATCAGAAGTTTCGGCCGCATCGCCATCGCCCGGCCCAGCGCCAAAAGCCGTCTCTGGCCGCCCGAAAGTTCCGAGGCCGGAATTCCCGCGAAATCGGCAAGTCCGATGAAGGTGAGGATCTCCATCATCTCGTCCTTGATCCGCTTTTCCTCGGTGGCCACCTTGTGAGTGGCGAATATCGCCTGCAGGGGAGAATAATCGACCAGCGTGTGCTGACCGACCCGAAGGTTGTCGAGCACGGTCATTTCATTGAAGTTCCGCAACAACTGAAAGGTTCGCGCCACGCCAAGCTCGGCAATCCGATGGGGCGCCAGCGCGGTGACGTCTTGACCGGAGAAAATTATCGACCCAGAATCCGGCGGGTAGATGCTGGAAACCAGATTGAAAAACGTGCTTTTGCCGGATCCGTTGGGGCCGATCAGACCGCGCATCTCGCCCTGACGTAACTGGAAATTCAGGTCGGAAATTGCCTGCAGTCCGCCAAAATTCTTGCACAGCCCCTTCGTTTCCAGAAGCATGGCCGGTGTTTCCGTGGGATCGGCCATTCAGTCGCCCGCCTTGACCGAGATGTCGCGGCTTTTTTCCCGCGCGCTAACAAAACGCTTGCTGACCAAAAAACGATCGATGATGCCCCCGATTCCCTTGGGCATGAACATGACCGTTCCGACTATGACAGAACCAAACATAAGATATTGGTAATAGTACCATTCCCGCGTTAGATCGAAAATTATCGTGACCACGGTCGCCCCGATGATGCCGCCCCAGATATTCCCCAGTCCGCCCAGGACCACCATCAGCAAAAGGGTGACCATCTCGATCACCGTGAAATTGTTGGGATGGATGTATCCCGGCGACATATGGGCGAACAGCGAGCCGGCGCAGCCCGCGTAGGCGGCGCCAAGCACAAACGCGATCAGTTTGTAACGCTTCACGTTCACGCCCGCCGCGGCGGCGGCGATGGTATCTTCACGAATGGCGGTAAAAGCGCGGCCGGTCGAGGATTTCAATATCGCGAAGGACATGTAGATCGCCAGCAGCGCGATCGGCATAACGATATAAAAATACTCGAAATACAAGTTGAACTTGAATCCAAAAATTTCCGGGGCAGGGATGCCGCCAAACCCGGATGTCGAGCCGAGGTAATCGGTCACGGCCGCGTAGATCCGAACCGACTCGGCAAATCCGAGCGTCGCCAACGCAAGGTAGGCGCCTTCAAGACGAAACGACGGCACACCGATGATAACGCCGGCCAGCATCGTAATAAGTATCGACGCTGGCAGGGCGAGAAGAAACGGGAACCCGAAATTCACCGCGAGCACGGCCGACGAATAGGCGCCCACCGCATAGAGCCCGATATGGCCGATCGTAACCTGCCCGGCGAACCCCTTCACGATATTCAGGCCGGTGACCAGAATGATCATGATCCCGATCAGGTTCATCAGGAAAATATGATACTGATTTTGGGCGAGGAACGGAAACGTGCTCAGCAACCCGAACGACACCGCCCAAGGCAGCGCCGGATGGATCGCCCTCATCCAGGCGATGAGGGCTTGAAGCGATGCAAAGACCTTGCTCAATTCGCGCTCCCGCCTGGCCTAGGCCCTATCTTCTTTTGTCTATTCATCAATGCCAGTAGTGATGGCGATGGATTATTGCGTTCGGCACCCGGGCAACCGAGGGCGGCGTCCATAGTCCGCCCTCGGCATGCTCGTTCCCGCAATGCGCGTTCGATGGTTACAGACCGAAATCGGCCGGCATGGTGACGCGATCCAGCACCTTGACTTCAAAGTCCTTGCCGCCCTTCACATAGGAGATGAGGACCGGGGTCCGGTTCCCGTCGCGGCATTGCGGTGTCGATGCCGCGCAGAAACTGATCGGGCCGGAAGCAAGGCCTTCATAGTTCTGGATACCGGCAATCGCATCGCGAATGGCGGTGCGATCCGCGGCCAGGCTGTCGTCGGTCAATTTTAGGTCCGCATTGCCCAGTGCCTGTTTGACGATCTGCAGCAAGTCCCAAGCTTGGCTGAAGTCGTGGTCCACGCTCTGGATACCATAGCGGTCTCGGACCATCTTGTTGAAATCCTGCGCGATTTGACGTGTGTCCGAGTCCGAATAGGCGGCGGAATAAAACACGCCCTTGATGGCTTCCCCGGCGAGAATAGGAGCTTGCGCGACCGAAACTGCCGACGACCCCGCCCGGCTGACGCTAGCCGGAATGCCAACCTCGTAAGACTGAACTAGGAACCGCGCGATCGCCTCGGCTTGACCGGCGATATAAATGGCGTCCGGATTCAGTTCTTTGATCGCCAACAGGTTGGAACGAAAATCGATTTCCTTTTCCTGACCTTGAGCGACGTAAACCGGCTCGACCTTATACAAGTCGCGCATCAAGTCGATGAGGCCGAGCGTCTCCGATCGCGCCGCTTCGTCGGCCACGTAGACATAGGCCACTTTGGTGCCAACATTGTCGCCGATATACTTGGCCAGCACGCCCTTGTAGAAGCGTGCGGAAATCGGCACGCGAAAAATCCACGCGGAGTCCTTTTGGGTGATCGTGGCGCTGGTCGAATGCGGAATGATCTGCGGTGTCTCGCCTTGCGCCGTCACGGCCACGATTGGAAGCGTAACCGACGAGCAAGACGATCCGATCAGCAGGTGCACTTGCTCTTGATATACCAGACGGTTGGCGTTTGCGACACCCTTGTCGGACTTGCACTCGTCATTGAGCAGCGTCAGTTTGATCGTGTTGCCGTTGATGCCGCCGGCGGCGTTGACCGCCGCAAATTCGTCCTCGATCATCTGGCCTTGTTTTTCGCCGTTGTCGGAGATCATGCGCAGCGTTACGCCAATTCTGATTTCGCCGGACATCGCCGTGGTGCTGGCCAACAGCCCTGCCGCTAACACCGAGGCGGCGGCTGCGGCGGTGAACACTCTTGTCATGATTTTCACTCCCATGGTTTTGTGACCGGTTCGTCACAGGTTCAAGATTAGAGGTCGCCAATTCACGCCTTTACCTTCACGATAACCCCCATCAAACCGGAGGGCTTGATCATCAATACGACGATCAGAAGGATAAAAGCGTAGATATCCTTGTGGCTTCCCGAAATATACGCGGCACCAAACGTTTCGGCGACACCGAGAAGCAGGCCGCCGAGGATGGCTCCGGGCAAACTGCCGAATCCACCGATAACGGCGGCGGAAAATGCCTTGATGAGCATCAGGTAACCCATT
>Ga0255057_10001318_pt1 | contig 14082 bp, 10 predicted proteins | sample Cases_109_6_MG_FD_189022 | JGI IMG/M metagenome (GOLD analysis project Ga0255057, IMG submission 189022) | Seawater microbial communities from Amundsen Gulf, Northwest Territories, Canada - Cases_109_6 | ecosystem: Environmental > Aquatic > Marine > Gulf | place: Canada: Northwest Territories... | reverse complement strand
GGCCAGCTCAGCCTTCTTGGCATCCCATTCGGCCTTGCTGAGGACGCGAATGCCGTAGCGCTCGACCAAGTTATCGAGGACCCCGCCGCGCCGGCCCATATAGCGCGGCAGGCGGCCATCGCCGCCCGAGGCGATGATGTCCTCGTCGGTCTCGATGTGGGCGAAGGCGGCGTCGGCCCCCGCGGGCGACATCACCGTCAGCACCGTACCCCACCCATGGTGGGTCCAGACGTATAGGCCATAGAGTTCCATGGATTGAAGCCCTCGCCCCCCTGCACCGCTACTCGATCACGATATCCAATTGGCCGTGCGCCGCGCGCAAGGCCGCCTCCACCAGATCGGGATTTTCCGCCCGCGCGAAGATGAAGCCCAGGTACTTGTCCCCTTCGGGCAGCGGGATGACCTCCTGGCCCATGGGGATGGTGATCGTGGCATCCTCGATGCCCGGCTGGGCACGCGCCGCCGGTAGGCCCTCAACGGCACGCAGCCGGCCGCGCTTAGGGATCGGGATCATCATGACGCCCGAGGCACCCGGCGCCTCGCCGAGGCCGGCGAGCGGCAATCCCACGGCATGGCGTAGCACGACCTCCTCCAGACTGGCGCCGGTGGCGAAGCGGAGCGCGCGCGCGCAGAGCCCACCGATGGTCCGCGCCGCCATCTCCAGCGGCCAGGTGCCCGCCTCGCCCACCCGGAACTCGGCATGGACAGGGCCTTCCCTCAGACCCAGGGCCGCGGCCATGGCCTGAGCGGTGTGCAGCACCTCGGCTTGCGTGGGCTCCGGAAGGCGCGAGGGCGTGACATAGATCGTCTCCTCGAAATAGGGCCCGTCCAGCGGATCGGGCTTGTCGAACAACGCCAACAGTTTCAGCCGCCCGGCGATCAGCAACCCCTCCAGGGCTACCTCCCGGCCGGGGATGAAGTCCTCGATCAGGATAGGGGTATCGGCGCTGCCGGCTATGGCGGCGATGCGCTCGGCCGCCGCCACGAAGGACGAGGGATCGTCGGCCCGGATGACCCCGCGACTGGCGCTGAGTCCCAGAGGTTTCAGAACGCAGGGATAGGATGCCGCCGCTGCCGCCTCGCGCCGGTCGTCTTGCGGTGCGAGCAGGCGAAAGGCCGGAACCGGAAGACCCGCCTCGGCCAGGGCCCGCCGGCCGGCCAGCTTGTCGACGCTGCGCCGCGCCGCCTCGGGCGGATTGTGCGGCAAGCCCAGCGCCGCCGAAGCCTCCGCGGCGAGCCGCACCGTGGTGTCCTCCACGCCGAGGACGGCGGCCAAGGGATAGGCCGCGGCATGGTCGAGGATCTGTCGCAGGCCGCGCTCCCGGTCGCGAAAATCGACGGTGACGCTACCGCCCGCGGAAAGAGCCTCCAGCACCTGGCGCTGGTCCGAGCCGACGCTCACCGGACAGTCGAGGCGCCCGGCCGCGGCCAGGAAGTCATGTGCCTTGTAAGAGGTGGTGGGAATGAGCAGGAGGACGCGTCCCGCGCGCGCGCCGTCGGAGGTCATGCCTCAAACCGCGCTGACGCCGCCCTTTCCGGGCTGATAGTAGGGATTGCTGCCGCCGGCGTGGTCGGTCACATCCAGCACCTGGGCGATGGCCGGCACGGCACGCCGGATCTCCACCTCGATTCCCTGCTTCAAGGTCACGTCGGCCAGCCCGCAGCCCTGGCAGCCGCCCTCAAGGCGGATGTAGACGGTATCCTCGCGGACGTCGACCAGGGCGACATGGCCGCCATGGCCCGCCACGGAGGGGTTGATGCGCTGGTCCAGCACCTCTTTGACCGCCTGCCCCTCGCTGGTCGCCAGTCCGGGCCTGGCCGCGGTGTCCAGGAACTCTCGCACGCCGGCCACCTCGGGCACATAGTGTTTCAGCATGGCCTCGACGCGGCCCATGAAGCTGGCCGCTCCGCCCGTCGTCTCGAGGTGCACGAAACCCTCGGTGTCGAAGCCGCGAAAGACGACGTCGCCGCCGCTGGGTTGCACCGCCGGGCGGATGCGGGTGTCGATCAGCTCCTTCAATTCCGACGCGATCGGCCCAGGCTCGCCGATCATCTCCGGCGTCTTGCCGGCATCCGGCGCCGCGTCGAGGACCGGCGTCTCGTCCACGACGGGGCGCCCGGCCACGAAGTGCTCCATGACGATCCCCAGAACCGGGGCCTTCAACAGACGCCAATCGGCTTCATCGGCCTTGTGCAGGGTGATGGCCTCTTGGTCGAAAGCCACCGAACGCACCCCATCCACGGCGAACAACCGGCTTGCCAGCGGCGAGGCGGCCGCCTGCCCGGCATCGAGGTAGCGCACCGTCCCCGAGGGCAGAACCTCGCGCCCGGGGATGAACTTCATGACGTTCGGATCGTCTTGTGGTTCGGTCTGGATGAACATCGCGGCTTGCCCTTGCTTGTCTCCCAAGGGCGCCAAGGCCCCTCTTTTCTCTTACCAGAAGATGGCCCCGCGAACAAACCGGCGCAAGGGGGCCGGCGCAAGGGGGCGGGAGTCGGCCGGCGCGACAAAGCTTGACATTGGGTCTCTCAGCGGTCACATGAGCCTTACACAGTTGTCTCGCGATCGCGCAAAGCGCAGCCCAAATCCTGGCGACGCCACAATCCCGAGAACGAATTCATCAATCCGCCCGTCCCTGCTGCGCATGGGGCGCTGCGACCGGCCGGGCCGGCGTTATGCCTTGTCCCGGCAGAAAGTTAATACGTGACTCATACGAATTTTTCAGAGCTCGGACTTCACGAGCCCCTGTTGCGCGCCTTGCGCACACAAAACTACGACCATCCAACCCCAATCCAGGTCCAGGCGATCCCGCAACTGCTGGCCGGCAAGGACCTACTGGGCATCGCCCAGACCGGGACCGGCAAGACGGCCGCCTTCGGACTACCGATCCTGCAGAGCCTCACCGAGCGCCCGGAACGGGCCAAGTCTTGCGCCCCGCGCGCGCTGATCCTGGCGCCGACGCGCGAACTGGCCATTCAGATCGAACAGTCGCTGCGCGCCTATGGCCGCCACTTGTCACTGCGTCAAGCCGTGATCTACGGCGGCGTCGGCCAGAGGCCTCAGGTCGATGCGCTGCGCCGCGGCGTGGACATCCTGGTCGCCACCCCGGGCCGCCTCCTGGATCTCATGAACCAGCGGCACCTGCGGCTCGACGGCATCACCCACTTCGTCCTGGACGAAGCGGACCGGATGCTCGACATGGGCTTCATCCACGACGTCAAGAAGATCATCGCCGCCCTGCCGCCGCGGCGCCAGACGCTCTTTTTCTCGGCGACGATGCCCGGCGCGGTCGCCGGCCTGGCCCGTGGCATCCTGCACGACCCCGTACGCGTCGCCGTAACTCCTTCAGCGACACCGGTGGAACGGGTCCAGCAGAGCGTGTTCTTCGTCGCGGCCGAGCGCAAACGTGACCTGCTCGCCGAGATCCTGAGCGATCCGGCGCTGTTGCGTAGCATCGTCTTCACCCGCACCAAGCACCGCGCCAACCGCGTCGCCGAGCAGCTGGAGAAGATCGGCATCGCCGCCGAGGCGATTCACGGCAACAAGTCCCAAGGCGCGCGCCAGCGGGCGCTCGAGGCTTTCCGCCGCGGGCGCGTGCGGGTCCTGGTTGCGACCGACATCGCGGCGCGCGGCATCGACGTCGAGGGCGTGACCCATGTCATCAACTACGAGCTGCCCAACGTCCCGGAGGACTACGTCCATCGCATCGGCCGCACGGCGCGCGCCGGCGCATCCGGCGCGGCGATCTCCATGTGCGACCCAAGCGAGCAGGCCTATCTGCGCGGCATCGAGTCCCTGACCAAGCACCGGCTCCATGTCGCCCGCGGCGAGCCGGCCCGGCATGAACCGGCCCCCGCCGGCCGGAACCCCACGCGTTCTGGCCCTGCACGTTCTGGTCCTGCGCGTTCTGGCCCCCCGCGTTCCGGTCCTGCGCGTTCAGGTCAACGACGACGGCAGCGCGGCCAGCGGTCGCGCCTCGCCGCCTGATCCAGTCGCCGCGCGCCCTTAGGTGCCCTGCGGGCCCGCCCCGGCCTTGGCGGTCGGGCGGCCCAGCACCTCGACGGCGCCGGCGGAGAGGATCAGCAGCGTTCCGATAAGCTCGCGCAGACCGAAGGGCTCTCCGGCCAGCAGTGCCGCGGAGCCCACGCCGACCACCACCTCGCTCATCAGCAAAAGCCCCACACGGCCGGGGCTGAGCCGCATCGCCGGCCAGATGGTGAGATAGAGCATCGGCAGCACGAAGATCGATATCGCAAAGGCATGGGGTGCCACGTCGAGAAGGCTGTCGCTGGCCGGGCTCGGCGCCAGGAACTCGCCGCCGAGCGCGACCGCGAGCACGAGGACCGCGAGCCCGCCGAGGACGAAGACCAGGACCTGCTCGAAGACCGGAAGCCCGCCGGTGCGGTAGAGCCTGAGCGACCCATAGGCCCAGGCGAGACCCGAAAACAGCGCCAGCCAGTCCCCCAGATTGCGCGGCCAAGGAACGCCCGCACCCAGGCCCAGCACTACCAGCAGCCCGGTGAAACCCAGGATCAGCGCCGCCAGGCGGAAGCGCGTCAGGCGCTCGCCCAGGAAAGCGATACCTAAGAGGGTGCTCCAAACCGGCGTCAGATAGAACAGCAACAGCGTGCGCACGACATCGGTCAGGAGAATGCTGGTGGCATAGGCGGCAAAAGCGGTCCCGGTGAATAGCCCGGTGAGCGCAAGGCTCATCCCACGACCGCGCAGGCGCCCAAAGCGCCGCGGCACGAAAGGCAGCAGGACCAGTGCGCAGGCTACGTAGATCACCAGGCCGGGCCAGGGCCCTTCCAGCCCAAGCTCGCCCAGCGCGCGCAGCGGCAGCCAGAAGAGACCCCACAGCACACCGCCCAGCACGATCCCCAGGCTGGGCAGAAGATCCGGGCGCCTGGAGCGCAACCCTCCGGTCATCATGCCAGCCCGAGCTCGGCCTTCTTGCGGTTCGCCCAGGCCTGGATGATGCGGTCGGCGATCATCGCGATAAGGGCGATCGACAGGCCGGCGACGAGGCCCTTGCCGGTATCGGCCTTGCCCAGCGCGATATAGACCAACTGGCCCAGACCCCGGGTGCCGACCAGCGCGGCGATCACCAGCATGGCCAAGCCGAACATGATGGTCTGGTTGAGGCCCAGCATGATCTCCGGCAAGGCCATGGGAAGCTGGATCTGGAACAGGATCTGCCGGCGCGTGCAGCCCATGGCTTCGGCCGCCTCGATGACGTCCGGGCGCACGTTGCGGATGCCGTGCTCGGTATAGCGGATCATCGGCACGATGGCACAGGCGATGACCGCGATCAGGGCCGAGAAATCGCCGACCTGGAAGAACATCAGGATGGGGATCAGATAGACGAACTGCGGCACGGTCTGAAGACAGTCGTTGATCGGCCTGAGGATGGCCGAGACCCATCGGTTGCGCGCCGCCCAAACACCTAGCACCCCGCCGGCGAGGAAGGAGAAGATCACCGCCGCGCCGCACAGGTAGACCGAGAGCATGGCTTCTTTCCACACCCCCGTCAGCAGGATGAACGCCATGCCGAGCCCGGCAAAAACAGCCACCGGCCGGCCGCCAGCCTGCCAGGCGACGACCAGAACGACGGCGAAGAAGACCGGCCAGGGCGTGCGGGTCAGGCCGAAGAACAAAAAAGTTCCGATCACCACCAGCAAGATGCCGACGCGCCAGCTCCAAAAGCGCAAAGCCGCGGCACCAAGAAGGACAAGTGCCAGCCAATAAGCGGTCTGCATCGTGGGCGTGAACTCGATGCCCCAGGATACCGGGTGGATCGCGCCCTTGAGTCCGATCTTGATCGGCAACAGGAAATAGAAGTTCACCGCGTTCTTGAAGGCATCCAGCGCACCGCCGTACGTGCCGATGAAAGCCTGCAGCTCGTTGTTGATCGCCTGCGCCGGATAGAATGTCCAATCCGCCGGATAGCTCTTGAGGAAGGGCACCGCCTGCGCCAGGAGCGTCGCCCCAACCATCACCGCGATGGCCGTGAAGAGCGCGCCGTGGCGCCGCCATAGGGTTTCGTCGGCGCTATGCAAAAACTGCTCGCGGCGCGTGAACCCCCAGGAGATGCGGTCCATGACCATGGCGATCAGGGCGATCACCAGGCCCGCCAGGAGGCTCTGGCCGAACTGCGCCTTGCGCATGGTCGAGAGCACCTCCCAGCCGATGTCGTCGAAGCCGCCGATGATGGCCGCGATGATCACCATCGACAGCGCCGACATTGTGGTCTGGTTGACGCCCACCATGATCTGCGGCAGCGCGGTCGGCACCTCGACCCACCAGAAGCGCTGCCGGCCGGTGGTGCCGCACATCTGTCCCGCCTCGACGATATCCGGCGGGATGCGCCGCAGCCCATGCATGACGTTGCGGACCATCGGCGGGCAGGCATAGATGGCGCTGGCGATCAGCCCGACCACAGGACCGAAACCGAAGAGCAGCAAGATCGGAATGAGGTAGGCGAAGGTGGGCACCGTCTGCATGAGGTCGAGGCAGGGTTGGATGACCCGCTCGGCCCGCGCGGAACGGAACCCCCAGACACCCAGGCCGAAACCGCCGGCGACGGCAAGCGGCACCGAGACACCGACCAGGGCGAGCGTGTTCATGCTCTGGGCCCAATAACCGGTCACCACCATGTAGAACAGCGCGGCGGCGGTGAAGATCGCCAGCCGGCGGCCGCCGGCGACATAGGCGAGCACGGTAAACCCGCCCATCGTCGCCGGCCAGGGAAGCCACTGCAGCGACGCCTGAAGCCCCGTCATCGGCCACCCGAGCACCTGCGAAAGGAAGGCGAACAGCCAACGGAAGGTCTCGACGAACCAATCCATAGAGGCATTAATGCCCGCGACGACCGGCTTGTTGGCGGCACTCGGATACTTCGCGATCCAGGTCGGCAAGCCCCCCAGGAACTGCGCCGCGAAGGGCTGGGTCCACAGCAGCAACGCGGCGGAAAACCCGCCGACAATGAGCCAGGTGAGGACGGCCGCCTCGTCCCCCCGAAAGCGGCCCGGACTTTCGTGCGTCAGGCCGGCGAGGCTCATGGTTCCTGGCTTCCCGCCGCGGCCAAGGCCCGGACCACCGAACGCGGCGTTACCTGACCGACGATCTCGCCGCCGGGGCTGACGATCGGCAACCCGGCGGGGTGATCGGCCATGTGCGGCATCAAGACCTCGAGGGAGAGCTCCGCCGCGACCCCTTCGGCCGGATCGAGCCCCGGGTCCGGCGGCTCCATGATCTCGCCGGCCGTGATCACCCTTACCCTGGGCACGTCCTTGGTGAACTCGGCGACGTAGGCGTCCGCCGGACGCATTACCAAATCGGCGGGGGTGCCTATCTGGACGACCGCTCCGTCCTTCATGATGGCGATACGGTCGGCCAGGCGCAGCGCTTCGAGAAAATCATGCGTGATGAAGACGATGGTCTTATGCAGCATCGTCTGAAGGCGCAGGAACTCGTCTTGCATCTGCCGCCGGATGAGTGGGTCGAGGGCCGAGAAGGGTTCGTCGAGAAACCACAGCTCCGGCTTGACGGCGAGCGAGCGGGCAATGCCGACGCGCTGCTGCTGACCGCCTGAGAGCTGGCGCGGGAAGGCCGCCTCGCGGCCCTCCAGGCCGACCAGCTCGATCATCTCCCCCGCCCGCGCCTCGCGCTCGCGCCTGTCGGCGCCCTGCACCTTCAGGGGAAAGGCAACGTTCTCCAGCACCGTGAGATGCGGCAGAAGGCCGAAGTTCTGGAACACCATGCCCATCTTGTGGCGGCGTATTTCGATCAGCTCCGCCTCGGTGGCTTTCAGCAGATCGCTGCCGTCGAGCAGCACCTCGCCGGCGGTCGGCTCCACCAGCCGCGACAAGCATCGCACCATGGTCGACTTGCCCGAGCCGGAAAGTCCCATGATGATGAAGATCTCACCGACCCGGACATCGAAGGACACGTCCGCGGCGGCAACGACATGGCCTTCCTCGCGCATGCGCTCGCACAAGCCGGCGGGCGCGGCGACCGCCCCATTGCGGCCCTCGAAGAAGCTCTCCGGGTCGGGCCCATAGACCTTCCAGATATTGCGGCAGGAGATCTTTACCTGGCGCTCGCCGTTCTCACCGCCCGCCGCCTCGTCCGTCATCGCCCCCAATGCAACTCTCCGCTCCCGCCGGCAATGCTGCCGCCGGCCTCCCGATCAGCTCGAACGATCGGCCCGCGCGGCGGCCGCCGCCGTGTGGGCCCCCGCCTCGGCCCGCAGGGCCGCGGGCGGCTTAGTTGACCGCCGCGTCGAGCCAAGGACGCCAGACGGACTGGTTCTCCTCGACCCAGGCCTTGGTGACCGCCTCCAAGTCCTCGCCGCGCACGTCGACGGCGGCCATCATCGGGATCTGGTCTTCGGCCTTGAACTGAAAGGCGTTGAGGAATTCGAGCGCCGCCGGCCACTTGTCGCTGGCGCCCTCCCAGGCAACCTTGAAGGTGGTGGCCACGTCGACGCCACAGTCGTTCACCTCATTGGGGTTCGGTCCCCAGGACGCGTCTGCGGCGCACTCGGGCGCGAATTTCGGTAGCTCGACCCAGCCCACGTCGACCTCAGCCAGCACCCAGTGCGGCGCCCAGAACATCATGATAAGCGGGCTCTTCTTATCCGTCGCCCCCTTCAGCTCGGCCACCAGCGCGCCTTCGCTGCCGGCCGGCACAGCCTGATAGGGAATGGCGAGGCCATTGATGATATCAGCCGAGCGGGTTCCCCAATCGGCCGGATAGGAAAGAATGCGGCCGTCGGGAAAAGTCTCCGGCGTCGCCAGGGCCTCGGTGCAATCGGCAAGCGCCTGCCAGTCCGGCAGGCCGGGGCATAGCTCCTCCATGTGTTTGGGGTACATCCAGCCCTCGTTGGTTTCCAGGCCCAGATCGCCTATGTGGACCACTTTTCCGCTGTCGCGGGCCTTGATCCAGTTGTCGCCGATGTTGTTCGACCAGATCTCCAGGCTTGCCGTCACCGAGCCGTCGGTCAGCGCGGTGAACTGGGGAAAGTAACCCGCCGTCACGTATTCCACCTGGTAGCCGGCGCGCTGCAGGATCTCGCCGGCGACGCGCGTGGTGATGTGCTGGCCGGTCCACTCGTTGAGCGCCAGCTTTATCGTTTCGTCGGTGGCGCCGAGCTCGGCCGCATCGGCCTTCCCGCCGGCCATGCCAAAGGTCAGGCAGGCTGCGATGACCGCTCCGCAACCCACTGCTTTCCATGACGTCATTTGATCTCTCTCCCTGTTATGGCGCCTGTCATGGCGGACATGCTTGCGACGCTTGCCGCCATCAGCCTCATGCTAGCGCGCTCGCGCGGGATCCCGGCTCTTGTTTCGGGCCGCGGCCCGCGACCGTTCCCCTTCCCTGATCTTGTCCGTTTAAGGCGGCTTTGTCACCTGTTGCGAGAGGTGGGCCCTTAACGGCCCTCCTCAGAACTCGCCGCGTTCCTCGGCCCGCGCCTCTTTCAAGGCCTGCTGGTAGGCGGCCAGGACGGCATGCTCGTGGGAAATACCGACGAGCCGCATTGCATCGCGCGAGTTGACCACCGGAAGGTGCGGCTCCTTTTCCTTCAGATGCTGTTCGATCGCCGCTTCCAGATCGTCGTCTTCGGCCAGTACCTTGGGATTGACCTGGGCCAGCTTGCCCGCGCTGAATTCCGCATCCCGGCTGGTGTCGAAGGCGAGCTCGCCCAGGTCCGAGTAACTGAGCGTGCCAACAAGCCGCCGCTTGTCGTCGACCACATAAAGGCAGCCCCAGGATGCATCGTTGAGCCTTGTTCGTGCCTCGGCGACGGGCGCTCCGGCATCGATCACGTCGGCCTGCGGATCGACGATCTGGCGGACACGCGCATCGCGCATGAGGCCGCTCTCCTGACCGCCGGCCACCGACAAGCCCCGGCGTTCGAGCTGCCAGACGAAAAACGACCGCACATGAACCTGTTGAGTGACCAGGCTGGCGATCACGGTGGCAACCATCACGGCGATCGTAAGCTCGTAATCCGCGGTCAACTCGAAGATCATGATGATGGTCGAGATCGGCGCGCCGAGCACGGCGCCGGCCACCGCCCCCATGCCGATCATGGTATAGGCGCCATGACCGGAGGACAGCTCGGGTAGGGCCTCGGTGGCCACGATGCCGAAGGACCCGCCGACCATCGCGCCGATGAACAGCGAGGGCGAAAAAACGCCGCCGGCGAAGCCGCTGGCCAGGCTGATCGCCGTCGCCGCCGTCTTCAGGAGGATCAACGCGAGCAAGAGCCACAGCGGATAGAGGCCGGAAAGGGCCTGGTCCGTCGCCTCGTATCCGACACCAAGGACCTGCGGAAAGGCCATCGCGATCGCGCCGATCGCGAGGCCGCCGATCGCCGGGCGCATCCAGGTCGGAACCGGCGTGCGCTCGACGACGTCCTCGGCGAACATCACCGATGCCATGAAGGCCATGGCGGCAACCGCCGATACCAATCCCAAAAGAGCGAAAGCGGGAAATTCCCAGAGCGACGTAATGGTCCAGTGCGCGGGGATGATAAAGGCCGGAAAGGCGCCGAAGACGGCGCGGCTGATCATCGTCCCCGTTATCGAGGCGATGACGATCGGCGCGAAGGCGGAAAGGGCATAGTGCCCGACCACCACCTCGAGCGCGAAGAAGGTGCCGGCGATGGGCGCGTTGAACGAGGCCGCGACCGCCGCCGCGACGCCGCAGCCGAGCAGCGTCCGCGAGAGCGCGCGCCCCAGGCGCAGGCGCTGAGCGATCCACGAGCCGATCGTCGCGCCCAGATGGACCACCGGCCCTTCGCGGCCCACCGATGCGCCGACACCGATCGACGCGGCGCTCGCCAGCGCCGCCTTGATGCCGACCAGAAGCGACATGCGCCCACCCCTGAGGGCGCTTGCCTCGATCACCTGGGCGACACCCTGAGGGCGGCGCCCCGGCATGGTGAAGTGAATGAACAACCCGATGATGAGCCCACCCAGGCTGGGCACCGCCAGAAGCTGCCACCAAGGCAAATCGGCGGCGAGACTCGCCACCCGCTCTCCGGGAAAGCCGAATCCGAGCTCCTGCACGAAGGAGATGGCCTTGCGGAATGCGACCGCCGCCACGCCCGCCGACAGCCCGAGCGCGACGGAGAGCACCGACAGCATGACGTGCTCGTTGCGTAACAGCCGCGTCGCGGCGCTGAGGCTTCGCTGGACTATGGGCTTGATGCCGGCCATGCGCGTGAGTTCCCCTACCCCGCATATAACTTTCTTTCGCGACGCACCGCAATCGGCGCATTTCGGCCGCGCGGCGAGCCGCGAAATCGGCAGTCGAGTTCAATCCGGCCGGCGGCGGAGAAATTGTGAAGATCTCTGCCTTAGAATGGTCCAATTCCAGCGCCTCTAATTCCTGCGATACGGGCTTCGCTCGGGAAGGGGCAAGGATGTCAGACAGCACACTCACCCGACGCCGGATTCTTTCCGGCGGGCTCACCGCCGGCGGCAGCTTCGCGCTTACTCCAGGGCTGTGGGCCAGCAGCCTGTTGCGCACCCCGACACAGACATTGGGGCCCTTCTATCCAACGCGTATTCCCTTGGATGCCGACAACGACCTGGTCCGCGTCGCGGCACATACCCGGCCGGCCGAAGGCGAGGTGGTTCATCTTTTCGGGCGCGTGCTCGACGTCTCGGGCCAAGCGCTGCCCGGCGCCCAGGTCGAGATCTGGCAATGCGACGCTGCGGGCTTCTACCATCACCCGCGAGACCGAGGTGAACGGGCCGACCCTAATTTCCAAGGCTACGGCCGGATGCGCGCCGACGACGAGGGGCGCTACCGCTTTCGCACCATCATGCCGGTTCCCTATCCCGGAAGGACGCCGCACATACACTTTCAGGTCACGGCGGCCGACGGCAGGCGGCTGGTCACCCAGATGTACATCAAGGACCACCCGCTAAACGCCGACGACTTCATCTATCGGCGGCTTCGCGAGGACTTGCGGCCGCTGGTCGAAGTCGCCTTCGAACCCGCGCCCAGCATCGAGCCGGGCAGCGCGGCAGGAACGTTCGACCTGGTTCTCTAGAATGCACAAGCGGCACTCGGGCGGGCCGGACGACACCATGGAACCCAAAAGAACAGACCTTCACGAGCGCCGAATCGGGCAGTATGGAGCCCATGAACCAACTGCTTTCGCTCATCGGCGGCCGGGCGACCCAGTTTCTCTTCGCCGGCGTTTTCATCGGCCTGCTGCTGCCCGATCTGGCGGCCGTGGCTCGCCCGCTGCTCGCCCCTTCGGTCGGGCTGATGCTGGGGCTCACCTTACTGCGCGTGGATTGGCACTCGCTCGGTCGCTGGCGCGATCGGGCGGTGTTCACTTCCGTCGCGGTTTCGTGGATCCTCCTGCTATCGCCGCTGCTCGTCTGGTTTTGCCTGCTACCGGGCTTCCTGCCGCCGACCCTGACCGTTGCCCTGGTGCTGGTGGCCGCCGCGCCGTCCATCATCAGTGCCGCCTCCATCGCTCTTTTCCTCGATCTGGATGCCGAGCGCGCCCTAGTGATCTGCCTGCTCTCCACGCTGATCGCACCGCTGACCTTGCCACCGCTGGCAATCGGCTTGCTGGGCGTCGAGATCGAGTTCGATATTCTCGCCTTCATGGCCCGAATGGGGATGCTGGTCGGATTCGCCTTTCTTGGCGCCCTTATCGTCCGTCGCCTTGTAGGTGTGGCAAATCTGAAAGCCAGCGCCGTACGAATCGACGGCGCCATCGTGATTACGATGCTGGTATTTGCCGTCGCCATCATGGACGGCGTGAGCGAGGCCCTCTGGCAACACCCGCGTACGGTCTTCGTGTGGACGGCCGCCGCTTTCGTCGCCAACCTGTTGTTGCAAAGTCTAGGCGTTTTGTGCTTTGCGGCCACCGGACGGAAGGTCGGACTTACCTTAGGCCTCTTGTCGGGCAACCGAAACATGGGGCTGATCCTCGCCTCGCTACCCCCCTCGGCCAACCACGAGATCGTTCTGTTTTTTGCCTTGGCACAACTTCCCATTTATTTACTGCCGGCGCTTTTGCGGCCTGTCTATCGTGCGATCTTGAGACCAAATACCTATCGGGCCGATCCGGAGTGACGGCGCCCGTGGGTCTTCGGCAGCAACAACGTGTGTCGGGGATTAGACCGGGAGGCGGATCTGGCCAACCCGGCCGAGCTATGATAGTTGACGGCCAAGGCACGGGTCGTCACGATTTGGCCCGGCCGATTCGATCTGGCCGATTCGATCCGGAAGGGTATAAATGTATGTTAACCATGGTAGGCTATAGCGTTGCGAGCCAAGGCGAGCTCGCCGGCCGTGCGGTTGCATGAGAGGGGAAGCTCGATCCGGTTGCGTCGACGTTGCCATGAATGAGGACGTCGAATTTTGTGGGTTCATGGTGTTACCAGTCATAGGATGCAGGCCGTCAGGCCTGTCCAGTGCTCGTTACAGGGAGGTAGCCAAGTGCTTAGGGCTCTTGTTTGCACGGCGTTCGTTTCTGTCGTTCTTACGGGCTGCGCCAGCAAAACCGAAGACGATACGGCACAGACGAACGCGACAAATGATTCGACACAGATAGTGGCGGCGAACTCGGAAGACGATTTCGCCGAGTTCGCCGACTTCGATGCGAACGATCCGCTGGAGACTCCCAATCGTCTCATTTTCGCGATGAACGAAATGGTCGATGTGGTACTTCTGCAGCCCGCCGCGGCAAGCTACCGTTTCATACTGCCCGACGGCGTTCGAGATTCGGTGCGCAGTTTCATGCGCAACATGCGCAGCCCGGTCATCCTCGCCAACGATGTCTTTCAGGGCGACGAGGAGCGGGTCAATACGACCTTCGCGCGCTTCGTGATCAACTCGACGCTGGGGGTCGCCGGGCTCTTCGATGTGGCCGACGGCATGGGCTACCCCTTCCATAAAGAAGACTTCGGCCAGACGCTCGGCACCTACGGCGTGGGCGAGGGGTTCTATCTGGTGCTACCGATCCTCGGACCGTCCTCGGTTCGCGATGGAAGCGGCCTGCTGGTCGATACCTTCATGGATCCCTTCCGTTACATCTTCAG
>Ga0255057_10001317_pt1 | contig 14083 bp, 15 predicted proteins | sample Cases_109_6_MG_FD_189022 | JGI IMG/M metagenome (GOLD analysis project Ga0255057, IMG submission 189022) | Seawater microbial communities from Amundsen Gulf, Northwest Territories, Canada - Cases_109_6 | ecosystem: Environmental > Aquatic > Marine > Gulf | place: Canada: Northwest Territories... | reverse complement strand
AGAACGAGAAGAAGTGACGCACCGACTGCCATTGCAACCGTGCGCTTTCTCGTGTCAGGTCTGTCGCGCACCTCCGTGACCATGTGCGTTCATCGGCAAAAAGACCACGAATTCTCCATAGGCCGTTCGCTCCATTGACTCTGTCAAACCGGGTGGCGATCCCCCAGACCAAGGTTGACCCACTCCTCAAGAGCGTCGTCGACAGTTATGGCCACACCCGCGACAATCACCCAGCACGGAACTGAGCGAGCAGCGAATTCATACGGACGGGCCCCGGGTCGTTCGAGAATCACCTCATAATCGTCTTCTGCAACCCTGATCAGCAGATCGTCCCCATTGATCGAGATCACAAGACGATCGGCAACCCAGAACGACTTGCCACCCAGCAGCGGAGCTTCTGTCACCTCAGGTTGCCCTGCCAGGGACGAGCGGACCCGCTCGGCCAGTTCCTCCGAGTACTCCATCAGGATTATGAATCTACGGGACTGCGTCGAGGAAGACGACGGGAATCTCTCGGTCGGTTCTCGATTGGTACGCGGCATATCCCTCATACGCGTCAACGATGCGCGGCCACCATCGGGCACGCTCATCGGAGTCGGCCGTTCGGCCAACCATCCGGTGAGTGTTCCCGGGCAGTTCGACCGACACCTCGGGTACCTTTTCGAGATTCAGATACCAGTCCGGATAATGGTGCCGGCCACCGTAGGACGCGATCACAACCAGGCTGTCTTCGTCTCTGAGATAGAGAAGGGGAACAGTGTGCGGCTCGCCCGTCATCCGTCCGATTGTGGTGAGCAAAAGCATGTCGTTGTCGACAAGACGGTTGCCAACGCGTCCACCGGTCATGCGAAAGAGCATCCGATGGGCCTTCGACCATCTTCGGACACTTGCGTCTTTCATTGTCCGGCCTTCATAGCGGGCTCCCACGCGCTCAGACGTTTGTCCGGACGACCTCTCTCAAAAGGTCGAGACGCATGGCCCCATGGTTGAGAATCATCGCGTGGAGCTTCTTGAGATCGAACTCCGAGCCGAGACGGGCTCGGGTCTCTTCCCTGATGGAGAGGATCTCCCTCTCTCCGAGCTTGTAGGCAATGGCCTGACCCGGCCATCCCAGATACCGAAGGACTTCTGCCTCGGCCTGATGCGAAGTGCGAAACCCATATATTTGCATGAACTTCGTCGCCAATTCGAAGCTCCAGGGCTCCCCTGGGGCGATAGGTGAGCTGTCGGCAATGGTCTTCGACAAATGAAGGCCAACGTCGACCACGATGCGCACGGCCCGATACATCTGCTTGGCAAGCATCCCGAAATAGTGCTTGGGATTTTCGAGATAGCCGAGCTCACCCATCAAGACCTCTGCATACATGGCCCAACCTTCCCCGTACCCGGGATACCAGGTAAGTACACGCTGGGCCCGGCTCAGGTTCTCCTTCTGGAACATCGCAGTGGCGATCTGCAGGTGATGGCCTGGAAAACCCTCGTGGTAAGCAGTCGATCTGTGCTGATAGATGGGGAACGTCTGCTGGTCGCCGATTGAGTACCACACACCTCCCGGGCGGGAGAAGTCCTCCGAAGGCCCGCGGTAATAGACACCGAGCGGACCGCCGGACGGGGCGATCTGAACAGTCAACGGCCGGATCGTCTCCGGAACCTCGAAGTGGGTTCCGGACAAATCCTCCACCGCTTCGCTCAAGACGGTTTGCACATACTCGACAAGCTCCTCGGTCGAGTTCGCCGTTCCGGCCGGATCCGACTCGAGGAATTCCTTCACTTCGGCGAATTCTGCGCCGGGAATGATCTGTTGACCCACCCTGGCCATCTCGTCGAGGAGTCGATGGAACTCCATCCATCCCCATTCATAAGCCTCATGTGGATCGACATCGAAGCCAACCAACCGATCAGCGGCACGGCGGTAGGTTTCCTCGCCAACACCGTCATCCTCGAGCGCGTTGGGCTGGTAGACACTTTCCAGCCACTCGCCGAACACTCCCACCGATTCCTTGGCGTGCTCGATCGCTCGCTCCAACTCATCGCTCCGCCGACCGGCAGCGTCCGCCCGATCGAGAATCGCGTTGAACGACGAGTCAACCCCGGCAAGACTTCGACTCTGGTCGACTACCGAAGCCACCTGCCTCTTTGCGACGGTGATGCCACGCCGACGACCTTCATCGAGTCGATCGCGGTAGTCGTTGTACGGCTTCTCGATGGTCTGTAGGCGCTGAAGGATATTGTCCCAGTGCTCGGCTGTTTCCGAAGGCATCACGTCGAAAATCGATCCGGGTTGATGAAAGGGAGATGCCATATGGCGAAGGTCTCGGAAATGGTCACCGGCCTCATACGCCGCCAACTGCTCATCGATCGATCCGATTGTCACCCGGGCTGCATGGGCCTGTCGCGGATCAGAATCCCCGACATGTTCCTGGAACTGCCCTCGATAACGCAGGATCAGGTCATGACCAGCTTCGATACCGGCCAAGGCGAAGCCGTCTCCCCACTCATCATGGCGCCCGACAACGCCAAGTGACGTGGCCAGCGGGGGAAAGAGCTCACAGAGCTCGTCGACATATCGGTGACTGATTTCAAACGCGGTGGACATCCGGCCACCGTACCGGTGGGTTAGGGAAGAGACTTGATGTAGTCGATCAGGTCCTGGATTTCCTGGTCGGTCAACTGGTCGGCGTAACCGGTGGGCATGATCGGGTTGAACCCGGACACAACCTGAGAGGGTGGATCCACAATCGAGTTGTGGAGGTAGTTGTCATCGGCCACGACTGTCTCGCCGGAGTCGAGGAGCCGGTCAGAACCGGCAAGTCCTGCCCACGTAGGTCCCACGGACTCGGCGCCGTCAGTGGTGTGACACGCTACGCAACCGATCTCTCCAGCCAGAGCTTCACCGGGCAGACCTGGCGCCAGAGTTGGCGGTGATGCCTGGGGTGGTTCCGGGGATGAGGTGATCATCACGATTGGCATGGCAATCGCGAGCGCTGCAAAGAGACCTCCTGCAAAGCCGAAGAAAAGCCAGTAGCCCTTCCCAAACGTTGAACCACTTTTTTGTTCCGGGGCCGGCTCTTCAGATGTCACTATGTGATCAAAATACCCACACCCTCCGGTTGGCAGCGGTAAAACGTCCCAGCACCGATGGTCCAAGGTCCCTATCTGACACATTTTCATCACAGCAGTATCTCAATAGCAGCCAATCCGAAAGGAAGTCGTGACAGATCTAACGAGACGGGAGTTTCTCCTGATTGGCGTCGCCGGTGGCGCGGTGGCCGCAGTTGGTGTGATCGTTCCACTGAGTCGGATGGGAGAGACCGAACAGGCCGCTATCGATGGTGGATCAACCCCCCCGACCACCACCACCCTCCCCCAACCTCCGGCAGCCGTTGTTGGCTTCTTCCCGAAGCTGAAAGTGGCCTCTTTGAGTGACGTCAACGCCAACGAGCCGATCAAGTTCGACTACCCCCTCCAAGGTCAACGCAACGTTCTCGTCAAGCTGGACACACCGGTCTCCTACGGAATCGGCCCTGACGAGAACATCGTGTCCTTCTCATCGATATGCACCCACATGGGATGTGTTCTCGACCAATACATGCCGGAACACAACGCTCTCGGGCCTTGCCCCTGTCACTTCTCGACATTCGATCTGGCCAACAACGGGATGGTGACGCTAGGACAGGCCACCCAGAATCTGCCTCAGGTCCTTCTCTCAGTCGAAGACGACGATATCTACGCCACTGGTGTGATCAGACTGGTCTACGGGTACGCCGACACTCTCCAAGGTGCTCCCATGGTGGAGGTCAGCTGATGTCATTCGCCCAACCCGCAAGGATCCCACTGCCTCCGGTCGATGCAGAAGTGAACATCATCTGTTGCGAGTACTGCCCGGTTGCTTGTGGGTACAAGGCATATACGTGGCCCGTTGGAGAGGAGGGTGGGCCGGCTGCATCCGAGAACGCTCTCGGCGCTGACTTCCCGACCGGAACTCTGTCCGGCAGCTGGGTGTCGGAGAACATGCACAACGTGATCACCCGCAACGGCCAAACCCAAAACGTCATTGTCATCCCTGATCATGACATCGAAGCCGTCAACATCGGCGGCACTCACAGCGTCCGAGGTGGTGCGCTGGCAAAGAAGTTCTACAACCCGAACAGTCCGACGTCCGATCGATTCCAAACACCGCTTCTCCGGGTACACGGCGACTTGATACCGATCTCCTGGGACATGGCAACGGATCTCGTTGCCCGCCTGTCGACACACACGATCGACAACCATGGCGAGCTCGCCTGGGGCATGAAGATCTACTCATACCAGTTCTACGAGAACGTCTTCGCCGCATCGAAACTGGCGCTTGGCAACATTGAAACACCCAACTACTCACCCCACCATGCCCCCGCTGAGGGAGATGACGTGCCTGGGTTGTCCGATACCGGGATTGATGCGTTCGCCGCGACCTTCGAAGACGACCGCGAAGCTGACGTGATCATGATCTCCGGGTCGGACCCCTATGAGACCAAGACCGTTCGCTTCACCACATGGCAGCAACCCGGTGGGGCGAAGCTGATCTACGTCGATCCACGTAAGACCTTCACCGCGGCATATGCAATGAAGAACGGCGGCATCCATCTTCAGCTCAAACCAGGGACAGACGTTGCCCTCTACAACGCCCTCGTCCGCGAGATCATCGACCAGGGCTGGGAAGACAAGGCATTCATAAGCAAGTACGTGGCCAACCGCTCCGAGTTGGACGGTGAGACGAAGTGGCGTCGGCAGATGTTCGGTAGAAGCTTCGATGAGATCCGGGAGTACGTGTTCTCCCGAGAAGAGTTCACCCTCCAGGGAGCCGAACGCGAAACCGGCGTACCCGCACAGTTGATTCGTGAGGCAGCAGCAATGCTCACGGGTGGTGGTGGCCCACAACCCAAATCGATGATCCTGTTCGAGAAGGGCCTCTATTGGTCTCACAACTACGAGAACACGGCAGCGATAGGCAATCTCGGAGTTCTGATCGGGGCAACCGGTCAAGTCGGCCGTGCCACGGGTCGCATGGGTGGTCATCAGCGTGGTGGCCAGAAGGCCGCCGGGTACCCGATGGACAAGTCACCTCACTTCTTCGAAGGCAACCCCGTGGAGATGGACACCGAGCGGTGGCTGGTCGAAGGCAACACCCGGTTCCGCTGGGTGGTCGGAACCAACTGGATCGGCGCGATGGGAGCCACACAAGCTCTGGCCGCCAGAGTAAGGGAACTCATCTCGACAGGACCGACAGTGAGCTCGACCAACGTCGATGTGGCATACGAGCAGTTGAGGGCACGCATCGATGAGGGTGGCCTTGTTGTTGTTCACCAGGAGATATACCCCAACGACTCCACTCAATACGCCGATCTCGTCCTTGCCGCAGGTGCCTGGGGCGAGGAAAACTACGCACGCAACAACGCCGAGAGACGCCTCCGCCTCTATGAGAAGATCTCCGACACTCCGGGACAGTCGATCCCGGACTGGAAGATCTTCGCCACAATCGGAAAGCGGATGGGCTTCGGCGGATTCGACTGGAAAGACACCAACGAGATCTTCGAAGAGGCCGGCCCCAAGTCTGCCGGTGGCCGGCGGGACTTCAGCGCCCTGGTGGAGTACGCCCAAGAGAAGGGTCTCAGAGCCCATGATGTCCTCAGGGAATTCGGCACCACGGGGATCCAGACGCCGATCGTCCGAGATGGTGACAACCTCGTCGGCACTCCTCGACTTCATGCAGACATGAAGTGGAAGACCAACTCGGGCAAGGCCAACTTTGTCTTCCCCGACTGGGACGCCGTTGCGGAGCGAAACGCGATACTCGCCCCACAGGGAGACGAGGTCTGGGTGCTGAACGGCCGGATCAACCATGTCTGGAACAACCTCTCCGACTTCGCCCGCAGGGAGTACGCGACGCAACGCTGGCCGATGAACTTTCTCGAGATCAATCCCGACGATGCGAAGAAGTGGGACATGGTCAGTGGGGATCTGCTCTCCATCGAGTCCAACAACGTCATCGACCAGTTGGGTAACAAGACAACGGGTTCGTTCACGGCTGTCGCCTACGTTTCCGACACCGTGCCTACCGGAGTGACATTTACCTACTTCCTCTTCCCGGGAAGCCCGGCCAATTCCGTCACCCCCGGCGATAGCAACTTGCAGCCGATCAACCTGCGTTACAACTTCAAGCTGGGCAAGGGCACGGTCACCAAGATCGGAACAACCGATCTAGTGGGTCGGATGTCGTTCGTTCCCCGCAACCTGGTCTAGACGACCCAGTACACACGCTTCATCCGGCCGGCCACTCCTCCGGGGGTAGTGACTCGTGCTCGGCTTCCATGCGCGCAACATAGGCCGCAGCCTCGCTGCGACGGCTCATGCCCATCTTGGCAAGGAGGTTCGAGACGTAGTTCTTGACGGTCTTCTCCGCCAGGAACATCTCATCTGCGATCTGCTTGTTTGTCATGCCGTCTGCGATGTAATGGACGATCTGTCTCTCTTGATCACTCAACTTGGAGAGCAGCGGATCCGTCTTGGGCCCGGAGCGCAACCGCTCGAACAGTCTCTCGGTCATCACAGGATCGAGCAGAGATTCCCCAGCACCCACACGACGAATGTCGTCGACGAGATCTGTGCCTTTGACCCGTTTCAAGACGTACCCGGCAGCCCCGGCGAGGATTGCCGACAGCAAGGCCTCCTCATCCGCAAAAGACGTCAACATCAGCACCTTGACGTCGGGAAAACGTGCACGAATGTCCCTACATGCCTCCACGCCGCTGCCATCCGGGAGACGGACGTCCAACACGACGACGTCGGGCTCGTCATATCCGACACGTCTGACACCATCCTCAGCCGTTCCGGCCTCCCCCACGACTTCGAGGTCATCCTGGGCATCGATCATTGCCTTGATGCCGGCGCGTACGACCTCGTGGTCGTCAATGAGAACAATTCGAATTGGAGCCATCCGGCGCCACGATAACTGCCCGTAATGTCTGCGCTAGTGTCCTGAGTCGTAAGTTCGTGCTGATCTCGCCCAGGCATCGGCGTTGCTGGCAAAGGACGCACAACGAAGGCGAAACGAAGTCGCAGCCCGTAGCTGCGTCGAGGCGGAGGACACAGCCAGGGGCGTAGCGATAGCCGTCGTGGGCAGGCGAGATTCTGTGCATGATTTGCGACTCAGGACACCATATGACTTCAGCAAAACAAGTCGAACGTCTCTCCAATCTCATAGGCGCTGCGGCCGCCGTTGTCGGTGAGGTCGACCTCGATCGAGTCTTGCGACGTCTGGTGAGCGAGGCGAGGACGGCCACCGGCGCCCGCTACGCAGCTCTCGGCGTTTTGGGCCCCCACGGTGTCTTGAGTGAATTCATCTATGAGGGAATTGACGCCGAAACAGCACTCGCCATCGGGACACCACCACAAGGTCGCGGTGTCCTCGGAACTGTGGTCCGTGAGAAGAAGACGATCGTCGTGGATGAAATCTCCGCACACCCAGATACGTTTGGCTTTCCCGAAGGACATCCCCCAATGAACACCTTTCTTGGTGTCCCACTGCGGGCCGGAGAAAGCGTTTTTGGCAACCTCTACCTGGCCGAGAAGTCAGGGGGTTTTGATGAAGCCGACGTCTCGCTCGTGGAGGCCCTTGCCGTAATCGGAGGATCCGCCGTCAACACGGCCCGTCTTCGTGAACGACTGGAAGCCGTGGCGATCGTCGAGGACAGGGACCGAATAGCCCGGGACTTGCACGATTCCGTCATCCAAGACCTGTTTGCCATCGGCCTCAGCCTGCAAGGCCTATCCCATCGGGTGACCGAAACTTCGATCACCACCGTTCTCAGCGAGGCCGTCGATCAGCTTCACGGAACTGTCGAGGCGCTTCGCAAATACATATACGAGCTGCGAACCGCTGACGAATTTCGCCAGGGCCTGAGTGGCCAGATGGCAGATCTCGCCGAACGAATGGGTAGCGCGTACCCGACAGTCATAACGCTGATAGTGGACGGCGACATCGATGACATCGATGTCGCCATTGCCGAAGAGGTGATGAAACTCGTCACCGAGGCCGTCTCGAATGCCCTCCGCCACTCGCAGGCCGAGGTGGTGACGATTCGAGCTAGTCGTAATGACGTCGACCTGCGTCTGAGCGTCAGCGACGACGGGCTTGGTTTCGAACTGGACGACGTTCAGAAAGGGATGGGGCTGATCAACATGCGCGAGCGAACCCAGCGTCTGGGGGGTCAGTTCGAGATTGCTTCAGAGGTCGGCTCGGGAACAAAGGTTTCTATTCGTCTGTCTGTTCTGTGATCAGGCTTTCATCGACTAATGCCTCAGCCAAGCGGTCGAGCCAATTGCGAACTGCTGCGTCGGCATAACGACCAAGGATTGCCCGATCTGCCACCTTTCCCACAAACCCGAGCGGAGGCTCATAGGTCCCTTCGAGGGCCATCCGAGTGAGGTTTCGCCCTACATGGGCGAGCAGCAACTCCGCTGTTAGTTTTGGAAAGAGACTGGTCGCACCTGTAGCCGTCCATGTGATTGGATAGGCGATCCCTGTTCGATGGATTTCGGCGGTGCCGATTTCCAACTCCACTTCTTTGGCATAGCCTTCCACCCACGGTCCAACCTTGGCCCTGAGCTCCTCACCTTCTCGATAGGCAACATCAGCCATCTGAGGGAGGGAGGTTCGAAACAGAGCAAGACGTCGTTCGACCTCGGAGACGTTCAACGCTACATGGGTGAAATAGTGGACAAACACGTCACAGCCGCCCGGGTCGTGTCCTCGGGCTGAACGGGCCACTCGAAGCCATTCCACTGATCTCGATGATCTCCACAGCCACAACATGCGGGAAAGACACAATCGGCTGCATTCCACCCCTCCCGAGTGGGGATCCCAACACCTGGCGGTACTTGTCGTATAGCCCGGTCAGCGTTCCTTGAACGGTCGCGTCATCGTCCGTCACCGCGGCGGTGCCCTTCACAATGACACTGGTCCAATCTCCGGTTTGGTCATCGAAGGTCGAAGCCTCGATCGACACAATGGGATTCGTTTGAATACCCTCGAACCGGCGGCCGGGCTTTGTCCGGAAGAGAATCCGGCTACCTTCGACGATGAAAGACATCGGAGTCACATATGGCTCCCCATCGACCACAACACCGATATGGGCAACAAGGGATCTCTTTAGGAATTCGAGCGCCCTTTCTTCGGAGATCGGTTCCATGGTTACACCGCGGTTGGGTCAGTAACCGCCCACAAGACGTCCTTGATCGAAACCATCCCGATCACCTGACCAACCTCATCGACCACAGGAAGATGCCGATAACCAGTCGCCAGCATCCAGTCCGCAGCGTCCGAAACAGACATCTCCGGACCAAACGTGTCGGGTAGGGCGGTCATCCACGAGCTAATCAACTCACGGTCGAAATCGGCGTACTCGCTGACAGCATTGAGAACGTCGCGCTCGGTGAAGATTCCTTCGAGGGACCCGTCCATGATGACCGCGATGGAGCCGACCTCGGCCGTCTTCATCAGTTCGGAAGCCTTGCGAACCGTTGCGGTTGGCTCCATTGACACCACAGATGCCCCCACCAGGTCACTAATCGTCATCTCACGTCTCCTTGATAGCGCTTGACCCCATTGTGCAGCCATGAGGGCGCAATAGTCATGGACTGAAGTCCCGAAGGGTCGGGACTTCAGTTACTACCGGAGACGGAGCCGAAAGAGGACGATTGGATGGTCTTAGAGCCACCTAGGAGGTAAACAAGTGGCAACGGCAACCGACACAAGAGCCCCAGCGGAGCTACATGTCGTCTCAACTCGTGCGGACAAGATCTGGGGCACGACACGAATCGGCATCGGCCTGATATTTCTCTGGGCGTTCTTTGACAAATTGCTTGTCTGGGCTTTGCCACCGGCCGCATGGAAGACGGCAAAATCGACTTCTTCGGCGAGGCAGCCTGGATCAACGGAGGATCGCCGACATACGGGTTCCTCAACTTTGGGACAACAGGTCCCTTCGCAGAGTTCTTTCAAAGCTTCGCTGGGTCAGCATGGGCTGACTGGCTGTTCATGATCGGCCTCTTTGGAATAGGTCTCGCCCTGACATTCGGTTTTTCCGTCAGGTTGGGTGCCTATTTCGGGGCCCTTCTGCTCATGCTGATGTACGTTGCTGCGATGCCGCCAGAGCACCATCCGTTCCTGGATGATCATGTCATCTATGCCATCGTCCTCCTCGGATTGGCTGAGGTGAACGCAGGAGACACCTTTGGTGTTGGCCGCAAATGGAGCAAGACATTGATTGTGGAGCGTTACCCGATACTGCGGTAACAATCGACAATCGACGGCGAAGATGAGGGGGGCGGCCATACGGCCGCCCCCCTCTCAATTCGGCTCCGGTTCGGCCTCGTCGGCAACCGGATGACCTCGGCTCATGAGTCGCTTTGGGTCAACGACCACTTTCGTAGCGTGTCCTGATCGAATGAGCCCAACTGATTCACCCTCAACCGTTTCGATAGCCGACCAATCCTCTTCGATACGACCCCTGTCGAATCTTCCCCGACATGGTTGATGGACTGCCCCGCTAACGGTTAAGGACCGGCACACTCATCCTGATGAGTAAATCGAGATCCAGCGTTCGACGTGTCCGGCGATCCAGGCTTCATCGGTAGGTTCGCGGAGGATCAACCCCCGGAAGAAGATTCCTCCAGCCAAGTCATGGGCCATCTGATCTGAGTCAGTGGCAGTGGGAAGGTCTCCACGCTCGATTGCCTTCTTGATCAATCTGCTCGCTGAACCCCTTCGAACCTTGGTGAGTTTTGTGTTGAGGACCGCTAGCTCCGGATCTCGGGTCGCCTCTGCGAAGAAGGACGCCACCATGCTCCTGGTCGTCTCGTTGTTGAGCATCGAACCGAGATGTTCATAGAAGCGGGTCAGGTCGGCTTGGATGTCTCCCGTGTCGGTCGCCTCCGACATTTCAACTCGTTTTCCGATGGACTCGACCAACAACTCGTTGCGGTCCGGCCAATGACGATAGATCGTCGAGCGTGCCACACCTGAACGTGCGGAGATGGCCTCAACCGATGTTCTCCCGAACCCACACTCACCAAGGAGCTCGGCGGTTGCGTCGAGGACCACACGTCGCGTGCGCTCTATGCGGGGATCGAGATCAGCGGGAATACTCATTGTGTCTAACAACTTAACAGGACAGTAGTGTTGCGTTGTGCAACAGAATCGTTGTATAGTGCTACACCTCTGTCCGATAAGTATTTGAGAGTGAGGAATTGAGATGGGTCGAATATCAGAGGAACAGAAGTACGAGAGACGGTGGTGGACACTCGTGGTCCTCAGTCTCAGCCTGGTGATCATCGGTCTTGACAACACGATTCTCAATGTTGCTATCCCAACCCTCCAGACCGAGCTCAATGCATCGGCCTCCGAGCTCCAGTGGATCGTTGATGCATACGTCCTTGTGTTCGCCGGCACCTTGCTGACCATGGGTGCGATGGGTGACCGTTTCGGACGTGCCCGGTTTCTATCAGCCGGTTTGGTCCTCTTCGGGCTGGCCAGCGTATATGCGGCTTTCACGGAGACTGCGGGAGAGTTGATCACAGCCAGGGCGTTGATGGGTGTCGGTGGCGCCATGATCATGCCCGCCACCCTTTCGATTATCACTGACGTCTTTCCACGTGAGGAACGCGGTCGAGCGATCGGGATTTGGGCAGCAGTTGCGGGGCTCGGTATCGGTCTAGGGCCGATTGCCGGGGGTCTCCTTCTAGAAAACTACGCCTGGGGAGCCGTCTTCCTTGTGAACGTTCCCATCGTGATCACGGCGTTGGTTCTTGGCTATTTCCTGGTCCCGGCGAGTCGCGACCCGGAAGCAACACCACTCGACCTCAAAGGTGCTTTTACTTCCTTGGTGGCGATCACCGCACTTGTCTTTGGAATCATTGAAGGTCCAGCAGAAGGCTGGAGTTCACCCCTGGTCGTGAGCGCCTTTGTGATTGCCGCCGTGTTCGGAACAGCCTTCATATGGGTCGAGAAACGAGCTGAACACCCAATGTTGAATCTCGACTATTTCCGCAATCCACGGTTTTCTGGCGGCGCCACCGCTATCAGCGTTGCCTTCTTCTCGTTGTTTGGCGTGATCTTCTTGCTGACCCAGTACCTCCAGTTTGTCCTTGGCTACTCGGCCCTCGAAGCCGGCGTGAGAACGGCACCGGTGGCACTTGGAATGGTGATCGGAAGTGCGATGGCTCCACGTCTTGCTGAAAGATTGGGCACAACCAAGGTCGTTGCATTCGGACTCTTTGTTCTGTCGGCCACTCTCGTCTCCTTCACCTTTTTCGGCGCGGCGACGGGGTACACGGTCATCGGTCTTTCGATAGTCGCTATGGCGTTTGGGATGGGGAACATCATGGCCCCCTCCACAGATGCGGTGATGGGTGCGGTTCCCGTTGCCAAGGCAGGAGTTGCGTCGGCCACAAACGATGTGACGCGGCAAGTGGCGGGGGCAATTGGCGTGGCTGTGATCGGATCGGTGTTCAACTCCGTGTACCAATCCAAAATGGAACCCGTCGTGAGCCAACTGCCGCCTGAGGCCGCCGAGGCCGCCAGCAACTCCATGGGTGCTGCACTCCAAATCGCCGCCCAACTTCCTGGTCAGGCCGGAGAAGCCCTTGTGACGGCCGCCCGTCAGGCTTTCGTCGATGCAATGGGCACCGCTATTTGGATACCGGTTGTGATCGCCTTCACGGCTGCCTTTGTGGTGCTCCGGTTCCTACCGCCACGACATCTACCGGCTGCGGATGAGCCCGGTACCTCCAGCGTCCCCGAGCGGGTGCAGTTGTAGTCGATCAACGACCCCAAATGCACCTACTCGAATGGTTTGGCCTATTCGTATGAGATAGCTTGATGGCCCGACGCAAATGGTCAGAAAGCAATTTCCCAGCGTCTACGGGGACGTTTCACCCGTAGGCGTTCCCGATGTACGCTCAACGAGCATGAAATTCGGAGCATTTGTACCGCAAGGATGGAGACTCGACCTGGCCGGCATCGAGCCAGATGAGCATTGGCCAACGATGCTGAGGGTCGCCAAGAGCATCGAGGACCTCGGCTATGAGTCGCTCTGGGTCTACGACCACTTCCACACCGTCCCCGAACCCACCCAGGAAGTCACATACGAAGCCTGGACTCTGATGGCCGCCCTGGCCGCGACGACCGACACAGTCCGTCTTGGACAGATGTGCACCTGCAATACCTATCGACCCCCTTCATACCTGGCAAAGGTCGCCTCATCCATCGATGTGATCTCGGGTGGCCGGCTCGAAATGGGGATAGGGGCGGGGTGGTACGAGCACGAGCACGACGGTTATGGCTACGACTTCTTGCCGCCTGGAGGTCGGCTCGAAATGCTTCGTGAAGGCGTCGAGATCATGAAGGCTCTATGGACCGAGGAAGTCGTCGACTACGACGGCAAGTACTACCAGCTCAAAGGGGCAATCTGTCAGCCGAAGCCTGTGCAGAAGCCACATATTCCGCTCTGGATCGCCGGTGGTGGTGAAAAGGTCACTTTGAAGATTGCTGCGCGTTATGCCGCTTACACGAACTTCGGAATCGATCTGGAAGGGTTCAAGCACAAGTCCGAGCTACTCCAGGCTCACTGCAACGACGTCGGCACCGATTACGACGCCATCGTCCGCTCGACGAACTTCAACATCGTGTGCGCGGACACCGAAGACGAAGTGGACGCCAAGAAGGCATGGTTGAGGGGTCATCTGGCCGGCTATGTCCCGGAGGAAAAGGCAGCTCGAAACGCGTCCCTTTACGACTCGATGTCGGGAACTCCTGACCAGATCGTCTCTCGACTCGAGAAATGGGATTCCGAAGGCATGTCATATGCGATCGTCCATTTCCCCGACGCTGCGTATGACATCTCGAGCGTCGAGCTTTTTGCCACAGAGGTCATGCCTCATTTCGGCTGAGGACTTAGGATCAGCCTTCCTCGACACCACAGGTGTTGTCGAGGTCCTCTAATCCCAACTCTTCCTGGGCAAGGTCCGGGTTGGCCATCAAGAACTG
>Ga0255057_10001315_pt1 | contig 14099 bp, 12 predicted proteins | sample Cases_109_6_MG_FD_189022 | JGI IMG/M metagenome (GOLD analysis project Ga0255057, IMG submission 189022) | Seawater microbial communities from Amundsen Gulf, Northwest Territories, Canada - Cases_109_6 | ecosystem: Environmental > Aquatic > Marine > Gulf | place: Canada: Northwest Territories... | reverse complement strand
AGTTCTCGGCGTCGAACTTAACCTCACGAGTCAGATCAATCGCCGACCCTACACATTCAGTGAGGACGTCTACCGTTTTCGCCATGAGCGTGTCCCTTGGTGGGATGGATTCCGCGAGTCGGAAGTATCTTACAGGACTACGAATTAGCAGCGACAAGGAGGGTCCAACTGCTACTTGTGGCCAACCTCATTCGGTTACTGGTCGGTTGTTGCGCAGCAGATGTAGCCTGAAGTTTCGGCAACTATCCAGGTCGTTTTCGTGTTGGCAACGGGCAAACGAGCAATCACTGCGAGTCTTTTGTGTGATTGGACGCCGTCATCTAACGACGAAATTTGCGCAATTTCAAGTATGCGGACGATTTCGTATGAAACGCCACAGATGACGCCTAATCCCGATATCATTTGGACTTAGGGTGGACTTAACTATCAAGTCAGTATTGCTGTGGCAAAGCTAAGATGTTCTAACCACTTGAAAAGATTGGCGCGCCCGACAGGATTCGAACCTGTGACCCCTGCCTTCGGAGGGCAGTACTCTATCCAGCTGAGCTACGGGCGCTGTTTGGGGGGCGCAATTGTAGCGTCTATTTACCTTTGAATTCACGCTTCTATAATAAATAGCACCATGAATGCCGCCGACCTGCAAAAACTCAGCCTGTCCTTTGCTGGTGCCACCGAAACCATCCAGTGGGATGACGACCGCGTCTTCAAGGTCGCAGGGAAGATGTTTGCTGTGACCGGAATGGAGGCAGATAGCCTCTACTGTTTCAAGGTCGATGATTCACGCTTTCTCGAGATGACCGACCTGCCCGGCATTCGTCCCGCGCCCTACCTTGCTCGTGCAAAATGGGTTCAGGTGGACGCAAATTTGTGCGAGCTGCCGTCTGCTGACCTCAAGGGTCTTGTGCAACGGTCCTACGACCTGGTCGTCGCTAAACTACCGAAGAAAACGCAAAAGTCCCTGATCGACGAAGGATAAGCCTGGTCAGTCGCCCTTGAGCGCCTCGATCATCGGGCGAATACGGGATTCGGCGCGCGGGTTTAACTCCATCGACCGGGTGTAGTTCTTGATCGCGAGCTCATTCTGCCCGGCGGCAGCGTACAGGTCGCCAAGAACGAACGCTGTGTATGACGACTCGGGGAAGTATTTCGCATTCAGTTCGCCGATTGCGATCGCCGCTTCTGATTGATCGGCGGTCAGGCCTTGCGTGTACATCGGCAACACGAACTCGCTGAAGTCAAAGCTGTGGCTGCCGTAGTATTCCTCGCGAAGCTTTTCGTACTCACTGACTGCCGCATCCACGCCATTATCAGCGAGCTGCTGATCAAGCACGTCTTCAATCAGGTTGGGTTGTTGCTGCCCGCGGTGGCAGGTCATGCAACGGACGGGAACACGATCCGCTTTTTCTACCTCATCGAGTGTTGGTACGAGATTGTTATTGATTTCGTTCACCATCTCGATCATAAGGCGCGCTTTTTGTTTCATCTCCTTTTCGTCGGACGGGAAATCAAACGTGTCCAACGGCGTGTTCGGCTCGCCCACATGACAGGTTTCACAGCGCACACCCAGTCCCATTGCGAAACCGCGCATCGTCGCGCTTAACTCGGGGGAGCTAATGTCCTCGGGCAGCACCTTGAGGTTTTCCGGGGCCGCGAATATATCCACCCGTTCCTGCGCCTGCGTCATGAACGGAATCAGAGCGACAAGAATGATGAGCGTCGATTTGGTGCGAGTCATTGCGATAGCTCCATTAATGGATGCGCTGCACAGGCTATCGGCATTTGAGGCCTGAACGGTCCGGGCAATGTCAGGAAACGGTCAGGAACGTGACTTTTCGGCCTGCCGGACGATCCAAACGACCACGTTCGGGATATGCTGTTTCAATGGCAGCCTCTCGCGAAAATGTGGCGAAAATCGACGGCACAAAGCGGTCCCGGCTCATCATTGGCCTGATGGCGCTCATCCTGGCGCTCGTTCTGGTGATGGCGTGGCAGGCGCACCGGGCAACGCAAGCGCATAGCGAAACAGCGTTAGCTGTTTTGCAGGATTATGCGAATCTCGCCGCTGACGAATACGCGCGGCGAGCGATGGGCGCCGTCGGTTACTACGGCTATTACGGCGCCATGAACAACCTGCGCAGCAACGCCGAGCAGCGGCCCGACCATCTCACGTCGACGTCGGTTTCGACCGATCCCGCCATTGACGCAATTGCACGCTACGTTTTCACGCTCAAACCAGTCGACGAGCAACTATCAACTTCGTCCAGCGACATGCTGTCTGCGGCAGTTCAAACGCATTTGTTCGAACAGCAGGCCGAGCCCGGTACTCCATTGCCCGAAATGGGTTTCGTAATCAATCACGTTGAACTTGACCGCGAGCAACACACTTTCCTCGTGTCATGGACAGAAGACGCCAGCCTGATGTTCGGTATCGAAGTGGACCGGCAGTGGTTGGGCGGTGTTCTGCAGAAGACATTCGATGAGAATGTGCTGTTGCCGGAATCGCTCGCCGGTGGCGCTGTGACCAATGATTACCTTTACGTGCAAATGCTGGACAGCAATGGTCAGGTGCTGTTCCAGACGGTCGACGTGGGTTACGAAGAAACTCGAGTCCAAAAAGTATTGCAGGACGAATACGGCGGCGTCTTTAGCGGCCACACCGTTGTTGTCGCGATTGATCCCTCGCTCGCCCAATCCCTGATCATTGGTGGCTTGCCGAAATCGCGGTTGCCGCTTGTCGTCGCGTTCATCCTCTTGGCGACAGGACTTCTGGTTGCCGCAATACGGCAGTTGCAGCGGGAAAACGCCCTGATGCAGATGCGAAGCGATTTCGTCGCAGAAGTATCGCATGAACTACGAACGCCGCTGACCCAGATTCGCATGTTCGTGGAGTCGCTGTTGTTTGAACGACTCGGCGCACCTGACGACAGGCGACGAGCTCTTTCTATTATCAATCGCGAAACACAGCGACTGATTCACATGGTCGAAAATATATTGCGATTCTCGGATGCGAGCCGGTCTCACGACGATCTCTCATTGCAGACGCTGGATCTGGAGCCCTTGATTCGCTCCGTCGTTCAGGAGTTTCAGGTCATTGCAGATGCGAAGGAGTCGCAGCTGCAAACCTCGCTCGAGCCCGACGTGATCGCCACGGTGGATACGGATGCGATACGCCAGGTCCTGTTGAACCTGCTCGACAACGCGATCAAGTACGGTCCAGAGGGTCAGCCCGTTGCCGTGACACTGGAGAAAAAGAGCGGGCGCGCGTGCATCAGCATTAGCGACGAGGGCCCGGGCATTCCGAAATCGGCCCGGAAACAGATTTGGGATGGCTACTATCGCCTCGATCGCGAGCGCGCCTCGGCGATCGCCGGAACCGGTATCGGGCTTGCGGTTGTTCGTCAGCTTGTTGAAAAGCACGGCGGTATTGTCAACGTTGTGGAGAACAATCAAAGCGGCGCTACTTTCGTCATTGAGCTGCCGTTATGAGCCACATTCTTATTATCGAAGACAATCCGGACCTCGCGTTTGGGCTGCGCAGCAATCTTGAACTCGAGGGCTACGATGTCAGCATCGCCTCCACCGGCTTTGCCGGGCTGGAGCAGGCCCGGACGGAAAAGGCGGACCTGCTGATACTCGATGTCATGCTGCCGGAAATGGATGGTTACGAGGTCCTGCAGCAATTTCGCAAATCGAATTCAACAACACCGGTTTTGATGCTGACCGCGCGTGGCGAGGAACTCGACAAAGTGCGGGGCTTGAGATCCGGCGCCGACGACTACGTCACGAAGCCTTTCGGGCTGATGGAGTTGCTCGCTCGTATCGAAGCCTTGCTGCGTCGCGGCCGCATGGATTCGAAAACCGCAGCTGATAAAACGTTGGCCACGATTCGAATTCGTGATTTAGAAATTAATCTTGATGCGCGCACGGTTGAGAAAAATGCTCAGGCAATTGAACTTGCACCCAAGGAGTTCGATCTTCTCGTCGCATTGATTGAGCATGACGGCGCCGTCGTTTCACGAACAGAGCTGATGCGAGCCGTTTGGGGGCACTCGGCCGCGGTCGTCAGCCGGACGGTCGACACGCACATAGCTGAACTGCGGCGCAAGCTGGACGACTATTCCGGGACCTCTCCCTTGATTGTCACGGTCAGAAAAGCGGGCTATCGGATTGCGAGCGCTTAGATACGCGGAGCCGCTGATCAACGGACAGCGAATTGTCGCAGACCACTCTATTTATCTTCCGATACCTTTATCACATGCGACGCACTAACCAATTCGATAACCGGAGCATCGATATGCTCTTCGACACCGAATACTCTACGAAGAAACTCGGGATTGGCTTTCCGATAGAAGAGCCTCGCGGACACGCGTAATTCTGATATCTCCGAATTGTCGATCGAGAAGACCACGTCTGTTTTCCGTTCTCCCGGCCCGCCCTCACTGTAGGACTCGGAAATCCGCGGTCGACCGATTCCTGGGCACTGAAATGCAATATTCGCCACTTCAACGCCGCCACTTTCGAGGGAGTTCTTGTAACTGGCACCGACGACGTCCCACAGGTTATGCGTTGCCACTGGCAAGCCGCGCCTGTCGTACCAATCAGCCTTATAGACAACCGGGGCATCCAATGCAGGGTTTTCTGTGTCAGCATCACCCATTAATAACAAGGTGCGGCCGCGGTCGTCTTCCACTGTCAATTCGACCCAACTTTCGAGGACATCAAGTGGCCCCGCCGGAAAATCGTGACCCGTCTTGTTGTTATGCAGGAACAGGGTGATATTCACCAACTCCCCTGGCTTGATCTTGTCGGGTGCCGAAATCTCGATGTCGACAACCGTCCCTGTGACCCATTTAAACTCAATCTCCGGAATGTCTATTTCACCACGCAACCAGGCGATCGTTTTCTCTGCCTGCTCGGCGCCGCCAGGCAGTGACTGCAATTTTGGGATGTACATGTTGCTCGCCAGCACACGATGGCTTCGGTGCATGCCGTCGCCGGAGCTTCGATAACTGTCTATGTCATCGCCACTGGCAGGATCACTACTCGCCACGAGTGGCATATGACACTCGCGGCAATCGACCGTTTCTTCGGGCTTGTCTTCGTTGTACCAGCGGCCATTCTTCCAGCTGTCGTACTCGTTTTGTTCTTGTGCCAGCCCGACGTCGGTGGAAACGCTCGGAAGTGGAACCTGTTTATGACACGCAGCGCAGAATTCACTCTTTTTATATAGCGCACGCCCGTAGTCATCATTGTGTTGGTCCGGGTAGCTGCGGATCAGGAAGCGGTTCAGCCGCTGCGCGATTTCGGAGTCCGAACCTGCGAAGAGATAGGACTGCGGTGCAGCAAGCCTGTAACTACCGTTTCCGGCCGTCGTCGTATGCGTGACACTGTGACAAGAAACGCATGAAACGCCATCGTGTGCATAAAGACGGCCCTCTGTGATCGGCGAACCATCGCGCGTGGCGCCTAGCAAGGCCAGTGGGTCATGACAGCCCGCGCAATTGCGTGTTTCTGCGGCTCCTTTAGACTCTGCTAGTAACTCCTGCACGCGCAAAAAGAGCGTGTCCTCCGCGGCAAATCCGTGCGCGCTTGGCCGCCATTCATTGAAGATTTCCTCGTGACATCCGGCGTTGCCACAGGTCTCGGCGCGCGGATAGGCCTCGGTCCTGAGCGCGCCCTGCTCTTGCCGTTTGGAAGATGCATGTCGCAGAGCATTGCTGCCTGTCTGCGCTTGCTCCGGCGCCAATTCAAGGCTCTGCAAAAAGTCTTCGATCCGCTCGATCGGCCCGCTTTCACTGTCCTCACCGGTCAGTCCGGCGTTCAGGAGCCGCTGCAGTTCCTCCGGATCCACAATCAGCTCAAGGTCCTGAATGAGCTGTATTTTCCACGGAGGGCTATCGATCTGTGCACGACTCGGCCAGAAGGGCCTGTCAGCGCCATACGGTAATTCGTAGGCGTCGGCGAATGGTCCAAATACCTCTGTCGCGCTGCCTGTCGCTTTGCCAAGAATCCACGGTGAAGACAAGAGCACAAGAACGCCTAATCCGCTTATGCCCGCGAACTTGTAGCCTGCTGCTCGCCTGCTCGTTGTTTGCGATTTTCGGTAACGTGCGAATACGGGTATCAAGTGCCAGATAATTGCCAGACCCAGTAGCAGACCACCATAAAAATGAAATTCACCTACCAGATCGAGCCTTTTGCCACCAAGAATGCCATTCCAAACCAGGTACAAACCGCTGACAAGGCAAACAGCCATCACGACGATGGCCGCCATCGCTATTAAGCTCGGTATGCCTTCAATATTGTCGCGGCGGCGGCGCCAATGGCGATACAACCTCCAGCTAACAGGCGCCGTCACGATCACGCCGACGATGCTATGCACCAATACCGAGTATTGACTAAATTCTCCAAACGGTAGCAGCCATATCAAAAGCCCCGAGACAAGGCCATATGCAAGCATGCCCGTTGAAACCCACGTCAAGAGAAGGTTCGTGCCAAAGCCCGCGTCTGTCGCGATCTCGTTTTGATTAGCTTCACTCATGAGAATTACCCTGATCGTTAGCCGTCGATTGAGACGCTACTAATAGATTTTCGCAATGTGCGAGGCCCTCTCGCACTGCTCGATTGCATGTTGCATGGCCTGGATTGCGTCATCCCAATTGCTGTTGGACGCCGCTGCTGTTGCATCACTGAACGACTCCTCGGCAATCTTGAGGAGATCTGCCAGACTTTCCTTCCCCTGTGCTTCCTGACTATCCAATAACAATCTGTAGCCACGATAGTTTTCAACGAGGTAGGCATATTCTTCAGCAGGACCAGTAAATTCTTTCGAATAGAAAATCGTCCTTTTATCAAACATGTCGATCAGCCGACGTTCCAGCCGATCCGCAATAGGTACAAGTAGTGGAATGGCCTGTGCATGTTCACCTTGCGAAGAAAGTTGTTCAGCCCGTGCTACTTGGCGATTAATGCCCGCGACCTCCGCTGCGCTGATGCCTGATAACTCGACATCCTGTTTTTCTGCGGTATCAAGGAGACTTGAGACACGTCGTCGCAGGTTCTTGTATTCGTTTGTCTCAGCGAAACTTGCTTCTGAGTTCGACTGGAAAGCTGCCGATGCCGTCATCAGACCAGCACCTGCAAGCGTTGATGCCCTTTCATAGCATCCAAGATCGAACGCCGATTCTGCGTCGACGACCTCAGCCCGCGCCTTCTCAAGTAGTTTTTTTGCGTCTTGGCTGCCCGTCTCCGCGACCCTTAAAGCGGGCGCGCTATCTGACGATATACGTTTCACAAGGATGATCTTTTGTTCGGCGCGGGTTTTTTCCAGGTCACTGTCGTCCGCATCGCAATCAGTCGCGGCCGTTGCTGCGCCTTGCGCGCAGAAGAGGATCAAGCCGCATGACAACAGGCCGAGATGACTCCGCCGCGTGCCCATTACATCACCCCCTTGTGTGGTGCAATGGAGACGAAGGGAACGCCGAGAAATGTCAGGAACGCGAGTGCAAAAACAAGCACAACACCGGCCCAAAGATACGCAATCGACAGTTGCTTGAAGGTAATTCGAACGTGCAGCAAGAGTGCCAGTACCAGCCACGTCAGCAACGCCCAGGTTTCCAGCGAATCCCAGGCCCAATAACGTCCCCAGGCGCTATGAGCCCAAACTGCCCCCGCGACCAGCATGAAGCTCTGGCAAATAAATGCCATGCTCATTAGCCGCCATACCGCAACATCCGTGCTCCGCATCGCCGGCGCATCCGCTGGCCGTGAATCGCGAACGGTCCCGACCATCAGCAGCGTCGCTCCGCTGGCCGCGGCGAGACACAGACCGAAGAAGAGCTTGCCGCTGATAACGTGTAGCCAAAGCCAGTAATTATCGTACGTGGCGGGTAACGGAATCGCCTCCGCGGGCACCCTCACCAGCCACAAGCCAAGCAACAGTAATACGGGCATTACAACGATCGCAGCGGGCCGCATTTCCCGCACAAGCAAATAAACGGCGAGATAAACGAATGCAAGGCTGAACAAATTGCTGAGTAACACATCGTAGAGCGTCAGGAACGGTCCCTGGTCTTCGCGCACCCAGCGGACTGCAATGGCAGCGGCAGCGAGGACGAGCGCAATGGTAATGATGCCGGGCACGACTATCGCTTTTCGCTTGTCCGACTGCGGAACCAAAATCGATGCTAAGGACGCCACAGCGAACGTCACTACCAGCAATATCAGCAACAGTCTTTCAGTTTCAGCTGATAGCGGCATGCCGTTGCCCCCCTGCCTCGGTCACGCGATCTCGCCCGACGTTCCAGTACTTTTCATAAAAATGCATGGAGAGTGCCGCGATCGAAAGGAGAGCCGCTACGAAGACCCATTGCAGCATCGGATTCGAATCGACCCGGTAACCCATCCACATTCGAAGCTCTGCCACCGTCAACTGACCGCCATGCAACGACAGGCTCTCACCCCTGCCTAGCCGAGCCGTTTTCCCATCAGGCAGCGTTATCTTGATCGTGAAATTCGAACCTTCACTTTGCAAGCGCCACGCTTGAGCTCTGTCGACCGTCGCTGCAAGTTCCAGTTCGAGGCCGATGTTTTCGCCACCAGGTGTTGTCCAGTCATTAATCTGCTTCCACTCATACTCCGGATACGACGGAAAGTTGATTGCGCCGAGCAGTATGTCACCATCGCTCCCAACCCAATGCAGGACTGCGGCGAAGCCTTTATTGAAGCTGGTAGAAAACCGATAACCATCGATAGTCATATTGGCTTGATCGCCAAATTGTCGCGCGCTCGTGTGACCTGCAACTCCGTCGACCAAAACATCGCTGAAAGTCGATTGCCGAATGAGACCCGGCGCATAATCAACGGTTATTCGGCCTTGGGTAAACTGCGGCGAATCGGGGCCGCGCTGTCGCAGCAACCCGAAATCCGTCAATTCAACGCGCGACGCGTCAAATGCTTCGCCCTCAACCAATTCCACGTGTCCATCGTATTGATAAAGTGCGCCAATCCCGGCGAGAACGATGACTGCCAACAAGCAAACGTGAAACGCGAGCAACGCGGGTTGCCGGCGAAAGGCCGCGTTTGTCGCAATCGCGGCCATCAGATTAATGCCAAGCAATGCGAGCGGAATTGCCACCCAGTTACTGTCTAATGAATCCAAGCGGCTAACCGCGAACACCGTGAGAATCAGAGGCAGCATTAGGATTGCCGTTAGTTTCAGAGAACCAAGTTTCGCGACCGACGGCATCATGGCGGGTTCTCGCAAACATTTCGCATCCAATCTCTTCCGGTTCCCTGCTGGCCGCTCGCGGACCCACAATCTTGTTCGCGCCAGGTGCCGCTGGAGCGAAAATTCAGAATCTTGAGTTTCGCATTCATGTAATAGGGACCCTGATCATAGGTCTGTGCATTAGAGGTGATTGGAACCTCTGTACCATTGCCGAGACCGGCCTCGGCGCCAACATCATTCAGATTGACCAGCAAAGCTTTGTTCTTCCAGCCATGCGGCACCGCCGTATGACACCAGCTGCACTGCAAATTAGAGCCGATTTGCTTGGCGTGAAACGCGTGCAGGTTCGTGTCGCCGGGGCCACCAAAGCCGCTCTCGAAATTACTGCGATCGCCTTCATTATCCTCCGTGGCATAGTTCGTATGGCTGTGGCAGCGAAAGCAAAGCCCGTTGCCCGTAAGCCCTGTTGATTGGTCCCAGGTGCCTTTGAGCAGGAAATCATTGTTGGAACCGTGCGGTCCCCAGGGCAAAGTGCCGCTGGGTTCCACAGTGCCATTCGCCGTATTGCTGCCGTGACAATCGGAGCAATACATCGTCTGACTCCCGATGTTCGCGCCATTCCAGGGCGACAGGAACAGGTTCGTGCTGGCACTCATGTTCCTAACACCGGCACTGCGGCCGGTGTCATCAATCACGGGATGCCAGGAGCGGTGATTTCCGCCCGGCTCGCCCTTTTCTGCGAGCGGTGCCTGGAACTCCATGGCCTGATTCGTGTACTGCGCCAAGCCGTTGCTGCCGACCGTCGTGCCGCCTGAATCACCCGGGTTGGGCCGACTGCCGATGGGGTACAGGCCATCGTCGAGGTATCCGTAATCTGAGTGACACTTGAGGCACACCTGATACTCACGCGTGACGTGATTGCTGGCTACCGCACCGCTCGCGCCGATACCTCCGTCGCCCTGTTTGACCAGGTAGGAGATGGGCAAGGCAAGAAAAGCCGGATCGACATAGCTTGGCTCTACCCCCCAGCTGCCGCGCAGTGCGCCAGAGGCAATATTGGTGTGGCCCGGCGCATGATCGTGAGTACCGTCGATGGACCCTCCCAATCCGTTGAACAGTTCATTTTTCATCACCCGATGTGGATTGTGGCAGTCCGAGCATTCCACATGACGGTTGGACAGGTTCGCGCGACCGAGCAGACCCTGCGGTTCGGTCATATCGGCATCGACGATGTCGTGAATCTCCTGGGGCGTTTGCTGATCTGAGCTGTTAATGGGCATTCGCCTTGCTTGCAGAAACTCGGTCTCTATGTCCCGGACATCACCGCCTGGGTTCGTCACGACCGGGGATATGCTGTGACATTGGTAGCAATTCTCCTCAATCGCCGAATCGCCGCCCGCCTTTGGTGAGCTGACGCTGTCCGTGCCCTCACGCAAGAGGCGTCTGGCTCCCTGGACCGTATGTGTGTCGTGGCAGTTAAGACAGGAAGCCTGCCACACTGCTAATCCGGCCGGAAAATCGCGTCGCGCAGCTTCCGCCGAAAGATAGGTTTCGTCTGCGTCGCTTACGCTCGCGTGAGCGGAGCTCGACCAGCCGTCCTTCTCGTGACAAGACAGGCAGATGATGTCCTGCGATTCATCAAAACTTCCGTCGGCGGGAATCCCTTGCTGGAATCGCATCATGCGCAGAAACTTATCGCCAATTCCACTCCCGTCTTGCACCAGGTGCGGGTCATGACAGCCCGAGCATTGAATCTGAGCTTCGCCGCTAAGCCCTGTCTCTTCCAACGGCGCCAGAGGACGTACGCCGGGACTTCGAACGCCGATATGTGCACTCGTTGCCGGGTCCCGCAATTCGCCGTCCGTCAGGCTTAGCGTCGAATCGTAGGTCAGCGAGATCGGGTGATCATTGTTGAGGTCGATGCCCAGATCGCGAGTGAAACCGGTCTGCACGCCGGCACCAGGCGGCATCACGCCTCCCGGGCCCGTGCCAGTCATGGTGATGTCGACGTTCTGCTCACCGGCGAGTACGTTAACGGTGCCAAGCGCCAGAGTGCCGTCATGACATGACAGGCATAACTTTGACGAGCCAGCCGGCTGATCCAGCTGCCCACCGATGGTTTCCGCGTCGAGCGAAGAAGATGTGTAAACGGTATAAGTCTGCGACGATAAAGTTCGATTCCACAATGGGCTCGCGGGCGCATTCGTGGCCCCGTGTGGCGTATGGCAGAAAACACATATCTGGGACTCTGTGCTTGCCGCGACATTTCCGGGGCCAGTCGCTGAAAGATTGTGTGGCGTATTGGTGACGTCACTCTGCGCCTGCCCATGACTTGTACGACTGAAACCGGTCACTCCGGCAATGACCGTCAATGCAAATAATCCCGTGATTCGATGCACCGATCAGCTCCTGAGATACCGCAATATGACGATTCTGCCGTTGAACATATCGGCAATGAATATGCGGCCATGCTGGTCTGACCACGCACCCGCTGGTAGAAAAAACTGTCCCAGCGCGCTGCCCGAACCTCCGATCGGCAACAGGAATTGGCCGGTCATGTCAAAAATCAACAGATGATCGAAATACGACTCGACGATGTAGACGTTGCCATCAGTGTCCGTCGTGACGCCTTTCGGCCGCACGAGATTGCCTACATACAAGCCCCGATCTCCGAGACTTGATACGGGAGTACCGTCAACTGCCAGAACCTGTACGCGGGCGTTCAGCGTATCGGTGACATACAGCCTGCCGTGATCGAAATTCAAATGTGTCGGGCCATTGAATTCTCCAGGCGCAGTACCTGACTTTCCCAATGTCGTAATGAAGTCACCGTCTGAGGTGAATACCTTGATGTTATCTTCAGGAGTATCTGCAACGAAGATGCGGTCCGTTTCAGGATCGAGCGCGATACCCGTAGGTCGACTAAGAACATCACTGCCAATGCGGGAGAGGGGTCTGCCGTCAGAGGAAAGCACTGCGATAAACCCAAGTGCCGAATCGGCGACAAGGATCTTGCCGTCTTTCGTAGTCGCTATTCCGATCGGCGAAACGAACGCTTGATTGGTGGCTGCATCACGCCAGATAGTCAGCTTCGCAGCCTGTTCGTCGAACACCATAACACCGGGAATGCCAGCATCTGTCACGAGAATTCTGCCGTTCGCGTCGACAATGCCCGTTTGCGGCCGAATGAGTTGTCGAGGCGCCGCGCGGCTTTGCCCAAGACCCGCAATCCAGCGCAGGAAACGCGTGCCCTTACTTTCTTCGACGCCCTCTTCCGAAGAAAAATTACTTTCGCCAAGCAACTGGCCTGCATATTCGAGCTTCGGTTCGGCGGGTTTCGCTGGCCAGGAAACCTGAATTTCAGAATCGGTACCCGTTGGATAATAGTGCATGACTTGCGGCGCCGCGGCGCAGCCCGTCAGAGTGACGGTCGCGAACATCGCGAACAGCCTGTTCATGCGCCGGGACACGGTGGCGTTACCAGGTAGGTCGTTATGCCCCTGTCACCCGAGGCAACATAAAGGCGGTCATCGTCAATCCAGAGATCGGTAATTCCGGCAATGTTGTCTATCCCCAAATCCGCCCTTGTCGTGGGCTGGAAGATGTCCGGATAGCCCACCAGAAGACCATCAGCGTTGCCGTCCGCGATATATACCCGGCCACATCGATCAGCCGCAACAGAAACCGGCAAGCTCAACTCGTCTTCTCCATAGTTCTCTGTCCGGTTTCCGGAAAGGTCGATTCCGGAGACCTCGTTCATCAGCGGATCGACAATAATGATTCTGCGTCCGGCCGTTGCGATCGCGCTTATGCTCTGCGCAATCTGCGAATTCGAACGATCGGAACCCAGGACATTTACGGCGTCCCCCCAAAGATTGAATACGACCAGGTGGTTGCGCATTGCATCAGCAACGATAAGCTGCGCACCGAATTCTGTGACCGCGATGTCGACCGGGGCGGCAAGTAAGGTCGGATGCGTAAATGTGCGCACAAGATTGTCGGCACTGTCAAATTGCTTGACTGACCTTGAGAATTGATCAACCACGTACACATAGTTGTCATTGGCGATGAATAAGCCGTGTGTCCCGGGATGACGAATAGTCGCTATCGCTCGCGACTCCTGCAGAGCTAAATCTACGTGAAATAACAGCGCCATCGATTGATCGATTAGCCACATATCATTTCCACGAACAGCAACAGCAGATACATTGCCAGGCCCACTGAGCATGAATTGCCGTTCCGAGTCAGCGTTCGTGGTCAGGGAAGCGACGTCGAGTGTTCGCAGGTATATTAGATTAACAGGCTGTTGTGGCGCCGAGGCCAAATAATGATCTTCAGGCATCATCGGCATTGGTACGCACGCGGCTACAAACAATGCAACTGCGATAGCAACGGCACTTGCTAGCCAAAGATTTCGTTTGGCACTTAATTGCGATGGCAAGGTCACGTTTTGCTTGCTGCACATCTTGCGATCCAAACCCTAGAAAACGCCGGGGCCACCAGTCTGGTGCCCCCCGCGTATCCCGGTTTCCAGGCCAGCCTGCCCGGAATGACAGAGTCCGCAGTTTTCAGTCGACCATGCGATATCACCGTTGTGGCACGCTCCGCAATACTCGCCGCTGACAATACCCTGCATTGTCATGTCGTTGCTGCCGGTCTTCATCCGAATATCAAGATCGACGTGACATGCCGAACAACGATAACGAATGCGGTGAAACCAATGCGGAAAAATTACTGGCAGTACGCCCTCTTCTTCGGAGCGATTGTTCAGGATAACGTCGGCGTACTCTGCCCATAGAGTCGTAACCGAGAAAGCGGAGAAACAAGCTACCAGGGTGATGGAGATTCTGTGGCGCCCTTTCACGGCCTA
>Ga0255057_10001314_pt1 | contig 14132 bp, 14 predicted proteins | sample Cases_109_6_MG_FD_189022 | JGI IMG/M metagenome (GOLD analysis project Ga0255057, IMG submission 189022) | Seawater microbial communities from Amundsen Gulf, Northwest Territories, Canada - Cases_109_6 | ecosystem: Environmental > Aquatic > Marine > Gulf | place: Canada: Northwest Territories... | reverse complement strand
CATTGAATCCGGATTCGAATTGCGCGAGGTACTGGGTGAGGTACAAGAGCATGCTCAGTCCTCTCCACTCGCGGCATCGGTCGAAGCCAGTGCCATCACTACGCGCTCCATGCGCATAAATCGGGATCCTTTTACCAGCAGATTCACATCCGACGTCACCGACACTCGCAGGGCGTCGATCAGCATGTCGACTGATTCAAACCAGCTCGCGCCTTTGCCGAACGCCTCGGTCGTATTACGAGACAGTTCACCTGTAGCGAACAGTCGATCAACGCCCGCCGCTTTTGCCGCCGCGCCAACCTCTCTGTGCAAAATTGCCGCACTATCGCCAAGCTCGCCCATATCGCCCAGCACCAGCCAGCTTTGGCCCTTGAGCCCTGCGAGAAACTCCGCGGCCGCTGCCACGCTTAGTGGATTTGCGTTGTAGCTATCGTCATAAATTGTCGAGCCACTGAGCCCGCGTCTCGACTGCAAGCGGCCGGCTACCGGTTTTACCGATTCGAACGCGGCCTGAATCTGTTCGGGCACGACGCCCAATGATGTGGCGGTGGCCGCCGCCGCACAGGCATTGAGTACGTTGTGACGACCCGGGATCGAAAGGCGGACGTGAAGCTGTGCGTCGGGGAGGTGCAATTCGAAACTCGAGCCACCGCCGTCCGACACAATATCGTTGGCGCGAACATCGGCGAGCGTATCGATACCAAAACTCATGACATCGATATCGGCGGCCATTTCGGCCCAAAGCGTAAAGTACTCGTCATCCGCGTTAAGAATTGCAACGCCGGGTCTCGATGCTCCGCACAGAATTTCGCCTTTGGCTTCGGCAACGCCGGCCACAGATCCAAAGCCTTCCAGATGCGCGGCACCGGCATTTGTGATGACGACGACGTCCGGCTCGGCCAGGGACGTCAGGTATCCAATTTCACCCGCATGATTTGCACCCATTTCAAGCACCGCATAGCGATGCGTCTCGTCGATACGCGTCAACATCAATGGCATGCCAATTTCGTTATTGAGATTTCCTTCGGTCGCGATCGTCGGCGCGGCCTGCGAAAGGCAGGCAGCGGTAAGTTCCTTGAGCGTCGTCTTGCCATTGCTTCCCGTGATGCCCACGACGACCGCTGACTGATCGCGGCGCCATGCCGCGGCAAGCTGACCAAGCGCACGTCGCGTATCGTCGACCGTAATCTGCGCAATGTTGTCATCAACGTTCGCTGCAACTACGGCCCCGGCTGCGCCTTTTTCGCTGGCCTGCAATACATAGTCGAGCCCGTCGAAATTCGGTCCCTGCAAGGCGACAAACAGTTCACCCGTTCGAAGTGTTCGCGTGTCAATGCTGACGCCGTCAAAAATTCGGTCGCCGCCATTTAAATTGCCGTGCATTGAATTCGCTGCCGAAGAAAGCATCGTCATCATGCGTCCGCCTCCCCCGCAAGTGCCGCGAGATTGCCCGTCGCTGCACCGTAGTCTGAGAAGTCGAGGCGCTGGTCGCCGATAATTTGATAATTTTCGTGGCCTTTACCTGCGATCAGCACGACATCGTTTTCGCGCGCATCGGCAATCGCCCAGACGATCGCTGCCCCGCGGTCTTCGATGACGGTTGCGCTCGCGGCGCTCGCAAGCCCGGCGAGGATTTCAGCGATGATGTTTTCGGGCTTCTCGCTGCGCGGATTGTCATTGGTGATGACCACCGCGTCGGCGAGCCGCTCCGCCGCCCGACCCATGAGCGGCCGCTTGCCCGAATCCCGGTCGCCGCCGCAGCCGAACACGCAGTAAACACGGCCGCGCGTATGTGAGCGCAACGCTCGTAGTGCCACTTCTATGGCACCTGGCGTGTGCGCATAGTCTATGTACACAGCGGGGCCGTTGTTTGCGACCACTCGCTGCATGCGTCCCGGCGGCGCGCTCACCTGCGATAATGCGTCGCAAGCTCGCTCCAACTCGACGTCGGCGGCGAGCAGATAGGCGAGGACCAGAAGCGCATTCGCCACATTGAAGTCGCCGACAAGCGGCAGGTCGAAACGCCCTTCACCCCAGGCGCTTTGTATAGCAAGCTCGGAACCGTTTACGTTCGAGACAACCGAACGCACGAAAACATACGGCCTGCCATTCGCCACGCGATCAAAATGGGTGGACACCGTGATGACATCTTCACGGCATCGCGATGCGAGCTGAGTGCCAAACTCCGAGTCCAGATTGATGATACGGCGTGTGGCCGGATGGTCGATGAACAGTTTTGCTTTGGCTTCGCCGTATGCACGCATATCGCCGTGGTAATCGAGATGATCGCGGCTCAGATTCGTGAACATTGTGGTGTCGAACCGAACGCCATCGACGCGCCGTTGATCGAGCGCGTGCGACGACACCTCGATGGCTGCATATTGGGCGCCCGCCGCGACGAATTCGGCAAGGCGTTTATGTAACTCCACAACATCCGGAGACGTCATGTCATCATCGTTACTGAGCTCACCGACGCCGTAGCCCAGCGTTCCAGTGTAGGCGCAAGGCATGCCGAGGATGTCGAGACATTGTGCGAGCAGCCATGCGACGGTCGATTTGCCATTCGTCCCGGTAACGGCAACGACCTTGATCTGTTGTGAAGGAAAAGCAAAAAACCGATTCGCAATCTCGCCGACCTGTGCCGTAAGGTTTGCGACTGGAATAAGCGGTATTTCTATATTGTCTGGCAAGCACTTCGCTGTCGTTGAATCAAACGCGATCGCGACCGCGCCGGCTGCAACGACGTGTTTGTAAAAATCGAGGCCATGATGAGTTGCGCCCTTGCAGGCCAGAAACAGGAATCCGTCGTCGACTTTGCGGCTATCCAGCGCGATGCCGTCAATGGCCAGTTCAGGCGCGTCCGCGAAGCCGTCCAGCAGCTCCGCCAGCGTTGCTTGAGTGTTTAGATGTTCAGCCGGCATGCTCATTGACTTTTTTCTTGTTCGGCTGCGCGAGGCGACATCGCCTGCATCACGCTGCCAGGATCGCGCGCCGGCAGCGCGTCGGGCGGAACGGCCAACAGTCGAAGTGATTCCGCGACAACCTCGGCGAATACTGGCGCCGCAACGTCGCTGCCGTAATAGAGTTCGCCGCCGGGCTCGTCGATAACGACGACCGCCGCGAGGCGCGGATCACTTGCGGGCGCCAGTCCGGCGAATATCGAGAAATACTTGTCCTCGGAATACCCCCCCACGCCCGACTTCCACGCCGTGCCGGTTTTGCCGGCAATGCGGTAACCCGTCACCGACGCTTTGGTGCCGGTACCACCGGGACGCACGACCTCTTCCAGCATCCGTTTGACAGCATTGGCCGTGTCCGGAGCAATCGCTTGCTTACCTTCACCGGCTTGCTCGACCGCGACAAGCGAGATCGGTTGCATGCGCCCCTGATTGCCAAGTGCGGCATAGGCCTGCGCGAGTTGCAATGGCGTGACCGAGACGCCGTATCCGTAACCCAGCGTCGCCTGGCTGATTTCCTGCCAGTGCTCGTAGTGCGTCAGGAGACCGGCAGACTCGCCAGGAAATCCGCTCGTCGTTAGCTCGCCAAAACCAAAGTCGGTCATCGTCGACCAGAGCTGATCACTCGGCAGAGACATCGCCAGTTTCGTGATGCCGACGTTACTCGAACGCGCAAGTATCGTCGTCAGGCTGATTCGACCGAGGTTGCGTCGATCTTCGATTGTCTTCGCACCGACGGTTACGAATCCGGGCGCGGTATCGATGAGGCTGCTGGGACGGTACTGGCCGCTTTCCAGCGCTGCCGCGACGACGAGCGGTTTGATGCTTGAGCCCGGCTCAAAAATGTCTGTGATGGCGCGATTGCGGTATCGCTCCGCCGCGAATTGCGACCGATCATTCGGGTTGTACGTTGGCTGGTTGACGATCGCGAGTACTTCACCTGTGCGGACGTCGAGAACGACGAGCGAACCGGACGCCGCGTCATAGGAACGAATGGCGGCCTTGAGAGCGCGGTAGGCGAGATATTGAATGCGCAGATCGATACTGGCGCGCAGCTCCTTGCCATGGTGTGGCGGACGAATGCTCTCAACATTTTCAACCGAACGTCCCAGGCGATCTTTTAGAACGCGTTTGGCACCGGACTCGCCGGCAAGCCAATGATTAAAGGCAAGTTCCAGGCCTTCCTGACCCTCGTCATCAATATCAGTAAAACCAAGCAGATGGCCGGTTACCTCGCCGGCCGGGTAGTAGCGCCGGTATTCGCGCTGCACGTTGACACCCGGCAGTTTCAGCGCAAGCACTTCCTGTGCGCGCTCCGGGCTCAAATGGCGCTTCAGGAACAGAAACTCCTTGTCCATACTGCGCGTAATCCTGCGAATCAAAAGATCCGCATCAATTCCCAGCGCTGCAGCCAGTTGCGGCACGCGATCAACAGCCGGCGCGAGCTCCTTCGGATTCGCCCAAATGCTATCGACGGGCGTGCTTATCGCGAGCGGTTCGCCGTTGCGATCCGTGACCGTGCCGCGGTGCGCCGAGATTTTCTCGGTACGCAGGTGGCGAGTATCGGCCTGCTTGTTCAGGAATTCCTTATCGAGTACCTGCAGGTGAACGGCGCGGGCAACAAGCGTCGACGCAACCAGAGCGAAACCGATCGATACCAGCGTCACTCTGCCAACGAATCGTCGCGCAGTTTGGGTTTTTGTCTCGGCTCCGCGTGTCATTGCTGTTCAATTACAAAAATTTCCGTTGTTTCGGGACGAGTCAATTGCAGATCTTCGGCTGCCACCTGTTCGATTCGGGCGTGGGTGGCCCAGGTGCTTTGCTCGATCTGTAACTGACCCCATTCGATGTTCAGTTCATCACGCTCATCGGTGAGCTGCTCGAGTTCCACGAATAGCTTGCGTGACTCGTGCTTGGTGTAAACCAATGCCAGCGCGCTGACGACGCAGACCATCGCGAACACAAATACGAGCAGCACCGGCTGCCTTTTTTCGTTGAGAATCATTTCGCTCTCTCGGCGACGCGAAGACGAGCGCTGCGTGCACGAACGTTCGCCGTGATCTCGTCGTCGGTGGCTTTGATGGCCCGGCCGATCAGTTCGAAATCCGGAAAAAATTCCTCGGGAATATCCGGCATCCCGCGATACTGCTCAACGACGCGCGAACGATCGCGCATAAAGCGCTTAACAATGCGGTCTTCGAGCGAATGAAATGCGATCACGCACAGCCGTCCACCCTTGCCCAGGATGCGAAGTGACTGCGAAAGCGCCTGTTCGAGCTGCTCGAGCTCGTTGTTGACGGCTATGCGGATCGCCTGAAATGTTTTCGTTGCCGGATGCTTGCGCTGATGGCGCACTTTTGCGGGCACGGCGTTTTCGACAATTCTCGCCAAGTCGATTGTTGTCTGAATTGCAGTATTCTCGCGCGCCGCCACGACGGCGCGAGCAATACGCGACGCGTGCGGCTCTTCACCGAAGATTTTTAGAGTCCGTCTCAACTCCGTTTCTTCCATTGATGCCAGCCAGTCGGCCGCACTGATACCTTCGTCGGGATCCATACGCATATCGAGGGGGCCGTCGCGGAGGAAACTGAAACCGCGATCGGCTTCATCCAGCTGCGGTGAGGAGACGCCGAGATCGAGGAGCAATCCGTCCACATTCCGCGTGAGCTCCCTTTCCCCCAGAAATTTTTCGAGTTCTGCAATTTCACCCCTTATCAGTTCGAATCGTGGATCGTCGGTCAGCGTTGCGGGAGCAGAGGAAATCGCCTGTGGGTCGCGATCAATCGCGATCAATCGTCCGGCTTTCCCCAATTTCTCCAATATCGCCCTGCTGTGTCCCCCGCGTCCGAACGTGCCGTCGACGTAAACGCCGCTTTCTTTGATCTGCAGTCCGTCGAGGACTGGCCCCAGCAGCACCGGCACATGCTCGTTGCTGCTCATAAACCCTTGCACAGCCTAGAAAGAGATCGACTCGAGATCGGCCGGCATGTCGCCGTCATCGTCCTCGTTGAGCCATGCATCCCGTTTCTCGTTCCAGCTGTCTTCATCCCAAAGTTCAAACTTGTTGCCCTGCCCGATCAGCATTGCGTTCTTGTCGAGCGCCGCAAAATCACGTAGCTCTCTCGAAATCAGCAGACGTCCGCTGGTATCCATGTCGACCTCGGTCGCATAACCGACCATAATTCGCACTATTCGACGGGCGACCTTGTTCATACTGGGAAGTCGAACGAGCTTGCGCTCAAGCTCTTCCCAGTCAGGTAACGGATACACGAGGAGGCAATGATCTTTGTCCACAGTCACGATCATTTGGCCATCACAGCGGGCAGCCAGCCGCTCCCGATACCGGGTCGGCATGGCAAGACGCCCTTTGGCGTCCAATGTGACTTTGGTAGCCCCTCGAAACACGATGGTGAGGACAAGCCGGGAACCGCTCTTCTGGCACGATATCCGGACAGGATGTCCCGTTCCTCCCACTTTTTTCCACTTTTCAACACTATAGGTCTGGCCCCTTGGAGCGTCAACAGACGCTTTCAATTAAGGCTTGTTCTACAGGGACTTAAGGGTGATCCGGTGGCCTAAATCGGGCGAAAAATGGCAAGTTTCGCGCTAAGAAAAACAATTACTTATGAGTCCTTTCTCGACAAGCCATAAACATTGGGTCGGTCGCTGGCGACAGGACGTCATTGCGGCCGGTCTCGCGCGCGATTTGCGCGGCGGGGATTGTGCACGTTTTGCGCAGCAGGGATTGCTCGCGTTGTGGGCAGCACCGACTTGGGGAGAAGGTGGAAATGCCGGAGCGGACCGTAAGCCGGGTTCTGTCGAGGACAATCATTCATCTGGGACAGCTGTCACCAACTGCCTCAAGCAACCTACCCGGGAGTCCGCTCGGGACCGGCGGTGCGGCAAGCCGCGTACTCCCCTATTTGGTCTTGCTCCGGGCGGGGTTTACCGTGCCGCGAGCTGTTACCAGTCGCGCGGTGCGCTCTTACCGCACCTTTTCACCCTTACCGACAAGTCGGCGGTTTATTTTCTGTGGCACTGTCCATGGGCTCGCGCCCCCCAGGTGTTACCTGGCGCCCTGTCCGAAGGAGCCCGGACTTTCCTCTGTAACTCAACGAGTTACAGCGATTGCCTGGCCAACTCCAGCATTTCCGGACGGGATTCTACAGGAAATACGTGGCAGGAGTTCGCTGCTCGTTGCGCTCGCTGGTCGACCGGTGGCTGTGGGCGGGGAGATGTTCGACCGAAGTAAAGCACAGCGCAGCGAGCCATGAGGGAGAGCGCTCGCCGCCCACAGCCACCGGTCGCGCTTGCTAAGCAGCGCTCCTACAGGTCTTTTTGCTTGGTCAACTCCAGCATGCGGGCATAGATTGTATTTCTCTTTTCGCCCGTGACTCTGGCGGCGATGGCGGCCGCCTGCTTGCCCGGCAGGACTGCGGCAAGCTCCTCAATGAGCAAATCGACCTCGAACGCCGACGCCTGTTTTTCGTTGTTCCCGCTTACGACGAATACGAATTCGCCCTTCGCCGGGATGGCCGCAGAACCGAGGCTGGTCTGGATGTCGCCGAGCGATCCCTGCACGCATTGTTCGTGCATTTTCGACAATTCTCGACCGACGAAAGCCTGTCGATCCGCGCCAAAAGCATCGACCATGTCGGAGACGCTTTCCTTTACACGGTGTACAGACTCGAAAAACACCAGCGTTCGGCTCTCGACCGCAAGCTCGCGCAGCCAGGCCTGTCGAGCGAGCTTCTTGTGCGGTGCGAATCCCTCAAAACAAAAACGATCGGTTGGCAGTCCCGCCGCGGACAATGCTGCGGTTACCGCACTCGAGCCGGGAATCGGGGACACGTTGATATTGTCCTCATGTGCTGCCGCCACCAGTCGATAGCCTGGATCGCTGACCAATGGCGTTCCCGCATCACTGACGAGCGCAATGTTTTTGCCGTCGAGCAGGGCCCCGATAAGCGCCGGCACCGCCCTGGATTCGTTGTGATCGTGCAAGGCTTTTTGCGGCGTTTTCACCCCGATATGCGATAGCAATCGCCCGGTATGGCGGGTATCCTCGGCAGCAATGAGGTCCACTTCCGTAAGCGTCTGGCGCGCTCGCGGAGACAAATCATCAAGATTGCCGATGGGTGTTGCCACTATAAACAACGTGCCGCTCATCGTTTTCCTATTATGGATTTTCTGCAGATGAATAGAATCCTTCGACATCCTGCCCGCGAACGCAGCAAACTGGCAAGCACGTTTGTACTTGTACTGATGCTGTTTTCGCTCGCAGCCTGTGAAACGACGGGCGGCGGCGGTTCGACGTCGCGTTCAGGTGAAGGCCGCGCAGCGCGACTCGCGCAAAATGGTGAACACGATGATGCGGCCGCGATGTACATCGGCATGGCGAGCTATGAACAAGGCGCGGAACGCGACCGGTTAACGATGCTCGCTGTAGAGCAGTGGTTATACGCGGGCGATATTGCACGCGCCCGAAGCGCATTTGGCAACGTAATGCGTCCGCAAAGTGGTTCGCTCCTGTGGTTGTACGACAGCAATACAGCCGCCCTTGCATTAAGCGAGGGTGATCCCGACACGGCGCTGAACTTGCTTGAATCGCTAAGTCGCCAGTCGCTGCCCCTCGATCACCGGCTCAGAGTGGAAGCGCTGCGTGCGGATGCCTGGGTGCAAAAGGGCGACCCGGCGCGTGCCGTCGAATTGATGATTCAGCGCGAAAACTGGTTGTCCGGTCGGCGCGATATTGAACAGAACCGACGCCGGCTTTGGCTGGGCCTTATTGTTGGCAATCCGCTGGAATTGCGGGCAGCAGCGGAGATCGCGATGGACCCGGTGGTTCGCGGCTGGTTAACGCTAGGTTCTCTTGCCGCGTCGACGGGCCAGCAGGGTATTGGCTGGTCGAATGGCATCGTGCGTTGGCGCGACATGTACGCTGGCCACCCGGCCATGTCGATCGTTGACGATTTGTACCTACCGGACGATCAATTTCTGGATTACCCACGACAAATTGCCTTGCTGCTGCCGCTATCGGGTCGCAATGCCGGCGTGGGAGACGCCATTCAGAACGGTTTTCTCGGCGCCTACTTCGCGACGGCGGGAGGGCTGGATGACCGACAAACCTTGCGCGTTTATGACGTCAACATCGAAGGCGGCGCCAGCGCGGCATACGCAACGGCGGTTGCTGATGGCGCCGAGTTTGTCGTTGGTCCGCTGTTGCGACCGAACGTGATGGAACTCGCCAATGACATCCTCGTGCCGGTGCCGGTGCTCACACTGAACTACCTTCCTGAAAACACGCTGGCGCCACCCGGCTTGTATCAATTCGCGCTGTCGCCCGAAGATGAAGCCATTGCGGCCGCGGAACGGGCGATTGCGGACGGCCACTTGCGCGCGCTGGCGTTGGTGCCTAACAACAACTGGGGTCGGCGAGTGTTTACCGAGTTTGCGACTGCTTTCGAGTCAATGGGCGGCACGGTCCTGGATAAAGGCAGCTACACGACGGACAACGCGGACTTCTCCAATACCATTGAAGAGCTTATGTCCCTGTCAGGCAGTGTGCGAAGATACCAACGACTGCGCGCGAATATCGGCGCACCTCTGCAGTTCGATCCACGGCGGCGTCAGGATGCCGAATTTATTTTCCTTGGCGCCGACGCTGCGGCCGGTCGCCTGTTGAAATCGCAATTGAAATTTCACTATTCCGGCGATCTGCCGGTGTATTCGACGTCATCCATTTATGCAATGGACGGTCGCTCGGACAACGACCTCAACGGCGTGATGTTCGCGGACACACCCTGGATCATCGGGCCACAAAGCTGGATTCAACATTTGCCGACGCTTTACGAGCAATATTGGCCGGCACAGCGACGCCTCGGACGATTACATGCGATGGGTTACGACGCGTATTACCTGGTCGGATCGCTTTTCGCGGCGCGCGGCAATTTCATGGACGAGATTGACGGCGCAACCGGTCAGCTATTTCTGGCCGACGACGGCCGCGTTCACCGACGCATGGCCTGGGCGCAATTCCAGCGTGGCATACCGGTGTCGCTGCCCGACCCTGACCCCGTTGGCGGGCCGATTCAGGATATGAGCAAAGACGGCGAGCTACTTCCACCTGACGCAACGGATGCGGAACCGTGGTTCGAGACTCTACCCGACGAGTAGGCGTCAACGCTGAGCAACTGGCATTTCGCTACCTGCGACACAATGGTCTAAAGCCGGTGCGTCGCAACTTTCGCAGCCGCCGTGGCGAAATTGACATGATCATGCTTGACGACGAGTGCCTGGTATTTGTCGAGGTGCGCTATCGCAATGACGCTAGCTTCGTTAAAGCCGCATTAACCGTCGACTCGCGCAAACAACGCAAGCTCGCCTGCGCCGCATCCATGTTTCTTTCGATGAACAAGACGTTCGGCAATTGCATATGTCGCTTTGATGTTGTCGGTGTTGACCGCGACGCCAGCGGCGAGATTACGATCGACTGGATGCGGGATGCGTTCCGGCCAGGGATGTAGTTTTCCTCCATGCTGCATCTGATAGAATTGTTCCACCTGTCGACAAGACCGCTTATTCGGAGCAGACATGGATTCAGTGACACGCGTTCGCGAGCATTTCGCCGAGAGTATTGCGACGAAGCAAAGTGCGGTAGACGTCATCAGCGATAGTATTGCAGCGGCTGGCGAACTTATGGCACAGGCTCTGCTCGACGACGGCAAGATATTGAGTTGCGGCAACGGTGGATCTGCCGGCGACGCGCAACACTTCTCCTCCGAATTACTGAACCGCTTTGAAAGAGAGCGCCCTGGCTTGCCTGCCATGGCGCTCACAACAGATGCTTCGACCGTCACGTCGATCAGCAACGACTATGCCTACGAAGAAATCTTTTCCAAGCAGGTTCGCGCATTGGGCAAGGCACAGGACGTGTTGCTCGGCATTTCCACATCGGGCAATTCGGAGAACGTGTGCCGAGCGATTACCGCCGCACATGAACGCGGCATGAGAGTCGTCGCCTTATCCGGACGTGATGGAGGGCGCATGGCAGACATGTTTGATGAAGGCGACGTGGAGATTCGCGTTCCCGCAACCCGAACAGCCCGCATTCAGGAAGTACACCTTGTGTGCATTCACGCGCTCTGCGACATCATCGATACAACATTGCTAGGCGACGCCTAGTCGATTCTCATCCGCTTTCCGTCTGAGCTTACTTAATTACCCGTAGGTGCGAGCGAGCTCGGGTCGATTCAATGTCGTCCGCCGGAGGATCGGCGACGTCCGCAGAATGGTCTGCCGCGTCCGAATCGTGCGAGAAAATCATTCCCTGACCGGTCTCGCGCGCGTAAATCCCGAGCACGGAACTCATTGGCACCCAGACATCGAACGCAACGCCGCCGAAACGCGCGCGGAAACTCGCCGCATCGTTCGTCAATTTCAGGTTGTGCGCCGCTGACTCGCTAATATTGAGAATGATCTTGCCGTCTTTGATGTGCTCGGTCGGCACGGTGACACCGTCGACGGATGTGTCGACAACGATGTGCGGCGTGCTGCCATTGTCAGCCATCCATTCATGCATGGCACGAATCAGGTAGGGACGTTTTGATCGACTCGGATTGCTCACAGCAAATTCTTATTTGGTAGCTCGACGCAGGCCTAGCTTAACATCGTTTCACCTTTCTTTTCGAAAGATGACATAACGTCACATACGCATTTCCTGCTCGAGCTCCGTAAGGCCCTGCTGGAATGATCGGCGCGCAAATACGCGCTGCATGTATTTGTCGATCTCCTCGAAGTTGTCGCCAAGGTCAATGCCGTAAACCGGCAAACGCCACAAAATCGGCGCAATACTGCAGTCTACAAGCGAGAACTCCTCGCTCAAAAAGTACGGCCTTGCACCGAACAATTCGGCACTTTGTAAAATGCTTTCACGCAGCATTTTTCTCGACTTGGCTCCGAGCTTGCCATCGGACGCATCAGCCTCCTCGGCCAGCGAATACCAATCGGATTCGATGCGAAATAACGCGAGACGAAACTGCGCCCGAGTCACCGGATCAACCGGCATCAGCGGCGGGTGCGGGAAACGTTCATCAAGATACTCAATGATGACGCGCGAGTCGTACAGCGTCAGGTCGCGATCAACCAGCGTCGGCACGGTGTGGTAAGGGTTCAGGTCCATCAGATCTTCGGGCAAATCATTGCCCAAAATGCTTGTAATCTCGATGTTGATGTTTTTCTCAGCCAGTACCAGACGGGTCCGGTGACTGTGAATGTCCGTCGGACGCGAAAACAGCGTCATGACGGAACGTCGGTTGGCGATCACTGCCATTATTTTACGTCCTTCCAAATTTGTTTCTTCAGCATCGATGCAATGATCCAGAAGAAGGTTAGGAACATCAGCACCCAGACGCCAAGCTGGCGTCGATCCGAGCGAATAGGTTCCGCGATATAAACGAGGAAATTCGTGGTGTCACGAACAAAATCGTCAAAGTTATAGTCGCCGGCGGCCATCGATCCGGTCGTTACCACTGCCATAGAGCCGGCGGTGACCGGTTCGAAGCCGTCGATATGAACTGTCGTAATTTCCTCGCCGTCCTCGCTGGTCTCGGTGTGCTCCGTCAAAATCGCACTCTGATAACCCTGCAACTCCCACAAAACGTGCGGCATGCTGGTGCCCGCAAGCACCGAGTTGTCAACGCCGGTCGGACTGTCCGCGTCGAGATAAAAACTCTTTAAAAACGTAAAGATGTAGTCCGCACCCTTTGAGCGCGCCATCAGGGACAAATCAGGCGGCACCGTTCCGAACCAGCGCTCCGCGTCGCCGGGGCGCATCGAGACGTCCATCGTCTCAAAAGTTTTCTCGGCATTGAACATCAGGTTGTTAATGAGTTGTTCCTCGGACAATTCGAGGTACTTGCCGATCGTCTTGAAGCGCACGTACCTGGCCGAATGACAACCCGAACAATAGTTCATGAAGTTGCGCGCGCCGCGTTGGAGGGAGTTGATGTTGGTCGGGTCGATGTTCGCCTCTTCAAGTACCGCGTCACCAGCGGCAAACGCCGGAACTGACATCGATGTAGAAAGGAACGAGACCGTCAGCACGAAAATGACTCTCATGTTTCTACCCATGATAGACCACCCTCTCCGGTACCGGCTTTGTCTTGTCGATCGCCGTGTAGTACGGCATCAGCAGGAAGAACGCGAAATAGATCACCGCGAATATTCTTGCCGCGATGACATATGCCCCCTCAGCAGGTTGCACACCGAGCCAACCCAGAGACACAAAACTCACGACGAACAATGCGAGCGCCGACTTGTACATCCAGCCGCGGTAGCGAATTGATTTCACGCGCGACCGGTCCAGCCACGGCAGGAAAATCGGAAGTGCAACAGACGTCGCGATTAGGATCGAGCCCCAAAGCTTGTCCGGCACCGCGCGCAAAATCGCGTAAAACGGCGTGAAGTACCAGACCGGCGCGATGTGCTCGGGCGTCGCAAGCAGGTTGGCCGGCTCGAAATTCGCGTACTCAAGGAAATAGCCGCCCATTTCAGGCGCGAAGAATATGACCGCGCTGAAGATCATCAGGAATATGATGATCGCGACGAGATCTTTGGAGGTGTGGTAAGGATGAAATGCCACGCCATCCAGCGGGACGCCGTCAGCGTCTTTGATCTTCTTGATATCGACGCCGTCGGGATTATTTGATCCGACTTCATGCAGCGCCACGATGTGTACGAACACAAGACCGACCAGCGCCAGCGGCAATGCAATAACATGCAACGCGAAGAATCGATTCAAGGTGATGTCGGAGATCGAATAGTCACCGCGTATGAACTCGACCAGCGAATCGCCAATCGCAGGTATCGCTCCGAATAGCGAGATGATGACCTGTGCGCCCCAGTACGACATCTGACCCCAGGGCAGCAGGTAACCTGCAAACGCCTCAGCCATGAGCGCGAAGAAGATCAGCATGCCGATGATCCAGATCAGCTCACGCGGCTTCTTGTAAGAGCCGTATAGCATCGCGCGGAACATGTGCAGGTAAACAACGATGAAAAAGAACGAGGCGCCTGTTGAATGCATGTAGCGAATCAACCAACCCCACTCGACGTCGCGCATGATGTACTCAACCGACGCGAAAGCCAGTTCCGCCGACGGCTTGTAGTTCATCG
>Ga0255057_10001313_pt1 | contig 14134 bp, 11 predicted proteins | sample Cases_109_6_MG_FD_189022 | JGI IMG/M metagenome (GOLD analysis project Ga0255057, IMG submission 189022) | Seawater microbial communities from Amundsen Gulf, Northwest Territories, Canada - Cases_109_6 | ecosystem: Environmental > Aquatic > Marine > Gulf | place: Canada: Northwest Territories... | reverse complement strand
CGCACAGAGCCGGCAGCGAGACCCAAATTTCGCGCTGATCGCCGAAGTCGAAGACAGCACGCCGCCGCGTCACGATCGCGCGTGGTTAGCGGCGGTCATCTTGTTCTTGATGGTCCTCGTGAACGTAACTGGCACCATGGACCTGATGACAGCGTCCCTCAGCGCAGGCGGATTGATGCTCGTGACACGCTGCCTGACCGGTGAGCAGGCGAGACGCTCGCTCGATTGGACCGTGTTGATCGCCATAGCCGCGGCATTCGGGATCGCGGCGGCGATCGAGGGAAGCGGCGCGAGCGCTGTCATCGCTGGGCGCATCGTCGACCTCGCCGAGCCCTTCGGTCGGGTTGGGGTTCTGGTGGCGTTGTATGCGATTACTGCCGTGCTAGCAGCGCTGGTCACCACCAAGGCCTCGGCGGCGCTGATGTTCCCGATCGCCGCAACAGCTGCCGAGGCACAGGGAATAGGGTTGTTGCCGATCAGTTATGTGATCATGATCGCCGCGTCGACCGCTTTCTCCACACCGATCGGTTTCCAGACCAACCTGATGGTGTACGGTCCCGGCGGCTACAAGTACACGGACTTCCTCCGTCTCGGGGTGCCGCTTCAAGCGATTGTGGGCATAAGCACGGTCACCATCGTTGCGCTGTTCTGGCTGTGATCTCGTGCCTCGTTTTCCCAATATCTCTCCGTACGCCCACGCTGTCTCGGACCGCGTCTACAGCACTCTCGCAGAACGCGCGAAGGCTAACAACGACGTGGTCTATCCTCTGCACATCGGAGATACCTATCGGGATCCGATTGTGGTGGCTCGGGCAGAGCGTCAGCTGAGCAGCGAGCACTCGGGGCTCCACAGGTACGCACCGGTGCAAGGCGAGCCGGAGCTCATCGATGCGTTTCTCGAGTTCGTCGCTCGACGCCATGACGTGTCGCTCGACCGCGATTGTGTACAGGTGATGTCCGGGGCCACTCCAGGACTAAATGTAGTGACTCAAGTGCTGCTCGAGCCAAGAGACGAGGTGTTGCTGCCCTCCCCGTTTTGGCCGCTCAGCAAAGGCGTGATCGCGACCAAGGGTGCGGTTCCGGTTCAAGTTCCTTTCTACACGCGGCTCGACGAGCCTGATTTCGATGCCGAGGCCCTGCTCGAGAGCAAAGTGACCAACCGCACGGTCGCCCTGTACTTCAACACGCCCAACAACCCCACCGGACGCGTGGTCGCTGAACCCGTGGTGGACGCGATGTTCCGTGTCGCCAAGCGCCACGACCTGTGGGTGCTTTGCGACGAGGCCTACGAAGAGATCTATTTCGGACCGACCGCCCCGACGGCCGTCTGGAAGCATCCCGAGGTTCGTGATCGCGCGATCGTGTTCCACACGTTGTCGAAGACCTACGGCTTTGCCGGGGCGCGGGTCGGCTTCACCCATGGGCCGCAGAGCGTCATGACCGCGATTCGCGGCATGCAAACATTTCAAACCTACTGCGCACCGCGACCGATGCAGTTCGGCGCGATCCAAGCCTTGCGTCACGGGGCCGCATGGGTGGGTGAAACTCGCGCTCACTACGAAGCCGCCGGCACAAGGGCGGCGTCGGCGCTCGGTGTTCCCGCGCCAGAGGGTGGAACTTTTCTCTTCGCGGACGTGAGCGCCCTACTCGCGCCCGACGACAAAGACTGCATGCCGTTCCTCGAGCGCTGCGCCGACCGCGGCGTGTTGCTGACACCGGGGCACTCGTGCGGGGAACACTACGCGCAGTGGATCAGGCTCTGCTTTACCGCCGTGCCCCCGGCCCAGCTGGACGAAGCGCTCAAGAGGCTCGCCCCCCTGTTTCGAACGCCTAGGCGATAGTGCGGGGGTAGGCGATAGCGTGGGGGCGGTGGGGCGGGACAAACTGACGAGCCGTAGGCCCGACCGGGATCAACCACGCGGCCGTCTAGGCGGTGAAGCCCCACTTCTGCTTGTTTTCCTCGACCTGCTCAGGGGTCGGTTGGTCGGTGTCCTCGTGGACGGGAACCTCGAAGTCGTCCTGTACTTCCATCATCTTCGCGTTGAGAGGGGTGTCCTCCGTGAAAACCTCGGGAACCGACGCGTCCTCGTAGATAGCCTCCCAGGGGCATTCCGGCTCGCACGCGCCACAGTCGATGCACTCTTCCGGCTGGATGTACAGCTGATTCGGAAACGCTTCGCGGTCGTCACCCTTGTATTCGTAGATGCACTCCACGGGGCAGACATCTACGCAGGATATGTCAAGGCAGTCGCGGCAAAGACGTGTAATGACCCAGGTCATCGGGTTCCCTTCCGAAAAAAGGTGGCTGGAAGCTAGCAGGAGCCCTCGGTCCGGTCAACGGAGCCCGGACGCTCCGCTAACCCTTTGTTTTTCCAGAGCCGCGCTTCTTTGCGAAGGTCCTTTTTTTCTTCTGGGGCGCCGAGGTCGGATGGCAGCCTGCACACGTGAAATCCTCGATGCCGAGAAGCTTTCCGATGGCCGGAGTGACCGTCTCCTGCATGAACTTCACGGTTTCCGGAAACGTAGCAAGCATGCCGCGGTGGCCGGGCGTGCCCTCCGGCGGCACCACGTACATCGAGGGCGCGGGCATCTCGAATTTGAGCTCCCGCATTTCTTCGCTGTGGCAGTCGACACAGTCGAACCCTTCGTACTCTTCGAGGTCATACCGCTCGAAGACCTCCTTCATGACGGGGTTCACTTTCCCGATCATGTAGAACTCCCGGTCCGCAAAGCTCATCTCGGTCCAGGGGGAATCTGGGGGCGTGAACCCGAACGCGTCGATCGCGCTCGCCTTGCCGCTCGACGCTGCGGTCGTCGCACCCTTGGACTTCGCCCCGCCACAAGCTGTTAAAACGAGCGCGAAGCCGACGATTAGTGATTTAGAAGTTCCAGTCACGCCCGCGCATGGTAAGTCATGCGTGGCGACGATGCCCAGAATATCGAGTGATGCACCATGACGCGCAAAGGCGTCGTGGGCGTGGTAGCCGTAGTCGCGCTGGGCGGTATCGCCATGGGTTTGTTCTCACAGTTTCAACGAAAGATGGTCTTCCCAGGGCCCCAGGGGATCAGCGCACCGCTTCTACAGAAGATTGCCCGGGAAGTCGGGGCGACCGAGCTTCGGATCCAGACCGAAGATGGCGAGAGGCTCTACGGCTGGCACCGCGCCTCACCTGGCGCGAGCGCGCGTCGTGTCCTTCTGTATTTCCACGGAAACGCGTCGTCGGTCCTCGGACAGCTCGACCTGCAGGACAAGCTCGTCTCCAACGGCTGGGATTTCGTCGAGATCCACTACCGCGGTTATCCCGGAAGCACCGGGGTGGCGAGCGAAGCCGGTGTGCATCGAGACGCCATGGCCGTGTGGAAATGGGTGATCGATCAGCTCGGCACACCTCCAAGCCAGATCGTCATTCACGGCCGGAGCCTCGGGGGTGGCGTCGCCGCTCAGCTCGCGTCCGAGGTGAACCCCGGCGCACTGGTCTTGGAATCCACGTTCACTTCAGTCATTGATCTAGCGCGCAAACAGTTCGGGTGGCTCCCGTTGGGCGCACTGCTCGAGCACCGTTTCATGACCCATGACCTTGCTGGTAGGATGCAATGCCCGGTGCTTGTGGCCCACGGCGGCGCGGATTCCATCATAGACGTCAGCCACGGCCGCAAGCTCGCCGAGCTCTTCAAAGCCGAAAACTACATCGAAGCTCCCCGTATCGATCACAACGACGTCTTGCTCGACGGCGTGTACGCCGACCGCTACCTCGACTTCCTCGACGCCTCGGTTCCGCCATGATTCGAACTTTGATCATCGCGATCCTGCTCGTCGGCTGTCGGCGCAGCAACGAGCCACCCGTCGCCATCGCCCCGGACCCGGGCGTCATGTTGCCCGATGTCCCATCGGACCCGTTCGGCACCCCGGGGCCAGCGTACGACCGACTCCGTCAGGTCACAGATACCGCGCGCACGACGGTCTGGAGCGGGCAAGTCGATGATCTCGCCGCATGGTTGGAGGGCGAGACGACAGCGGTCGAACGATCCCTCGGTCTCATGAAGACGCTTCGCCTCGGCGCTGGCGACGTGTACGCAGTGGCCAACGGTCGTATCGCGCTCGTGTACGAGCACATCGCCTCGACGCTCACGGAAGCCGAAGTCGTGGTGAAGGATCGCGACCTCGACTGGATCGGCCAGCAGGCGGTGCTCTGGGAGCAAGCAAACGCGTTTTGGGCTCGCTGCGCGCGGGGCTGTAGTGTTCGGGGCCCCTACCTGGATGTATGGGAGCTCCGATGCCAGGCCGGGGTCGAAGAAACCGCTGCAAAATTGGCGCCTTAGCCTCATCTGAAATCGCCTCGACAGCCCAAGTGAAACATGTTCTGTTTCCCCTCCTATGGCTAAGGGGAAGAAGACTTGGGTGCCGAATCCGGCTGACCCGCCGTTGGTCTTGACGGCGACCAACGCCGAGAGCTGGCATGAGGAGGCGGACGTAGTCATCGTGGGGTTTGGCGGGGCTGGGGCCTGCGCAGCGCTCGAAGCCCATGCCGAAGGCGCGCGCGTTCTCGTGCTGGATCGCTTTCATGGCGGCGGCGCGACCGCGATTAGCGGCGGTGTGGTCTACGCAGGCGGTGGGACGCACATCCAAGCTGAAGCGGGCGTCACCGACACTCCGGACGAGATGTTTCGCTACCTTTCGCTCGAGGTGAAGGGAGTTGTGTCCGAAGAGACACTTCGCGACTTCTGCGATCGAAGCGTCAGCAACCTCGGGTGGCTCGAGCAGCACGGAGTCCCTTTCGAGGCGAGCCTCTGCCCGGTGAAGACATCCTATCCGACGGACGACTACTACCTCTACTACTCCGGAAACGAAGGCCTTTCGCCCTACAAAGAAGCCGCAAAGCCCGCTCCCCGAGGCCACCGCGCCAAGGGTAAGGGCATGCCCGGTAAGAGCTTCTATGAGCCGCTTCGAGAGTCCGCGCAGCGTGCTGGCATCGAGGTCGAGTATGAAGCCCGCGTGACGCGTCTGATCATCGACGGTCGGAACCAAGTGCTTGGTGTCGAATACCGTCAGGTCGAACGGGGCTTCTGGAGCAAGCTTCACCGTGGGCTTCACAGGGCCGGCCTCGCGATCGTGAAGTACAGCCCTAAGCTCGCGGCAAAGCTCCGAAGGAGTTGCTTCCAGATCGAGGCCAACCACTCAACGGTGAAGCGGGTGCGAGCCGTCAACGGGGTCGTGCTCGCGACAGGTGGCTTCATCTACAACCGACAAATGGTCAGGGAAATCGCGCCCGCTTACGGCAAGGCGATGCCGCTCGGCACGGCATCCGATAACGGGAGCGGGATCCTGCTTGGCCAGAGCGTGGGTGGCCAGACCGACCTCATGACGCGCATCTCGGCGTGGCGTTTCATCAATCCGCCCGAGGGCTTCGCGAAGGGGATGATCGTCAACAGGAACGGCGAGCGCTACATCAACGAGTTCATGTACGGGGCAGCCGTCGGCGAGGCGATGGTCGAAGAGCAGGACGGTGTCGCGATTCTGATCATCGACCGGAAGCTCCGCAAGCTCGCTCGAGAACAGAGCAAGCCAGGTAAGGCGCAATGGTTCCAACGCGCGCCCGCACTGCTCAACCTCTGGTTCAACAGCAAAGAGGCGAAGTCGATCGAAGAGCTCGCCGAGGTCATCAAGGTCCCCGCGGAAACCCTCGAGCAAACACTCGAGGACTACAACGCTGCGGCCGAAGGCAAGCAACCGGACCGGTTCAATAAAGATCCCGAAAAGATGCATGCCATGACCGAAGGCCCTTACTACGCGATCAACTGCTCGATCGACAGCAAGCGGTTCCCCTGTCCGACACTGACGCTCGGCGGACTCGCGGTCGACGAGACAACAGGACACGTGAAAAGCGAAAGCGGCGGCGTGATTCCGGGGCTCTACGCTGCGGGTCGCACCGCCGTCGGTGTGTGCTCGAGGCAGTACGTCAGCGGCTTGTCGATCGCCGACTGCGTGTACTCAGGACGCAGGGCCGGTCGCGCAGCCGCACGAGGGGAGGTTTACACCTCCAAAGGTGCCCCGACTCAGGTGGGTAGCTCCCCGGTCGAGGCCAAAGCATAGGGTCCGAGGCGACGTGCCCGACACGTGACTTGACGACGGGCGGCCCTGGCTTAAGGGAGACTTTCTGCCATGAGCGACAAACCAACCGAAGACGAAGCGAGAGAGTACATCCACAAGCTGTTGGCCTACATGGGCGACGACCCCGAGCGCGAGGGCCTGAAAGACACGCCACGGCGAGTCCTAGGCGCGATGAGAGAGCACTTTCGTGGATACGAGGAAGACGCCGCAGCGCACCTCTTACAAACCTTCACCGAGGTCGAAGGGTACGACGAGCTCGTCCTTGTCAGCGATATGGAAATCTACAGCCACTGCGAACACCACGTGGTCCCGTTTGTCGGCAAAGCCCACGTCGCCTACATCCCCGACGGCAAAGTGGTGGGCCTATCCAAGATCGCGCGTGTCGTGGACACGTTCGCGAAGCGGCTTCAGGTCCAGGAGAAGCTCACCGCTCAAATCGCCAACACGATCAACGAAACACTGACGCCGCAAGGCGTAGCGGTTATCCTGCAGTGTCAGCACTTTTGCATGTGCTACCGCGGGGTGCGCAAGCCGGGGTCGTGGACCACGACCAGCCGACTGCTCGGCGTTTTCCTCGAGGACGAGGCTGCCAGGATGGAGCTTCTCACGCTGATCGGCATGCCTCGGTCGATCGGCGGCGCCGGCGGTTGATCCGCCTCGATCTGCCGGGCGTCCGGACATAGAGTAGGCCCATGACGGAGCAGCACTACGACTGGGTCATCATCGGGTCTGGATTCGGCGGAAGCGTTTCAGCTCACCGGCTGACGCAAAAAGGCTACAAGGTCCTCGTAATAGAAAAGGGGCGTCGTTTCGCGCTCAGCGACTTTCCGAAGACCAACTGGGACTTGAAGAACTGGATGTGGAAGCCCTCCGTCGGCTTCAAGGGCTTCTTCCAGATGTCGTACTTGAAGCACATGACGGTCTACCACGGTGTCGGGGTCGGTGGCGGCTCGCTCGTGTTTGCAAACACTTTGCCGACACCTACGAGCGGCTTCTTCGAAGCCAAGTCTTGGGGACACCTCGCAGACTGGGAGAACGAGCTCGCCCCACACTATGCGACAGCGAAGCGAATGCTGGGGGCTACTCCCAATCCAATGATGACCAGGGGTGACCAGGTAATGAAAGAGATCGCGCAGGACATGGGCCGCGAGGAGCACTTCCACCCTACCGAGGTGGCGGTGTTCTTCGGCGAGCCCAACAAGAAGGTCCCCGACCCCTACTTCGACGGAGAGGGCCCCGATCGCGTCGGCTGCACGTTTTGCGGCGCCTGCATGACAGGGTGTCGAGTCGGTGCAAAGAACACGCTCGACAGAAACTACTTGTACCTCGCCGAGAAACATGGCGCAGAGGTGCTCGCCGAGACCGAAGTCACTTCCGTCGCCCCGAAAGAAGGAGGCGGATACCGCGTCAAGACCAAGGGCTCGTTCGACGAGAAACACACCGACGAGTTCACCGGGGACCGCATCATCTTCGCAGGCGGTGTCATGGGGACGATTCCTCTTCTCCTTCAGATGAAAGAAGACCCAGATGGCCTGCCGCTTCTTTCCGACCGCCTGGGCGATTTCGTTCGCTCGAACAGCGAAGCCCTGTTCGGGATAATCGCGCCCGGAAAAGACGTAAATTTTACGAAGGGCGTAGCGATCACATCCATTCTCCACACCGATGATCACAGCCACATCGAGCCGGTCCGCTACGGGCCGGGGTCAGGCTTCTTCCGACTGCTTATGGTACCTCACGCGCCAGGCCCCAACGCGTTCGTCCGTGTATTGAGGGCTTTCGGAATGCTTGCGCGCAAGCCCCTTCGCTGGCTGAGGGCCTTCTTCGTGCGGGACAGCTCGAAGCACACACAGATCCTTCTCTACATGCGAACGCTCGAAGGAAGCCTTCGCATGAAGCTCGGTCGAAGTTGGCTAACGGGTTTCCGTCGAGGTCTGGTAACCGAAATCGACGACCCAAGTCAGGCGCCGCAAGCCTTCATCCCCGAAGCGACGAAGCTGGCCGAAACCTTCGCGGATAAAGTTGACGGCGTAGCGAGCACCGTGATCACAGAGACTCTGATGGGCGTGCCATCGACCGCGCACATCCTCGGCGGCGCATGCATGGGCGGGTCAGCGGAAGCGGGCGTCATCGACCCCAACCACGAAGTCTTCAACTACCCCGGCATGTACGTCATCGACGGGTCGTCCATCTCCGCAAACCCAGGCGTCAATCCTTCGCTCACGATCACGGCCCTCGCCGAACGCGCGATGAGCCTCATCGCCGACAAGCACGTCAAGCCCACAACCAACCCCGAAGAAAAGGGGACAGTCCCCTTTACGGAGGGGTTAAGAGTCGTGTGAGGTCAGAGGGGGGTTCGGCGTCGGGAACAGGGAGCTCTGGTGGCTCGAGGTTGAACGTGTCGACGACTTCGGCGCCACGCTCGTCGCAGTAGAGTGCCCACTCGCCCCACTGCGGGTCTTCGAGCTTGAGAAACAGCCCGAGGCACGCGTAGTACGCCTTGGCCGAGAGCTCGGCGAACGGAGTGAGGTGCTCGGTGAGTGCGGTGGTGTAGATCTCGAGTAGCCCCGGGTCCTCGGCGATGTTCACGGGAACTGGGGCGCCGCGAATACCGCTCGCGAGGTCTTCGTACATGTACCCAAAGAGAGCGGTTCCGATACCGCGTTCGAAGAGCGGATGGGTGCGGAGGCCGTAGGTCGCAGCAAGTGCGCGGTCGGTCGCCTCGCGTCGCCGGCCTAGCCAGTCGCGAAAGGGACCCTCAGCCCACTCCTCGATGTCTTCTTTGGAGGCTCCCTCGGGAGGCTCTGGCGGGCGCACGGCCACTGCATCCTCCACGCGTCCCCACAGCAGTTGGAGGTCCGTACTGAGTTGCTCGCGGGGGTACACGGGTTGGGGCACCGGTATCGGGCTGACCACGATTTCTTGGGACGATTCGGGAGTCTGTCTACCGGCACAGCCGACCCAAACAGCCAACAAAATCCAGAGCCAACGCCACATGGGTCGACCGTATCAAGGCCGGATCGGCGGGGCGAGTTTTGGGCTAAGCGCGGTTGACTTGGAAGCGAAAGGGCCTTTCTATCCCCCGATGGGTGGAAGCCTGGTCGAGCTCTCCGACGCTGCCAGTGTCGATCGTGCGGCGCGGGTCCTGTTCGGGAGTGCGCTCGACTCGAGACCACTGGTGTCGCACAGCGGGGCGGTTTGGAAGGATCCGCAGTCCGAGCTGCTGACCACGCTTCGGATCGGCGAGTACCAACCCAAGAGTGATCTGGACTTTCTCTCTCTCCACATCGCGCGTGCCAGGGCCGACGCCATCGTCATCACCGGGAAAATCCTCCGCGACGAGCCATCGCTACGCTACGATCTTCGAGCCGATGTTCGCTGGGGTGATGCCCTCGTCGAGTGGCGTGAACGTAGGTGGGGCCTCTGGGAGCCCCCCTGGCTCTTGATCCTCACGGCCGGTGGGCAGCTCGATTTCGCGCACCCGGCGTTTCATGGGTGGGCGAGGCCGGTGATCTTCACCAGTGACCGCACGGCAGGACGCAAACTCGCAGACTCTCCCGTCCCGGTCGTTGCCGACGCCGCACCCGACATCCGAAAAGCGATCCATCACCTGCACGCCGGACGAGCTTGCCAGTGCGTCTCAATTGAAGCGGGTCCCTCGACGGCCGTCTCCCTGTACGAGCGACCGACCGTCGTCAACGAGCTCCTACTGTCGGTATATCTGGGCAAAACACTCGACGACCGGGCGAAAGGATCGCCCTTGATAGAGCTCACCAGATTGAGACGCCGGTTCCGCTCCGAGACCTCGGCGACACATCGTTGTCAGGGCCAACACTGGAGCTTCCACCGATTCCGTCGATAAGGGCGGCGGCTAGGTCGCGACCTCTTTGGCGCGGAACAGAATCGCATAGAAGACGGGAACGATGATCATCGTGAGGACCGTCGCGACGGCCAGGCCGCCGACGATCGTCACCGCCATGGCGATGTAGAAGGCGTCGCCGAACAACGGGATCATGCCGAGCATGGTGGTCGCTGCGGCCATCCCAACGGGGCGCAAACGGCTCACCCCACTGTCGATTATCGCCGTGTACGTGGGCTTTCCCTCGCGGATCTCGAAGTCGATCTGGTCCACAAGCACGATCGCGTTCTTGATGAGCATCCCGGACAAGGCCAGGAATCCCAAGAGTGCCATGAAGCCGAACGGCTGGTCGGTCATCAGCAGCCCCACCGTAACGCCGATGATCGCAAGGGGAACCGTGAGCCATATGACCAACGGTTGCCGGATGGCATTGAATAGCCCGATGACGATCAGCACCATGATCCCGACGAAGATCGGGATAGGCTCAAAGAGCGCGGTCTGCGCGTCTACGGTAGACTCGTACTCGCCTCCCCATTCGACGTGGTACCCGGGCGGAAAGTGCAACGCCTCGATCTGAGGTCTAAGCCGGTCGAGCAGCGCGGGTGCGGAGTCGTTCGTGGGGTCGGTTACGACGGTCAGCGTGCGTTTGCGGTTGCGCCTCTCGACGACTTGGTCCGTCCACTCGGTATCGAGGCCGGTCACGACGTTCGCAAGCGGGATGTAGCGTTGCGCAACCGGACTCCAAATCGGGACCTGACGGAGGTTGTCGACGATCAGTCGCTCGGGCGCCGGCGCACGGAAGGCCACCGGGATGACCTCGTCGCCCTCTCGATACACGCCGACGAGCTCGCCTTCGAACCCAGCCGTGGTCGCATCGGCCACCATCCGTGTGGTGATCCCGTGGGCATCGGCCTGCTCTTCGGAAAGCCGTGGGTGGACCACCTTCACGCGCTCATACCACCGGCCGCGCGATCCCTTCGTATCGTGGTCCGCTCGGAATATCGCGAGCGCCTGCTCCTCTAGATCGCGCAGAACGTCTGGGTCGGGACCGACGAGCCTGGCTTCGATCTTTCCGGGCTTGCTCGGCCCGAGATCGAAGGTTCGACCAAACGCAATTGCATCAGGCGCAATTTCACCGATGATTCCCTCGGCCTCGAGGATGTCGCGGCTCAGGTTCTTGTAGTCCTCGATGTCGACGAGGAACTGCGCGTAGCCGCTGTGCTCCTTCTCGGGCGTGAAGGTCAAGATGAAGCGAAGCGGGCCTTGCCCGATCGCCGTCGCGACGTGAGTGACGCCCTCCATCTTCGCGAGCCTATCCTCGATGACCGACGCCCTCCTTTCGGTCTCGTCGATGTGCGTGCCGATCGGCCAGAACACGTCGACGCGGAACTTGGGAGTGGTGGACGCGGGAAAGAACGTCCGTCCCGTGAACCCGAACCCGTAGAGCGCGCCCGCGAAGAGCGTGAAGACGGCGATCGTAGTGCCCCAGCGATGGTTTATGCAGAAGCCGAGAAACCGCTTGTACCCATTGTAGAATGCGTTGTCGTAGGGGTCCTTCTTCTCATCTTTGTTCTCATCCCTCGGTTTCGGTTGTTTGAGAAACCAAATTCCGAGCAACGGCGTAACCGTCATGGCCGTGATCCAGCTGAGCGACAGTGAAATCCCGATCACGACGAACAGCGACCGGCAAAACTCCCCTGTGCTATCGGGGGAAAGCCCAATAGCGGCAAATGCGATAATGGCAACGGCCGTAGCGCCGAGAAGCGGCATGGAGGTTTGGCCGGACACCTCCCTCGCGGCCTTTTCTGGATCCATGCCGTCATTGATGCGCACCAACATGCCGTCGATGATCACGATCGCGTTGTCGACGAGCATGCCGAGCGCGATGATCAAGGCGCCAAGCGAAATGCGCTCGAGGGCCACCCCAGCCGGCCCCATGAAAATGAAGGTGGCGGCGATGGTGAGGACGAGGACGAACCCGATGATGAGCCCGCTCCGAAGCCCCATGAAGAGCAGTAAGACGACGACGACGATCGCGATGGCTTCCATGAGGTTGATCAGGAAACCGTCGATCGAGGCCGTGACCATGTCGGATTGCATGTAGATGACGCCGAGCTCCATCCCCAAAGGCGTCTGGTTCTCCAGCTCCTGGAGACGATTCTTGATGCCGTCTCCCATCGTCACGACGTTGCCGCCCTTTTCGGTCGAGATGCCGATGCCGATGGCGTTGTGGCCGTCGAAGTGGAGCTTGTTGAGTGGCGGATCCTCGTATGAGCGATTGATGTTCGCGATGTCGCGCAGACGCACCTGGGACTTATCGCCCTTGCTGATCCAAATATCCCCAAGCTCTTGCGAGGTGTGGATCAGCGAGTCCGGCTGAATCTTGACGTACTCGGTCCCGACGTTGACGAAGCCTGCGTCGGTGACGACACCTTCAGCGACGAGTTGCGCCTTGATATCATCGGGCGAAATTCCGATCTGGGAAACGCGTTCACGATCGAACTCTATGTAGACGATTTCATTGACGACACCGAAGAGCTCGACTTTGGCGACGTCTTTGACGAGGACGAACTCGCGCCGAAGAAGCTTTGCATAGTCGTAGAGCTCGCGATAACTGTACTCGTCACCGGAAAGAGCCAAGAACACACCGAACACGTCCGAGTAGTCATCGATGACCAACGAAGGGCCCGCGCCGGGTGGCAAGTTCGACTGTGCGTCCCCAACCTTGCGCCGCAGCTCGTCCCAGACCTGAGGAAGTGCCTCTCCTGGCACGTTCGAACGCATTTCGACCGTAATCGTCGATTGCCCGGGGATGTTGCGAGACTCGAGCCTTTTGATCTTGCCTAGCTTTTGAATGGCTAGCTCGAGCTCGTCGCTAACCTCTTCTTCGACCTCGTACGAAGTCGCACCCGGATACGGGGTAACAACCAGTGCCTCCTTGATGGTGAACTCTGGGTCCTCGAGGCGAGGCAAGCCATTGAATGCCTTCATCCCGGCATAAACAGCCACCAGCGTCAGGACCACGACGATCGTCCTGTTTTTTAGGGAGAAATCGGTGAGGTTCATTGCCGCGTCTCGTCCGATTGCTCCATCTCGGTCACTTGGCGATCCTCGGTGAGGAGATGCACGCCGGTCATCGCAATCGCCTCTCCGCCCTCGAGGCCCTCGGTCACAACAATTCGATCACCGGTGATCTTGCCCACTTCGATCGGTCGCTTGGACACCGTCATCGATTCCTCGTCGACGACCCAGATGAACGGCTTCTTTCCGGTGTCGGCGACGACAGCCTGGGCCGGTACTAGGAACTCGTCTGGCGTGGTCGTGAGTAGCCCGGTGAGCACGAGCTTCGCGGTCATCCCCGAAAGCACTCCGACCCCTTCGGGCTTCTTCATGACGAACGTCGCGCGAAACGTCCTGGTGTTGGGATCGGCGGCCGTAGCCAGCTCAGAGAGCGCCACCGGAAACTGGCTACCAGGTAGCGCCGAAAGCTCCACCATCGGCTTTGCTTGTTTGTTCCATTTGGCGAGATCCAAGTTCGCGTTGCTCTGGCCGGCCAAGTCTCTCTCGGGAACGTCTACCACCACCTCCATGACGGACTCGTCTTGTAGGAGCAGCACGGGCTCACGCGCCGCGACATTACGATAATCGGTCACCAGCTTGCGCGCGATCACGCCATCGAAAGTCGCGCGAAGCTTGGTTTCTTCGAGCGCCTTCTGTGAAATCCGAAGCTCGGCACGGCTGACGTCGCGCGAACGGGTTGCCACATCGAGGTCCCGCTGCGTCCCCGATCCCGATGCAAAAAGCTTGCTCTCGCGACGGTACTCGGCGTCTGCCAAACGGAGCCGCGCTCGGCCCGCCTCGGCCTCTGCTTGATAGTCGCGTGGATCGAGGCGCGAGAGGACCTGACCCTTCTTGACGTTCTGACCCTCGTCCACGTTCCAATCGATGATGTGTCCCTCGACCTCAAAGGCGAGCTCCACGACCTTCTTCGATTTGATCCGGCCAGGATAGTCGGGACGCGTATCCCCGACCTGACCGTCGAGCCGGTAGATCTTGACCGGCCTCGTTGGAGACTCGACCTCGACCACCTCTTCCTTCTTGCAGGAAGTGAGCATCACGAGCGCGGCCAACAGGGCAATCCGCGCGAGGGCTCCTGGGGGCATCCTTGA
>Ga0255057_10001312_pt1 | contig 14135 bp, 10 predicted proteins | sample Cases_109_6_MG_FD_189022 | JGI IMG/M metagenome (GOLD analysis project Ga0255057, IMG submission 189022) | Seawater microbial communities from Amundsen Gulf, Northwest Territories, Canada - Cases_109_6 | ecosystem: Environmental > Aquatic > Marine > Gulf | place: Canada: Northwest Territories... | reverse complement strand
GTCCGGCCGCCAAGAGATCTGTCAGTTCGTCAGGACGCACCTCGCCTATCGATGCGATCGGCTCACCCTCGATGCGAAGTCGAGCGACTCCCCCATCCGGATAGATGTTGAGCTTCACGTAAGTCACGCGCTGGGTTGCCCTTATGTCATATGACGCCACTGAGTCACCGGCCAGTTCGGTCTCGGCGATCAGCTCGACCCACTCGGCGTCGTCCAACGAGTTGTCATCCCCGACACCACATCCCTGGACTGAAAATCGCTCCGGGAAATTGCCTGTGAAATGAGACGTGTCAACAGTGATCTGTTTGATCCGACCCGGAATTCCAAGGGCGAGGTCGCACCAATCGTGACCCGGCTCACGACGACGACGGGTCTCCCAGCCATCCATCCACTTGCCGTGGTCGGTGTATTTGCCCTCTTTCCAGACCGGGGAGTCGTTTCTGATGAGGTTCTTGGCGTCGGCAAAGAACTCGTCGTTGAAGCTGACCACCCGGCCACCGACACCCTCTGAGATGAGATCGATCATGATCGTGTCAGCATCCTGCCACGCCGGGGTCCCACGATGCCGTCCTCGAAGACTCTCTCTCCACGAAGATACGTCGACGTTACGCTCCCTCGCAGACGCATCCCCTCATACGGAGTGATCGGATGGCGATGCTCGAGCTCAGCCCCTCGTACCTCCGTCACCCCGTCTGGATCCCAAACGACAAAATCGGCGTCCATACCGAGAGCGATCGACCCTTTTCGATCGTCGAGGCCGCCGAGACGTGCAGGTGCAGCGCTCAGCCATTGAGCCATCTCAATAGGACCGAGCCCTCGCTCGACGGCACCACTCCATGTTGCTGGCAGGCGTATCTGAAGCGATGCAATACCACCCCAGGCAGATTCGAAGCTCCCGGTGTCGAGCTGCTTCAAATCCGCAGGTGCTGGCGAGTGATCCGACACGACCATTGCCAGGTGCCCTTCCTTCAGGCCATCCCATAATGCCTCTCGATGTGCGGCCTGCCGAATAGGGGGTGCGCACTTGAACTGTGTTGCCCCATCAACAATGTCTGATGATGTGAAGGTGAGGTAGTGAGGACATGTCTCTCCGCTCATGCCGCGGGGGGCAGCGGCAAGGATGTCGACAGCGTCGCCCGATGAAACATGGAGAACATGGACTGGAGCACCGGTCAGGTCGGATAACTCGGCCATGTTTGCGACGGCTTTCGCCTCGGAGTCTGTCGGTCTTGATGCCAGGTAGGAGCCATACGACCGCACATCACCTGTGAAATCCGCGAGCAACGAGGGATCTTCGGCGTGGATGAGTGCCTGCGTCTCCAATGCAGCCATGGCCTCCAGAGCCACACGAAGCTCATTGTCGGTAACAGGAGGGAACTCGTCGACGCCGGAATCGACCAGGAACGCCTTGAAACCACACACACCGGCTTTGACCAGAGGCTCCATATGGTTCTTCGCCCCCGGCACATACCCGCCCCAGAAGGCCACATCGACTGTTATCTCGCCCTGACAGACATGTCGCTTCGCTGCGAGGGCTTCGACGCTGACGGTCGGCGGCACTGAGTTCAGCGGCATGTCGATGATCGTTGTAGTGCCGCCCGCGGCAGCCGCCCTCGTTGCACTGTCGAAACCCTCCCATTCGGTCCGACCAGGTTCGTTGACATGAACATGGGAATCGACGAGCCCTGCCATGATCACATGGTCCCCATAATCGTGATCCGAGGGTCCCGAACCCACGTCAACGATCCTGCCACCTTCGAACGTCACGGTCGCCGGACGAATCCCCCCAGCCACAACGACACGGGAGGACCTGATGCTTGCCACACGGTGACGGTACCGATTGGTCCGCTACGTCGGACGTTTCCGGGATTAGTTTTACTGCCGATCAATCGTCTCCCAAGGAGTGCAAATGACGACCGAATCGGTGCCAGACCGCACCATCAACTACGCCTTCCTCCTCGGAGGCCTGACCGCAGCCATATTCGGCATCATCCTGTTGATATTCCGGGACTCGGCGCTGACACTGCTGGTGGTTCTCCTGGGGCTTTGGTGGCTGATTCAGGGTGCATTCATGCTCTTCTCGGTCTTCATTGACCGTGAAGACATGGGTTGGAAGATTTTTCTCGGTGTACTAGGCCTCGCCGCAGGAATCATCGTCCTCTCCAGCCCAGGTAGCGCAACTGAGTTCCTGGCCTCGGCAACCGCCGTCATCCTCGGTGCAATAGGAGTGATCATTGGCGTTTCCGCCATCTTTGGCTCGTTCCGGGGCGCCGGTTTCGGGGCTTTGGTCTTCGGGCTTGTCAGCGTTGCGATCGGTGCGCTATTCATCTTCAACAGCCTCATCTCGTTCACGGTGCTGGTGACTTTGTTCGCCATCCTGTTGCTGATCGACGGTCTCGCCGCCATTTTCATGGCGGTCAAGTACAAGTAGTAGCTCCGCTAGTAGATAACCAAGGGGAGGGCTCCCACCGGGGCTCTCCCTTCACATTGCTCAGATCGGGATACAAGAGACTCAGTTAGGCTTTGACCATGGCCGACCTCAACGCCCGTCACCAGGACGTGATGGCCCCAGTCATCGCGTTCAGCACCAAGATCCACGCCGTCTCTGCCGAAGGGATTTGGATCACCGACCCAGAAGGCAACCGTTGGGCAGACTTCGCCTGCGGAACTGCCGTCACCAACCTTGGACACAGGCATCCGGCCGTTGTGGAGGCAGCCCATGCCCAGATCGACAAAGTGATCCACTCCGGGATGATCTTTCACTACGACTCCGTGGTGGAAGCGGCAGAGAGACTCCGTGAGATCACCCCTTCGAGGATTGAGAAGTTCGGCTTCGCCAACTCCGGTGCCGAAGCTGTCGAGGGTGCGGTGAAACTGGCCAAGTTCACGTCCGGTCGCCAGGGCGTCATGGCCTTTCGTGGCTCCTTCCACGGTCGGACGATGGGATCGGTCTCTTACACCACGTCGAAAGCCAAGTACCGCGACGGCTATCACCCAGTCCTCGGATCGGTCTTCATCTCACCATTCCCTCACCCCTATCGCTGGGGTATGTCAGTGGAGGACGCAATCGATCTGTCCCTTCACGAGTTGGAGATGACTTTCAAGCACGTCGTCTCACCCAAGAACATCGCGTGTTTCCTGGTCGAGCCTATCCAAGGTGAGGGCGGTTACTACCCGGCTCCTCCCAGGTTCCTCGATGCCCTCAGAACACTCGCCGACGAACACGGGATCCTTCTCCTCTACGACGAGGTCCAGACAGGATTCGGTCGGACAGCGGAGTGGTTTGCCTCGGATCACTTCGAGGCCAAGCCCGACATCATGGCCATGGGCAAAGGGATCGCCAATGGCTTTCCCCTCTCGGCGTACGGGGCCCCCCGGGAGATGATCGACTCCTGGCCGGTTGGGTCTCACGGCACTACCTACGGGGGCAACCCCGTCGCCGCGGCTGCATCGGTGGCAGTGATGGAAACCATGGGCGACCTGCTTTCGCACGCCCGAGAGCTATCAGCCCACGCCTTCGACCGGTTCCACCAACTTGCCGACCGACACGAGACCATTGGTGATGTCAGGGGGATCGGTCTCATGATCGGTGTGGAGCTCGTCGAAGATCGCGCTACCCGCGTCCCTGACGCCAAGGCGTTCCAGCACATCCAGGCACACGCCTTCGACCGCGAGCTGATCATCATCGACTGCGGCCCCGACGGAAACATCCTCCGGTTCATCCCAGCCCTGATCACGACAAAAGAAGAACTCGACTGGGCCATCGATCTCGTCGACGAAGGCCTCGCCAGCTGGGAACAAACGCGTTCCTAATGCATGGCGTGTCATATTTGATCGCTTGCGCGTATAGAAAGCACGACGCTGAACTGGTACTTCTCCCGATGACTGGTATCCTGACGTAGTCCGCATCGGGTGGAGGCCAGCGCAACGTCGCTTCCCCGGTGATCAAACGGCACACTTCTCACCCGGTTGGACCGCCTCTCCTGCCGCCCCTCGATTTCGTCTGGCGATCAGCGCCGCACGGTCGAGCGAGAGCGCAGATACACCAATCAATCGCCCCACGAAGGGGCGCCGCATAAATGCGGCAAGGAGAAGTCATGACGTCCACATTCGCCCATCTCGGGCTGCCCGATCCTCTTGTGCAATCTCTCGCTAAACGCGAGATCACCGAACCGTTCCCCGTCCAACAGGCCACCATCCCCGATGCCCTCGCCGGGCGAGACGTGTGTGGAAAAGCACCGACAGGTTCGGGCAAGACTCTCGCCTTTGGTCTTCCACTCCTCACAATGGTCGGTAAAGCGTCCCGGCAAAGACCAAGAGCCCTTGTTCTCGCACCAACGCGAGAACTGGCCGAGCAGATCAAGCAAGAGTTGGCCCCCCTCGCCAGAACGGTCAATCGTTACGTGTTCGCCGTCTACGGCGGTGTGGGATATGGCCCCCAAAAGAACGCCCTCCGCAACGGTGTCGATGTTCTTGTCGCCACCCCAGGACGTCTCGAAGATCTCATCGAGCAGAGATCCGTCGACCTGAGCGAAGTTGACCTTGTCGTTGTCGATGAGGCAGATCGCATGGCCGACATGGGATTTCTCCCCGCCGTGCGTCGCATCCTCGACCAAACCTCCGCCGATCGTCAGACCATGTTGTTCTCAGCGACACTCGACGGTGACGTCGCCGTGCTCATCCGGGACTATCAGCATGATCCAGCTCAGCACGAGGCCGGAGCAATGGGTTCTGAGTCCATCGACGCAAAGCATCACTTCTGGTTGGTTGACCATCACGACCGGGTCCAGCACACGGCTGATCTGGTCGACGAGATGGGTAAGACAATTGTGTTCACCCGCACCCGCCACGGTGCAGACAGGCTCGCTCGCCAACTGGACAAGGCAGGCATTGGTGCAGTGGCCATGCACGGCGGACGCTCACAAAACCAGCGCACCCGGGCGCTCAAGGCCTTCTCATCTGGTCGCGCCCAGGCACTTATCGCCACCGACGTAGCCGCACGAGGCATTCACGTCGACGACGTAGCATCCGTCATCCACTTCGACCCGGCCGGCGACCACAAGGACTACCTGCATCGATCGGGACGAACCGCTCGTGCTGGTGCTTCGGGAACCGTCGTCAGCCTCGTCACCGGAGAGCAGCGGCGCTCTGTCCAGCGCATGCAAAGAGACCTCAGGTTGGACGCACCGATCGAGAGACCCAGGATGGACGACCTTCATGAGGCCGGCCATCGAATCGGTGACCCGACATCCGCTACAAGCACACGACGACCGTCGCCAAAGCGGTCCACTGCCAAGGCCAAGCGCCAAGAGCGTCGGAGCCCTACAGATGCACAGAGGACAGACGCACAGAGCCTCTACGTCGCCAACCTCCCCTGGGGTGCGACCACCGAAGAGCTGAGAGACCTTTTTGGGCGTTACGGGATGGTCCACGAGTCAACGATCATCTCCCATCCGCGTACTGGTCGTTCCAAGGGATTCGGATTCGTCGAAATGCCCGTGTCTGACGCTCGGACAGCAGTCAAAGAGCTACACGGCTCTGTGATGGGCGGTCGGGATCTCACCGTCCGACTGGCCCGACCCAAAGGCACTCACGCCTAACTCGCCCGGGAAAGATCTTCTGCATTGTCTGAGTCGGCCCCCGGTATCACCGGGGGGTCTCTCTACATCAACTCGGCCAGAAGCTGACCAGCCAAATGACTCCCACCGCCAACGCAAAGGCACCTGATCCGTACATCAACCTGGTCACCCATTCCGTGCCGCGGCGACGGACCATCACACCGAGGCCATAGGCAAACATGCTCATGCCCGCCACAGACGCCACCAGGAACGCCACAAGGTAGATGACGGCCTGCGTGAGTGGCAGGGCCAGGGCAGGCAGGACACCAAACAGGTATCCCGTACCCGCCATTCCATGGAGAATCCCAACACCCAAGGCGGCGTGATGATGAGTCCGATCGTCGGGTTCATGGGGGTGGACATGCTCATGAGATGTCGAGCCGTGCGTATGTGGATGATCGTGAATCTCGACCCGTCCGGCCCGATAAATGGCCCAAAAGCCGACTCCGATCAGCAAGAAGCCGACTATGAACTCGGCCCACATCGACCAGGCTGCAATGTCGATGAGGCTACGCAGGAGAAGCCCCACGGCTCCAACGACGGCTACGCCAATGCCATGTCCCAGACCCCAGAATCCACCTATCCGGCCCGCTCTTGACGGATCATCGACAGCGATAGGGGCCAGGGCGGCCAGGTGGTCTACACCCGAGAACACGTGGAGAACCCCCGCGGCGAGCCCTGTGAGAATTGGAATCATGCGGGGGCACCGTAGTTACCGCGGGAACCGTCGGAGCCAGTTGATCATCTAATCCGATATGAGATCGAAAACACTCGGGTTGCTCACAGCGGCGACAGCAATAGCAGTTTCAGCATGTGGCGCAGGTGGAGGATCCGGAGCGGAGCTCCCCTCCGATCCCAACTCACCCGTAGTCCAGGTCCGATACGAAGGTGGGTTTGTCCCGGTCGAATTCTCTCTTGCCGCAGGTCCCAGATACACCCTTCTTGCCGATGGGCGACTAATCCATGAAGGCCCCATGATCTTGATCTATCCGGGACCGCTTCTTCCCAACACCTTGGTCAGCCAAATCAACGAAGACCAGATGAACACCGTGCTCGAATTGGTCGACAAAATCGGTCTACCCGAAATGGAAGATGAAATCGACGACAGCGCTGCTCAGTTTGTAGCCGATGCCTCCACCGAGGTCATCACCTATTGGGACACCAATGGGGAGCACACCTACTCGGTGTACGCCCTCGGCATCGAGCCAGACTCATCCAATCCTTCAACCCAAGCCTTCACCGAGCTCCTGGTCGTGTTCGACCAACTCGCCGTCCAGGGAGAATCTGTGCCTTATGAGCCGGAACGTGTTCGGGTGATCGCAGGTGTGGGATTCGTCGACCCGGAATTCGAAGACGTACGCCCATGGCCACTCGAGAACTCCGATTTCTCAGACTGGGAAACCCTGCCCAACCAGTGGATGTGCACCACTTATGGACCCGCGGACCTCGACACGTTCGCCGACGCAACCCAAACGACGCAGTGGACCCATCCCGACCCGATGATGGACGCCCCGGCGTTCACGCTCCTGGTGCGTCCACTCCACCCCGGCGAACCGGACTGCCCTAACTCCTAGCAGGGATAGCCAACCGCATACGGGCTAACCGAAGGTCAGCCCGCAACGAGTAGCACACTTGTTTGCTACTCCAACGGGTTGTCGGACTGCCTACGGCAGTCCTTTTCAACCCGCGAACCGGCTTCAGCCGGCGACTATCGGAACGTGGGTCATTGCATCTGCAATGCGGTCCTGTGGATGCTCGTAGTCGACCAGGGTGCCGTTGAAGAACGCCTGGTAGGCGGCCATGTCGAAGTGCCCATGTCCGCTGAGGTTGAAAAGGATCACCTTCTCCTCACCGGTCTCCTTGGCCTTCTCGGCTTCCGCCATTGCTGATGCCACCGCATGTGTCGGCTCGGGTCCGGGGATGATCCCCTCGACTCTGGCGAACTTCACCGCACTGGCGAAGGTCTCCGTTTGATGCAGGGAATCGGCCTCAATGATTCCGAGCTCGAGGAGATGCGATACCAACGGAGCCATTCCGTGGTAGCGAAGACCGCCTGCATGGATCGGATCCGGGATGAATGGGTGGCCCAGCGTGTGCATCTTGACCAAAGGCGTCATCTGCCCGGTGTCCCCGAAGTCGAACTGATAGCTTCCTCGGGTAAGCGATGGAGCCGCTGCTGGTTCAACCGCACGAATCACAGGGTTCATGTTCCCGGCCATCTTCTCCCTCACAAACGGGAAGGCAAGACCAGCGAAGTTCGACCCACCGCCGGCGCAGCCGATGACCACATCAGGAGTCTCACCTACAAGAGCGAGTTGCTTGAGTGCCTCTTCACCAATGATCGTCTGATGCATCAGCACGAAGTCGAGGACCGAGCCGAGGGAGTATTTGACGTCCTCGTTGGTTGCCGCCACCTCAACTGCCTCGGATATTGCCATTCCGAGGCTGCCCGGAGTGTCCGGATCCGCCTCGAGAACCGAGTTTCCATATTGGGTGTTGGTCGATGGCGACGGATAGATGGTGGCACCGAAGGTTTCGATCATTGCCTTGCGGGCCGGCTTCTGATCGAACGAAGCACGCACCATGTAGACCTCGCACTCAAGATCAAAAAGCGAGCAGGCAAACGCGAGCGCGGAACCCCATTGTCCGGCCCCGGTCTCGGTCGACAGCTTCCTGACACCTGCCTTGGCGTTGTAGTAGGCCTGGGCGACGGCGGTGTTGGGTTTGTGTGAACCCACGGGGCTGACGCCTTCATATTTGTAGTAGATGCGGGCCGGGCCGCCGATCAATTCCTCGAGCCCATGTGCTCTGTAGAGAGGGGAGGGACGCCACAACCGGTAGACCTCGCGGATCTCCTCGGGAATCTCGATAAAGCTGTCGGTCGAGACCAACTGCAGGATGAGATCCATCGGGAACAGCGGCGCCAAGTCGTCGGGACCAACCGGCTCGTGGGTGCCCGGGTGGAGCACCGGAGGCGGAGGCGTCGGGAGGTCGGGAACAATGTTGTACCAGTGGGTGGGAAGCTCAGCTTCCGGCAAGACGATTTTTGTAGCCATCGCTGCACCCTACGCGACAAGACCCGGCCTTGTCACTGCGAATCAAGTGTTCGCTGTTTCAGCCCTCGGTAGAAGTGGCTGACTTGTCGGCTATTTCGCTGACAATGTCGGCGTTGGCCAGCGTGGTGACGTCTCCAAGCTGACGATTCTCCGAGATGTCCTGAAGCAGACGCCTCATGATCTTCCCCGACCTCGTCTTGGGAAGATCGTTGGTGAAGACAATCGACTTGGGTTTTCCGATGGGGCCGATGACGCCGACCACGTGATCACGCAGCTCTGCCAAGAGCTCATCATCACCGGTTACCGAGCTGCGGAGAGTCACAAAAGCAGCAATGGCCTGGCCCGTTATCTCGTCTTTTCGACCAACCACCGCTGCTTCCGCCACGGCCGGATGGCTCACCAGAGCCGACTCCACCTCGGTGGTCGAGATGTTGTGACCGGCGACCAACATGATGTCATCGACCCGACCTAGCAACCAGAAGTAGCCGTCCTCATCGCGCTTGCAACCGTCCCCGGCGAAGTAGAGCCCGGGAAACTTCGTCCAGTAGGTGTCGACGAATCTCTTGTCATCCCCATAGATGGTCCGAGCCATCGATGGCCAGGGTTGGGTTAGGACCAGAAAGCCACCGCCGCCCAGCGGCACGGATTCGCCGGCTTCGTTGACGACGTCGGCGCCGATGCCGGGGAAGGGAACTGTGGCCGAACCCGGCTTGGTGGAGATAACCCCGGGCAGTGGGGTGATCATGATTGCTCCCGTCTCGGTCTGCCACCAGGTGTCGACGATCGGACAGGAACCACCTCCAATGTTCTCGTGATACCAGATCCACGCCTCGGGATTGATCGGCTCGCCCACCGTGCCAATCAGCCTCAGCGACGAGAGATCATGCTTGGCGACGTGCTCGTCACCCCATTTCATGAACGCTCGGATCGCAGTGGGGGCGGTGTAGAAGATGGTGACTTTGTAGGACTCGACGATTTGCCACAGACGGTCGAAATCCGGAAAATTCGGAGCCCCCTCGTACATCACGCCAGTCGTTCGATTGGCAAGCGGTCCGTAAACGATGTAGCTGTGGCCGGTCACCCAGCCAATGTCGGCAGCACACCAGTAGACATCCGAGTCGGGCTTGATGTCGAAGACATAAGAGTGAGTCGTGGTCGCCCCGGTCAGGTAACCACCCTGGCTATGGACGATTCCCTTGGGTTTACCCGTTGTTCCCGAGGTGTAGAGGATGTAAAGGGGGTCCTCAGCATTGAGTACCTTCGGCTCGCACTCGTCTGACTGTCCTTCCACGAGGTCGTGCCACCAGATATCACGGCCCTCGGTCATGTTCACACCGTGGTCGGTGCGATTCACCACGATGGCATGGGTAATTCCAGGTGTCTGCTCGAGCGCAACATCGGTGTTGTCTTTGAGGGGCACGACATTGCCGCCACGCCATGCTCCATCCTGAGTAATGACGATGCGGCAGTCGGAGTCGAGTATACGACTGGAGAGGGCATCTGAGGAGAAGCCACCGAAGACCACCGAATGGACCAGGCCGAGTCGTGCGCAGGCCAGCATCGCGATCGGGAGCTCGGGGATCATGCCCATGTAGATGGCCACCCGATCACCCTTCTCCAACCCGAGGCTCTTGAGACCGTTGGCGAATCGATTGACCTCGACGGCCAGGTCGGAGTAGGTCAAGGTTCGGGTGTCGCCAGGCTCTCCTATCCAGTGGTAGGCAACCTGATCACCGTGTTCGTCGAGGTGACGATCGAGACAGTTGTACGAAAGGTTGAGCTCACCGTCTTTGAACCATTTGAAGAAGGGCGGGTTCGAGTCGTCCAGAGTCTCTGTCGGCTCCTTGTACCAAGTGATTCGGTCCAAGGCCTGGCTCTTCCAGAACGCCTTGTAATCGCTGGATGCTTCATCGTGAACACCCGGCCGAGCGTTGGCCTGAGCAGCAAAAGCATCTGATGGTGGGAATGTGCGCTCTTCGTGGAGCAGGTTCTCAAGGGCCTGCGACATGGGTTACTCCTCTTCGAGAATTCGGTCGTTGGAACCTACCAGCGGACGTGTCCGCCACCACATGAGAACACCTATGACGGCCGCTAGGTAGAGGACAAGGTCCCCTGTATAGGAGTAGATGGTGCGGGCTGATGCGATGAAGTGTCCCCCTTCGAAGATCTCCTGGGTCCCGAGACCGGTAGTGAGAGTCGACCCGATGATGGTCGACTTACCGGTGACAGCGGCGTGAATCACCGGAACCCCCAACTCCCGTGAGCGCATCTGGCTCATTCCAATTAGTTGGTCCGACGTGGCGGCATCCGGTCCATAAGAAGCTTCATTTGTTGCCACAACGATCACGTCTGCTCCAGCCCGACGATGTTGGAGGGCATACCTCGAAAAAGATGCTTCGAAGCTGATCACTGATCCGAGTTTGAATTCGTCGGTGTCGAAGACCACGGGCCCATCACCCGGAATCATGTCCCGCGGAACCCGGTCGAGCGCCGGTATCCACTCAAACAGCGGTCGGAACGGGATGTACTCACCAAACGGCACTGGATGCTGCTTCTTGTACTCACCGACGATCTGACCGGCGGGATCGAACACTACGTTGGCATTGATCCACTCTGTTTCGCTGACCGGCCGATCACCCCCAACGAGCATCCACGAATTGAGGCGTTGCGCCTGATCCCCAATCGCTTGTCCAACCTCTGGATTGAGTACAGGGTCGGCATTGAGCCCCCCCGTTGAACCTTCAGACCAGACCGTGAGCCACCTCGAGGGGTTTGGCTCAAGAGACGCGGTCAATTCGAGATGTTGCTGGTATGTACCCAATCGCTCATCTGGAGGACAGTGCTCAAAGGGACACGGCGTTGATCCCTGAACAATGGTGGCGACGGGACTTGAGGAGCTCTGGGTCACTGGCCGGTTAGTCACCACCGTGAAAAAGGCAACCAGGCCAACTAGGCCGATCGCCCACCACAACACCGGATTCCATCGCCTCGTGAGAACCACAGACCCCAACCCTGACAACAGAACAATCAAGACTGTCAGCCCACTCCCGCCGATCAATGGAGCAGGATCAGCAAGGACCGCCACATCGGACAAGGCATAGCCGGCCGCCCCCCATTCGAAGCCACCCGTGGGGAAGTGATAGCGGATCAACTCCATGAATGCCCAACCCCCCACCGCCAGAGTTAGCCAAACACCGGATGAACGATCGTTGTACTTGGCCAGCCACCACCCGTAGGCAACTAAGAAGACAGCCTCAACCGGAACCAGGACTAGGGCGATCAGCTCGAGTTGCGCCAGCCAAGACAGCAACCATCCGAAAAACACGAAGCCGTAGACGGCGCCAACAAGCAACCCATGCTTGCGCGTCTCAACGAGACGAAGCGCCGTGAGGAAGGCGGTGATGCCTACGAGGATCAACCACCCTGGACCAAAAGGTGGAAACGCCAACACCGAAACCACCGCGCCCGCAGCAGCAAGAAGAACCGCTTTCACGGCGGGGAGGGTAGGGACAACCCCCTTCCTAATGCACCAGGACTCACATGTGAGCGTTTGCCCGTATAGAAGACGGCTCCGTAGAGTCCCGCCTATGTGGGAAGGCGACGTATGGGTAGCCCTGAGAGCTGCCCGCGCTGCGGCGGACATCGTTCAGACCGGATTTTTCGAGCCACTCGACACCGAACTGAAGAGTGCCGTGGATCCGGTCACCCAAGTCGACCGGAACGCCGAGTCGGCAATCCGCTCAGTGATTGTCTCCCATTTTCCCGACGATGCGATCCTTGGCGAAGAAGAAGGAGGGGATGACTGGCGATCGCAGCGAGTCTGGATCATTGACCCTCTCGACGGCACGGTGAACTACGTACATCGAATCCCCCATGTCGCCGTTTCGATTGCCCTTTGGGATCGCGGAAAGCCACTGGCCGGAGTCGTCATCGATGTCGCCCGCAACGACGAATACGTCGCTGTTGTCGGGGAGGGCGCATCTTTGAACGGTGAGCCGATTCACGTGTCCGAAACAACACAGCTAGATAACTCGTTGGTTGTCACAGGATTTCCCTACGACCGAAGGGAGCACGCCAGCGCTTATCTCAAAGTCGTAGAGGAGGTCATGCTTCGCAGTCGCGGCACCCGACGGCTCGGTGCGGCCGCCTTGGATCTCGCCTGGGTGGCTAGTGGTCGATTCGATGCCTATTGTGAACATGGTGGGAATCACGGGGTGCAACCTTGGGACCTCGCCGCAGGGATGCTCCTGGTCACCGAGGCCGGGGGCCGGTTCACAGACCATGTCGGTAAGACGGACGTTCTCGAGGGCCCGGTTTTTGTCGCCAGCAACGGAAAGGTTCACGACGACGTCCGCTCCATCGTGGCCAACAACATGCCCAAGCACCTCCTTTGATGTATCACGACCACCATTTCCACCCCCTTGGCTATGCCTCTCTGGTCAATGGCCTCGAACTGATGGGCGCCGGCGATCTCAGTGAGGTTCTGGCCATGGTCGCTCACAAGGCAGAGTTGGTCAGAGGACCCGTGATAGGCCAACGTCTCAATGATGAAACCCTCTCCGACCTGCGCCTTCCGACCGCCGCCGACATAGATGACGTCGTGTCCGATCGGCCGGTTCTCCTCTACCGCTATTGCGGCCACATCGCCGTCGCCAACAACGCTGCGCTGTCCCGCGCCGGTGTCGATGCCGGTACCTCCGATCCGCGTGGCGGCGCTTTCGACCGGGATCGGTCCGGTCGACCCAATGGCATCCTCCGGGAAACGGCCGTAGCGGTGGTTTCGCGGGCGCTCGCTCCTGAGGTCCCGGGCCCGACCGACCAACAAATCATCGAAGCACTAGCCGGTCTGGTCGACATGGGTCTCGGCTCAGTGACCGGCATCATCTCCACCGGTGAGCCGGTCTGGTGCGGGGTAGGAAACGAGGTCGAGACCATGGCCCGACTGGCGCCTGACTTACCCATTGACATAGACGTTCTCGTTATCGCCGATACACCGGCCAGTCTTTCCTATGCCAAACAGCAGATCGACCGCGCCGGCGGACGAATCCGATTTCACGGCTTCAAAGACTTCTCCGACGGCAGCCTTGGCGGCCACACAGCTGCCATGTATGAGCCCTTTTCGGATCGCATCGACACCCGCGGAACCGACCGACTCGATCATGATCACGCTGTGGAGATGGGTCAGGCTTCGTTGGATATGGGAGGTGTCGTCGCCATTCACGCAATCGGCGATCGAGCCAACGATTCGGTCCTTGACGTCATGGAAGCCCTGATCAGCAACGGCGCCGACGCGAGCAAACTTCGAATCGAGCACGCCTCCATCCTCACCAACCGCACCATCGACAGAATGGCTCACCTCGGCGTTACCGCTTCGGTTCAACCGGCGTTCCTTGCTTCCGAGGAGACCTGGCTGGTGAAGAGACTCGGCGAAGATCGCATGAGTCGTGCCTACCCCTTCCGC